>Ga0247727_10004259_pt1 | contig 30532 bp, 14 predicted proteins | sample WisWelCaveWW1625_FD_202498 | JGI IMG/M metagenome (GOLD analysis project Ga0247727, IMG submission 202498) | Biofilm microbial communities from Wishing Well Cave, Virginia, United States - WW16-25 | ecosystem: Environmental > Aquatic > Deep subsurface > Groundwater > Cave microbial mat | place... | reverse complement strand
TTCCCACGTTCGGCGTCGGCCAGCACGAACGCTTGCAGAACCCGATCCGAGGCGATCAGGGCGTGGCCAGCCTGACGATGCTGCGCGGGCGTCATACCATCAAGTTCGGCGGCGAATACCGGCTGTCGAAAAACCTCGACAACGTGCGCAACAGCGCGGGCGGCAACTTCGGCTTCACCAGCAACTTTACCGGCGATTCGCTCGTCTCGTTATTGCTCGGTCACGTCAACAGCGCCTCGCGCCAGGAAAACCTGCCGCTCGATTCGCGCGCGGCGACAGTGGGCGGTTATGTCCAAACCGACTGGAAGGTGACGGGCAAACTGACGCTCAACCTGGGACTGCGCTACGATCTGGACTTCCCGCGCTGGGAAATCAACGACCGGCAGAATTCCTTCGACCTCAACGCCATCAATCCGGTCTGCAATTGTCCGGGATTGATCGTCTGGTCGGGGCGCGGGGGACTCGGCAGATACGCGCATAACTTCGACAAGAACAATTTCGGCCCGCGCCTTGGGTTTGCCTATCGCCTGAGCGGTAAAACAGTGATTCGCGGCGGCGGCGCGATGGTGTATGTCGGCGCCTACGATCAAGCCACGCCGACGCAATTCGCCGGCGGCTTCAGCATTCAGGGCAACTTCACCTCGCCGGACGGCGGCAAAACGCCCGCGCTCAAGTTGAGCGACGGCATCCCGGCTATCCGTGTGCCGACCGATGCCGATCTGGTTCCCGGTTTTGGCGCGGTGGCGATTGGTAAGAATCCGGTGCTGGCGGTAGAGTTTCTCGAACCCACCAATCGCCCGACGCCTTACCTACAAACCTTCAACCTGAACCTGCAGCGCGAGCTGCCGTGGAATATGGTGGTCGAAGTCGGCTATCTCGGCACGCTCGGCCACAAGCTGACGTTCCCCGGTCAGCGTTCGATCAACCAGGTGACGCCCGACAAGATCACGACGGGCAACGTGCAGCGGCTGCGCCCGTTCCCGCAATTCACCAACGTCAGCATCCATTCGCAAACCATCGGTAACTCGAACTATCACGGGGTGAACATCAGGTTTGAAAAGCGGATGTCGGCGGGTTTGCAGTTCACGACCAATTACACCTGGTCGAAAGCGATTGACGATGTGACTTCGCGCAACGAGCTGGGCGGCAGCGGAGCGTTCCAGAACCAATATGACCGCCAGGCGGATCGCGGCTTGTCGGGCAATCATCTGGCGCATCGCTTCATCAATTCGACCGTCTGGGATTTGCCCTTTGGCAAAGGGAAAAAAATCAACCTTGACAATCCGGTGATCAATCAGATCGCCGGCGGCTGGACGGTCGGCGCGATTGTTGAGTTGCACACAGGCTCTCCATTCACCATCAGCGAAAACAACGCGGCGTCAGTCTACCCGACAGCCGCCTCGGTGCGGTCGAATCTGGCGGGGACTTACAGTCTGAATCCGAACTGGCGCTCGAACGTGCTGTCCGAGCCGTATTTCAATCCTTCCGCTTTCGCCGCACCAGCCTTCGGCAAGTTCGGCAGCCTGGGACGAAACGTATTTATCAGCCCCGGGGCGGTCATCGCGGACCTGTCCATTCTCAAGGATTTCAAGCTGCCGTGGGAAAATCACTTCCTGCAATTCCGGACGGAGATGCTCAACTTCCTGAACCATCCGAATTTCGGCTTGCCCAATCAGGGGCGCGGCAATCCGGCCTTCGGACGCATCAGCGGGCTGATCGAAGGCAGTCAGGCGCGCATCATTCAGCTCGGTTTGCATTACCGGTTCTGATCAAACCACGCACGAGGACTTCACCATGATGAAACTACGCAACCTGATTCTTCTCTCTCTGCTGATTGTCGCCGGCGCGTCGTTGTTTGAAGCGCGGGCGCAAGGCGCGGGCAAACCAAAATACAACGTGCTGTTCATCGCCGTGGACGATCTGCGTCCCGAACTCGGCGCGTATGGCAACCAGATCATCAAGACGCCGAACATTGATCGGCTCGCGTCGTGGGGCGTGCGCTTCGATGCGGCCTATGTGCAATACCCGCTCTGCAATCCATCGCGCGCCTCGATGTTGACCGGACGCTATCCGACGCAAACCGGCGTGCTCGATAACCGCACCTGGTTCGGCGCGCTGCATCCCGAAATCGTCTCGCTGCCGAAGCATTTCAAGCAACACGGCTATGCGAGCTTGCGCACGGGCAAGATTTTTCATGGCGGCATTGACGACACCGACGCCTGGACAGCCGGCGGCGAAAAGCGCAATTTTGAAGGCGCGGTGAACACGACCGCGCCCGGACAGAATCCGGCCAACTCCGACCGCATCATCGCGCTCGAAGGCGATGGCGAGTCGCACGGTGATTATCGCATCGCGACGCGCGCCATTGAGTTTCTGGAAGAATACAAAGACAAACCGTTCCTGCTGATGTTCGGCCTGAACAAACCGCACAGCCCGCCGACCGCGCCGAAGAAGATGATCGAAATGTATGACGTGGCGAAGATGCCCTTGCCAGTGGACTTCGCGCCGCGCCCGACGATTCCGCCCGGCTTCCCCAAACTTTCCGTGCCGCCGCGCAATGGCGATTTGTTCATCGGACGCGACGCCTCCGAGGCCGAAGCGCGCGAAGTGATGCGAGCTTATTACGCGTCGGTGACTTTCACCGACGCCAACGTCGGGCGCGTGCTGGATGCGCTGGAACGGTTGAAGCTGCGCGAAAAAACGATCATCGTCTTCTGGGGCGATCACGGTTATCACCTCGGCGAAAAAGGCAAATGGTCGAAACACAATTCGCTGTTTGAAGTCGGCGCGCGCGTGCCGCTGATGATCGTGGCGCCGGGAGCGAAGGGCAATGGCAAGGCTTCGCCGCGCGTGGTCGAAGCGGTTGATTTGTATCCCACCCTGGCCGACCTCTGCGCTTTGCCCGCGCCGCAAGGGGTAGCCGGACAAAGTCTCAAGCCTTTGCTCGATAATCCGCGGGCGAAATGGGATCACCCGGCTTACACGGTGACGAAATTCGGCGCCAGCATCGGCCGAGCCGTGCGCACTGAACGCTGGCGTTACGCGGAATGGTCGAATAGCGAAGACGGAGGCGCGATGCTGTTTGATCGTCAGAAAGACCCGCACGAATTGAAAAACCTGGCGAGCGATCCCGCGCACGCCAAAGTCGTGCGGGAGATGAAGTCGCTGCTCGATCGAATGCCGAAGTGAGAAGAGGACTGCTATGAAAATAACTCGACTATGGATGGTCTGGCTGCTCATTGGCCTGACCGCATTCTCATCGCCGGGCGTTTCACAGGAGAACGCCCCGCGCTGGCCGATGTTCCGCAAACACACGCTGGATGGCGGCGCGCATGAATCGGTGGCCGTGGCCGACGTCAACAAAGACGGCCGGCTGGACATCATTGCCGGAGAGAACTGGTTTGAAGCTCCCGCGTGGAAGAAGCGTCGCATACGGGAGATTCTTCTCCCGAACGGCTACCCCGACGATTACAGCAACTTCGCCCTGGACGTCAACGGCGATGGCAATGTTGATGTGATCGCGTGCTCCTGGTTCAGCAAGAAACTCGCCTGGTTTGAAAATCCGGGTAAGCACGATCAAGAGCCGGCTTTATGGAAAGAGCACGTCATCGAGACGGGCTTCAATTACGAACTGATCTTACTCGTGGACATTGATGGCGACGGCCAGGCGCGGGAGATTTTGCCCAACTACGGAACCAGCCCGGAGATCGCCTGGTTCGAACACGTCGCTTCTTCTCCCGGCAAAGAAAGCACGGCGCCTGCTTCCGCTGGGGAGTGGGTTCGGCGCCCGGTTGGCCGTGTGCCTGAAGTGAAAGGGGTGCATGGCATCGGGGCTGGCGACCTCAATCGCGATGGGCGGACCGATATCATCACTCCGCGCGGCTGGTTCGAAGCTCCGGCCAATCCGAGAGCCGATTCCTGGGCGTTCCATCCTGATTTTCGTCTGGCGCCCCCCAGAGGCCAGTGCAGTCCCATTTATGCGCTGGACGTCAATCGCGACGGCAAGCCTGATCTGCTTTACGGATCGGGTCATGCTTACGGCGTCTTCTGGCTGGAGAACAAAGGGGGGCAGTGGAAGGAACACCTCATAGACGACAGTTGGTCGCAAGCCCACGCTTTGACCGTGGCGGATCTGGATCGCGACGGCAAGCCGGACTTCATCACCGGCAAGCGCTATTTTGCGCACGAGTACGATCCGGGAGCTTATGAACCGCTGGGACTGTACTGGTATCGCCTGTTGGAGGGCGGAACCTACATCAAGCACGTCGTTGATTACGGCGGTAAAACCGGCGGCGGCATGCAGATCGCCGTGGTTGATCTCGATGGCGACGGAGACCTGGACCTGATTGCTCCGGGCAAGTCCGGGCTGTACCTCTTCGAGCAGGTCGAGATTCAACGACAGAAAGAGCGGCAGTCGCCACGATAACAACACTATTGATCTTGCAATGAAAGGGGCATATGCTTAACTGAATCATACGTATACGTACTACATAAGCAGACTGCAAGCTGAAACCGAGCAAGGAAAAGTGAAACGACATCTCAATTCCCGATCAACCGGGATGGAGGACAAACCAATGATCGCATCGAGAACAATTGCCAAGCGCTTCGGGAGCGGTTTCCTGACGGGGATGGCGCTGTTGTTGCTGGCCCTCTCCTGCCTGGGACAAGACACTGGCAAACAAGCTCAGGATAAACCGGCTCCGACTCACAGAAATGTCGCTTATGGCCCGCACGAGCGCAACGTGCTGGACTTCTGGCAGGCGAAGTCGGACAAGCCGGCGCCGCTGGTGGTCTTCATCCACGGCGGCGGGTTCACCGGGGGCAGCAAGGATCAGATCAACGCAACCGTCTTGAAGGAGCTGTTGGAGGCTGGCATCTCGGTGGCAGCGATCCACTACCAGCTGCTGAAAGACGCCCCCCTGCCCGCGGCTCATCAAGACGCCACGCGGGCGCTGCAGTTCCTGCGATCCAAGGCCGGGGAATGGAACCTCGACAAGCGCAAGGTCGGCGCTTTCGGAGGCTCCGCCGGGGCGCAGCTTTGCATGTACCTGGCCTTCCACGACGAGATGGCCGACCCGAAAAACTCCGACCCGGTCAAACGAGAGTCCACCCGTCTGACCAGTGTGGCGACGATGGGAGGCCAGACGACGATGGATTTCGACTGGTGGACGAAGAACATTCCCGGCTACGACAAGTTGCACAAGGACCCGTTGGAGACCTTTGGCGTCAAGACGAAAGAGGAGTACCTGGCCAGGGCGAAGGAGGTCTCGGCCCTCGCGCTCGTCAGCCAGGACGACCCGCCCCTCTTCATGAGCTACGGGATGGCGCCGGGCGATCCGGTTCCCGAAGACCCCGCGAAGGCTCAGTCCTGGAAAGTCCATCACGTGATCTTCGGGGTCAAACTCAAGGAGGAGATGGACAGGCTGGGCATCGAGGCCGACTTGAAGTATCCCGGCGCCAAGACCAGCTATGGCTCGATCCCGGCGTTCTTCAAGGCGAAACTGCAGGCCGCGAGAAATGAATTACGACCGCTCTTTGACGGCAAAACCCTGAATGGTTGGGCGGCGCGCGCCGGCAAGGCCTCCTACAAGGTCGAAGACGGCGCGATTGCCGGCACAACCGCTGAAGGCAGTCACAACACCTTTCTCTGCACCGAGAAGGATTTCAGCGATTTCGAGCTTGTCTTCGAGGTCAAGTGCGACCGGGAACTGAATTCGGGAGTTCAGATTCGCAGCCACCTTTACGAGAAGGACACGCCACAGCCCAGCAATCCCAGGCGGATCCGGCCTGCCGGCGACGTCTATGGCTACCAGGTGGAGATCGCTGCTGACGGCAATGCCGGCCGCGTCTGGGACGAAGCCCGCCAGGCCAAATGGCACGATCCGGAACCGTCCGAGCAAACCCGCAAGGCTTACCGTCCGGGCGAGTGGAACCGTTACCGCATCGTGGCCCAGGGAGAGCGGATTCGCACCTGGATCAACGACGCGCCGGTGGCCGAGATTCGCGTCAAGGAAGACATCGCCGGGTTCATCGGACTGCAGGTGCACAGCATCAAGCCCGGTACTGGCCCCTACCAGGTTCGCTGGCGGAACATCCGGATTCGGGAATTGAAGGCCGATGAGAAGGTTGACTGACGCGCCCGGCGCGTTCAGAAAATCGAGCAGATCAAATCAAGAGGAGATCTATTGCTATGTTGTCCTTTCGTTCAGCGCGCACGATTGCCGCCGCGCTTTGTTTCTTCGGTCTGAGCCTGACCGGTTTCGGTCAGGAGGCGCCCTGGCAAGGCCCGATTCCTGAGGTCAAAGGGCCTTTCGGAATCATTCCGCAAAAGTTCAAGGAGTACAAAGTCATCCTCGAACCGGATAAGAACGCCGAAGAATGGTGGGCCGGCGCGCCGTCGGTCGTGCGCGACAAGCAGGGCGTCTTCTGGCTGGCCTGCCGGATGCGCACCGGAGACTCGCCGCTCGGCCAGCGCGGCTACGAAATCCGCATCCTGCGGAGCGAGGACGGCATCAATTTCAAAAAGGTCCACGGCATTCCCCGCGAGAAAGTCCCCATTCCGGGTTTTGAACGCCCCGCGCTGTTGATCGATCCGCACACGCGAAAGTTCAAGCTCTATGGCTGCGGGCCGTGGAAAGGCGGGGCCTGGTCCATCTTCAAGTTCGATGATGTGGACGACCCGACAAAGTTCGATCCCGCTTCCGCCAAAGCAGTCATTCAGCCACAGGAGGGGGCGCGACAGCGCGACGGCGTGGTTGTCTACAAGGACCCGTTCATCTTCTATGCCGAAGGCGTCTTTCATTGTTACCTGATCGGCAATCTGCGCGCGGAGCGGGTCTTTCACTTCAAAAGCCGGGACGGTGAAAAGTGGGAGCCTGCCGGCAATCCCAATGAGCCGATTATGGACCTGGCGGGGTGGCACAACCATTTCGTGCGTCCCGCGAGCGTGCTCCCGCTCGGCCCCGGTTATCTGTTCATTTACGAGGGGTCGAATACGAAATGGCACGATCCGGGCTACAACATCGCCACCGGCCTCGGCTTCACTTTCGACCTCCATCAGATCATTGACCTGACGCCGGATTCGCCGTTGCTCACGAGCACGACGCCCAGCGGGCTGTACGGCACGTGGCGCTATTCGCACTGGCTGCACGTGGGCGATGAGGTCTGGGTCTATGCCGAGGTGGCGAGGCCGAACCGGACGAATGAAATTCGGCTGTTTCGGTTGCAACGATAAACTCACTTACAGCGGTTTTCAAATGCGTGCGGCCGCAACGTAGGGGCAGACCTATGTGTACCTATGTGTCTGCCCCGGTGGAGCCCGACAACCTTGATTCCGTCTGCTGCCACCGGGGCAGACACATAGGTCTGCCCCTACGTTGCGCGTGATTGCCGCAGGACGCACCCAATTGAAAAGCACTGTAGGGCGCGTAAAAAATTAACTTCCCGATGTGGGACAAGATGGCATCTTGTCCCACGACAGACAGGTTCCCGATGTTGGACAAGATGGCATCTTGTCCAACATTTTGAATGGCAAACCAGTACGTATACGTACACTGCATGGAGGTGGAAAAATGAAAAGCATTGCACGCAATCAGCATCAGCTCTTTGGCGCCGCGAAAGGGATTCTTCTCTTCTCACTCGCGGCTGCCCTGGCTTTACTCGTCCTCCTGGCCGGGATCGCGCCTACGCGCGCGCAGTCAGTGACCGGGACGATCCACGGATTCGTGACTGATTCCGCGGGCGCCAGAATGCCCAATATCTCAGTGACCGCGGTCAACGAGCTGACTGGAGAGACGCACTCAGTCGCCAGTAATGAAGACGGCGATTTTCTATTCCCGGCGCTTGCGGTCGGGCAATACCGCATCCTGGCGGGGGCGACCGGATTCAAGAAATTCCTCCGCGAAGGCATCAGCCTGAACATCAACCGCAACGTGCGCGTGGACGTGACTCTGGAAGTTGGCGAGGTGACCGAGACGGTGAAGGTCACGGGCGATGCGCCATTGGTGGACACGCGGCAGGCGCAGCTCGGCGGACTCGTGGATTCGCAGCGCGTCAACGACCTGCCGCTGAATGGGCGTAATGTTTATGACTTGGTCGCGATCCTGCCGGGCGTGGCAAGCACGCGCCTGCCAACAGTGCAGGACAACCTCGGCAACCTGCTCAACGTCAACGGCAGCCGCAGCCGCCACAGCACCTTCATGCTGGACGGCGGATTCAACAACGACCTCTGGCGCAACAGCGGCAATCAGGCGCCCAACCCCGATGCGGTGCAGGAGTTCCGAGTGATCAACAGCAACTTCAACGCGGAATTCGGCCGCTCGCCGGGCGCCGTGATCAATGTCGTGACCAAATCCGGCACGAACCAACTGCACGGCTCCGTCTTCGAGTATCTCCGCAACAATGTCCTGAACGCGCGGAATTTCTTCCAGCCCACGGTTGCGCCGCTGCGGCAGAATCAATTCGGCGCCTCGGCCGGCGGTCCCATCATCAAGGACAAGACCTTCTTCTTCGGCTCCTACCAGGGGCTGAGGATCAGGTCGAGCGTATTCCGTAATAACGCCCTGACACCTACGGCAGCCGAGCGGAATGGGGATTTTTCAGCCGCCCCGGCTAGCCAGCGCCCGGTTGATCCGGTCACGAATCAGCCTTTCGCGGGCGGGATCATCCCGGCGGCGCGGATCGATCCGGTGGCGAAGCGGCTCATCGAGCAGTTTGTGCCGCTGCCCAACACCGCTGATAACCGTCTGCAAGTCGAGGGTTCGACCAGCAATGACGACAATCAATGGCTGGCCAAGATTGATCACCAGCTCAGCTCCGCGCATAAACTCTACGGCTCATACTTTTTTGCCAGGACGAAGAGTTTCGACCCCTTCGGGACTTCTGCGATCCTCAATTTCAGCCCCGCCGAAACGACGCTGAACCAGCGCAATCTGATCGTGAATGAAGACTGGGTGGTTTCGCCGGCGATATTCAATCAACTTCGCTTCAGCTACACGAAGCGGCTTTTCAATAGCAACCAGCTTAACGAAACAAGCTGGGCCGATTACGGCAGCAAGGTGACGCTGGGCGCCGAGCCGCCTCGCCCGCCCATCATCAACATCAGCGGGCGCTGGCAAATGGGCAGTGGCGGAGGCCGCACGCGGATGGAGCAGCAGAGCTTCGGCCTGTCGGACACACTGAGCTGGGTGCGCGGCAAACACAGTTTCAAAGCCGGGACCTGGCTGCTTTACAACAAGTTTGACGAGGTAGGACTCTTTCTGGCTTCGGGAAATGTGCAGTTCACGGGCGCTTTCACCAGGAATGCCCTGGCGGACTTCATGCTCGGGCGCGCCGCCACCTTCCGTCAGAACAACGGAACGAATCGGCACTTCAGCTCGTGGAACTGGCACAACTTTGTTCAGGATGACTGGCAGGTACACCGGCGGGTGACGCTCAACCTGGGGCTTCGGTACGAGCTGAACACGCCGTTTGTCAGCCTCAATGATGACCTGCAAACCTTCCGTTTCAACCAGCAATCCCAGGTAATTCCCAAGGCGCCGCTGGGGCTGCAGTTCGTCGGCGACGCAGGGATTCCGCGCGGCGCCGTCGAGACCGATAAGAACAACTTCGCGCCCCGGATCGGCGTTGCGATTGACCCGTTCGGCAACGGCAAGACGGCGATTCGAGCCGGATACGGCGTCTTTTACGCCATCGGGTTTGCGAACGTCGCTTCGGACCTTCAGGGTCAGCCCTTCTTCGTTGACGTCACGGTCTTTGGCACACCGAACCTGATTGACCCTTTCGGCAATGTTCCGGGAGGCAGCCCCTTCCCCTATACCTTCGATTCGGCCAATCCGCGATTCACCCTGCCGATCACTGCGACTTACCTTAACGAGAGTCTGGCCACGCCTTACGTGCAGCATTACAACCTGACTATCGAGCAGCAACTGATGAAAGACCTCAGCCTGCAGGTCGCCTATGTGGGGAATACGTCGCGCAAACTGCCTCTGCGTCGTGACGCCAATACCCCGGCCTTCATCCCCGGCCAATCAACCGCCGCCAACATCAATGCGCGAAGGCCCTACCTGCCCGGAACGTTCGGCATCATCGGCATCAACGAAACCGGGGCCAATGCGCACTACAATTCTCTGCAGGTCATGGCCAACCGCCGGTTCGGGAAGGGACGCTCGCTGCTGGCCAGCTACACGCTTTCCAAATCAATTGACGAGATGTCGGAGGATACCTTCAACCCCACGGAGATTCTCTTCGTTGATTCGAGAAACCGCCGGCATGATCGCGGCGTCTCGTCCTTCGACACGCGACACATTCTGGTCCTTTCCTACCTCTGGGAACTCCCGGAGGTGAAGCGGTGGGGCTTCGCCGGCAGCCATCTGCTCAGCGGCTGGCAGTTGAACGGGATTACCCGCATCCAGAGCGGCAGCGCTTTCAACGTGGTGAGGGGGCAGGATACGAACCTGGATGGGAACAACAACGACCGGCCCAACCTGATCGGCAATCCGGCGCTCAGCCCGGACCGCCCCCGCGATGAGCAGATTGCTCAATACTTCAATGTGGCGGCGTTTCAAGCTGCCCCGAATGGTTCAGTGGGCAGCGCGGGCCGGAACATACTCTACGGCCCGGGTTCGGTGAACTGGAACGTCTCGTTCTTCAAGTCCATTCGACTCAGCGAACGTCACCGGTTTCAATTCCGGGCCGAGTTCTTCAATTTCTTCAACCAGGTCAACCTGGGTAATCCGGTCAACAGTCTGAACAACGCCAATGTGGGCAGGATCCTGGGCGCCGGCCCCGCGCGAGTAATTCAGTTCGGCCTCAGATACCATTTCTGAGGTCAAAGCTACTTTGAGCAAAGGAGTTGGTGTGAAAAAGATCAGAACGGAGAGTTTTCGCGACGGCCTCGGGATGCGTCTGCGCGGCGCGTACCTCTCCATGCATCGTTACTTCAACGACCATTGCGCGCAGTTCGGCTCGACCGCCGACCAGTATGTCGTCCTGACCGTCCTGTCCGAAGAAGACGGCATCACACAGCAGGAGTTGGCGCGGCGAATTTATTCCGACCAGAACACTGTCGCCGCCATGATGCTGCTGTTGGAAAAGCGTGGATTGATCAGGCGAAGAACTCACACGAACGATGGCCGGGCGCGGTGTGTTTATCTCACATCCAAAGGCCGCAAACTCCAGGAGAAACTGGACGCCAGCGCCGAGTTGCTGCACCGGCAGTTGCGCGAAGCCCTGCTACCTGAAGAGAAGGACGCGGTGCTGAACGGCCTCAAGCGGATTGCCGATGCGGTGGCTCCTCCTGATGGGAGGAGTTGGGCGGTTGCCCGGCGCCGCATGGCAGCGAAGTAACCGCCAACACGGTCAAGATCAACATCAAACGAGGGAGTTCGAGTTAGATGAAACGATTACTATTGCTTCTTTTTGTTTTGCTTGCGCCGCAAGCCCTGGCGCAGACAGTCACCAATCTGCAGGCGCAGCATCGTAACGGGCAGACTTTTCTGACCTGGGACAATGCATCGGCCAGCGGAGCGAGCTATCGCGTTTACCGCGCGGCCACGCCGTTCACTCAGGCTTCCGATCTGAGCGCCGATAAACGGCTCGGAACAGCCGCCGGCAATTCGAGCGCAAACACGCGCCTTTCCGGGATTCTGAACACCACGAGTTACTTTCGCATTGACGAATCGGCCTCCCCGCTCGCGGCGCAAAATGGCCTCTTTGTGCATACAGTCATGGCGGAGGGAAATTTCTACTATGCGGTGACTGTGGTCGTGAACAACCAGGAAGTCTCCACGCTCACCGCGGGACAAAACACGCTCGCCGCGCCGGCGCCGGAAGCAACAGGCAATCCCGCGCCGGTTTTGCAGCAGACGACGCTACAGAATGGCCGTAATTATGAGGTCTATGCGCATTGGGTCAGCCCGGCCGGTCACGCAGCATACCCGGCGATGACCACCGGCGCTTCGGTTGCATTCAACTTCGCTTTGCTCAAGAGAGGAACGGCGGCTCAGCACCCTCTGCTGATTCGTCTGCACGCGCGCGGCGGAAACTTTCTGACGGGCGCAGTTGGTACGACCAATGCCGATGAATGGCTGCTTTCGCCCGACGATTACCTGCCGAATGACATCCGAAACACGTTCTGGTATGGCTACCACGAAAACTTCGACTTTCAGACAGGCCAGGGCGTGCCCTCTTCCGGCGTCGTGCAGGACTATACAGTGCGGCGCATTCGATGGCTGCTGGACTGGGTCTTGCGCACATTCCCGATTGACAGGAATCGCGTGTATATGACGGGCGGCTCGATGGGCGGAATCGGCAGCTTTTTCCTCAGTATGATGATGCCGGACAAGATCGCCGCAATCTACACGACGGTGCCCAAGTTCGATTTCTCTTTTCTGACTGATCCGAACCCGGCCAACATCTGGAACGCCGGATCGCCTGAAAGGACTGCCGGTGATCGAATGTGGGGAACAGTGGCGACCAATCTTCCCAGCAGCGAGGGGTTGCCAGTCTACGACCGGCTGAACGCAGGTGTGCTGGCGCGCAGGCTGGCGAATACTTCGCTGCCGGTGATGATCGCCTTCAACGGAAAGAACGACACGATCGTCGGCTGGGCGGAGAAGATCGGATTCTATCGCGCGATGGAAGAGAGCCGGCACGGCGGCTACTTTTTCTGGGACAGCCGCACACACAATGGCCAGGGGGCTGAATGGCAGCCGCAACAGAGCAACAGCATCCTCTATCGGTTCCGCCTGAACCAGAGTTATCCGGCCTTCAGCCGCGCGAACTCCAACGAAAATCCGGGTGACGGCCACGCCACGAGCGGCGATGCCGTCGGCAGCATCAATGGCTATCTGAGCTGGGATGAAAACATCGTTGACACAGCGGATCGTTACGAAATCACAGTGCGGCTGACGGATTTGCAAAGCACGCTCGGCGCGATGCGCGCGCCGGACAGCGCCACGGTGGACATCACGCCGAGAAGGCTGCAAAGCCTGACCGTCGCCGCCGGGCAGGTCTTCAATTTCGAGAACCGTGATTCGACCGGACAGGTGGTTCAACAGGGACAAATCACTGCCGACCGGTTGGGACTGCTGACCGTGCCGCAATTTCGCGTGACGCGCAACGGCGCCAGGCTGATCATCACGCGCCCGTCTGCGCCATCAGTCTCCACTCACGTCTCCGCCGCAAGCTTCAGCGGCGCATCGCTCGCCGGCGAATCGATCGTTTCCGCTTTCGGAACCAGGCTGGCGACGGCAACCACTGCGGCCACGACGAGTCCGCTGCCCACACAGCTTGCCGGCACAACGGTCAAGGTGCGCGACAGCGCAGGCGCGGAACGGCTCGCTCCGCTCTTCTTCGTTTCGCCGACACAGATCAATTATCAGATTCCGGCAATGACCGCGGCCGGCGCAGCGACTATCACCACCACCAGCGGCGACGGCTCGGTCTCCAGCGGCAGCGCACAGATTGCCGCTGTCGCGCCCGGATTGTTTTCCGCCGCTGCGAGCGGGCAGGGACTGGCTGCTGCCGTTGCGTTGCGTGTCAAAGATGACGGGACGCAGCAGTTTGAGCCGGTCGCGCGATTCGACGCGGCGCAGCAGCAATTCGTCGCCATTCCGATTGATCTCGGTCCGGAGACTGATCAGGTCTTCCTGATCCTGTTCGGCACGGGGATTCGCTCGCGCAGTTCGCTGTCATCTGTGGGCGCCAAGATCGGCGGCCCAAATGGAGTGGACGGGCAGGTAACGTTTGCCGGAGCGCAAGGCGGTTTCGTCGGACTCGATCAGGTCAACGCGCGCATCGCGCGCAGCCTTGCCGGGCGCGGCGAGGTGGACGTGGCGCTGACTGTAGATGGCCAGGCGGCCAACACGGTCAGGATCAACATCAAGTGAGGAGGATGATAACAATGACGAACATCTCATCAGCTTGTGTCGCGCTGTGCGCACTGCTGTTATGGTGCGCGCTTTCACGGCCAGCCTGGCCACAACGACCTTCACAAACGGAGATCATCAAAGGCGAGTCGCGGGTTCTGGTTCGCGGCGACCTGGAGATCCTCACTTATGAAACGGAAGAGAACTTCCGCGGGCTTGAAGAACTCTACGAGCAGAGCCAGAAGTCGGCGCCCGTCCCCGGAGCCTTGACGATGCGATACCTCCGGTCGCGGACTGATGGTTCGGTGCAGCCCTATGCGCTCTGGCTGCCGAGGGACTACGATCCCGCCAGGACATATCCATTGTTGATCCAGCTCCACGGCATCGGACCGAAGCAGCTTGCCGGCCGGCGTCATCTCTGGAAGGGAATGGGTATCCCTGAATGGATAGATGTGCATACGCCGGTGATCATCGCTCAGTGCTATGGCCGGGGGAACACATTCTATCAAGGTATGGGTGAAGTAGACGTGCTCGAAACCATTGATGAAATCCAGCGTCGCTTTACTGTGGATGCAGATCGCATCTTCATCATGGGACACTCGATGGGTGGCGCCGGCTCTTACACCTTGGGACTGCATCATCCGAATCGCTTTGGCAGCATCACGCCGATTGATCCGGCGATGGGCAGCCGGATCACGCCGCAGGACGATGCCGAGGCGCCTGAGTGGATGAAGCCGCAGGTGGCCATCAACAGCTTTGCCCGGCTTTATCCGAACGCGCGCAACGTCAACGTCTTCTTCAAAAATGCCGGAGCGGGGATCGGAGGCAATTCCACCCAATACACTGATGGGATAGTCGCGCAGGGGGGCTTTTCCACCACCGAGAGTTTTCCGGGACTGCCCCATCATTTCGCGCCGATCATCTCCTACGCGATCTTCATCCCGCAGGCCATCGTCCAGCCGATCAAGCGCCATCCGCCGGAGGTCAGGTTCTACACCAACACACTGCGCTACAACCGGGCGTACTGGGTAACCATAGATCGCCTGACCCGGCATAACGAGCACTCGCTGGTGACGGCCAGCTTCGATGACGGCAAGCCACGCCCGCAGCCGGGAGGGCGTCCAGGCGCACAACAAACTGCCCCGCCACCGGAACCGCGCCCGCCTTCAATCTCAGTTGCCACGACGAACATTGACGCCCTCACGCTACGTCTGGCTGGAGGGGTTGTGCCGCGCGGGTTGGAACTGCCGCTCAAGGTTGACGGGCAACAGGTTCTCTCCGGGCCAATGCCGGAAATCATTCACCTGTCAAAAAACTCCGGCGCTTGGCGAGTAGTGGAAGCCGCGCCGATTGGACGCGGAAAGCGCCACGGCGTGCAGGGGCCTATCGGAGACGCTTTCAACTCGAAGTTTCTGGCAGTCTACGGGGAAGGGGATCGGGCGTTAGCCGTCGCCGAACTGGATGCGCTGCGCAATCCTCCGGGCCGGCTCGTCATCCACGGCGACTTTCCGGTGAAGCCGGCGGCTAAAGTGACGCGGAAGGATATCGAGTCGTCCAACCTGATTCTGTTCGGCACGCCCGATACCAACGCCGTCTTGAAACGCATCGCCGGTTCACTCCCAAAGCAGTTGATCGAACCGCAGGGCGACGGCGCGAGCGCAGTCTTCATCTATCCCAATCCGGAAAACCCGGAGCGCTACGTGGTGGTGTGGACGACCGGGATTCTGAGTCTGCCCGGCAACGGATTGAGCGCGGGCTACATTCTGCCGGTGAATCTGCTGCCGGATTACGCGCTGGTCGAAGAGGGCAGGATCGTTTCGGCAGGCCATTTTGACAGCGAGTGGCGCCCCTCTACGGTTGACCGTTCTTGCTCAGCGTGTATTCGTAGAGGGTCTTCAAATCTGTCCCCGATCAATCAAGCCAATTTTTCGCTGCGCTCTATGGTGATTAGTCGTCATCTCACACCTTGCTTCAGAATCTGATCTTGGCCCCACCTGGATTGTGCGATTGCCGCCCGCGCCGGTGATTTGACCAAAATCGGTTCTTCCTGGTTATCGCGCCGACGGCCATCTGCAGCGTCTTGCGCAGGGCCGTCTCCTTGTCCACGGTTTCTTTCCAACCTTTTCGTGCGGCGACCTGCTCTTGCGAAGCCGGCGAGGCAGGCAGTCCCGTGTTGTCCGGCGCGTATTGCTCATCGCGGCCGCCGAGTTTCCACACCACCAGGTCCAGCGAAGGGACCACATACAAGGCGTGCCCGCCGGAGCCGCTTTTCCAGAAGGCGTCGCGGGGCAACTCCGGAATGGCGCCGCCGGTGTTGACGTCGAATTGCAGGCTGTACGGGTAGTGCGGGTTGTAGGGCGAGGTGCGGGCGCAGTGGCGAACGTACTCGGCGGGGACGAGGCGCCGGTCGTTCCAGCGCCCCTCGTTCAGCAGCAGATAGCCGAACCGGAGCATGTCCGTCGCACGCGCCGCAATGCCTCCGCCGCCCGGTGTGTGTTTGTTGGCGCCAGGGGCATTCCTGTACGCATAACCCCACGCGCCCCAACCCATCGGCTGGGCCAGATGCTTGTCCACGTATTGTTGTAGTTCCATGCCGGTTACGTGTCGCAGGACAACCGAAGCAAGGTGAATTGATGAACTGGCATACGAGTAACCTTCTCCCGGATTGCGCCAGAGCGTCTTCGTCGAGTATGGCCGTCCCTGGTATACGCCCTCCTGCTTGCCAAAGGCGACCTCGTCGAGGCTCGATGGCCAACCGTCGGGTCCGGCGGGATCAATGGTTTGTTCCTTACCCAGGACATAAACCGGGTTGTTCCCGCGAATGCCGGCCGTCATTGCCAGGAGCTGTCCGAGCTTGATGTCATTCTTGCGCGGGTCGGTCAGGGGAAACGCCTCCGGCGGGAGATAGTCCGGCGTGAAGACCTTCTGGTTCAGTCCGTCGGGGAACAGCTTCGGCCGCTGGTCGAGGAGAATGCCGACCGCGATACTCGTGAAGCTCTTGCCGACCGAGGCGAGATTCGGCGTGGCGTCGCGGTGGCCCAGCCCGAAATAATCCTCATAGACCAGCCACCCTTTGCGCAGAACCAACAGGCCGCCGCTCTTCGTGCTCGCCTTGATGAACTCGAAGGCCTCGTCGAGCTTCTGCTTGTCCATTCCGGCGACGCGGCGGATTTCGTCCGCGTCGCGCAGCGTACGCCAGCCGCCTTTGGAATCGGGCGGTGGAAAGTAGCTGATGTCCTTCAGCACTCGCATTAGGTGATCGGCGACCTTGGGCGCCGCCTGTGCTCCCTGCTCGCCGGCTTGGAGGCGAACGCTCACGTCATTCTTCTGCGCCTTGCCCGGTGTACTGCGGCCATCCGCGACGTACCTCCGGAGCAATGCCATCATCTTCTCAACGACCGCCGGCTGATCGGCTTGCAGGTTCTTCTGTTCCGCGACGTCCGCGCTCAGGTCGTAAAGCTGAAGCGCCGGCAATCCTTGCCTGGCGGCTTCGCCGTCATTCGGGTGACTCCAGCCGCCGGAGCCCGGGCAGAGAGACAGCTTCCACGTTCCCTGGCGGATGGCGAAAGCCCCATTGATGGAGTGATGTACCACGGCATCGCGGAGCGGCGCTCTGTCCGTGCCCTTGAGCGCCGGCAGAATGCTCACGCTGTCTTCGCCGGCGTTGTCGGGCAGCTTGAAGCCAAGGATGTCCGCCACTGTGGCCATCAGGTCCGTGAGGCAGATCAGTTGCCGGCTTGCGCTCCCAGCCTTCACGACACCCGGCCAGCGGACGAGGAATGGAACCCGGTGTCCGCCCTCCCAAATGTCGGACTTGTAACCGCGGAAGCCGGCGCTCGGGAAATGCCCGTTGGCTTCGAGTTTCTCAACGCCCGCGTGAGGGGAACAGCCGTTGTCGCTCGTCAGAATCAGCAGCGTATTCCGCGCCAGCCCGTGGTCATCGAGCGCCCTGGTCACAGCGCCGACGGCGGCGTCGGTTTGCATGACAAAATCGCCGTACGCGCCGAGATCGCTTTTCCCTTGCCATTCCGCCGCCGGCACGATCGGCAAATGCGGCGAGCTGAGGGGCAGGTACAGGAAGAACGGCCGGCCGGCCTTCGCGTCCGCCGCGCGTTCACCGATGAATGCCACAGCCCGCCTGGTCAACCGGGGCAACATCTCAACCGGTTCGATGGTCTCGATCACCTGGTCGTTTTCGATGAGCGTTTGAATGACCTTGGCGCGACTGAAGCCGAAGTAGTAGTCGAAACCTCGAGTCGTCGGTCCACCGACGATCCTGGCGCCGATTTTGGCTGCCCCGTCTTTTGCATCCTTCCCTTCGCCCTCCAGAGTGAAGCCCAGATGCCACTTGCCGATGCAGGCGGTGTGGTAGCCTCGGCGCCGGAGCAGGCCGCCGAGAGTCAGCCGATCCGGCGCGATGAGCGGCGCGACATAATCTCCGAACACGCCGGCCTGGAGCCGTGTCCGCCAGGCATACCGTCCGGTCAGCAGCCCATAGCGGGTCGGGGTGCAGACCGACGACCCCGAATGGGCATCGGTGAAGGTCAGGCCTTGAGCGGCGATCTGATCCAGGTTTGGCGTCGGAATCCTGCCCCGCTTCGGGTTGAGGCGCTGCACGTCGCCGTAGCCAAGATCGTCGCCCACAATCACGACGATGTTGGGCCTGGCCGCCTGTGGTTCGGCGGCGACAGCGGAGCCGCAAGCCAACGCCAGAACTATCAGGACGAGAGCAAGATGGAACCTGAGGATCTTCTCTTTCATGGTTTTTCCTCCTTCGCCGCCGCTTTTGCGGAGAGAATCGTTGCTTCGGCAGCGGTCTCGGCGGCCCAGGCGCGGCCGGAAATGGACGGCAGCGGCGCGGCGGGATCGCCGGCCCGCGCTTCCCTGAGCAGGGCGACGCTGCGCTTGCGCAGCGCTGCCAGGCGATCGGCATAGCGTGGGTCGTTCGCCAGGTTCTTCTGTTCATGCGGGTCAGCGCGCAGATCGAACAACTCTTCGTAGGCCGGCGTTTCGCCCTGAAGCCCCAGGTTCAGCAGTTCGCGGTAGTCTGACGGCGCCCGGCGGTTGGGCCAGTAGCGGAGGTATTTCCAATCGCGGCTGCGCACACCCTGGCTGATCGGATACTCCTGAAGCAGCATCAGGCTCTCGCAGAAGAAATCCTTCCGCCAATCCACCTTCTTGCCCCGCAGGAGCGGAACGAGGCTTCGCCCTTGCATCCCGGCCACCGGCGGAGCGCCGCCGAGCTCCAGAATGGTCGGCGCCACGTCGGCGGAGACGACCAGCTCCCGGACGCGCCGGCCTCCCGCGGGCTGCGGTTGCCGGGGATCGTAAACGATGAGCGGCACACGGATGGACGGCTCATACAGCAGTACCTTGCCGCCGTAGCCATGCTCGCCGTGCAAGATGCCGTTGTCCGAGCTGTAGAGGAAGATCGTATTGTCAGCGAGGCCCAACTCCTTGAGCCTGGCCGCGAGCTGCCCGACGAGGCGGTCAATGCCCGCGACGGTCTGGCTGATGCGCACGCGCTGTTCACGCAGCGTCTCGACCGACTTCCGATAGTCGTAGGAGGAGATCTGATTGCCGCTGTAAACGTCCCTGGGAAGCTTCGGCGCACTGACGTCCTTCTCCGCCACGTAACCGGGCGGCGGCTTGATCCGGTTCAACTGGTCGCGGTAGGCCGTGCGATACAGCGCGTCGTCCGACGGCTTCTGCTGCATGCTGCGGGTACCTGCGGCGTGCGGCACGTTGAGGTTGACGTAAAGGAAGAAGGGCCGATCCTGGGGCCGGGCGCGCAGCAGCCGTTTCGCGTCTTCCGTGACTCGCTCCCTGAAACCCGCGTCGGGCTGTAGAAAATCGAGCGCGCCTTCGGCGAGGATCTCGATCTGCGTGTCGGCGGCGGCATTGCGGAAGATGGGGTGCGTTGCCTTCGGATAAAAGCCGAGGTGACCTAGATGGCTGCCGTAGTAGTAATCGAAGTCGGCCGGCCGCACGCCGGGCGTGTGATTCTTGCCCAGATAGCCGACGGCGTAGCCCTGCCGCTTCAGCGCCATGGGAAAAGTGGCCGCCCACTGAGCGGCGGAGAGCGCGCTGCCGCTGTTCCAGCCGATGGTGTGCCGGCGTTCCCATTGTCCGGTGAGCAGCCCTGTGCGGTTGGGCATGCAGGAGGCCGACGTCACGAAGGAGTTCTCAAAGAGCACGCCCTGGCGGGCCAGCCGGTCGATGTTGGGCGTCCGGACGATCGGATCGCCCGTGCAGCCCAGCTCGTTGGCTCGTTGATCGTCCGCGAGAATAAAGACGAAGTTCGGGCGTTTCGCTTGCGGGTTCTCGACCGCCGGCCTTTCCACAGCGCGGCCGAGGCCTGTCAGAAGAGTCAAACTGAGCGACACCGCCAAAAACACCACGTTGGATCGAGTATTCCGAAGCAATTTCATGGTTTTCCCTCAGCAATCATTGCGGCGCCTCCCCAATGCCGCTGATGTCGAAGTTGAACAGTCCCTCATTTTCATCGTTGGTGTCGAAGCTGATGGTGGCTTTGCGCGCTCCCGCGGTTTTCAGGTGCGTGCGACCCGCCCGATGCCGTGGGACAAGATGGCAATGGCATCTTGTCCCACGGACGGAATTGCAAACCATCTAAAAGTTCAGACGCAGCGCGAGCTGCATCAGTCGCGCGCGCCGCGCCGCCGTGAATTCGCCGAGCCTGGCGTTGATCTGTGCGCCGTCGTTATCGAAGCGCGCCGCCGTGTCGAGCCCCGAAAATTGTGTGTGGTTGAAGGCATTGTACAGCTCGCCGCGGAATTGCAGGTTGAGCTTCTCGAGGAAGCGGAAGTTCTTGAAGAATGCGATGTCGTGATTGTTGATGCCCGGCCCGCGGATTTGCGTCGGCGCCGCCGTGCCGAGCGTGCCGCGCGCCGGCAGTCTGAAGGCCTCCGTGTTGAAGTTGCGGCTGAACGTGCGCTCGCTCTTCGGCAGGACGGGGTTGGCGACGACATCGGGACGCGCCGTGATCGAGGCCGAGCCGGTGAAATCAATACCCGACACGGTCGTGAAGCTAATGTCCAGCGGCACGCCGCTGACGAAGCTGGTGATGCCCGAAATCTGCCAGCCGTTGACCACATACTTCGCCAGCGGATTCTTCCAACCGACTTTCGGCAGCGACCAGAGGTAGTTGATCTTGACGACGTGCGTGCGGTCGAAGGTCGAGAGGCCGTAATTCCAGACGCGGACCGGCGCGAGCACCGTCACGCCCGTACCATCGGCGGAGTTGTAGCTGAGCGACTTCGACCACGTCCACGAGCCGCCGAATTGCAGGTCTTTGCCGAGGCGCCGTCTCAGCGAAAGCTGCATCGAATGATAATTCGACGACGAGGCGAACTCGCGGATGTTGATCGAGCCGTAACCTCTGAGCGGGCGCAGGAAGTTGCCGGGCAGCGGCAGATTGCGCGTCGGATCGAGATTTGCCGGATCGAAGTTCGCGCCGAGCGGGATCGAATTGATGTCGCGCTGCCACAACAAGTGCCGGCCGAGCGAACCGACGTAGCCGACATCGAGGATCGTTTTGAAACCGAGGCTGCGCTGCACCGAGAGACTGAAATTCATGACGGCCGGAACCTTGCCGATGCCGTCCAACCCGAGTACGCCCTGCGGCGTGACGATTTCGCTGGTGCTGAGCAGCGTCGAGAACGAACCGAATTGAATGGTCTGCGTGCGCGCCAGCGGCGGTTGGGTTGAAAACGGATTGAGTGCTTCGCCCAATCCCTGCCGGTTGTAATACATGCCGAACCCGCCGCGCACGGCCATTTTGCCTTTGCCCGTCAGATCGTAAGCGAAACCGAAGCGCGGGCCGTAATGCACGCCGCGGCCGGGAATGAACGAGCGCGGCACGTCGTCCCGGGCCGCGACGGCCATGCCGTTGTTCGGATCGCCGCTGCCCGGGACGATGCCGCCGATGAAGGCCGCGGGGAAAACAGTCCCCGTCAGCGGATCGACCCCGACCCGCACGCCGCCCGCCAACCTCGGCGTAATCAGCCGCACCTGGCGCGCGGGGTTGAAAAACAACGGGTCGAACGCCGCCAACAGGTCGTCGCGTTCGTAGAGCGGCGCGATCCGCGCAAAGCGCAGCCCATAATCGAGAGTGAGCCGGCTCGTCACTTTCCAGTTATCCTGCGCGAACCACTCGACGTTGCCGGCCCGGGCATTCAGTTTGGGTCGCGCCGTCACTTCGGAGTAAGAGTTGAAGACGCCGAAGAGCGCGTTGGCGTAGGCGTGGCCGCCATTGAGTGGGTTGTTGGTGTTCTGCGCAAAAGCGAAACTGCCGTTGAACGTCACGGGATTGCTCGCCTTGCTCCGGATGCGGTCAATGTAGATTCCGCCTTTCAGCGTGTGCGCGCCGAGCGTTTTGGTCAGGTTGTTGGTGACCGCCATCGTCGTGTGTCCGGAGTCCAGCGGAAAGCGCCCCTCGAACGCCACGTTGGCGGCCTGCGACACGCCGCCGAAAGTCATATTCGGAATCGCGCCCAGTGGATTGCTCGCCGGATTGATTTGCCCGACCTTGAACCCGATGGCGTCGCGCTCGGCGCGCCGGAATTGCTCCTGGTCGAAAGATTCGCGCGCGGGACGATCCGAATAACCGACCGTCAACTCGTTGACCATCGTCGGGCTGATGACGCGCACGAAGCGGAGGCCGAAGAACTTGCCTTCATTGATAAACGTCTTGCGCAGCAACGGCCAGTTGGCGCTGCTGCCCGTCAGCAGCCCCTCCGACCCGGACTCTTCGTCGTGATGACCGGAGAAGGTGAAGGCGATCTGATTATGCGGATTGAAATGGTAATCAATCTTCAAGGTCTCCAGCCGCTGCAAGTTGTTGTTGGTCGTTTCAAAGACGTAATTGAACCGGCGCGCCGGATCGGTCGCGTTCGGCAGCGGAAAGATGTTGAGCAGCGCCCGCCCGTTCGGATCGATGCGGTTCTGCGGAATCCTGCGGTCGGCGTAGGGCTGGCGCGTGATCGGGTCAACGATGTTCGGCAAGGCGTTGTTGAGATCCCTCGTTTGCGAAAAATCACCCTGCCGTTCCAATGCCGTCGGCACGGTGATGCGACCGACGCCCTGCGGCGTTTCCAGCGGCCACCACTCCTGGCTGAAAAAGAAGAAGAGTTTGTTGCGCTCTTTGTTGAAGCCAGTTCCGGGCATGATGACTGGCCCGCCGATGTTGTAATTCCAGACGTTGTAGCGGTAACGCGGTTTGTCGAGCCCCTGGCGATTGGTGAAAAAATTGGTGGCGTTGAACTGTTCGTGCCGCCGGAAGTGCGACGCGCCGCCGTGGAACTGTCGTGTTCCCGATTTGGTAATGACCGTGACGTTGGCGCCCGACATCCGCCCGTATTCGGCCTGAAAGTTCGAGAGCTGAATCTTGACTTCGGCGACCGCATCCTGGCTGACGCTGATGACGGTGTTGCGGTTGTTGCCGATGGCGTTGAGCGAGACGCCGTCAACCGCGACGTTGTTGGTGTTGATGCGATTGCCCTGCACACTCAGGTTGAAGTTGCGTTCCATCCCTTCCGGCTCGTTGGTTTCGACCACGCCGGGCAACAGGGAAAGCAGCGAGGTCACGTTGCGTCCCAGGATCAGCAGGTTCTCCACCTGATCCGAGGTGATCGTGCCGGAACGCTCGGAACTGGCCGTCTGCACCTGTTCATTTTGCGCCGTGATCGTCACGGTTTCGCCGACGCTCCCGATCTCGAGCGCGATCCGGCCGACCGACAGGTAATCGGCGGAAGGAAGAATAATCCCCTGGCGTTCGAGCGGTCTGAAACCGTTGGCGTTGACGCGCATCCTGTATTCGCCCGGCTGCAACGCGCTGAAGACGAAGGCGCCGCGCTCATCGGTGGTCAGACTGCGTTCGGCGTTGGTCGCCACGTGCGTCAAGCTGACGGACGCGCCAGCAATCGCCGCGCCGTGTACGTCCGCGACCGAGCCGGTGATCGAACCGCTGACGCTCTGCGCGCGGGCGGCCACAGCCGTCAGAGCGAGAAAGAAACTCAATACAAAGAGGGTGGTGTGTTTACACATAACTTTCTCCTCCCCAGAGAATGGTCAGAAGATGTATTTTAGCGCGAATTGAATCTCGCGTCCCGGCGCCGCCTGCGTGATCGTCCCGGCGGCGGGCACATCCACGTTGATTTCCGGTAGGAAAAAGTTGGCGACGTTCGGCGCATTGAAGACCTCGAAGCGGAATTGCAATTTCTGCTCGCGTACAAAGATGAAGTTCTTCATCAGCGACAGATCAATCTGCTTGCGTGGCGGCCCGGGCAGAATGTTGCGCCCTGCCGTGCCAGTCGCTTCGGTCACGCGGCCTGCGAGCGCGCCGCGAAACTCCTGCGGCGCGCGCGCTCACATCCGCGCCCGCGCAACAGCCGATAACCAAAGCGTAAATGAGCCATCTCTTCGGGAAACACATAACGACCTCCTTTTTTGATCGGGTGGAAAGGGGACTTGAGCGCGACGCTGAAGTATTTATTTACTGACCCCCCAACGCTAGCGAGCCTGCACCATCCAGCGGCCGGGAGCGGTCACTTCCAGACCGTCCTTGAGTTCCGAGCCGAGCCAGAGGCGTTCGCGGCCCGTGCTGTCAATGACCCGGTAGAGCGTGTTCTCATCCACCGTGAACCACTCCGGCCACTCGTTCAGGCGGACGTAGTTGCGATCCAGGTTGAGCACGCGGCGATGGCGCGCAAAATCGAAGTGGAGCTTCCCACGCCACCGGCGTGGCGATTCCAGCGACACGTACAATTTTCCAGCTTCACGGTGCGCTCCCAGCCTGACGCCTTCGCGCCACTCGTTGAGGTAGCACCCGCGGGTTTTGTACAGGGCATAGAGCAGCAGCGTGCGGTTCCAATTGCCGTCAGGGTACCCGCGCTCGACTGTGCCATCCGGCTGCTGGAAATTGCTCAGGGTGCGGATTTCTGTTTCGATCCAGTCGAGCGCTTCGGGCACCGGTTCGCGCGCCACCAGGTAGAGCGCGCTTTCGATGGCATCGGCGTAGCCATCCTGGCGACCATGTTCCCAGTCATAATTGCGGTACTTGGACAGGTTCTTCAGCGCGCGCCGAACCGCGTCGCGGTAGCGAGTTTCGCCGGTCACCAGGTAAAAGGTGTAGACCGCCCCGTAGATGTAACCCCAGTTGTCGGAAAGACCGCGGTCGAGCGGCTGCAGGTCCGAGCAGCGGATTTCGTTGTAGAGCATGCCGTCCGCATTAGCCGACTCAAGAATGCGGTCGAGCATGCGGGCCAGCGCCGCGCGATAGGTCGCCGCACGCTCAGTCCCGCGGTAGCTTTCCAGAGCGTAAAGCAGCACCAGCCCGACGACGATCTCATTGCCATGATCGCGCAGACGCAAACGGTCCGGCCCCTGATGGCGAGTGAAGTCCCAGGTATAGCCGGGCAGATGGTGGTTGCGCGGCAGCACTTCGCGGATGTAAGCATCACCGATGCGCTCGGCCCACTCCAGAAAGCGCCGGTCGCCGGTCATCGCGGCCAGTCGCACCAGCGTCTGCAGCAGATCACCGTTGACTTCGGCTCCGGCATCGGGCAGGTTGCCGAAATCAGTTGGTACAGATGCATGCTGCATCACCGCCGCCGTCAGATCCACCATGCGGTAATACCAGGGCGTGCGCCCCAGCAACTCGGTGATGGCGAGCAAGCCGTCTTTGGCGTACTCGGCTGCCCCGAAGATGCTCATTGGGCCGAGCTTTTGCTCCTTCAATTGCAGGTTGCCGGGAATGCCATCCAGGACATTGGTGTAGCGAATTTCGTTGCGCAGCATCCGGCGCAGGCGGCCGTCGTAAAGCGCGCGGTCGGTGAAGAAGGCGGTGGCCACCAGGTAAGGATAATTGTCCGCGCCCGAATTATGCGGGGTGTACAAATCGAAGGGCGCTTTCCCATGCTTGAAGCCGGGCAGGTGGTCGGGCAGCAGCAGGGTGCGCGGATCAGCGTAGGCCAGCCAGGCGTGCAACACCTTTCGGGTGCGGCGGAACGCCTCTTCGCTGCGCGCCCCGTTTTCGGCTGCCTGCCGGAAAGCCCCTTCTGATGAGTCCGTCGCTGCTGTGGGGCAGACCGCCAGCAGGGTTCCGAAGATTAGCATCAAAATTCCCAACTTCCGCTTCGTCTCGGTCAAGGTTCGCATCTTTACGTCCTCGCTTCTGCGTGTCAGACACCACCGACAAAGTCGCCAGTGTGGGAGTGTCAGAAGTTAATGCGCAGTTCGGCGCTCATCGTCCGCGCCCCGGCTTGTTCGAGGAAAGTGCGCGTCGCCGCGATCCGCCCGACCGTGCCAGGCGCTGAAATATCTGCTCTGGGCAAATCGAAGTTGGGATGATTGAAGAGATTCAGGACGTTGAGCTGAAACTGCACGTTGGTCTTCTCCCCACGAGCGTAGACGCGCTTGAGCAGGCTGAAATGCTGCACATTCAGCCCCGGCCCTTCCAGGATGTTACGAGCGGCCGTGCCAAAGCGCCCGCTGTTAGCCGCCGGAATCGCGAAGGCGCTGACATCGAACCAGCGATTGACATCGCGCTCGCCCGGCGGCAGGTTCCCCTCGCGGAGCCGGTCAGGCCGCCCGCCTCTGATCCCCGTGCCGGAGATGTCCACGCCGGCAAAAGTGGGCGTGAAGTAACGCCCCGTTTCAAAGTAGAAGAGGCTGGAGACGGTCCATCCTCCGATCAGGTGGTTCACAATACCGGGCAGGTCTGGCAGCAACCGCCGCCCCTGTCCCACCGGCAGTTCGTAGATTACTCCTCCGTTGAGACGATGCCGCACCGAGTAGGTCTCGCGACCGCGTTCGCGCCGGCGGTCATAAGGGTTCTCGATCGCTCCGCCCAGGTCCGAACGATCATCCGGCGCATCGCTGAGATTGTTGCTATAGGTCCAGGCGGCCTGAAAATAAAGGCCGCGCGTGAAGCGCCGCTCAGCGTCAACTTGCAACCCGTGATAGATCGAATTGCCGCCGTTATCGGAAAAAAGCAGCGCGCCAAATTGTGGGAAAGGACGGCGGGCGTTGGTGAAGGGAGTCGTGCTCGGCGGCGGAACGTTCAGGTCACGACGGTAGCCGAGTTGTGTGCTTTTGCTGCCGATGTAGGAAGCGCGGACGCCGATCTCGGCGAAGACTTCACGCTCGACCGTTAAACTCCACTGTTGCATGTAGGGGTTTTTGAAATCCACCTTCACGCCGCTGGCTGTAATCGTCCCGAGACTGCCCACCGCGCCAAAGGGATTGGGGAAGCTGAAAGTTGGATTCCTGCGATCGGTGTTCTGGAAGGTCTCGGAGAAGCTGAAGACCGGCGCGCTCTGATTGCGGATCCAGGCCATGCCAAAGTTATCGAGGTAGATGCCATAGCCGGCGCGGATCACGGTCTTCTCCCAGCGGCGCACCGCGAGACCGAGGCGCGGGACGAGGTTGTTTTTGTCCGGCTCGAGCAAGGTTTGCGGGTAACCGGCTTGCGCGGCGCTGACCACTTTGATCGTGGCAGGCAGCAGCGGGTTGATCCTCTTCGAGTTAAGGGTCCGGTCGGGCGCCACCAGCGCCCCGCTGCGCGGGTCCAGGTTGTAGAACAGACCATCTTTATCCACCGGGGCGAATTCGTACTCATAACGCGCGCCCAGACTCAGCGTCACCCGGCGGTTCAACTTCCAATCGTCGGTCACAAAGAGGCTCAGTTGTGTCGCGCGCAAATAGGTCGCGCCTTGATAAGTGGCGCGCGTCGAGGATGCCGGCAAGCCAAGCAGGAAATCGGCGTAGGCGTTGCCAGTGAAGAAAGGCGTGAAGTTGAATTGGCCGAAAAACTGCGGCGGCAAATTCACTCCGTTAGCATGCGTCCGCTGGAGGTCCAGGCCCGATTTGATCGTGTGATTACTGCGCGTCCAGCTGATGATGTCGGCGCCCTGAAAGACCTGATTGACATCCGCCGTGTGATTGACCGAGCTGATGGAGGTCAAGCCGGTGATGACGAAGCGGGGCAGGCCGCGCAAGCCCTCTCCGCCCGCGACTCCTTGAATCCCGGTGAAGCCTAACACCTCTTGCCCCGCGAGCGGCCCGAGCACCTGATTGGGGCTGCGCTGGAACCCGATGCGAAATTCGTTGACCAGGCTCTGGCTGAAAGTGTGCGTGTCAGAGAGCACGAAGCTCGACGAGCGCCGGTAGCCGTTGCGATTGCCAATCGTCGGCAGATTCTCCAAAGGTTCCTGCGGGCCGCCGCGCCAGGCATAACGCGCGTAGAGCATGTTCCGATCTGTGATCTTCTGGTCAATCCGCGCGTCCCATTTGTTCGTCAGGTTCCGGCGCGCGACCAGGCTGCGGAAATTGCCCGCCGCGAGGAGGTCGGGATTGCCAAAGTTGGGCAACGGGAAGAAGCGCGTCTGAATGCGCAGGGAGGTCGCATTCAAACGCGCGGTTGGAATTATATTGCCCGGGAAGGCGGCGCCGGTCACCGGATCAATGATGGGAGTGGTGAAACGCGAGAAATCGCCCAGCCGCATGCCTGCGGTCGGCACGGTGGCGACGGCTTGGTTCACGCCCGGCACGCGCTCGCCCCAGTAGGAGAGCATGAAAAACGTCCGGTCGTGACCGTTATAAAGTTTGGGGATGGAGACCGGGCCGCCCAGGGCTAAGCCGAAATTATGAGTCTTGGTCTTCGGCTTGACCGGGGTGAAAAAGTTGCGCGCGTTCAAGGCCGAGTTGCTGTGAAAATAGAAGACGCTGCCGTGCAGGTTGTTGGCGCCGGACTTGGTGATGACACTGATTACGCCGGGCGAGCCAAACTCGGCGCTGTTATTCGCGCCCTGTACCTTCAGTTCCGCCGTCATCTCGAAGGTGTTTTGCGTGCCGACCAGCGGCGTGGCAAACGAGCGCGGGCTGGTGATGCCGTCAATTGTGTATTCGCTCTGAGCGGCGCGACTGCCGTTGAAGGAGAAGGTATTGATCGAAACGCTCTGCACGCCGGGGGTCGTCAAGATAAAGGGCAGCGCCTCACCGTTGCTCACCGAAGGCAGCTCATCGAGTTGGCGGGCGGTGCGCAATTTGGCGATCTGCGGGCTTTCGGTCTCGATCACCGGCGTGGAGGCCTTCACTTCGACGGTGGTCGTTTGCCCGCCCACTTCGAGCTGGAAATCAATGCGCACGGTGGCGCGACTCTCCACGATCACTCCCGCGCGGGCAAAGGTCTTGAAGCCACTCAACTCGGCGCGCAACCGGTAGATGCCCGGCAGCAAGTGGGTGGCCTCGTAATTGCCGTCTCCATTCGTCTGCACGGTCTTGCTGAAATTGGTCTCGACGTTGGTAACAGTGAGCGAGACGCGCGGGACGACTGCGCCGTTGGCATCCGTTACCGTGCCGACAAGTGCGCCGAAAGTCGATTGCGCCAGAGCTTGCTGAGACAGAAAGATCAGCACGAGCAGCAGCAACAGCGGACAGGCGCTGAGCCGTTGAGTGAGCCAGGGGAGCAAACTGGACACTAGCTTTTTTGCTTTCATTATTGCGTTCCTTTCTTGCGACTGCCAGACCTTCCGGCAAGGTGACTTCACGATGAGAGATTTCCTTACTACACTACCTCCTTGCGAAGGAAGCCACCGGAGGTAGCGCCTGGAATTTATTGTAGCCTGTACTAGGCGGACAACCTAGGGTTGACCGTTCTTGCTCAACGTGTATTCGTAGAAGGTCTTCAAATCTGTCCCGATGAACTTCACCGTCAGCCTGTTCGCGTTGGCTTCGAGCGTGGCGAAACCGTGTGTCTTGCCCAGGGCAAACAGCGAGTTCGGCTTTTCTCCGGTGGTGCGAATGGCCGCGCCGCCCGCGCCGTTGATGAAGAAATGCACGCGGCTCTCGGCGGGTTTGAGGTGCTGCATATCGTGTTCGTGCCCGGCCAGGTAAATGTCTGCGTGACCCTCAATCACCGGCAGCAGGCGTTTGAGCAAGGTCTGGCCCCCTCCGTGCCGACCGCCCGAATAGATGGGATGATGGCCGTAAACCACTTTCCAGCGCGCGCGGCTCTGCTTGAGCGCATCCTGCAACCAGAGCAACTGCGCTTCGGAAACTTCGTTGGTGTCGAGCGCAAAGAACTGCACCGGGCCGGCGGTGTAGGTGTAGTAGGGCGCGGGCAGGCGCCAGCTCAGGCTCTGCTGTGTATAAAGCAACTCGGCAGCCGGGCTGTCGGCCAAGTGCCAGTCGTGATTGCCCAGCGTCGCATAGAAGCGCAATCCCAGCGGATCGTAAAGCTCGCGCCACAAGGTCTGCCAGCGCGCGTCGGCGGGACTCTCCATGCCATCGGGATAGAAGTTGTCGCCGAGCGTGAGGCCGAAATCAAAGGGCGTTTGCCGCTGGGCTTCGCGCATCGCCGCCGCGACTTGTTTCTGCTCTTCGCCCGCGAACTGGCGGTTCTCCGGCGCGCCGCCGCCGAAATCGCCGAGCGTGACGACGCGCACCGGCTGACCGGCCTCTTTCAAGGAAAAGAGCGGCGGCGGCGTGCGCAGAAAAGCGGGCAGCATCGTGCCGTTCACCAGCGAAATCCAGCGCTCGTCTTCCTGCGCCAACAGCCGGAAGGCCGCCTCATCATACTTTGGGTCATTCTTTTGCCGCGCCGTTTCGAGACGTTGCGTGAGCAGCTTGCGCAGTTCCCGCAT
>Ga0247727_10004258_pt1 | contig 30542 bp, 54 predicted proteins | sample WisWelCaveWW1625_FD_202498 | JGI IMG/M metagenome (GOLD analysis project Ga0247727, IMG submission 202498) | Biofilm microbial communities from Wishing Well Cave, Virginia, United States - WW16-25 | ecosystem: Environmental > Aquatic > Deep subsurface > Groundwater > Cave microbial mat | place... | reverse complement strand
GGGATGGCCTGCTTGGTCCCGGCGGCGAGCTGGAAAGCCTGAAGAATGGAATTCGCGTCCGGGCGGACAATCACCACGGCACGCTGAGCGTCGTTCAGCCAATCTAGCCAGTTCGTGGCCGAGCCGCTCTTCGCAATGCGCTGGTACGCTACATCGTTGTACTCCCTGGCGCAAAGGTTAATAAGCGTGATCGCTTGCACGGCCCGTCACACGACCCTCGCTCGCGGCCGGTCGAGCTCCGGCGGCGACGGCGTAAACGCTTCCGGGACCGCGCCTTCGGCGGGCGGTTGGAAAATGGCGAGCTTTACCTGATCCTGCAGCTCGGCTTTCTTCTTCGAGGCGTCGAGCTCCAACCCCATACGCACCTTCGCGAACAGGATCAGGTCCTTCACCGGCATGGCCTCGATCTCGTCGAGCGAAATCTTGCGCGGATCCGGCATGCCGTTCTGGTTGAGCGCCGCCTGCGCATTTTCGGCGTAGACCTCCTCCAGATCCTTGCGGGTCGCCATGATCGCGTTGTAGGGGAATACGTCCTTCGTGGATCGCCGGACCAGGTATCTCTGGAGCACTCGTTCCATTGTTCCTCCTCGGTAAAAACCCGGGGACCGCAGCCCCCGGGGTCAGGGCACGCTCGCTAGGTCCTTCTCAGCGGTACTGCCGCAAATCGACGAGCACGGCGAAGAGATGCAACACGGCCACATCCACCGACGCGCTGTCCACCACGAGGTCGATCGTGTCGGTGGCGGTGTAGAGCTTGCCGCCGGCCGTCGCGAGCGAGTACACCGTGGTGATCAGATTTGACGACCAACCCACCACGTTCAGATCGCCGTTGCTGATGAATCCTGCGGGGGTCACTCCATCGCCCAGATCGGCCGTTGCCACGGCGCCTTCGGCCGTGACCACCTGAAGGGCTGCGAACGGCACCCAGGTACCGGGGCGGACCGGAATCAGCTCGAGCACGTCGGCGGCGCCGATCGCCGCCTGGCCGGCGGCGACGCGCGCCGCCGCGATCGCGGCGAAGTCCAGCTTGATGTCGACCACGGAGAAAACCCCCGGTGTCGCGGGCTGGCCGGCGGCACCCGTGCCAGGCACGCCGCCGTAGTACGGGTAGGTCGCCTTGTCTTTGAGGAAATCCAGCGGCCCGCCATTCATGGCCGCCAGCGCGCCGAACGGCGAGGCGGCGAATGCCGCAGCCACGGCCAGATGCGTGAGATCAATGCGTTTCATGTTCGTTTCCTTTCTAAACGGGGACGCCAACTTGGCCGCCCCCTTGGTTCATGGGTTTAGCTGGATCAGCCCTTGCGGACGTAGCCCAGCCCCAGCGCCTCCGGCTTGATGGACTCGTAGCCGTACACGTTCAGGCCGCGCACGAGATTGCCGAAGGTGGACTCCGCTTTCAGCGTGTCCATTTCGGTCATCTGCGCTGCGAACGTGAGGCCAGACTTGTGGCCGAACATCACGTTGTAGACGGTGAAAGCGCCGTCCACTGCGGTCGAGACGTTGTTCGACACGTACATCATGAAGCGGTCGATCACGCCGATGCGACCGTTGCGCAGGATCGAGGTCTCGTCACCCGCGAGGCTGGCATTCTTCAGGTCGCTGTTCATCAGCAGGAACCGCATCCATGGCGGCATCACCAGCCACCGGCCCGTCTCCGGCCAGTTCTGCTCGTCGCCCACCGTCGAGCACGCCGTGAGGAATTCCACGATGTTCGCCGCGGTGAGAACGAACGGGGCGCCGGTCGCGCCGAGGTTGAAGCTCGCCGACTTGCGGCCGGCGGTCGCGCCCTTGTTCTGCGCGGGAACGTCGGCAGGGATCACGGCGAGGATGTCCGTGTCGATGGCGATCTTCATCTGCTCGCCACCGTCGCCGGCCCAGTCGTCCATCAGGTTGATGTCCGACTGGAAACGGTCGATGTTGTCGACGATGAAGGCGAAATACTTCGCCTTGTCGATCACCAGCTCTGCATTGGGGCTTTCCGGGCGCTGGTACTGCAGATTGCCGCCCTTCTGGTAGTCCCGGATGATGATGGTCGGCGTGGTACGGATGTTCACCTTGTCGCCCATCTTGCTGATCTCGCCCTCGTAGTCGGTGTTGGCGATATCGCCGAACACGGTGGCGTCGTAGAACTTCTCCACGAGCTTTCCGCTCCAGATTTCCTTGCTGTTGCTTTGCGCCGGAGTAAGCGCAATGAACGCGAGGATGAGAAGAAGTTTTCTCATGCCGCGCGCGCCATGGTCGTTTCCGCCATGGTCTCCACATCGCTATGGAGGTCGGACTGTCGCATCAACGCAGCGATACACTGCGTCGCCCTCTCGCTCAGTCTCTGCGGGTCCTGCTTCATCGCGCGCAGTTCTTCGACGAAAGCGTGCCGCGCCGCGCAGATGTCGCCGTGAAGGTGCTTCTGGCGCCCCTTCACGTTCTCCAGCCACCACAGGGCGAGCCTGGCCTGCTCTCGCTTCAGAACGAGCTTGTCGGAGAATCGCGACAGAAAGCGCCGCATATCCGCCTCGTTCAGAATTTCCCAGGACACGGAAGGTTTGGCGTTCCCATGTCCCTTGCGGTGGCAAAGATGACCGCCGAATTGATCGCGCAATTGCGTGAGCAAATCGAGGCCGACAATCGAAAGGCAAAGACGCAGCCTCGGCCGGACATACAACTGGCCCTGGTGCGCGCCCTTCGGGTACATCTTCTGCACGTCGATGCACCCTTCTCCGTCGAAGAAACCAGCAACGTAGTCCCAGGTGAACTTGGGAGGCAGGTTCCCTCTGGTTGCGTCTTTGATGACGTTTTCCATGATGTTCAGAGAGGGTTTTACATCCCCAAAATTAAAGGCTAGGGATGAAGGTGCCGCTGTACTGCGGATGGCCGGATGCTGCTGGTACGGCCATGTAGAAGATGTGAGGCACCTTCTGCGTGGAAAAAACCGACAGGAAAGCCTGGAGCGCCTTGGCGCACCAGAGCTTCATCTTGCTGAGAAACGGTTTCATATGAATCTCCCGGCCGCGTAGAGGACGAGTGGGCCTAGCCCACGATACGTTCCTCTTTCTGTGCGGCGAAAATGTCGAGTTCGATTTCGCGCGCTTTCCGCTTGCCCTCCATGCTCTGGTAGTGCGGCGCCGAATTCTTCTCCCGGTAGAACTGGGTGATTTCGGCTCGCGACCAAATCTTTCCGTTCTTCGCCTGAACCGGCGGCGGTTTCCCCGCTTCCAATTCTGGCGATAGTGGCGGTGTGGGTGGAGGTTTCGCGGTTTCGCGCGCTCCGATTTCACGGCCTTCCTTGAAAGCGTTAACGATATCGACCACGCGGTGTCCTTGACGGGCCGCTTGCGCGCGCTGAATGAGATCAAAGCGTGTGCGCTGGGTCTTCGGGTCGATGCCCTGCAGCCAGGAGCTGAATTTCGGGTCGTCGTTGATGCTCGATCCATCTTGCGCGTCCCAGCCAGGCACGCCATCGTCCAGCGTCGCGAAGTAAACCGCTTCGGTCTGCTTCTCGAACTGGTCCATGCGTTCCGTGACGGGCTTGAGTCGCACGTCGATCGCGCTCTCGGCGACCTCGCGCGCGATCTTGGCCACCACTGGCAGCATCGGGCCGGCGAGCGATCGCTCGTCGTCGCCAAGGCTGTCGATGTTTCCGGCCTCGATCTTGCGCTTCGCCGCGTTCTGGAGTTCGTCCAGCTCCTTTTTGAGCCGGTCGTTCTCAGACATCAGCCGCGGCGTCTCCTTTTCGTACTTCGCCTGCAGGTTGCGATTCGCCGCGTTCAGGCGGCGGAGGTCATCCGTCAGTTTTGCGACATCCGCCTGCAAAGCTGCCGTGTCCGCAGCGGGCTGCGGCGCAGGGGCCGCCGGTGGCGGGTCCATGCGTGGCGCTGCCGCCGGTGCGGGCGGTTGCTTGCTCTTGGCGTAGTCCTCGGACAGACGTTTCGCTTCTTCGACCTTGCGTTGTGCCGCTTCCGGTAGTGCCATGATTTCCTCGAGCCGTTGGGTTGGGGTGTTCCGCTACGGAGCCTTGCCCGCTACGGTGTTCGCGCTCCCCTGGAGCCCGAATTGGGTGTTCCGGGGAGCGATTGCGCCCTTCGTGTAGTCGCCATTCGAATTGGCGATCAACTCGGCGAGCGTCTTCGCGGAACCCTGCTGCATGCGCAGCACGATCCCGTCGATCTGTTCACGCTTCGCGGCGTCGATCCTCTGCAATGAGAATTCGAGCCACGCGAGCACTTCCTGGTAGTCCTGGTCGTGCCGCAGCCGCGTGAGGGCCGCTTTGGTTCTCTCGTCAGGTGGGGCGAGAAGGTTCATCAGCCGCGGTATTTCGCGTCCGTGGATTTGAGCCAGCCGCTCATTGGCGCACCTTCAACAAGTACGCCCTAAGACGTTCGATGATTTCAACGCTCTCGCGCAATTGACCGAGCGCACCATTGCAAGAAGAACAGAGCAAACCGCGGACCTTACCGGTGACGTGATCGTGATCGACGGCGAGGGCTCGCAGCTTGCCGTTGCTTCCCCAGCGCGAATGATGCGCGGCCTTTTCAGGCTGACGGCAGACCGCGCATAGGCCCTCTTGCTGCCTAAGTAGCGCGTCGTACTCGTCGTGGTTGATGCCGAACTTAATCTTCAGCATCATCTCCTTTGTCCGTCGTGGGTTTGCTTTTCGCCAAGCCGTTGCCCGGGCCTTCCTTTTTTCTGCGTTCTTCAGGTAATAGCGTTGCCCCATTGCCTTTACCTTCTCGGGGTTCGCTTCGCGCCATGCCTTAACCTTTTCCTGGTTACGCTCCTTCCACCGCGCCGTTGCTTGGCACGCTCGTTGACGACGCTGCTCCGTACTCAGCATGTCGGCTCTAGCCTCTGTATTTGGCGCAAAACACGTAATCCACGGTTTCGGTCTTCGCCACGGCTTCGCCGTTCTGGATGCCGAAAGACACGGTGAGCTCTGTCGCCGGGAGGTTAGTCACAGGCAGGCTGCCCTTGGGCAGGCCGTTGACGCCGTAGTGCACGGCGCTGCGGCCATCGTAGGCAAACTCAACGGACACAAACGTGTCGGTGACCACAGTACCGATCACGAGGGCTGAGCTTGCGACGTTGGCCTTCTCGACGTGGAAGTCGATATTCGCGTCCCCATCGTCTTTCATGAAGAAAACGCCGTCGGTAACGTCGAGCGGCGTGGTGTCGGTGATCTGCAGGCCCATCACGAAGACGCTCTGCACCGCGTCCGAGACCTTGAAGCGCGCGCCTAAGACGAGCGGCTTGCCCGCTTCAAAGAGAAAGGATTCGCCCTTCTTCTGCAGAAAGCTCGAATCGGCCACGCCAGCGGTCAGCGTGATCAAGAGGCCGCCGCCGTCGATGTCGGCCAACGTCTGCGTGGGCGTGACCCCGACGTTCGTGATGGTCCAATCGCCAGCCACATAGCGATCGAAGTCGTCGAAGAAACTGTGCCACTTCGAGGGATCGAAGGCCCAATTGCCGAAGATGTGCACGCCCTGCTCCCGGTTGCCGGGATCGGTGTCGAAGTACACCGGCACGCCGATACCGCTCGGGTGCCGCGGGCCTTGTACGCTTCTCAGTCCAAACCGTTCGCGTTCCATGGTGGATCTCCTTTCGCCGCTGCTGCGGCTTTCGGTTGAGGGCTACTGCACCAGGTCGAGCCCAGCGCTGTACGTGATCGAATCCGCGTCGGCGTGGGCAAAGTTGATTTCGATGTCGGAGGGCATGAAGTCGTTCGCGACGGCGTTCGCGGCGGCGGTCAAGGCCGGCCCGACGCGCAGGACGGTGGTGCTGACGCCGACGATCGCCGCGCTCGCGAGAATGTCGGTCTTCTTGCCGCTCACCTTGTCGATGCCGCGGATCGTGACGACCACCGATGGGGTGGCGGCGATGGCGGTGACATCGATTACGAGACGGCCGTAGAGACCGTGTGCGTTGCGAACGATCACGGCCCAAGACGCTGTTCTTGCCGCGCTTTTCGCTACCTCGACTTGTTCGTTCATCATAGGGAGCCCAAGCAGTTAGTGGGTGCTTGCTTGCAACGTATGGTGTGACGTTTCCCGTTGGCTGTCAAACCAGCTTCGACAGGATGTCCAGCGCATCGCCATCGCTGATCGGCCTGCGGCGCGCCTCGTCCAGATCGGAATCGACCTCCGAGCCAAGCACCATGCCGGTCTGCACCTGGCCAATAAAGCTCCAATCCACGTCTGCGGACGATTGCATACCGATTACCGAAGCGGTAAACGGTGCGCTGGCCTCCATGAAGCCGTCGACGAATGCGCGCGCTGCAGGCAAACCAATGACCGAGGCGACCGATACCTCGAAGAACGAATCGACCGCGCTGCCAAGCTCCAAGGAAACATGGATCGGAACCTCGACATAACTGGGCGCCACCGGCCGCGGCTCGGCCTTAGAAGGCTTGACGAGCTCTGGTTCCTCGCGGAGATTCGGGATGAACGCTGGCTGGTAGCCGTACCCCTTGCGATGCGGCCGACCAATAGGGATACCAACCGGCACACCCTGCTGGTATGCCAGTTGGAACGGCCCGACTTGGAAGCCGCCGATCACGCTAGGCCACCTTCACCCCATGAATCAAGGCTCGGTATCAATGCTTGATGACGATCTTCTTGGTGAGCGTTGCGATGATGTCCTGCGCCGCCTCTTTCCAGAAGGAAAGAGCGTGCATCTGATATTCCTGATTGCGTTGCGTGAGTTCCGGATGCAACGCATAACCCCACGTTGCCTCGAAGTCGCACCTGTAGAAGTCATTATGCGGGGCGTTCGCCGCGCGCCACTCGGCATTGAGATAGTAGAACCACATCTCGGAGACCGGCGGCCACTGGTGGGTCAAGTCGCCGTAGGCTCGGTTCGAGGCCCAATGCGGGGTGACTACCATGCACTTGCCGCCCGGAACAAGGACGCGGTGCAATTCGTTGACGAAGTGGATGCGCTGCGGCCCGGTGAGGTGCTCAAGAAAATGTGAGCAATGCACCTCCTCTACCGAACCATCCCCTAACGGCTCTACGCCAGACACCGGGTAAGCCTCCGACTGCCCCTTCATCGTGGCGAAACGCGTCAATCTCCACGGCGTCGTTGCAAGATCGCACTGCCACGGTTGGCCGAAGTTACGGGAATCAACACCCTCGAACCCCTCGCGCGGATGAGGCCCGCATCCGAGATCGAGCTTGAGGAACTTGCGCTCAGGTGCAGCCGCCAGCTTGCGCCTCTGTTTCAGACTCATCGTTGTCCTTTCACCAAACCGTATCTGTTGCATTGTCGTGATGACCCACACGCACCGAACAGTCGATGGCGCAACGGTATCCGTATTTCCTGAAATCCGTCCATGCGTAGAGGTCTTGAGTTCCCACGCCTTGCCCCTCTTGACCAGTGAGTGTCTTGAACCACGGCCTCCTGAAGCGCGCATCCTTAAACATTTTCATGCGCCACAGATTGAAGCCCATGCCGGTGCCACAACACTCGACCAGTCCCCCGCCTGGATCGGGTGGCTGTGGGCGGAAGTTGAGCACTGGGTCCTTGGGATCGCCCCATATCTGAGGACAGCCCCCGTAGCCCTTCGTCCAGTAGAGGCCGCCAATACAGGCGAACTCTGGATGCGCCTCCATGTCCTCGATCAACTTCAGCAGCCCGTCCTGCGGCGGCATGTTGTCGTGCTCGATAGTCAGCACGTATTCCCACTTCTGGAGTTCTGGATGGGCAAGAATCGACTCAATGGTCCGCGAGTAAGCTTCTCCAACTTCCATTCCCTGAGCGAGGATGCGGGCGACACCTTGGTTCGGCGGGAAGATCAAATTCCAGTGCGAGAGCGCGACCTTGGCCGGGATCGAGTCCCCGGCCGGGATCACCAGCACGACCCGCTGCTTCTTCCAGCTCGCGCCCCGGATGATCCTCGCGGTGGACGCCTTGAGGTCGCGGTTGTGCGCCCCCCCGATGTCCTGCATCGTGATCTGTGGGTTCATTAGAATACGCTCGCATAGTTTTCGAAAATTATCATGGGAAACCCGCCCGCCGAACCAGCATTTTTGTTAATTTCTGATGGGCCGATAGTATTAGGCATCGCTGTAGTAAAGCTCACGCTGTAGGCCCCGGCCCAGGGGAAATGTCCACGCGATGTATTGGTTGCCGACGAGATTCCCATCGTGCCGGAAAATTGGGCGCCGTGATAAGGTGGGCGAGCGCCAAACCATGAAAGCGCGAAAGACTCGCCAGAAGACCGAATCCAATACCCCAAGTAATAGAGCGTTTGCGAAAATGAAGGCTGAGCACTCCAGTCACTGGAGTGGATAGATATATACCGTTGGCCGTGGTAAGAAGCGGTTTGGTTGCTTGCAGCTGCGCCCGTTCCAAATGACGTAGATACAGAGTTCAACAGACTCAGTTGTGTAGAGTTGACTTGCGTGTAGATACCTAACGAAACGCGGTAAGTCTTTGCCGCTGTCGATGCAGTTGCGACACTATGGTTCCCGCTCATTTTAATGAAGGCAGTGCTCACCGTCATGTTACCGGGAAAGAGATTTTGCCCCGGAACTAGCGGAATCAGCATCAAGGTCGCATTGGAAGTGGCAAAAGAAACACCTGCTTCCCCAAAGTTGTCGGTATCCCCCGGCCCAATTATCAAGTTCATCCACCGAGACAACGTGGGGGCACCCCCGCCTCCGCCCGCAGCCGCCGAGATCGTGATCGTGGAGCCGTTACCAGAGAGCGTGACGTTCGCCCCGCCGTTCAACCAGATCGTCTGGTTGTTGGTGGCGTGGAAAGTGGTGGTGCCTGCGGTATTGCCGCCTAGCGTGATAGCGAGGAAGTTCGTCGATTGCGAGGTCAGCCCGTTGTGCGAGGCGGTGATCGTGCCAGCGTTCAAGCCGAAAGACACCCCATTGACGTTAGAGAATGTGATGTTGGAGCGCAGGTTCGATGTCGTTCCCGCCGATACCAGGATATTGGTGAGCGAGGTCGCAACCGAAGCCGTGATAGTCGAGGCGTTAAGGCCGAAGGAGACCCCGTTCGAGTTCGAGAACGTGAACGCCGAGGCGAGGTTCGAGGTCGTTCCTGCCGAGAGGTTGATCGAGCCTTGAGTAGAGACCACGGTCGCCGTCGCTGTGACCGTGGAACCATTCAACCCGAAACTGACATTGTTCGAGTTTGAGAAAACGACATTCGAGAGGTTGTTGCTGGTCGTGCCGGCGGAGACGTTGACGTTCGAGATCCCGTTGTGAGAAGCAGTGACGGTGGCTCCGTTCAGGCCGAAGCTGATGCCGTTGGAGTTTGAGAACACCGCTTCGCCGAGGGCGAAGCGTGTGGTGCCGGCCGAAATCGAGCCCGGTGCGCCCCCAGCGCCTATGCTCGCTGTAACGACGCCGTTCGTCTCCAGCCCGAAGCTGACCCCGTTGGCGTTGGAAAAAGTGACATCGGAGCGAAGCTGGGAAAGCGTCCCGGCCGAGAGTTTGATGTTGGAAAGCAGCCCCGCCGTGGAGGGCACGGTGTAGCTGCCGGTGATCGCCCCGCCCCCCTCCAGTCCAAACGACAGGCCGTTGGAATTAGAGAATGCCCCGGTCAGTTCAGAGCCTACGGCATTGAGCGTTACGGCGTGGGTGTTGTTCCAGTGCGACGGTCGGATTTCATACGCTGGGTCGTCAGGCGTCGTCGCTACGAGAGCATGCTTGACTACGCCGGGCATGGGCGGCCGCCTACTTAATCGCGCCCAACATCAACCGAGGACGCGCTCCAACCTTGTCGTCAGTAGAGTTGATCTTGTACGAGTCTTGGAAGTAATCGTAGCCGATGACCAAACTGTCCTTCTTAAGAATCATGTACCAGCCCAGGATCTTCTCTCCAACGCTCGAAAATCCGAACGTGCGCTTGTCGGCCATCGCCGTCACCTTTTCTTCGTCGATCAGCCAGTCACGCATCGACATCGGGCGCATTTGTGATGCCTTGGATGGGGTGAAGTCTTGGATGGAACATTCGTCCTTGCCGGCTACCGGGCCTTTGGTGAACAGGCACAGAAACATCGGCTCGGCGCACAGCAGACGGAGCGTAGCGACTCGACCCTCTCTCGGTGTCATCAGAGCTCCTCGGCCATCATCTCGCCGTCATCGCCGCGCCACATCTTGTAGCGCCGTGGTTTGATCGGTCGATTGACGTCCATGCGATCCATCACCATGCCGCCATCGCGGTAGCCCTGCGTGGCTTCGCGCTCGCGCACGCCCTGTGGCGGATTGCCGGCGAGGTCCTGATTCTCCGGACCTTCCGGTGTTCCGCCGCCTTCGCCGCGGCCGGGCGCCGCGCCAGGTTCTCCAGCAGCGTTCGGCCCGGTCTTGCCCAGCAGTTGCGCCGGCGGCGGCATCGTGGCCATGGCGAGCTCGAGCTCCAGCTCGGTCGGCAGGATCCTCTCAACCGGGAATTCCGCGGCCTTGAGTGCCGGCCGCAGCATTTCCATGCGCCCGCGCGCACCGATGATCTGCGCATCCAGCGGGTTGAGGGTCGCCTGCAGCATTTCCTTCTGCCGCAGAGCGATCTGGTCCTTGATCAGCATGGCCACGCTGCCGCGCGCCACCGGGCGGAGGTCGAATTTGATCGACGGGTCCGGGTGATATTCCATGTTGTAGTCGTACTGCCGCGCCACGCACTGCTCGATTACGTACATGTCTACCTGACTCACGACGCGGCGTACACCCTTGCCGACGTTGCCCATCAGCTGCGCGAGGCCGCTCGATGTGCGCCCGGCGCCGCCCACCTTCGCGTCCCCATAGGTGTAGTTGGGGAAGCCGCTCTCGTTGTCGGCGACACGCTCGAAGTGGTTGTAGATGAGCAAAAGCTCCTGGACGTGCATCTGCGGCTGGCTGAAGCGCACGGCTGGCTGGTTGTTGCCCGTCATGTCGGAAACCGTCTGGTGGATCTTCCACGGGTAGATCTTCGTGACGGGCTCGCCATCGGCCAGCCGGTCTACGTTGATTTCCGTTTGCGGTCCGCTCGCCACGGCCGCGTTATTCGAGATAGCGCGCGCGGCGGCGTTGCACATCGCCGCCGTGTCCTTGATGATTTCTGGAAGACCCTGCCCCCAAAACGCGCCGGCGATTGAATCGAAGCTCGCCTTGCTGTAGGGCTTCTTGCCCAGCGGATCAGGGTTGACCTCCGCCTTGATGATGTAGCGGCCGATCTTCCACGCCTCGATCTGATATTCGCGATTCGGAAGAATTTCCTCTTCGCGCTCTACCTGGTTCTCGTATTGCCATTGCATCAGCAAATGGCCCTGGCAGGATCCCCAAAAGTTGAGGGCTTCCATCGTGCCCTCCGGGTCGTATTCCTCCTGCCGGCGTAACTCGAGAACGGCGCGCTCGTGGTCGTTCATCTGCCGCGAGTTGTAGCCCTTGTCGCCGTACTCGGTCAGCACTTGCGCCATCGCGTCGTCGGAATAGCCGGGCACGCCGAAAAGCTGCTGCAAGTGCAAGCGCGTGAACTGGTGCCGGTCGATGAGATTTCCGAACTGGATGTGGCGCATCGCCGGCGAGGGGAAAATATCGAACGGGCTTCGCCGCTCGTAGGTCGGCATGATCACTTCCTCGACCACCGCGTTCCATTGTCCGCCCTGGCCAGGGCGCCACTTGCGCATTTTGCGCTTGCGCATCACCGGCCCCTTGATGAAAGCGTTCGGGAACGTAACCAGATCGTAGATGAACTCGTCCAGCGCCTCGCGCCAGCCGCCATCGGCGAACTGATCGGCGATCACGAGCTCGTGGCGTTCCGCGATCTTGCGGGCAAGGCCCATCATGCGCTTGTAGGCGAGAGTCTTCACGGTGAGCAACCGTTCGTCCAGGCGGGAATCATCCACTTCCCAGCCCGCGGCCATCGCTTCCATGAAGACGTTGTTGACGATCGCCTGCTGCACCATCGGCGGGAGGTCCGGCATCGGCGAGGGGTCCAGCCCCCACGGACGCTCCAACTCGTTGAGCAGAATCTCGCGCAGCCACGCCTCGGCGCCGCGGCATTTGGCGCTGGTCAACATCATGTAAATCTCGGAACCGCCTTGCTGGCGGATCAACGCGAGATCGCTCGGTTCGTAGACGCCGGTGCGCTGGCGCAAAGAGCGCAACATCTGGTCCTCGATGGAGCGCTTGGCCTGCTGCGCGGCCTGCCACGCCTTCTCGATATGACCTGCAAGCCCGCGCAGGAACATGCTTTCCTGCTGCGTCTGACGCTGCGCGGTGTAGCGGGCCTCCTCGTTCTGCGCGAGCTGCTTGTTGCTGACGACGCGAAGACCGATGATGGCCATTTACCCTCGCACGAAGCGGTTTGGATTCTTGTCCATCCGCACCGGGGGTTTGCCGCTCTTCGGCGGTAAGTCGGAGTTGATCACATCGCGCAGGCTCTTTACTGGCTCGGTGGCTGGGTCAAGCGGCCTGAGCGTCTTGTACGCTTTGCGTTCATCGGCGGCTTCGATGTCGAGTTGCTCTGCGCGCTTCAGGATGAGCCCGCCGTCGCGATACCCTGCCATTTTCTTCGATTTTCTGGCCATCTTGCGCTGATGCTCGTTCACCGAGGCCTCCTTGCTGGACGAGAAAGCGTATCCGCAGCGTCTCCGCAGCGCAAGCCAGCACTGACTCACAGGGATTTGCAGGTAAACGGTTTAGCTATTTGAGCGGTGGCCAGGACCACTGGCCCAAGCCGTCACCTTCGGACACATCCCTGACCCACAGCACATCGTTGCCGTCGAGGAAAACCTGACCGCTCACCAACGCGCCGGCGCCGATCGACACCCAGACGATGACCATCGGGAAAACGTCACCAGCTTGAACTGGCTGGCCAATGTGCGCCTGTGCGCCTTTCGGCCAGTCGATGTCGTGCGTGCGCGCAAGGCGCCGCCGGTTGATTTGCTGCTCATCGGTCATGGTAGTGCACCAGCCTGCCAATCGTGGGGTACATGGTCTTCCCTCTTACGTTGCGAATTTTATTTCCTGGACGGCGCGCGCCCGGGTGCTGCCCTGGCCACCGACGCCAGCTTGCATCGCGCCCCTCATGAACGCCGAGGATGCGTGGGAATTCTCGTCATGGCGCGGCTCTTTCGTGTAGCTCTGCAGGCTCTCGTTCCACTCGAAGCGGTAATTCTCCAGCCGCGAGATTCCTACATCGCAGTTTTCCTCGTCGAACCAGCACATCGGGATCAGGTTTTTGCCGGCCTCGATCTGATCGTCGATGTCCCACTGCTTGCCTACGATGAAGGTCAGGCCCGCAGCCTTCGCCTGCATGAAGCGCGTCTTCTTCGTGAACATGTCGCGCACTTCCAGGTCGTGCGGCCCAAGGTGATGCCGGTAGTTCCACTTGTTCGCGTCCTTGAGTTGCGCAAGCAGCCTGATGTGCCACTCGAGCGATTCGTTCTCGACCTCGTGGTAGTAGATGAAGCGGAATTGCATGCCGAACTGCTGCACGAACCAGATCGCCATCTTGTTGCGAAGCCCGAGATCCCACCAGGTATCCACGCCGAGCGCGGGATCGTGTGGCACCCTGGTCACGCGGCCCTCCTCGCGGGCCTTGGCCATCTGCGAGCCAAACACCGCGCCGCGGATCACGGCATCGAACGGCTCTTTGTCAGTGCTTGGATATTCCCGGAACATCAATTCGCCGTTCCATTCCTTTTTCTTGACGTACCACGCGCGCTGCTGGAAATCGAGCCTCGTGCCAGTCAGCTTCTCCACGCGAGTGAAGTAGCTGTTCTGCTCGCGGGTAAAGACTACGCTGCGCGCATCCTCCATCGGAAGCTTGTACTTGCTGTTCACCCACCACGGATAGAAATGCAGTTTGAAATCTATCTTGGTGAGCGGCTTCCCCTGCCGGCGATTGTTCATCGCCTTGGTCACCATGTCGTGAAATTCACCGCCCTTGCCATAGCCGGTCGACTCGACCCAGATATAGCTTCCCTGATGCACGGTGTTGAAGGATCCGGTCTTGATCTCCTCGGCCTTCTCCGGATACTTGTGCGAAATAATTCCGAACTCCGAAACGTGCAGGTACGACAACGTGCCGGCGCGCATGGATGTGCCGACGCTGATTTCACTCTTGTTGGCGAAGATGAGCTCCTGCGCGCTGTCGTTCGTCGCCGGATTCGCCTGCCTGATCTGCTCTGGCAAGCGATCGTAGGGGTACTTGATCTTGCGTCGGAAGATCTTGCGCACATCGTCCAGCGTGTGGGCGATGATGCCGCCGACCTGGTTCGGGTGCCAGATACACTCGTCGAGAATATAGAGGTCAATGAAGGTGGTGAAGCCGTGCTGCCGGCCCTTCAGAATCAGGTTTAGGTACCACATCTCGACCCAAAACTTCGCCTGCATTTCATTCGGGACGAACTTCACTTCCTGATTCAACTCGTTGAGGATGTAGTACAGGTTCGCCATGCGCCAACGCTTGTCGGCGAACTGATCGACTACCGCTACGTCCACAACCCCCGCCGCCGCAGATGCCTCCGTGGGGGCGCGTTCCCCGAGGACAGGTTCCTGCGGCGGCGGGTCGAAAGGCATCAGTGCGATCCGTTGTGAACGATCACGCCGTCATCTTCCAACGGCTCGCACCAGCAATCCAGCCCCGCGCGATGCTTCTGGCCGAATCCAGGGACGACGATAACGAAATCCAGTTCGTCGTCATAGTGATTGCGCAGATCAATGGTCAGCCACTCATTGACCTGCGCATCGAGCTCTACGAACGGGCTCGCCACTACGCCGTGCCGGGCAGGAACTTCAGTTGAATCTTCTTCACCGGAAACGGCTCTCCCGCCTTCACCGCCTGGCGGATGAAGTATCGTTCCTCGAAGTTTGGAGCCCCGGAAGTGAAGAGAATCTCCACGCGGCTGCTGCGCATGTCGTGCACCTTCTTCGGGTACTTGCGCACCCCCTTCTTGTCCCGCGGCGCGTAGATCGGAACGGATGCCTTCACCGTCAACTTCTGCGACAGGTACAACGTCGCCTTCCTTGCTCCGCTTTCCAGCAATGCAGCGGCTACGCGGCTGAAATGCTGTGCCGTTTCCGCGAATTTCGATTGCATGGTCTTCTCCTTCAGGTTGTCCCCCTCCTATTCGTCGTACAGGACCGGCTGCGTGCGGTAACAGCCCTCTCCTTGCTCGAGGTGATTGTCCGACACTTCCTCAATTTCTTTCAGCACACCGACACCTTTCTTCACCTTGTGCTGCATGTGGCGCAGACCACGTGTCTCGACCACGAATCGAGAACCGTGCGGCAATGCGGTGATCGGTCTGGAATCGCGTTTCGTGGTCATGCTCGAACGCGATTTCCAGTTCCTTCGCTGCCTTGACGCAGGCGCCCTGGAGCTCGTCGTCCCCGAAGTGCTGCACGGATACTTTATTTGGCAGGATACGTGCGAGCAGCTTCCATGGCTCATGGCCTGGCATCATTTCAAAGACGTGCACGACGTCGGCGCCCGGAAGGTGCTTGCGTGCGGCCGCGCTGAGCGCCACGCGGTCCGGCGGCGGGGAGAAACTCACAGGGCCACCGTCACCGTCACGCGGTTGTCGATCTCTTCGCCGGTGACCTCGACGACGTGCGCACTCACGCAGCGCCGATACGAGGCAACGAGGGCAGTGAGAGCGTCCTCGAGTTCGACCTTCGCCTGTCTCGCCTCCGCGAGGCCGAGAAGTGGCCGTTCCTTAGCGACAACGATCACGCGCGTTGTCTTCTCCATGTTGTACTCGTTCCGGCCGACCTGTTCGTGCTCCACTTTGAACATCACGTTTTCCACGTCACTCCTCCTTGTCCATGCCGGCGATTTTCGGAACACCGCGTTCGGTGAGCGCCCGGCTGCCGGGGGCCGAGAGCGGCGGTAGTGTGGCCTTGAACTGCGCGGTATCGACGCCTTTTTTCAGCAGGTACTCGGACATGTTACGCGACCAGATGTGCGCGCGCAGCAGTTCGATCGGCCACTTGTGCATCGGGAAGCCGTACCAGTTATAAAAACTCGTGGTCGAGATCCCTGCCAGCGCACAGAACTCCTTTATCGTCAGCCTCGCCGTCTGCATCAATCCCCAAAACTCCGACATTGGAGCATAGGCGTATTTGCGCTCGAAGTGCGACTTCACCGCCCGCGTTCTCCTTTCGCCAGTCCGGTACCGCCGTTTGTATTTTCTATAGTAAGCCGCTCGCTTTGCGAGCTTGCGCATCTTCAGCGTGGCACGGAAACGCTCCTCGCTTACCCCGACGTAATCGGCGAGGTAGCGGACCAGGCGCCCGCCGCGTCTACTCGTGATCGGCCAGATGGCCACACTGCAGCTCCAACTCGGTAGCCCATGTCTCGAGCGAATGCTCGCTCATCGACGCCATGATCCTGTCGGCTCGCTTGTTTTTGTTCCTGTCGAGATACCACGCCCGCGCCACGGGGTCCATGTTTTCCACCGAGCGGACTTCGCACAGATGCCGGTACGCCTCGGTGTAGGTCGGCCCGGGATCCTCGGGCGAGCATGCTTCGCATCGGCAGCGTGTGCCCTCGATCGACGGGGAGAAGCGCGGCGGCGGATCGAATGCCAGCGGGTGTCGTTCTACGTGGAACAAGTCAACGGTTTGAGGATGGGAAGCGCAGTCCATGGAGTACCGTTTGCGGGCAGCCGGTCAACAACCGCGCGTATTCGTCCGCCGCGGCCTCGCGGAAATCCAGGTCGTACTCCGCGCATGCCAAATGCAATCCGAAGGTGAACCTGGTCAATTCCTTGATTTTGGCGAGCAGGCGCGTGTGCCCCATCTTGTGGTGTCCCAGTTCGTGGCCCAGGACGAACATGACTTGCACGCTGGAAGCTACGCGCAGGAATTCCTCGTCGAACACGATCACGTGGCGCCTCGGGAAAAGCGCGCAAGCAAACGCAGCGCAATGTATGGGCAACGTGTCGTTCTGTTTGATGTTGTCGATGTAGAGCTCGACCGCCGGAACCCCGGAGCGCTCGATCAGGTCGACGACGTAGGACGGCGGCGCGACCCAGCGCTCGGCGTTCGCGAGAAATAGGAAAGGAAAGACGAGAGTGCCAGCGATGAGGCACAGCCACAGCACGGGAAAATAGAGGACGGCGAGGGCGATCACGAACCAGGTGAAAGACCACCAGTTCATCGCGGGAGTGCCGGGAGCGCGCGCTTGGCGAGCGCGAGGAGGCGCGCGGTCAACACCACGTCCTCACGGTGGTTCGGGAGAAGGTTGGCGGCGTCGGTGACGCTGAGCCGGCCTTTTTCCACTGCGTCGAGCAGCGCGAGCTCGCGACCGTCTTTGCTGTGCCCTGGGGAAAACTCCCACTTCACCGGGAGTGAGGCGTCGCGCGCCAACTGCACCTTGCCGCGGTAAGCCTCCAAGAACGCCATGCGGGCCTGCACCAGTTCACCTTCTTTTACCAGCGGGTAGGCGACGAAGAACGCTTCGCGCATTTCGCTCGTCCAGAAGCAGCTCGCATCCTCGGCGCGCGGCACCATGGACCACGCCTCTTCCGGCGCCGGGCGACCATCGTCCAGGCGAGAAAGTATGTCAGCGAGGGTGAGGCGCGAACGCAACTCCCGCCGGCAGCGCTGCAGCGCGCCGAGCACCTGATCCTCCGGGTATTGCGACAGATCGGCGGTGAGCGCGCGCGCCGCGCCCGTGGACAGGTCGGTGCCCGTGAGCTCGCAGCACACGGCTACAGCCTCGAGCAGGCGACGGCTAGGCATGACCGCCCTCCAGCTCGGTGGCGGCCGATTCACGCATACCAACGATGGCAATTTCAATCGCCGATTCCAGTTGGTTTTTTCTTGCGTACACGGCGAGTGCTTTTCCAAGAATGCTGGTCAAGGCCGCTATCACCACGGCCACAGCCTCGCCTTTTACTGCATCGGAAATTTTCCCCTCGGCCGCCAGAATCGCAAGCGCAAATTGCTCATTCGACATCGCTGGGAGTTCTTGGAGGTCATTCACGGCGTCGCTCCGCGAGCATGGCGTCGGCGATTTCGTAGCAGATCTTCGCGGCGAGCACTTGCAATGGTCGATTTTGTGTGGCGAGGGGATTGGTAGAGTCGAGTTGTGCGAACACGATGGGAATGGCCTCCCCGGCGAAGTGATCGCGCAGGCTCATGCCGGAGGCAGCGATAGCGTAGGCCGCAATGTAGGATTCCTCGGTCTCGTCCGCCCTGTTCGCCAACGCCCACCGGTGCATGCCGGTTTCGTTCGCGATCGGGAAAGCCGGCCCACCATCATCCTTTGCCATTTTCTCCTCCTTCGCGTTGATTTGCTTCTTCGATCATGGGGCGAAATGCTTCGTAGCGCGCCGCGGTGCGATCGCCCTGGCGCGCACCGGCGTCGGTGCCGTGTTCGCCCCGCATCCACTCGGTGCGCAACGCCTGCGCGTCCCGCAGAGCGAGCGCGAGGTCGTGCTTCGCGGCGACGTACAGGCCTCGGTTGGATTGCAGGAAAAACCGTATGACCAGCGGCGCTTCTGCAGCTGGCAACGTGCCGGCGAAGCGTTTGCACAGCGCGTTGGTCTTCGCGTTTCGTGCGGGGGCAACTCCCCAGCGCGCACGGTAGGCGGTTTCGTAGGCTACCCACACCGCGGCGCCGGAAACCTCCTTATCCTCGCCGTTGCCTTTTTCTTTCGTCGGCGTGGCCGGCTTTGGTTCCTGGGTGGTGGTCTTCCCGGCTTTTTGTTCCCGGTACCAGTTCGCCTTGTACTCCCGGCGCTCTTCCGCGCTGCGGATTTGAGAGTACCGGCCGTAGTTCACGATGTGCCAGCCCCATGATCTGCTGTCTTCCAGCGGCACGATTCTCCTGCCTCGCTCGCTGGTGTCTCGGCTGTCTGGATCCGGCTTGAGCAGTTCCTCCACGCCGCGTGTCAGGATTTCGAGCGGGATTTGTGTTCGCCGCTGAATCACTTCGATGGTCATGTCGACATCCCCGAAGCGATCCGCGAGGATGAGCATTTGCTGGAAGGTCACCAGGGCTTCCCACGGCCCCCTTGTGCCCAGTGTGCCGTCGTACATCGACTGGAACAACTTGGCGAACATAGAGTCAGCCCTCCTCTTGTTGTTCAGCGCCAGCCATCACCCGGCGTTTTTTCTGGACGTGGTACGAGCTCAATATCTGCGACACGGTGACGCCGATTCCATGATGCACGCTGCCATCAGCTTTCGTCCAATTCGTCAACTTGGCGGACCCCGCGAACGATACCGCGTCTCCCTTGCCCAGCGCTAGCACCTGCGCAACAGGCTCCGGGGAAAACACGATCGCCGACACCAACACTGCATCCTCTCCATCACACGGCGCCCGCACGAAAAACGTCGCGTACTCCTTCCCACTTTTCCCTACCCGCGACACCGGGTCTTTGATCATCACCCCACCGATCAGCACGTCCAGCATGAAGGCGATCATCGTGGTGTTGATAGTTCTTGTCAAATTGGATGTCATTGAACGTCCATGGACATGTTGACCTATTTGACCGGCTTGGCCTACTTGGCCTACTTGGCCTGTTAGTCATGGCTGGGCCACTCATCTCAAGCTCAGGCTCAGACTCAAGCTCAGGCTCAACTTCACGGGGGTTACGGTGCTAGCACCGGGCTGCTGTTCAGCACCTTGCAGTGCTACCGGCCTACAACCCTGCGCCGAGCTCGCGCTCGACGCCACGCGAGACCACATGTCAAATTCGTCAAAACGTGGCGAAAAAATTCCACCGGTACCGTCTCAAAGGCCACCGGTTGAAGATCTGGAAAACGGGGCGCGGTGGGGATAGGGACGGTACTGAATCGCGCGGGCCGGTGTGGGGCGTGGCGTGGCGACTGCCCCCACCCCCACCCAGCAGGCCACGGCTCGCCACGCGCGCGCGGTCGTGCAGCGTGAGCGAGCGCTTGCACCAGCGAAGCTCCAGGGCCTCGCTTGCAGGCATGGGCCGCGTGCCTGGCACGTGGCGCCACAGGCTTGGTGCAGCGATCCGGCACTATGTTCTGGATAGTCAACGAGTTAGCCGGTTTAACATAATGGCGCTTGATTGACATTGCACTGCACCAATTGAGGGCGATCATGCGCTTACGCTCATTCGCTCGCGTGACTTCGAGGTTAATCGGCTGTTTGCGGCGTTGCATCATCGGATCCGACAAGGCGCGGCCGGCCATGTGCACCCAGGGCCGGTCGACCTCGAGCTGCGACAGCTCGCATCAGATCACGGACCTCGTTGGGTACGTCGTGCACCACTCGCTTACCAAACATACCTGCCTGATTTCCAAGCAATTCCAAGCACTTGACTGCGGTGGAACCGTCGAAGCGCCACTCTCCTGTGCGCGCGCCGCGGCGGTCCACGACTGGCTCGCCCATCGAGGCCCGCCTATAGATCGCGACCAAGTTGATCAAAATCCACGTTCGCGAGATTGCGCAACTAGCTGCCACCTGTCTAATCAGTTCGTCCACTGCAGCCCTGACGTACGGCGGCGGACCTGAGTCGCGGAGGGCGGCGCGTGGTGGGATGTTGCACTCGTCCAGGGCTTGGGCGTAGGTCCGGCCGGCGACCATCAGCCAGACGGTGCGCAGCTCGCGGGCGTTGAGCGGGTCGGCGAGCTCGGGAGGCAATTGCGGGGTTGGGGCGTCGAACTGTGGGCGGAGGTCGTAGAGCGCGGTTTGGGGTGCACCTGCACCTGGGTCGGAGAGCAAGGCCAGAGCGGGCGAGTCTTCCCGGGTTTCTGGTGCAGGGTCTGCTGGTGGTGGACTCGATGGTGGCGAGACGCGCGGCGTGGGCCGCGCTGGCGCTGCCTGGGGGCTGGGGCGTGGGGTAGGCTGGCCGGCGGTGGCAGCGCTGCCCTGGAGCCGCCTACGCCTTGGCTTGGGGCTGTTCTGCGGTGGGCTGAACATCGGGCGAGGCTTGGACGGCCGCCTGGGCGGCTTCGGCCGCATCGACCATCGCGTCCAGGCCGCGGGCGAGCTCGCGCAGGGTGTGCGCCACGTCGCGGCCCTTGGCGCCGCGCAGCAGGTCGAGGTTCAACGCTACGCCTTCCGGGCCGATGCCCATGCGTTGGGCGAGGATGAGGCGCCAGGCTTCAGGGGGTGCGCCCTGTGCCGACCGGATGCGCACCAGGACGACGCCGGCGAGCTGCGGGAATGGGCACAGCTGGGCGCGCGCGATCGGCGCGCTGGGTTGCCTCGAGCTCAGCAGCTTGCCGCCCGCCCCAAGCAGCGGGGCGGAAGTCATGCGCGGTTCGGGCGGCTGTTCCTGGTCTGCGCGTTCTTCATGCCGGCGCCAGGCTGCTGTGCGCCCTTGGGCGGGTCCTTGCGCTCGCCGCGTTCCACGGGCGCAGTCTGGTGCACGGTGGCAGGGCTGTTCTTCGTCTGGTATCCGCTGGGGTTGCCTTTGGGCATGATCGACTCCTTGATGGGTTGAACTGCCTGACAAGTATCGCCCGACCGCGGTCGCGGCGCAAATAGCCAAAAAAGGCCCGGGCTGTAGGGGGTGCCCGGGCCTGAAAGCCGCGCGCCTAACTGGCCGCACGGCGGGAGAATCGAGAGTCTACCGCTTGGTGTGCATGTCGCGCCATCCCGCGACCAGGTAGAGCACCCAAGCCGGGATGCTGTTGAGCTGCGCTTGCGCGAGTGCCGCTTGCGCCGCATACGCGCCGGCGCGGCGCTCAACGCAGGCCAGTTCCATTCTGGCCAGGGATAGAGCCAGCGCCACTGCGTTTAGGCGCGACCTTGAGACCCGTTTGCGAGTCATGGCCGCCGCCCGGCGAGCAGCGAACCCAGGACGATCGCCACCGCCACCAGGGCGTAGAACTCGCCTGGCGCGTGCACTAGGTCGAGCCCATGTCCAGGGTGCGCCAAGGCGGCGAACGGCGCGAAACCGGTTAGAGCTGCGAGGGTTTTTCTCATGGCGCCCCCTACAGCTCAAGCTGCAGCTTCGACTGCGGCGCTGCGGCGCGCATATCCGGCGGCGCTGCGGCGCGCATATCCGGCGGCGCTGCGGCGCGCATATCCGGCGGCGCGAACGCTTCGCCCGGCGCCGGCAGGTCAATGCCGCGCGCCGGCACAGGCACAGACTCGGGCGCGGGTGCGTCCGACTTCTCCAGATCGAGGAACGCGAAGCGTGCGCGCTCGATGGCTTCGACGTTGCACTGAGAGACGACTACCGCCGCCTGTTCCCCGGCGCCCTGCACGCGCTTGACGAGCTCGCGGGCGACCTTGCGCGCCTGGGTGATGGCTTCGCTAACCTTGCGCCCCGCATCCTCGGAGAGCATGCCGCCGAGGGCGCGCGCCCGGTTCGCCGCGTCGCGGATGGCATCAGGATCCGCCGCCTTGATTCCCGCCTGCATGAGTTCCACCAACTCGCGCAACTCCGCGCCGATCGCGCGCGCCGCTTCGACATCGTTGTCCGCTACGCGCCCGATCAGGACGTAAACGTCGATCCGCGAGCGCTTCGCGGTGATGTTGAAATCGTTTACCAGCTTTTGCGCCGCGGTCATGGCCGCCTGGAGCTCGCCCTCTTTTTCGGTGGGGCAGAGCAGGCCGAACGACGACGCGCAACAGGTTCCTGCGATCACCGCGCGGGCAGCGCTGCGCGCTTTCGTCGCGCGGTCGAATTCCGCCGGGTCGGGGATTTCGCGCGTAGTTTCCCATCGCGCCACGCTGGCGCCGTCTTGGTCAACGTGCTCGGCCTCGAGCTCCGTGCGCTGGTACTTCACGGCGCCGGCAACGCTAGTCTTCAGCGACACCAGCAGGCCGGGTTTCAGGACACTGATTCTCATGGCTGCATCTCCTTTTGATTGATCAAACATCCAACTTGCGGCCGCTCTGCACATTGCTCGCGCCCGGCGTTGTAGCCGGCCGCGCGCGCCCTTTCGCCCACGTGCGCAGCGTCGCAATTTTCTCCGTTGCCGTCCGCGCGAGTGGCACCGTAGCGCCCGCCGCCTTCACCAAGTCGCCCGACACGATGGCGCGCTCCGCGTCCGCAAAAGCGACGAAGAGCGCATCGGGCACCAGCGCCGCGATTTCTGCGCCGGTAAAATCCGCAGTGGCATCAGCGACCGCGCCGAGGTCGATGTCGACCGCGCGGCCGTAGGATTTGAGCGAGGCCCGCGCAATCTCTACGCGCTCGGCGCGGTTCGGCAGGTCGATGAAAAACAACTCGTCAAACCGGCCCTTGCGCAGCAGTTCAGGGGGCAGCGCAGAAACATCGTTTGCGGTGGCGACCACGAACACGGAACCCGCGCGATCCTGCATCCAGGACAGCACCGCGCCCAGCGCGTCCCCGGATACGCCGCCATCGGCCGCGCCTTGCGTTGCGCCTGCGAGCGCCTTTTCAATCTCATCGACCCATAGCACACACGGGGCGACCGCTTCCGCGACCTTGAGCGCCTTGCGGATGTTTCCCTCGGACTCGCCTACCCACTTGGATTTGAGGGCGCCCATATCGAGACGCAGCAGCGGCATAGCCCAGGCGGTGGCGATCGCCTTCGCGGTGAGTGACTTCCCGCAACCCGGCACGCCGACCAGGAGGCAACCTTTCGGCGCCGGCAGGCCGTAGGCCCGAGCGCGCGGCCCAAACGCGGCGCGCCGGCCCATCAGCCAACCCTTGAGCGCATCCAGCCCGCCAACCGCATCCAGCCCGCCCGGCAGGGGGTCGAACCACTCGAGCACTTTTTCCCGCGCGATCACCCGCTTTTTTTCCTGGGCGACGACGGCAGGTTCTATGCGCCGCGTACTGACCAGCGACTTCGCGTAACACGATTGCGCCTCTTCGGCGGTGAGCCCGACAGCGGCATCAATCGCCGCGTCGCGCGCACCGTTCTGCGCCGCCTGGTCGCGCAGATCCTCGGGCAGCGCGGAAATTGCGGCGTCAAGGATGGCGCCGATTTCCATGCGATCCGGCAGCGGCCACTCCAGGACAATCGCATGGCCGGCGAGCTCGGGAGGAATCTCCGCCGAAGGCGTCAGAAGGATGACCGCGCGCGCCTCTTCGCGCGACGCCATGGGCAGCGATCGCGCCAGGGAACGCAACGAGCGCAGGACCGAAGGGTCACGCAGCCAGGCCGGCATATCGCGCAGCACCCAAAGTTGCCGCGCCGTGCTGTCGCGAATCACGCGCAACACTTCGGCCGGGTCTGTGCAGCTCGCGCCGGACTCGCGCGGCTCGCCCGCAAAGTTGGAAATGCCGGTCGCGCAATCCCAAAAACGCGGGTCGTATTGCGCGGCTTGCGCCGACTCGACAAGCAAGCGCTCGACGCGCGCCTCTTCGCACGTCACGATCCACAGCAGAGGGTTACGAGCTCGCAGCAGCGCGGCGACATCGGTCGCGGCGCGCGATCCTGCAGAAATTTCCGACATGATTTTCTCCCGTTCTAGTTGTGATGGCCCCAGGTCTGTCCGCCGTCGTGCGAGTGAACACCCTGGGAGATTGCCCGGGCATCGACCTTGACCCCGGAAACCGCTTCCGCCCTTGCAACGGCCCGGCGAAGCGCCGGGCTATTCGCTGCAGCAAGGCGGCGATACGCGCACAAGTCGGTGAGCCCCGCGCGCTGGGCGTTAGCCCAGCCGCGAAACGCGATAGACCCCTGCGCCCCTACGACGACCGACACGGCGCCCGCACTGAGCGCTGCATCCAGCTGCTTGACCGCTTCGGCCATGTTGACCTTGGCCTGATCTGTCAGGTTTGGACTGCTATCGCATGGCATCTTCACTACCTCCGAAAAATGGACAACAAAGGGTAAACGCTTTCCATGCTATACGGTTGACATTATTTTAATACGTGAGCACACACTGACGAAAAATTCATGCTTGCAACGGTTTACTTGTGCGTTTACTATTTCAAGGTCGCGCGAGCGATCGCTACCGCAACCACGCAACGCAACCACGGAGAGCAACGCCATGAAACGCCACGCCCTGATCATCGCCGGCCTGCTGAGCGCCGGCGTAGTCAACGCCCAGCCCTACGTCGGCCTCTCGGTCAGCTTCTAACATGAGCTCGACCTACGAACGCGCGCCGCGCGGTAGCGAATGCGGCAGCGCCAAGCTGAACGAAACCCTCGTCGCACGGATCCGGCGCCAGCACGCGCGCAAGGAGCGGCTGAAACGCCTGCTCGATACGGCCTACTCCGCGGAAGCGTTCGCCGCGCGGTACCAAGTGAGCCAGAGCACCATCCACAAAGCGCTGACGTTCGCAACTTGGCGCCACGTCACCGACTGAAACGTTTTCACCCCAACTACCTGAAGGAGAAACAGCCATGGGTCAATACCGGTTTCCAGTTAACCTCGACAAGAGGGAATTCATCAATCCCCACAAGCTGGGCAGTGGCCTGAAGCTGTGGGAACAACTCGCAAATAGAGACGCCGGTGTAGGCGCGGCGCTGGTCGTCTTGACCGCGGCCATGCCTGAGGCGCGCGGCATCGGGGATCTTGACCTTCAAGAGAATTGGCACGGGCCGGAGCGCACGTTCCCCAAGCACAACACTTCGCCCGGGCCGATGCCGGAGCAATATCCGGTGATCGCGGCGCGCACCATTGGGCGCTGGGCGGGCGACCGCATAGCCATCGTTGGCGACTACGCCGAGGACGGCGACCTGAAGAATTCCCAGGTTCCTGCGTCCGCCATTTACGGGCTGTGCCACTCGCCGGAGGATGGCGAATTCAAGTCCGACGATCCAAAGGCCAAGCCGTTCGCCGATATCACGCTCGACGTTTGCGCCGTGATCGAACACGAGCTGAATGGGAAGTACGACGGCGATGGTTGGCGCCGCTTCAAGCGCAACGAGGACAAGTAATGCCCTACTACATCACGCTCGGGACAATGAAGAATGGCGCGATCAAGCGCACGGTGATCGACGCACCGCGCAGTTTGCCGAGAGCGCGGCGCGTGGCGCGCATGCTCGCGCGCGATCGCTTCGGTTCCCCGGAGTTCGTCAAAGACCAGACACTCGCCGGCGGCTACTGGCGCGAGGCCGCGCAGGACGGGGAAACAAAAGGCGACACCATCACCATCGAAGCAAGCACCGAGGATATTCACTAATGGCCATCAGAACAGGTAGATACGCATGAGCACCCAAGCCTACATCGACAAAAAATTCGCGGCCGACAGCCTGACGCTTATCCAAACGATGAACATCATTGTTGCCGACTACGTGCAGCAGGGCTACCGCCTCACGGTGCGCCAGCTCTACTACCAGCTCGTCGCCCGCGCCGTCGTGCCCAACACCGAGCAGAGCTACAAGCGCATCACCGGCATTGTGAACGACGCGAAGCTCGCCGGCCTCATGGATTGGGAAGCCATCGAGGACCGCACGCGCGAGTTCCTGCGCCGTACCAGGTGGGAGTCCGCGGCCTCCATCGTGCGTGCCGCAGCCGATTCCTTCCACATGGATATGTGGGAGGGCCAGGCCGCGCGCGTGTTCGTGATCGTCGAGAAGGAAGCGCTTGCCGGGGTGCTGGATCGCGCATGCAAGGCGCTCGACGTGCCCTTGCTGGCAGCCCGTGGCTACCCCTCGGGCACCGTGCTGCGCGAGTTCTGCGTGGCCGATCTAGCCGACGCTCTGAACGCTGGACAGATCGTGCGCATTCTACACTGCGGCGATATGACCCCTCGGGGATCGACATGACGCGCGACCTGCAGGAACGCATCCAGCTCTTCACCGACGAGTTCGGCGGCGACGTGGGTCTTACGCGCATCGCGCTCACGATGGAACAGATCGACGATCAGAAACCACCGCCCAACCCGGCCAAGACCACAGACGCCAGATTCGCGAGCTACGCCCGCGAGTACGGCGACGAGTCGTGGGAGCTCGATGCGCTGAAGCCGCAGTACCTCGACAGGCTCGTGCGCAGTCAAATCAACAAGTGGGTGGACAAGACCCTGTGGCGTAAGCGCACGAAAGAAATCGAGGAACTACGCGTGAAAATAACGAAAGTGGCCGATGAATTCGAGGGGGACGCCTAGCCATGATGAGACAACAAGGCGAATTCTGGATCGATATGGACCTGGCAACACGCGATGTTCGCGGCAACCCGACCATCACGCTTCGCACCATGACTCGTTGGGCGAACCCGCTGGGCGTGGAGGTCGCGCGGTTCAATCCATCCGTGTACTACGCGCACCAAGGGCTGGCCGAGTTCATAGCGAGAGCAGCGACCGAGTCGGCGAAGGACAAGGTCGAGGCAAACAAGATCGACGCGGCATTCCGCGCGATCCTCGCCAGTACTGGCACCCGACATGACCACCGAAGAAGATAGAGTGCACCAGCGCGCCGACGCCATCAGCGATTCGCTGCGCAAGATAGACAACCGGGCGCAGCAAACGCAGGCCATCGTGCAAGGGCCTGGCACGAGACAGCTGAAGCACTGGCGGCTCGTGCAAATTGCCGACGAAATAAGTCAGCAGATTCAGCCGCACACGCCCTGCCGCAAGGGCTGCGCTGCGTGCTGCCATATCGCGCTGCCGATCAGCCGAAGCATTGCCCTTCTCTTGTCTGCGACCAGCGGGCGTAAACTCGACGAGAAAGCGGGTGCGCCGATCACGCCGGAGGTCTTGTACGATCTGCGCGAAGGCAACATAAAACGGTACTACGGCAAGCCGTGCCCATTCCTCGACGGCGCGACGCAAAGCTGCAGCATCTACGAGGACCGGCCGATTACCTGCCGCATACACCACAGCCTTGCTGACACGGCCGCGCCGTGCGACTTAAAAGATCCGGGTGCGAAAATCCCTCGGGTGGATATGCAGTGGGTTGACCAAATGGGGGCTACGCTCGATTTCAATGATCGCTGGGCCGACATCAGAGATTTTTTTCCGGAGGCACGATGCGATGATCGCGCGTGACAAATTCAAGATCGGCCAAGAGGTAAAGCCCACGCGCAAATGCAGGGACGCACTGAAATTCGACGAGAAAATACGCGGCTACGTCGTTGGGTTTCGCAGGTCGTTCCCATGCGATGTACTGATCGAACACGATGGCGCGGACACAGCAGGCGAATTCCACATGGATCTTTGGGAGCTCGTGGACGATGGGTGATAAACACAGGGGCGGGCGGCTACGGTACCGCATCGTGCTGAACATGAAAACGGACAAGTGGTACTGCTACAAGCTGAGCCCCAAGGGAAAGGAAATAGACAGATCCCCCGAGGGCCACTATATGGAGGCCGAGCGGTTCGAAACCCACATGAGGAGATTCGGCGCATGGCACAAGAGTTGAACAAGGAACTACCCATTCAAGCGCAAAAACTGCTCATTGAGGCAGCGCTCGCCATGACGCGCCTGCGCAGGCCGGCGCGTAAAGCCGTGATCCTGGTGATGCTCGACGGACTCACTCAGCCGGAAGCGGGGCGCCGCGTGAAGATGAAGAAGCAAGCAGTCAATCGCGCGCTGCGCATCGTGCGCGATCGAATGAAGGAAGTTGAAGCGTATTTCGAGAGTCTGCCGTAAATCGCCAGAATTATTGCGTGTTGCGCGCCTCTTGTTCGAGCACGGTCAGCGCATCCTTTGATCTGCTTCTCGGACAGCGACCACGGCTCCTCGCGCTGAAGCTGCGCGATCCAGCGCCATTTGAAGGGCTGATACCACAGCACCGCCTTTTTATCACCCACCAGATTAGCCAGGATGGCCAGGGCCAGCTGCGATGGGCCGCTGCCGCCGTACCCCCAAGCGAAGCCGTCAGGGCTATGGTTGCGCAGCTCAAGGTGCAATGACAACGGTGTGCGCCGCAGACCCTCGACCACATACACCTCTCCGTCTGCATCGCCTTCGTACGATTTCATGGAATCATCCTATCCGCGCGTAGCCGCGCGCTCGTTCGCATTGATGGTCCGCCAGGCCTCGAACTGGAGCTCGGCGAGCTTGCAGTCGTACTCGGCGTTCACTTCGTCCTCGATCGCCTTTTTGAGCCTGTTGACGATGGCCCGGTAAGTCGGGTGCGAGTAGGCAAAGCGTTCCTGCTTCGTGATCGTGTGCACGTCGTCGGCCTCGGCCACCATCATGAGCTCGTTCTTCGTGATCTTCCGGTCCTCTTCCAGCCCCGCACGATTCGCCTTGGCCTTGGCGTACACGCGCGCCTTGGACTCCAGGCTCTCCATGAGCTCCTGCACGAACTCATCAGGTAGGAATCTCATTTTCCACGAAGCAGTTTTTCGAGCATCGCCGCCGAGGCGCCGCTCCTGATCATCTTGCCGGTGACGCGGTAAACCTTCCAGCCGGCGTCAAGCAAGACGTTGTGCCGCTCGGCGTCTGATTCAAACCGTTCCTTGATCCTGTGCACCATCCCGTCGCACTCCACGGCGAGCTTGCGCTCGGGCCACGCGAAGTCGAGCCGGAACCTGCGATTCAGGATGGGCTGGTACTGCCGCCACCCAAGAGGCAGCTTGAGCGCCCGCAACTGGAGCTCGAGCGCGGCCTCCAGCGGGCTCCCGGCTTTCTGATCGCCAGCACGCCGGCGCATGGCGCTCATAGGAAACGGCGAAAGAACATGGGTCTGTGGAACCTGCGCAGCAGCCGCCTCTCGCGCAGTACGCTGCGGGGAACGGCCATAGGGTAGCTCATGACTTTCTTTTCTGCGCGAGGGTGATGTAGACGCGAACCACTTTGCTGTTAGAGAACGTGTACTTTTTCTTTGCTTCTATTGCTTGGCGCATATACCAATAAACCGGGATGCGCCAATCCCAACAATCGATGTTATCACCGGAATGCACAACAGCCCATGCGTAAAATGGCTTCATTCCACCCTCCTTGATGCTCATTTAACACCTTCTGCACGAGCGATTATTTCTTGAATCTTGCTGCGGTCCGCTAGGCCAGGCAGACACCTTGCGCATACAGGATCATTGCCTTTTTCTACGAGCCCAACCTCACCGCACCAGCAGCGTCCGAGAAAATAGTGTCCTAGTAACGGAGCGCGGCTCATTTGCCCTCCACCGTGCCGCTCGCGGGAGTCTTGGCCTCATGCCACCACGCGATTAGTGGCAGTGGTGCGGCGTTCGCGTCCGGCAGAGCGGATTCGAGGCTGACGTACAGACCAGCCTGAGCGGCCGTCAGGAACGCGGATAGCTTGCGTACCGCGTCTATGCTGTGGGTGAGGCGTTTGCTGTCCTCGCTGTCCTGACCCACGTCCAAGAGCACCGCAGCGAGCGCAGCTTGCATCATGGAGTCCTCGTTCGTGTCCATAAAGTTCTGCTCGATCACGGCACGCATCCCGGCCTTGATCTTGGCTTCCAAGCCGACAGCCTCTTTCACGGCGCGAGCGGCGAGTTGGGCGTTGATGCTCATCACTGCCAGGTTCATTTTCTATCCCTTCGCACTCGCGGGAGGGGCGGTGCGACGCCCGAAGTGGTGCGGACAAACCTCGCCCGAGTCGCAGAATCGTTCCCCGCTGTCAGGTACTGGAAAGCGGCATGTCGCGCAGACCAGTTCCATTCCCTTCGGCACAGCGTTGCGCTTCGCTTCTGCCAGCACGCAAACCGGACACGGGGTCAGGTTGCCTTTGTGAGTGGCGTAGGTGAAACCGCAGGTGAGGCAGGCGGCCAACAGCAGCGCCTCCTCGACCGCTTTCTCCTGCTGCCAGCGGTAGGTATCCTCGCCGCACATCATCGCGTTAGCGAA
>Ga0247727_10004257_pt1 | contig 30544 bp, 26 predicted proteins | sample WisWelCaveWW1625_FD_202498 | JGI IMG/M metagenome (GOLD analysis project Ga0247727, IMG submission 202498) | Biofilm microbial communities from Wishing Well Cave, Virginia, United States - WW16-25 | ecosystem: Environmental > Aquatic > Deep subsurface > Groundwater > Cave microbial mat | place... | reverse complement strand
GGAAAATATAATATGCCTGCTGCTTCGCAAGTTCCCGCTGCGGATTGGCTGCTCGGCGGTTTTTTATTGATGGGGATGATTCTTCTTCTTGCCATAACCGAACGCTTCTATCGTCTCTATCCTCGCGCTGAAGCGCTGCGCAAATTCATCCATATTATCACGGGTGTAGCGGTTTTGCCGGCGCTGTGGCTGTTTCATTCCTGGCTGCCAATTTTTATCATCACCATGTTTTTTGCGATGGCGAATTTCTGGTTCATTCAACGCGGCAAGCTGAAATCCATTCACGAAGTCTCGCGGCCGTCGTTCGGCACGGTTTATTACCCGCTGTCGTTCGCCATTTTGCTGCTGGCATTTTGGGAATGGAATTTTATGATTCTTTCCATTTCATTTGCATTGATGGCGTTTGGCGATGCAGCCGCAGGAATCGTCGCGCGCCAAATTCCCAACCGAAAAATTCTGCCGCTGCCGTGGGACACAAAATCTTTGCCGGGCAGCGCCGCGATGCTCGTGATCTCGACGATCATTGTTGGGACGGGACTTATTCTGTTTCGTGATAGTCATAATTTGTCATTGGTCATTGGGGTGGGCATGGCAATCGCCATCGGTCTGCTCGCTACTGCAGCAGAAGCTCTTTCCCATCGCGGCTCGGATAATTTAACCGTTCCGTTATTGACGGCGTTGGGTTTGTATGTTATTTTACAGCCGGAAATGCAGCAACAATTTCTTCTCGGCGAAACTTTGGCTCTCGTTATAACTTTGATGGCGTTCGTTGCGAGAGCGCTGGATTTGAGCGGCGCGATTGCCGCCTTTCTCATCGGCACAATTATTTTCGGCATCGGCGGATGGACTTTTGCGATTCCGTTGTTAGTATTTTTTATTGGCTCAAGTATTTTATCACGATTGCCGCAACGTGAAAGCATTGCGGCAAAAGAGATTGTTGCCAAAAGCGGCCGCCGTGATGCTGCGCAAGTTTTGGCAAATGGCCTGCCGCCAACACTCATCGTGATCGCGAGTTTAATTCTCAAAACAGAAACGGCGTTTTTGCTTTATCTCGGCGGCGTTGCTGCGGCAATGGCAGATACGTGGGCAACGGAAATCGGTTTGAGAATTGGCAGACAACCGCGTTCGATTTTAAACGGCAAAGCGGTTATGGCCGGCACGTCCGGGGGAATAACTTTGGCCGGCGTGATCGGCGCAATTCTCGGCGCGGCGCTGATTGTATTCACTGGCTGGTGGAGTTACCAAATTTTTGAAGTGCGCGAAATTCATTGGCGGCCATTTGTTATTGTCACTTTTGCCGGCGTTCTCGCGCATTTTATTGACAGCCTGCTCGGCGCAACGTTGCAGCGCCGCAATCAATGCGCGGTTTGCGGCAAAATCACCGAGCGCGCTGAACATTGCGGGAAACAAACAAATTATTTTTCGGGCTGGCGGTCGCTGAATAACGATGGAGTAAATATTGCTTGTGGGCTGAGTGGAATTTTGTTGGTTGCATTTGCAAACACGCTGTTATAAAAAATTCGGAATTGACTTTTGAAAGAAAATAATATACCTTTGAACACACCTTTCTACGATCGTTGTCGAAATTCTTTTCCCATCACCAACAGTTTTTTAAAGCAAAAGACGAATTGAAATTCAAAGAGGAGGAGCGCAAAAATGGGATTCACCAAGATGGTCAAGCCCCAATATCCGCCTCGATTGTGGACGCTGGCAGGATTTCCGGGGTCGGGAAAGAGCACCTTCGCTGCGCAAATGCGCCCACCCCTGCTTGCTATCGACGCGGATCGCCGGTTCTCTGAAGTTCTCACCCTGGCACAAGGGGAGGTCTATTCGCTCAGTGAAACCGTTGCCGACAATGCCAACACCGAAAAAATCGTGTCATTGTTAAAGGCCAATATGCCTGGCAGCGACGTCAACACAATTGTGGTTGATAGTCTGAGCGCAGTCATCAGTCCTTTAGTAACGCAGGCCATTATGGACAATGACGCCGGACGCAATCGCAATCGCGCCGCCGCATTCAAGAATAAAGCGCTGGCGATGCGACAACTTCAGGACGCGGTCACTTGTTGGGGCAAAGATGTGCTGTGGATTTATCATTTCAAAGAAGGCCGCGATGGACAAGGGAGTAAAGTGATTCGTCCGACGGTGCCGGAAACCGAATTGGAACGGTTGAAACGCTCGATCAATCTGCAATTGGAAATCGTACAGGATGGCGAGAGACGCGGCATCAAAGTCATGTGGGCCAGACAGGGACGACATCAAATCACTTTATGGGATGAAACCGGAAGATGGTTGGGAATGCCCGAACGCCTTGAAGCGGCGGTTTATGGCGGGTTGCCGGATCAGGAAAAAACTGAAACCAGCATTCCACAACAGTTCGCTAATATTGAGGCGGCTATTGAATGGGGAATATCTCAAGGCGCTTTTCCAGACGCCGCCAGCGCCCGGCAAGCTTACGACGAAGTCAAGCAGAAGAACAAACCCAAGACCGCCGCGGAGATGGCTTCTTACTGGACCGCAGAAGTGTTGCGCCGCCAGAAAAAATAATGACTATTTTAGTTAACTGGCAAACCGGCTAACCGTCAAACTGGCCAACATTTCTCACACCAGCGGCACCAGCGATCCCATGTGGAACAAGAAGCGCTCGACATGTTCGGGCGTCACGCTGTCGCCGCCGGTCATGCTGCGGCCGAATTGCAGCACCATGTTGTGTCCGAAGGTGTAGCGCAATTCACGAATATCATCCGAAGTCAAGCCCCCGGAAATCACTGGCAGACATTTTTTTAAGCCAAACCAATTTTGATTGAGCCGTTGCGAATCTTGCGTGATGAAGTGTTCCGACAGTAAAATGGAATGCAGTTGCACCACCTGCGCGTGCGTTTCAATCATGTCGCCGCTAATCGAGCCGATCTCGACCAAATCCGCGCCGGCCAACCGCGCTAATTTGCCGAGCGTCGTCATTGAAATGCCGTGCCTCTTGTTGCGCGCCACCGCGCCGTGCGAAGTGCGATCCGCATAAATGATCAGTTCCGGAAATTCGTTGCGCAGCATTTGCAAAACACCGAAGCCGCACGTTTGAAAATCAATGATCACGCCTTTGCCGCCGGCTTGCAGAACGAAGCGCGTGCGCTTCAAAACCACATCGCCGGCGCCGGTGACGTTGGGAAAATAGAATTTGGGCAGCTCGGTTTTTTTTGCCGCTTCCTGCGTCAATGCCAATACACTTTTAACGCGTTCTTCAAAATGATTGTTGGGCAAGTCGGTCAACTGATGGCTGTCGCGGACGATATCACAGCCGCCGATAAAAACCGCAAAAGCTTTTTGCATGTAAGTCTTCAAATCCATCCCGACCTCCGGCGCGATGAGCGCAGAAACCAATGGTCTTTCCGGCTCGCCGAAATATTTATGCAACGTTTCGCTGCCATGCGCCGGACCGCGAAAGCCCTTCACATACGACGCGGGAAATTGAATATCCAAGACGCGCAAATTGGCAATATTGGCGAGTCCGAAAATTCTTCCGGCCACCACCGAAAGCATTTGTGGAATGTTGCCCGGCTCGAAATGCTCGACAGTAAAAGCGACCTTCACCATATTGCCGTCTATCGAATAAGCGCGCGCCGCCAGTGTTTCGCGATTCGCGCCGGTGCTCGTGTCTATTGCGGCTTTGCTGCACAATTCTTCTGCAACGGACGCCAAAGTTTTTCCTTCCATCGGCTCAAGATGATAGCTGCACAGCAAATCCGTCGGCACAGGACGATAGGTCGGATCGATGTAAGACATGGCGATGCTCCTTTCCCGCGTGGTGGTTCGTTCTTTAAAAATATCAATTTTGATTTATGGTTTTTCAATTATAATTTCATCTCCGAGTTCATCAAGCAGCAGAAATATCGCAAAAAATCCGGCAAATGTCAACAGCAAGTTCCAGATTTAAAGCGTTTGGAAACGAATTGCTTCTTGACAATATCACCAAATTCTTTTATCTTTGCAATAAAGCTTTTGTAACGAATCAAACGGCTATTCAATTCAGCGACAGCTTTTGTGCAAGCGGTAAAATGGTTTTCTGTGTATAAAGCCTGAAAATAACAACAAGCTTCTTTGGAGATTTTTTATGAGTGAGACGATTAAAGCAATTTATAAAAATGGCATCATTGAGCCTGTTGAGCCATTAAAAATCGCCGAAGGCGCTGAAGTTTATGTGGTCGTGCCGAAGATCACTAAATCTACGGCATATCGTACGGTTCTTGAAGAGCTCAAAAAGGAAGGGTTTCTTGATTTTGACTCGCAGAGCATCGCTCAGTCATTTCCCAAGCGCCGGCGAGGACGTGTTCAGGGCAAACCGGTGTCGGAGACTATTATTGAAGATCGAGGCTCGCGATGACATACTACTTTGACAGTAGTGGCGTTGTGAAAATCTATCTCGAAGAAACCGGTAGCGATTGGGTTGAGGATATATGCTTGCAAAATTCAGAAGGTGAAATTGCCATTTCGCAGATTGCTGGAGCGGAAGTAACGGCCGCTATTAACCGTCGCCATCGTGCTGGTGATATAGATTCCACAACGCTGGAAAATGCACTCGAATCATTTGAGATTGATTTTGCCCGCTTTTTCGTTAGAATTCCTGTTTCTCTGGCTATTATCAAACGCGCCATGAAGCTAATACGGCGGCATCCATTGCGGGGCTATGACGCCGTGCAATTGGCCACAGCGCTGGAATGGGCAGATCGACTTACTGCTTTTGGTTTGACCAAACCAATTTTTGTAAGCTCTGATAATGTTTTAAACCAAGCCGCAACTTTGGAGGGCCTGCAGACCGAAAATCCATTAAACAATCCTTGAATTTCCAAAAGTACTTTCGCTTCTCTAATGGAAATCCTCGAAGGCAAACAATGCGTTCTTCCGGCTCTACAAGCTCGGCAAAGAAAATTTCGATTATTATTGATAAAACAGGGAACCAATCCGAAGCGCATTCAAGACATTCTCGCCGCGGCGGAAGAGCAGACAATTCCAATTAAATATGTCGAGGCGGCGGAAATCGACGCGATGACGAAAGGAAAATCGCATGGTGGGTTAGCGGCGATATGCACACCGAAACCGGCGCTTGAAATTGAAAAACTCGTCGAACTCTGCAAAACGTTGCGTGTTCCTCCATTTCTACTGCTCATCGAAGGAACGGAAGACGCGCAAAACCTCGGCTATACATTGCGCTCGGCCGAAGCGCTGGGCGCGCATGCAGTTTTGCTCAAAAAGCATGTGTGGAATTTTGACGGCGTCGCCGTGTCGCGCGCTTCTTCCGGCGCGTTTGAGCGATTGCCGTTGGCGCAAGTGGAAAATGCCGAAAAGGAACTGGCCCCATTGCAAAGACTGGGCATAAAATTTTACGGCTGCATTGCTAACGCGAAACGATTGATTTACGACGTCGATTTAACCGGCCCAGCGCTGCTGGCGATTGGCGGCGAGCGGCGCGGCTTGTCTGGCGCGCTGCGAGAAATGTGCGACGGCTTTGTGCGGATACCGATGATTGCAGGAGCCTCTTCGCTTTCGTTGAGTCATGCGGCAACGGTAGTGATGGCGGAGGCGATGCGGCAGCGCAGACAGTTGCAAGCTTAATTTTGCGACAGCAATTCTTTTGGCTCAACCCTCGTGGGCTGCAAATCTGATTTTTCGAGATATTTTTGCAACTGCCTTTTTGAGATGGCTTTTCTAGTTTTCATTTGTTTTGCATCTCCGCGCCTCTCTTATTGCTACCATTATGCCCACTATCTGCTTCTGCCGTCGTGTGTTGCAACTGTGACTTTTCATAAGCGATGGCCGCGATGTCATAGCCAGTTTCGATGAAAATGTCGCTGATGCGTTGAAGAATAAGATCGTCAATCTGCTCTTCAAGCTCGTCCGGAACGTAGAGTTTTAGCCATGCGTGTTGGCCTTCGTCTCCTGGAATGTGCGAGATGTATTCCACATCCGGAGTTATGGTTTTCGCGAGGGCAACTAATTCGTTTAGATATTGTTGCACCCGTCTTTTTGAGAACTTCTTGTTCTTTCTCATTTGTTGATCACCTCTTCAGCTTTACGAATGAACTCTTTCGCATGGTTAACCATCCGTCGAATCTTTTTAACTTGAGGCGGGTCAAAATGATACTGCGCAAAATTTCTTAAGCGATAGGCGTTGACAAGCCAAGCATTAAAGTTGTGTGGATAATGTCCGCGATTCTTAATGAGCTCATCCGTGAACTTCGACCGCAACTCGCCATGTTCCCATGTCGGTCGATCAAAGCCTTCATAAGCCAAAGCGGCTCGCGCTGTCCAGAAAAGTGAGGCATAAGAACAAATCGCGCAGGCGTTAAAATAATTGTTTTGCACTGCGTAATCGGCGCATCTTAAAAATTCTTCAGCTCGTGCCAAAACTTCTTTTGGCGTTAAATGAGCCATCCTCTCCTCCTCACTTTGTTGAGTTCAACCAACTCCAATATAGCCGAAAAAACAGATATTGTCAACAATCACTTCGCCGCTGTAAAAATTTTAAAATTTCATCTTGCTTCCTCTCGCAAAAAGCCGTATTTTTGAAACTGCGAATGAACATTATTTCTCTACCGGAGGGAAATTTGTGAGCAAGGAAAATCAACTCATCATCGACGACCGGATGATTGAATCTGTCGTCGTGTCTCGTGCTGTGCAGCAGGACAGGCCCTCGCCGCATTTGCCGGAGCACATTAAACAGGCGACTTTCCGTCACAATGGCGCCAATTATTATCGCTGCGCGCTGCAAGTCAACACCCCTTTTCAAGACAGTTTCAAAGGCTTCGATTCGCGGCATCGCCGTGGCACGGCGGCCTATCAACGTGACTACGCGCTGGCGCTCGCCAAAGCTTGCAAGAAGGGCGGCATTAAAGGCGGCATTAATGTTATCGGGCTATGTGATCACAACAGCGTCGCTTATATTGAAACGATCCGGCACGAGCTTGGGCAAGAGAATATTACAGTTTTTCCTGGCTTCGAGGTCGCGAGCACCGAGGGCATTCATATTCTATGCCTGTTCAGCCCCGACGCCAATGTTGAAGATCTCGATCATCTGCTCACCGAATTGGGGCTGCCGCCAAAAGAACGTTGGACGAACGGCGAGGGTTCAGTGCCGCGGCAGTCGCCGCTGACGTTTCCGCAAATTATCGAGCGCGTGCAGAGAAATCGCGAGGGCATTTGCATCGCCGCGCACGTTGACAGTGAAAACGGCTTGCTCAATGAATGCGCCAAAACCACGCGCGTGCAATATTTCACCGATCCCAATTTGCTGGCCGCGCAAATCGCCGGACGCCGCGAAGATTTGGTGGACTTCTATCGCAAAATCTTCGACAACGAGCTCACGCATTATCGCCGGCAAAAGCAATTGGCGCTCATCAACTGTCTCGATGTTTATAACCTGAAAGACTTGAGCAAACCCGAATGCTGCACGTGGATTAAAATGTCTTCTCCAACCATCGAAGGTTTGTGGCAGGCCTTTCTCGATCCGGATTCGCGTCTGCGTTTGCTCTCCGACGTAACGCCGCAATCTCACCCCGAGTTGGTGGCTTTGACCTGGCAGGGCGGTTTTTTGGATGGCAGCGCCATTCGTTTTAATGAAAATCTCAACTGTTTGATCGGCGGCCGCGGCACCGGCAAGTCGACGGTCATTGAAAGTCTGCGCTACGTTTTGGATTTGCCGCCGATTGGCGCAGATGTGCGTCGCGCCCAGGAAGGCATCTTGAAAGAAGTATTGCGCACCGGCACGCGCATTTCATTGTTGATTCATTCGCCTCGCCCCTCGCCATGCTTTTATCTGATTGAACGAACTTATGATGAAACGCCGACCGTGCAGGATGATCGCGGCAACGAGCTGCCGGTTCGGCCGCAGGAAATTCTCTCCGGCGTCGAAATTTTTGGCCAGCATGAAATCGCGGAAATCGCCAAAGAGCCCGCGCAACAATATCAGCTTTTGCGCCGATTTCGCGCGCCCGAAGCCGCCGAATTGGAAAGTCGAAAACATGAGCTGAGTCGGGCTCTTGAAACGAATCGTCTCGAGCTGGCACAGAGCGAAAAAGAAATGGAAGTCGTCGAAGAAAAACTCAGCCGTTTGCCGGCGGTTGAAGAAAAATTGCGGCGCTATAAAGAACTCGGCATTGAAAAGAAACTCAAAGAGCAATCGCTGCTGGCGCGAGAGGAGTCGATGGTGAAGGCCAGCCGTGAACGATTACCGGCGTTTAAAAAAGCGCTCGAGCAATTGCAGCAAACGCTCGCGCAAAGTGCCGCGCATTTTGAAAACACCGACACGGCCGATCTGCCCAACACCGATCTGATGGAACGCCTTGAAGACGTTCTGGCCAATTTTTATGAGAATGTCCAAAACCATCTTGGTGAAATGGCGGATTTGTTCAAACAAACTCAGGACGAGCTTTTAGATATTTCAAAGGAGTGGGAAAAACGGCGACAAGCCACGCGCAGCGAGTATGAAAAAACGCTGCGCGAGCTGCATAAAGAAACCATTGACGGCGAAGATTTCATGAAATTGCGCCGGGAATATGAAACGCTGTCGCCGCTGCAGCGCGACGCTCGCAAGCTGGAGCGCCATTATAAAAACTTGCTGGCGTATCGCCACGAGCTTCTGCAGGAATGGGAAGAAGTGAAGTTTCAACTTTTCGAGTTCGATCAAAAAGCTGCAACAAATATTTCAGAAAAACTGGCGGAACGCGTGAAAGCGAATGTTGCGAGAGAATTTGATTTGGCGCCGTTGATTGAGCAGCTCAAACAACATATCAAGAATCTGCGAAATGATACGTTTGATCGGTTAAAAGAGAAACATTTGATTTCGCTGACGGATTTCCTGCAGCATGTTCGCGAGGGAAAAGAAACCTTGTGCGATATTTATGGTTTTAAGGAACCTGTCGCCAATAAGCTTGCCGGACTATCCGAACAGTCTTTGCGAGAAATGGAAGAGCTCGAGCTTCCCACTACCATTCATCTCGAGCTCAACGTTGCGCGCCAGAATCAGCCGATTAATTGGAAGGCAATGGCCGAGCTTTCAACCGGACAGAAAGCAACGGTTATTTTATTGCTGCTGCTTTCGGAAAGCGAGATACCTTTGATCATCGATCAACCGGAAGACGATCTCGACAACAGTTTTATTGCCGAAACCGTTATTCCGACGTTGCGCCACGAAAAACGCCGCCGGCAATTTTTATTTGCGACGCACAACGCCAACTTGCCGGTTTTGGGCGACGCCGAATTGATTGTGGCGCTGGAAGCCGCCGGCGAAGGCGGAACCGGCTCGGTTAAAATTCATGATGATCATCTCGGCTCCATCGACAAAAGTTCGGTGAAATTGCTGGTCGAGCAGGTTTTGGAAGGAGGCAAGCTGGCGTTTGAAACGCGGCGGGCGAAGTACGGGTTTTAATATGGACATTTATAATCGGAAAAAGCGTAGTGAAATAATGTCCGAAATACGTGCGATCGACACGAAACCTGAATTAGTGGTACGTCGCGCTTTGCATTTGCTTGGTTATCGCTTTCGACTTCATAAAAGAAATATGCCGGGCAATCCCGACATAGTGCTGCCTCGGTATCGGGCTGTTATATTCGTTCATGGTTGTTTCTGGCACCAACATGTCGGTTGCGTCAAGTCCAAACTCCCAACGACGAATGTTCGATTTTGGAAAAATAAAATCATCGGAAATGTTCAACGCGACAGACGAGTAATCGCCAAACTTAGACATTCCGGTTGGCGAGTTCTTGTGATTTGGGAGTGTAAAACCAAAAATGATGCGTTTGTCGAAAACCTGATTAAGTTTCTTGAACGAGAGCGCCACAGGACTTCTGTTGCAGCCTAAAATAATACCAGAGAATCGATACGGCAAACTTTTAAAAGTTGCAAGGAAACCAATGCCGAAACCCTCGCATCCGTCAATGAAAACTACAAAGATACCATTTCGCATGCATCCAAGAGTGTTTTCCTCTTTGGGTGCCGATCTCGTGACAAACGATGTTGTTGCAATCATTGAGTTGGTAAAGAACGCCTATGACGCTTTTGCAAAATGGGTTAAAGTAAGATTTCGGGAATATGATGACTCGGGATCTCTGTGTATTGAAATAGAAGATAACGGTGAAGGCATGAGCCGTTCGGTTATTGAGAATGTGTGGTGCGTTGTGGCAACTCCTTACCGTATGATGAATCCTATTAGTAAAATTGGGAAGAAAAAAAGAAGGGTGTCAGGAGAAAAAGGCTTGGGTCGGCTATCCGCAGCGCGTTTGGGTAGCCGTTTGGAAATGATAACCAAATCAGCTAATGAGCCATGCTGGCAAGTTAATGTTGATTGGTCGGATTTGACCCGAAAAGATAGTTTGGAAGCCTGTAATGCTGAAATTCTTGCGTACGCAGATGATCCGCCGTTTGGTGAGCAAGGTACTCTTGTCCGTATTCTGAATTTGAACAGCTCGTGGGATTCGACAAGATTGGCTGAACTTCGAGAACAATTATCCCGTTTGGTTTCGCCATTTGCCGAGGTACGAGATTTTCAGATTTGGCTTAATTTGCCAGGAGAAAAAGCGGAATCGACGGAAGTTGAGCCCGCCGATTTCTTGTCGTCTCCGCCTTATTCAATAAAGGGAGAAGTAAACCGAGCCGGAATTGTCAATTGTGAATATACTTACTCGACTTTTCGAAACAAAAAAAAAAGAAAAATCAGGAAAAATTTATGGGAACATGCTGAAACCGCAGAAGAAAGCGGCGCAAGTTTAAAAAACAACTATGAGCCTGCCTGTGGGCCGTTTAGTTTTGAAATCCGTGCTTGGGATATAGATGCGGTTTCCATAGAAGAAATTGCAGAACACTTTGAGCTTAAAAAGCAAGCCGTCCGACAAGATATCAAAAACTATAGAGGGATTTCAGTCTATCGAGATGGGATATTAGTTCTGCCCAAATCGGAGTCAGCACGTGATTGGCTAGGCTTGGATCTGCGGCGCGTAAGTCGTGTCGGAAAACGTTTAAGTACGAATCAGACCATTGGCTACGCATCAATAACAGCCGACCATAATTCGGATCTTAGAGATACAAGTGACCGTGAGCGACTTGTTGATAATGCTGCCTCTGCAGATTTTGGGCAGCTTTTAATTGGCATTGTTGAGGTTTTGGAAAAAGAGCGGGAACAGGACCGGCAAGAAGCCACACACGAAGAACCTCCTTTTAAGGATTTATTCGCTGCGTTGTCTGCTAAAGACCTTGTTGATGAAGTTAGCAGGGTCGCCCAAAAGGGAGGAAATGCAAATGAAGTCTTACCGCTAGTCGAAGATTTCAGCACGCGTCTGCAAGAGACCGTCGGGCAAATCGAAAGGCGCTTGATATACTACAGCCGTCTTGCCAGCTTAGGTGTTCTGACGACAGTCATCGTGCATGAAGTCAGAAATCAGACATTGGTTCTCGGGAGGTTACATCGTACAACTCGGGAAATATTAAATGGTGATAAATTATCCATCAAAAAGCTCGAAGGCGATCTTAAACTTGCGGAACAAGCCATTCGGTCTTTGGAACGAGTTGCTGATCGCTTTGCCCCGCTAGCGAGCAGAACTTTTGGCACAAGGCGACGCGATTGCATTCTTGAAGATATCATTCAAGAATGCTTCGCCATGCGCGAGCAGGAAATTAAAGCCAAAAAAGTCATTACGAAATGTGTCTTTTCTTTTCGTACTACGGTTGCAGTAGATCCGGGCGAGCTCATTGCTGTGTTGATAAATCTCTTTGATAATGCCTTATATTGGCTATCATCCATAAAAGATCATGAGCGTCGTATCGAAGTGTACGTCTCCCATCTTTCGGATACCCAGCGTGCAAAAGTGGAAGTGCATGATACCGGCCCTGGGATAGCGAAAGGAGATGAAGAACGAATATTTTGGCCGGGTGTCACAAGCAAACCCGAAGGGCTTGGTATGGGGCTCACGGTTGCATCCGAAATAGTTGCTCAGTATGGCGGAAAAATGTACTTGATTAAGCCTGGCATATTAGGCGGAGCGAGTTTCGGATTTGATCTTCCAATCCCTGCGAGGGCAAAATGAATAGCACAGTCGAAGAGAATCTTAGAATTCTTTTGGTCGAAGATGAAGAAGGTCCGGCAGAGGTACTGAAGAAAACGATCGGCGAAAATGTTGGTCAAGTTGATATTCGGGTCGAACGAGACTTTGAACAAGCTTTGTTATTATTGAAGCCGCATTCATTTGAAGCTGTTATTCTCGATCTCTTTCTTGGACACCCTGCCCAAAACGATAAGGAAGGACAAAAGGTTTGGGAGCAGATTTGGAAAACCAAACTGATTCCTGTTATTGTTCACACCGCCGGCGATTGTGATTTGGAACCGGATATTCCGCCGAACAACCCCTTTTTAAAGTGTATTACAAAACATGACGGGAGTGATCTGGAAGTAGTGCAATATCTGCAGTCAATTCTGCCACATATTCTGGCGCTGCGTCGCGTAGAGATTGAATTCAACAAGGTGATTCATAGCGTCATAGAACAGGTTTCTCCGTTGATTTGGCAAGCAGAAACCAACGATCAGCTTCGCCCCGAGCTGCTCGTTCGCAGTGCAAGAAGACGTTTAGCTGCCATGATGGATATGAAGATGCTGTCAACGGGCGAGCCGATGATGAGTTGGGAGCAGTATATTTATCCCCCGATTGACGATTCTCTGTTAACAGGAGACTTGCTTCGCCAAGGGGACGGAAAGTTTGATGATCCCGATGCCTATCGTCTGGTGCTTACACCTTCCTGTGATTTGGTCGTACGCGATGGCAAATGTAAAGTGCAAAATGTGTTAGTGGCCAGGTGCAAAAGCCAGGACGACTATCTGAAAGTGGTCGCAATTCAAGCGAACGTTAAACCCAAAGGTTTGGATAAGAAGATATTGAGAAGCCGCATTACCGAGCCGCAATTAGGCGGATATGTTTTCCTGCCCGCGTATAAATCCATTCTCCCTTCAATGGCTGCACATTTGCGAGACCTTGAACTGATTCCGATAACTGAAATAGATTTAACTGACAAAACGAAAGGCAGCTTCAAAAGAATTACCTCAATCGACAGCCCGTTTCGCGAGCAAATCACATGGGCGTATTTGCAAATTGCCGGAAGGCCGGGCGTTCCCGATCGCGACATGGACAAATGGACGCAAGAAATACTTAATATGTTAACCTCCTCCGCGAAAACCTAAAGTGCAATGAGTTCCTCAAAAATGATTGCCATAGATTTCTTCTGCGGCGCAGGCGGATTAACGAGAGGGTTTCTCAATGCCGGGATTTCCGTCGTGCTTGGAATTGATATGGATGAGTATTGCCGGGAAACCTATGAAAAAAACAATTCTCCTGCCCGTTTTCTGGCTGCTGATGTCCGAAATTTGAAACTGAAAGACATCAAACAATTCATTTCAGGCGTTTCACGTGATGAGTTGTTGCTTGCCGCATGTGCGCCATGCCAACCTTTTACCAAGTTAAAACAGAACAAAGGGCATGGGAATGAAGCCACACTTTTGGGACAGTTTTCCCGGTTTATTCATGCATTAAAACCGCGTCAAATCTTCATTGAGAATGTTCCAGGCCTTACTAAAATTTCCGGGTTCAGCACCTACAAAAGGTTTCGACAAATGTTGGCTGATTTGGGATATGAATGTTGCGAAGGAATTGTTGATGCCAAAGCGTATGGAGTCCCCCAAACTAGACGTCGTTTAGTCATGATCGCAATTAAAGGGATAAAACCAACTCTCCCTCCACTAACGCATGGTCCAGATATTCTTCCTTATCAAACCGTGGAAGATGCAATTAAACATTACCCTCCTATTAAGGCAGGAAAATTTCATCCAACTTTGCCCAATCATAGAGCATCTGCGCTTTCACCTATCAATTTAAAAAGGATAAAAAAAACACCGCATAATGGCGGGGATAGGCGCGCTTGGCCAGCAAATCTTAAATTGGAATGCCATACGAATGGGCATAGTGGACACACCGATGTTTATGGAAGAATGTGGTGGAAACGCCCGGCACCAGCTTTGACTTGCCGCTGCGACAGTCTTTCTAACGGGAGATATGGTCATCCGCAACAAGACCGAGCGATGTCATTACGCGAAGCAGCAAAATTGCAAAGTTTTAATGACTCGTATGTTTTTTATGGCCCTTCCAAAAACCATTTAGCGACACAAATTGGAAATTCGGTACCGGTAAAGTTAGCTGAAGCAATCGGTAAACATATCCTTATGTTAAAAAACGATCGCTCATAGTTTGTCAATTTCTTCATTCTTGATTATACCGTTCGCTTCTCGCCATCTCCCATCCCAGCATCGCTTTCTTTCTCGCCGCGCCCCAGCGATAGTTGCCAAATTCTCCGAGCTTGCGCACGACGCGATGGCATGGAATGATATACGCAATCGAATTTTGCGAAATGGCGTTGCCAACCGCGCGCGAAGCTTTCGGCATGCCGATACGCGCCGCAATGTCTTCATACGAAACGACGGCGCCGGAAGGAACTTTCAACAGCGCTTCCCAAACTTTGATTTGAAAGTTGGTTCCGGAAAGAAATAAGTGCAGCGGGCGCGGCTTGCCATTTTTGATTGGATTAAAAATTTGGTCGACCAGCGAGCGTGTTTGAGCTGGGGCCACAGTTATTTTGGCGTTCTCCCATCTTTCTTTGAGCGATTTGATGGCTTTGGTTCGTTCGCCATTTTGCACAAACGCCAAATGACAGATGCCGCGATCCGTCACGGCGAGCAAACAATGGCCGAACGGCGTCGGATGAAATCCATAAAAAATCTTCAAACCCTCACCTTTGTTTTTAAACTCGCCGGGCGTGACCGCTTCACAGGTGACGAATAATTCATGTAGGCGTCCCGTGCTGGAAAGGCCTGCTTCATCGGCAACCTCGAGAAGATTTTGTGAGTTCTCCAATAATTCCTTCGCATATTCTTTCGTCAAGAATTGAAGAAAGCGTTTCGGGCTGATGCCAACCCAGCGGCTAAACAAACGTTGAAAATGAAACTCGCTGAGCGCCATGCTTTTGGCGACTTCTTCGAGACTCGGCTGCCGAAGAAAATTTTTTTCCAGCGCCAAGATGGCCTGTTCGATGCGCTGATAATCAGCGGATAATTTGGTGTAATTGATGGATGACATAGTCGCCTCTGATTTTTTGAGTGAAGTCGGACTTGGGCCGGTAGATTTGCGAAACTGAAAAATTCGCGATGCCCAGGTCCGACTTCGCTTTTTTTCTTTTTTTTGCTCTGATGCTATTTTAATCATTCCACCAATTAAAAACAACCCGCTTCTTGCGCTCTTTCATTTATCGGAAAGGCTGTCCGTTTGCGCCAGACGCTGGCGTTCCGCCGATGTCCATGCTATCAGAGCTTGCACCTCTTCCGGCGAAAGTTTGGCATTGGGATGGAGAAATAAATATGACTTGAGCGGCATGGCGCCAACTTCCACTTCTTCGCCCATCTCTTCGAGTTTCTTATTCATTCTTTTTGGCGTGTAAGTCGCCCACTCGGAAAAATTCAGATGCCTTCGCGCATCGTTGACATGATGGATGAGAAACCATGACGCCGGCGCAACGTAACTATACCACGGCCAGCGCGTTTCATGGGAATGGCAATCCTGGCACGAGCGCGTGATGATCGCCGCAATCTCCGGTGGCATTTGCGTGTTGGCTTGAATCGTTTTCGCTGCATCGACGGGCGGATTGGTTTTCGCCGGGCCGAAGAACTGAATCGCGATAAAAGCAACCGCGATGAGCAAGAAAAACCATTTCAAAATCTTTTTCATGGAAGTTTTCCTCAGATGTCTCAAAATGATCATAAACTGAAATAATAAATCTTACTAACTCGAATCGTAAAGTACAAACGCTATCTTTGTAGAAATTCAATTGACTTTGACATTCGGGTGAGCTATTATTTTGTCACTTGTAAGATTCCGGATAGTGCGATTGAGTTTAAACAACAAAAAAGATTCTTCGAGAATGACAAAACGTTTAATCAAAATTTTGTCGATATTAAATTCCGTCTTGCTTCCATTCCTCATCAAAGCGCAGGAAGCGAAACCCTATCAGATCGCAGAGAATAATGTGATTATCCGTTTTGCCGAGAAACGCGAGGAGTCTGCGGCGCGAGAAATTGCGATGATTGCTGCAAACGCAAGACTGCAATTAACCGAAAAATATCAGCTCGCGATGGCAGCGCCGGTTGAAATTCGATTGAGCGCGACGACGTACGAGTTTTGCCAGGTGACCGGTCGCCCGTGGTGGCAGGCTTCGATTTATCGCGGCCACGTCATTTATCTGCAGCCGATACGGGTTCTGCGCGAACGCGGCATTCTCGAAACGACGCTGCGCCACGAACTTGTGCATCAACTTATCGACGAACACGGCAAAGGCAATAGCCCGGCCTGGTTCAGCGAAGCGTTGGCGATTTATCATTCCGGTGAAATCGTCTTTCTCAAACCGCTGCAAAAAAAAATTGACCCCGAGGAATTAAAATGGTTTCGCCTGGAAAAACGTTTGAAGGCAACAACGAATAAAGCGCAGGCCGAGCGTTTATACTTTCAGCTTTATCATCTCGGCCATTTTCTCGAAAATAATTTTACCGCCGAACAGAGGCGGATCCTGTTGGCTGAACTTGCCCAAAAAACTTCTTTCGAGCTGGCATGTGACCGGGCCTTTGGAGTCAATGCAATCGAGCTTGAACAACGTTGGCTATCGCATTGGACAAAACGGTGAAATGAATTTTTCAGGTGGGAAAAATAAATGGCCGGTTGTTTAAAGCATGGGTTTTTATAGACGTGACTTACAATCGCGTTCCCGTTGTAAAAAATTTTCAAACTATTCCTTGTTTTTGTCGGAATCCTTTCGTATGTTATTTCTACGTATCAGGAACGGGCTGCGCCGAAATTGAAATGAGCGCGGCGGTATTAAAAACGGATACGTGAGGTGGCCGTTCTCCTCAAGTTCAGCCTGCCTCAAAATCAGTGGCTTTTGCCGAAATTCTTTTCATTTCTCAATTCCGCTTGTCCTGCCGCGACGACACGAGCAACCAAGCATACCTCAAAATCGAGATCTGACCAAAGACAAAGAGATTCCCGGGCCACCAAAAGTTTTTATTTGATTTCGCCAGAGGGTGAACTCTTTGCACGTTCTCTCCGCGATATTTAAAGGAGTTTATGTCGTTTCAACAATTCGGGTTGCATCCCGATCTTCTCAAGGCCGTGCAGCAATTGGGTTATGTGGAGCCGACGCCGATTCAACGGCAGGCCATCCCGCCGGCGATGAGCGGCAGCGATCTCATCGGCTGCGCCCAAACCGGCACCGGCAAAACCGCCGCGTTTGCGTTGCCGATTTTGCACAAATTAAATCCGGTGCGGCGCGCCCAAATTCGCGCGTTGATTTTAACGCCCACCCGCGAGCTTGCCTCCCAGATCAACGAGGTGTTTGAAGGGCTGGCGGCGCACACCAGGCTTTACACCGCGGCCGTTTACGGCGGCGTCGGCATGCCGCCGCAGGAGCGCGCGCTCCGACTCGGCACGGACGTCATCGTCGCCACGCCGGGCCGTCTGCTTGATCTTCTCAATCGCGGCGTCGGACGCTTTGATGGGCTCGAGGTTCTCGTGCTCGACGAAGCCGACCGCATGCTTGATATGGGCTTTTTGCCGGATGTCAAACGCATTATCTCGCATCTGCCCAAACAACGGCAAACCATGTTGTTCTCCGCGACGATGCCCAAAGAAATTCTCGATCTCAGCCGGCAGATTTTGAAAAATCCGGTAACCATTCAAATCGGACGCCAATCGAAGCCGGCCGAGGGCATCAGCCAGGCGGCCTATCCCGTTGCGCAGCATCTTAAAACCGATCTATTGCTCGCGCTGCTCGAAACCACCGCTACGGAGTCGACGTTGGTTTTCGCGCGCACGAAAGTTCGCACCGAGCGTTTAGCGCGTCATTTGAAAGAGAGCGGTTTCAAAGCGGCGCTCATTCACGGCGACCGCACGCAAGGGCAGCGTTCGGCGGCGCTCGAAGGCTTTCGCGACCGCAGCTATCGCATATTGGTCGCCACCGATATTGCGGCGCGCGGCCTCGATATCGACGGCATTTCCCACGTCATCAATTTTGACGTGCCGATGACGCCGGAAGATTACGTGCATCGCATCGGCCGCACCGCGCGCGCCGAGGCCATCGGTGAAGCGCTGACGCTGGTCGCGCCCGGCGAGGAAGAATTTCTTGCGGCTATCCAACATTTGACGAAAATGGAAATTCCGCGCCAGACCGTACCGGACTTTGACTATCATCGTGTTTTAAAGCCTCGCCCGCAAGACCAGGGCCGGCGGAAAAAACGCTTTGGCGGCATGAACAAACGCCGCGCTTTTAATTATTAATTCATTTATTTATTTCACCTTTTATTTCAGGATGGTTGATCCATGAAAATTTTTGTAGGTAATCTCTCCCGTCGCGTGACGCAGGACGCCGTGCAGCAAATGTTCGAAACGTTTGGCCAGGTGCAGTCAGTCGAAATCATTCGCGACAAATTCACCGGCGAGGCCAAAGGCTTCGGTTTCGTTGAAATGGCTTCCAAGGATGAAGCACAGGCCGCGATGACCGGACTCAACGGCCGCGATTTCGACGGCAAAGCGCTGACCGTGAACGAAGCGCGCCCCCGCAATAATGATCGCCGCGGCGGCGGTGGTGGCGAACGCCGTTTCGGCGGCGGTGACAATCGCGAACGCTTTGGTGGCGGCGGCAATCGTCGCTCGTGGTAATATCGTTGTAGGGATTTACCGTAGTAGACAAATTAAGGAGAGCATTCGTGTTCTCCTTTTTTTTGTTTTATAGACTATTTAAAATTTTTCAAAATCTCCAACGCCGCCAAACGTCCGGGCGCGCCGGTGATGCCGCCGCCGGGATGCGTGCCGGAGCCGCATTGGTAATAATTCCGAATCGGCGTGCGATATTTCGCCCAGCCCGCTGCGGGGCGCAGGAAGAAAAGTTGCGATAATGTCAACTCGCCTTGAAAGATATTGCCTTGCGAGAGGCCGAGGGTTTGTTCGATATCCCACGGCGTCATCACCTGGCGATGCAAAATGATATTTTTGAGATTGGGAATATATTCGGACAACGTGTCGACGACCGCATCGCCGAGGGCTTCGCGTTTTTGTTCCCACGTGCCTTCGCGCAGTTGATACGGCGCGTATTGCACGAAACACGACATCACGTGCTTGCCGGGCGGCGCCATTTCAGGATCGATCATCGATGGAAGAATAATGTCGAGGTATGGCTTCTGCGAGAAATTGCCGTACTTCGCGTCATCATACGCGCGTTCGAGATAGTCGAGGCTCGGGCTAATTGAAAACGCGCCGCGCAAATGCGGGCCATCGCCGGGCATGCACGTCCAGTTGGGAAGTGTAGCCAGCGCTAAATTCACTTTCGCCGAGGAGCCGCGAATGTTGAAATGGCGAATGGCGCTCACCAGATCATTGGGCAGGAGGGAAGCGTCAACCAATTTGAGAAAAGTCAATTTCGGATCGAGACTCGACACAATGATTTTACCATAAAATTCGTCGCCATTTTCCAGGGCGACGCCGGTAACGGTTTCATTTTTCACCAGCACTTTGGCGACCGGCGAGTTGCATTGAATCTCTGCGCCAAATTCACGCGCGGCATTCGCGATCGCGTTTGCAATACCGCCCGTGCCCCCTCTGGCAAATCCCCAGGTGCGAAAAGAACCGTCAATCTCGCCCATATAATGATGAAGCAATACATACGCTGTGCCGGGAGAGCGCGGGCCGAGAAATGTGCCGATGATGCCGCTCGATGACAACGTGGCTTTGAGCACATCGGTTTCAAACCATTCCTCCAAAAAATCGGCCGAACTCATCGTCATCAATTTGGCCAGCGTATAAATATTTTCCTCGCCGAGACCGAGAATGTGCTTGCCGAGATTCGCGAGTCCCATCAAATCTTTCGGATGGAGCGTCGCCGGATCAGGCGGGATGATGCCGAGCATGTATTTGACGGCTTTTGCCATGAAGTACATCGTGCGGCCGTATTCATCGTAAGCCTCGGCGTCGCGCCGCGAATGCCGCGCAATGTCGCGCTGCGTGCGGAAGTGATCCCAATCGCGATAGAGATAATTGCCGTTCGGCATCGGCGTCAGCGTGCTCGTCAATGGCAGAATCGTCAAGCCGTGTCTGGGCAAATCGAGATCGCGAATGATTTCGGGCCGAAACAGGCTGATGACATACGAGAAGACGGAAAATTTGAATCCGGGAAAAATTTCTTCAGTAACCGAGGCGCCGCCGACGAGATGGCGCTTTTCGAGGACGAGAACTTTTTTGCCGGCTCTGGCTAAATAGGCCGCCGTCACGAGGCCGTTATGGCCGCCGCCGATGATGATGGCGTCGTAGGTTGGGGGCATGTTTGCAGTAATCGTATTCAGTGATCAGTTTTCAGTTTGAACTATGCTTTTTTCCGCGGCGGATCAAAAAACGGGGTCTTGACAATTTTCGCCGGTGCTTGCCGGCGCGTGAATTCGACGGTGATTTCCATATTCACTTCGGTTCCGAGACCGGCATATTGGCTCTCCACCGTGCCGATGGCGATGAATTTTTTTAAAATGGGGGAAAAGGCGCTGCTCGTCGCCTGGCCGATTTGCCGGCCATTTTTGTAAATGGGCACGGCAACTCGCGAAGCGCGTCCGGCGACTTGCGGCGGCAGATCGGCGGCGTCGTATAATGTTTCGAGTTCGTCCCAATCGACTTCCAATCCGACAAATTTCCATTTTGGGCCGCGCTGCTTTTCGGCCAACAAAGCTTGACGTCCGATGAAGTCGCCTTTGTCGAATTTCACCGCCCATTCCAGGCCGGCTTCGAGCGGCGAAGACTTGCGCGCTTCGGTGATGGCTTTGTGACTTGAGACATAGTCGATGTCGCCGAGTAACAGTGCCGCTTCAACGCGGGCGATATCCATCGCCACCATGCCAACGGGGAGAATGCCGTAGTCTTTGCCTGTTTCCATCAATACGTCCCATAAATTCTCCGCATATTGAGGCGCCACCCACAACTCGTAGCCGAGATCGCCGGTATAACCGGTTCGCGTGATCGTTACTGGAAATCCCGCAATTTGGCCGTGCATCAATCGAAAGTATTTTAGACTCATGATGTCGGCGCCAATCACCACTTGCTGCAAAATCTCTCTCGACTTCGGACCCTGGAGCGACACCGCGGCCAAATCCACAGAAACATCAACGACCTCGACATTCATGCCGAAACCGCAATCCTGAAACCAGCGCAAATTCGGATCGGCAGAAGTGAGGCGAAAATGATTTTCCGACAAACGGGCGACCGTGCCGTCGTCAACCATTTTGCCGTGCTCGTCGCACCACGGCGTGTACATGACCTGGCCGGCGCTGAATTTTTTTGCATCGCGCGTGATAATGCGATCGACTAATCGCGCCGCCTCCGGTCCGGCAATTTCGTATTTGAATAATGGCGTCACATCGATCAGCGCCGCAGCGTTACGAATGGCGTAATACTCGCGCTCGTGCGACATTTCATAAACGCTAACCGCAAGATAACCGGCCCAATTGCGCCAATCAAAGCTCTGGCACAATGGCGCCATGCGAGAATAAAAAGGGGTGGGAAGGGGCATGGAAAAGAGTTCAATGATTTGGATTCCAACCGGGCAACGATTAACGCTTCAACTTTTTTCCGCTTTCTCAATCTTCGCCCACGTATCCCGCAGCGTCACGGTGCGATTGAAAACGAGATGGTTGGCCGATGAATCTTTATCGACGCAAAAATAACCATGCCGCTCGAATTGATAACGGCTTCCTGCTGCGGCGCTGGCAAGGCTCGGTTCCAGCCGGCATGTCTTCAAGGTCTCGAGCGAATTCGCATTGATATTCACGCTGAAATCCTGGCCATCGTCGACTTCATCCGGGTTCGGTTTAGTAAAAAGATAATCATACAATCGAACTTCCGCTGGAATCGCCTGCGCCGCTGAAACCCAATGAATCGTGCCCTTGACCTTTTTGCCCTCCTGGCCGGAGCCGCTGCGCGTCGCCGGATCGTAGGTGCAGCGGACTTCACTGATTTCGCCGTTTTTGTCTTTTACCACGCCGGTGCATTTGACGATGTACGCGTAACGCAAACGCACTTCATTGCCGGGATACAAACGAAAATATTTCTTCGGCGGCTCTTCGCGAAAATCTTCCTGTTCGATATACAGCTCGCGCGAAAACGGCGCCTGGCGCGTGCCCGCATTCGGATCTTCCGGATTATTGACCGCCTCCAATTCTTCAACCTGGCCTTCCGGATAATTTTCAATCACCAATTTCAACGGGCGCAACACCGCCATCGCTCGCGGCGCGCGCCGATTCAAGTCTTCGCGCAGACAATGTTCGAGCAGCGCAATATCGACGGTGCTGTTGCTCTTCGCCACGCCGATGCGATCGCAAAAATCGCGAATGGCTTCCGGCGTATAGCCGCGCCGGCGCAAACCGGCAAGCGTCGGCATGCGCGGATCATCCCAGCCGGTGACATATCCCTTCTCAACCAAAGTGAGCAATCGGCGCTTGCTCATCACCGTGCAGGTGAGATTCAAACGTGCAAACTCGATTTGCTGCGGATGATAAACGCCGAGCTGATCGAGATACCAATCATACAACGGTCGATGATCTTCATATTCCAGCGTGCAGATCGAATGCGTGATCCCCTCGATGGAATCCGACTGGCCGTGGGCCCAGTCGTACATTGGATAAATACACCATTGGTCGCCGGTGCGATGATGCTCGGCTTTGCGAATGCGATACATCACCGGATCGCGCAGGTTGATGTTCGGCGAGGCCATATCGATCTTTGCGCGCAGAGTTTTGGACCCGTCGGGAAATTCGCCGGCGCGCATGCGCGCAAACAAATCCAGATTTTCCTCAATGGAACGCTGGCGATATGGACTCGGTTTGCCCGCTGCAGTCAACGTCCCGCGATGCTCGCGCGTTTCATCCGCGCTCAAATCGTCCACATACGCCTTGCCGGCTTTGATCAATTGCACCGCATAATCATAAAGCGGCGCAAAATAATCCGAAGCGAAATAGAGATGCTTGCCCCAATCGAAACCGAGCCAGCGCACGTCATCCATAATTGAATCGACGTATTCCTGCTCTTCTTTCGCCGGGTTAGTGTCGTCGAAGCGCAAATGACAACGCCCGCCAAATTCCTGCGCCATGCCGAAATCCACGCAAATCGCTTTCGCATGCCCGATGTGCAAATAACCATTCGGTTCCGGCGGAAAGCGGGTGATCACGCGACCTTCGAAACGGCCGCTGCGATTGTGTTCTTCAATAATATCGCGTATAAAATGTGAGGGTTTGTTCGAATCCGTTGAGTTCATAACTGCTGTTCCTTTTCAGTTTTATAAGAAATTAGAAAACTATCTTTGCGTCTGAATATTCGGACAAGATTTCAATAATGATAATACGAAAAATTGGCCATAAATTCAAGCCTGAGCTGCTGATTTCTTCTTGCAATTATGCGAATTTTTTTGTAAGGATAAAACCATGCCGGCGACTCAACTCACCCAACATTTAAACGAACCAACCTGACATGCCCTTTCCATGCGGACATTCAGACTCTGTTATCGTTTGCTTGCTTTAGTTTTGCTGACCATCTTTGAATACCTGCTCTTTACGATCGGGAATTTCATCTTATTTTTCTTTTCGGCGCCGCGCCGGCATTGGCGGAATTTCATTGTCGGCGCCTGGGCAAAAACCGTCGCTTCGCTCGTGAACATGAAAGTTGATGTGCAAGGCCGGCCGCCTCGGCCGCCGTTTTTTCTCGTGTCGAATCATCTCAGCTATTTCGATGTGATTGCCTATTTCACAAAAGTTCATTGTATTTTTGTGGCCAAAGCGGAATTAGCCACCTGGCCCTTTTTCGGCTGGCTGGCGAAAGCGGGGAACACGTTGTTTATCGACCGGACAAACAAAAAAGATATTCCGCGCGTCATTGCCTTGATCGAAAAAGCGATTCATGAGAGCGACGGCGTCATGGTGTTTCCGGAAGGCACCAGCTCCAAAGGCAGCGAGGTGTTGCCATTTAAATCGCCGCTCCTTGAGTATGCCGCCGAGAAAAATTTTCCCGTCTCCTATGCAACCATTCATTACCGCACGGCACCTTTTGATCCGCCGGCGTATCTCTCCGTATGCTGGTGGGGAAATATGACGTTCGGCGGCCACTTTCTCGATCTTCTGAAATTATCGCGAATCGAGGCAACGCTCACTTTTGGATCGACAACGGTGCAAGGCCATGATCGAAAAACCATGGCGCAGGAATTATGGAATCGCATTAACCGGCAATTTGTTCCAACCGTGAATCAAGGTGATTAACGCCGTCCATGTGCGAAAAATTTGCCTGGTCGCGTGACTAATTTTATCAGTTTTTCAGTATTTGCTATGGCTGGCGTTGCGCCATTCGCGCTCGAAATTTATTTTTTCTTTAACAACAAGGCAATAAGCTTTTGATAAAACAGCTTTCATTTATTTGGGCGCAAACCATGAAATCAAAAAGGCGCAAGTGGTATAAGCTTTGCTAAAAACAAGGTATCAGGTTGCCGGGATGCAGCCGAATCGTAAGAAGTTGCGTACTGAACTCAGGAAAAATATCCAAGGGACTTGGCAACGCGCAACAAGGGAATGATGGATCATCCCCTTGTTGCGCGTTTTTTTTATTTGGCTTGAAAATAATTTCTGTGTGGAAAATTAATTCTAATCAAAACCATAGGAGGAGCCTATGTTAAAACGTTTGTCGGTCGCCGGCGCGCTCGCTATTTTCATCGCGGTTTCCGGAATGTCTATTTTTCTTGCAGAAGTTACCCGGCGTCAGATTCGCGATTTTGACGGTTTCGGAGAAAAGGGCGCCGTTCAAAGCAACGAAGCAATCGCTAACTCCAGTGGCGAAGACATTGATCTGGGCGACATTTTCATTCTCGCTCACGACGGTAAGTGACAAAATGAATCAAGTGTTGAATTAAGGGCGGGTTTATTGAGCCCTTTTTGTGAGCAGCAGGGAAGGCACAATCTGTCACTTCAGTAAAACTTCATACCACGATTGGGACTTGCCAGTTACACGGTTTATTTGTAATTTAATACTGCAATTGCTGTCACCAACATTGCAGCCGTTTCAAAAAATTACAACATATTCTTTCTGATCGATAAAAAATCTCGATCTTCAAATTTTGAATCATTGGCATGTTTCTCAAACCTCTCGCTACCCCGGCCAGGCTCCTCGCCCATCTGGTCCGCGATGTCGATTTCCGCAACGAACGCGATCCGAAATTTGTTATTGGCGCTTATGGCGCCAAAGGCGCATATTTGCTCTATTTTCGTCCGGGCGACGATCAACAGCAAGCGCGCATCATTAAACCGTGCGCACAATTTCCGGCGAAAAAACCCGGTCGCGCGTTGTGGGCATTGAGTCACACCGGCGATGGCGTCGTTCACCTCATCGCTTCCGGCAGTGACGAAACCCAGGCTTATCGTTATCATCTTGACGAGAATCGTCTCGAAGAAATTCCGTTTACGATTTCTTACGACCGCCATGCGGATTCCGGCTCAAAGTTCAAACATTTTTATGCGTGGCGGCTTTGCCCATCCCCTTTCGAAAATTATTTATACGGCGGCGGCTATCCGGATTGCCGTCTCTTTGCCTGGGAACGAACCACCGGCAAATTCATCGATCACGGCAAAATTGATGACACTGAAAATTATTTGATGTGGCCGTGCCCGCAGTTTGAAAACAAAATTTACTGCGGCCTCGGCGCTCATGCCAGGTTGCTTGAGTTTGATTTGCCAACCCGGGAAAAGCGCGCCCTTTTACCCGCCGGTTATCTCGGCAAAGAATTTCTCGTGCAATTGACGCGCTGGCAAGACAAACTCATCGGTATTCTCTTCCCGCATCCAAAACTTTTGGTTTTCGACACCGTCTCCAACCAGATTGATCGAATCATCGATATTCCGAATGAAGAAGATTTATATCGCACGGACCAGAATAATTTGATCCGGCTGGGCGACGAAGTTTATTTCGGCGGGCTCATCTCCGACAATCTTTATCGCGCCAATTTGGCGACAGGCCGGCTCGAGAAAATTGCCACGGAAGTCGGCGGCCCATTTGGAATAACCGAGGGCCGTTATCTGTGGTGCCATAGCGCGATTGATCGAATAACCCAATTCGATCTCAATACCTGCCGCGTCGTCGAACGCTTTCCATGTAGTTACGAAGGCGATGGGATGGGCATTTTTGCCATGGCGCTCGGGCCAGATAAAAAAACGCTTTATGGCGGCTCCTTCATTACCCAGAGTTTTTTTAAATTCGATCCAATTAAAAATGAAAGCCACGAATTTGGGCAAGTCCTGAATTTGCCCGGCCAGGTGAATAGCTTGCAAGCGTGGCGAGAAAAAATTTTTATTGGCCATTATATTCACGCCACTGTTACCGAATATGATACGACCAAACCCTGGCAACCGCTTGATGAACAGAATCCAAATCCGCGCCGGCTTTTTAGTTTGCTGCACGAGGGTCAAGATCGTATTTGGGACATGAAGCTGGCGAGCGATGGCTGCATCTATCTTGCCTGTGGCGCAACTTACGGCAAGCTCAGCGGCGGGCTGGTGCGATTCAGCCCTCGAACTTACGAATATCGAGTTTTTCACGATTTGATGGCGGAACAAACGTTATGGTGTTTGGAAACTCGCGTCCCCAATAAAGTTATCATCGGAAGTTGGGTTTACGGCGGGCTTGGGCAAAAACCCTCAACCATCGAGGGCAGGTTGGGAATTTTCGACATTACTACTGAGCGGATTGAACATCTCATTGTGCCGGTTGCAAAAGCAAAAAACGTGACGGCAGTTACGTTGTGGCAAGATGAAACGAATTTTCAACATAACGATTTTATTGCCGGCACAGCGGACGGCGCGCTATTCATTTATGATTTGACGAGAGGCGAAATTATTTTTCGTCATGAGCATGGCTGGGGGGACACGGCGAGCTTGTGCGCCAGTCGCGATGGCTGGGTTTATGGCATTGCGCAAAGGGCTATTTATCGCTTTGATCCGTCACGACAATTGTTTGAAAAGATCAACGATTTTGATTGTGACGGATTTGTCGATAAAATTATCGAAGATAAAGATGGCAATCTTTATCTTTCAAGCATGACCGAGATCTATCGGTTGGAAAGATAAAAGAATAATGGGCCGCAACAATTTTCCTACCCGCGCTAAATATTTTCCAAAACATTTCGTATTTATTATAGAATGAAAAGGATTGATTGACCGGCTAATGCCTGCATGAAAACGCAAAATTTGACAAATATTACATATGAGGAAAAGCTGGAAATATCAGAACAGGAGTTCGCTGAAATTGTTGAACGACATCAACATTCGCTCGTTCGACTCGCTTTTCGCTTGGTCGGCAATGTCGAAGACGCCAAAGATCTGGCGCAATGGGCTTTCGCCAAACTCTGGCTTAATCGCGAGCGTCTCGATAACGAGCGCATCACCTTTTACTATTTGCGCAAAATTTTAGTCAATCTTTGCATCGATCATCTTCGCCAGCAGGACCGGCAAAAGCCGGACGTTGAATTCGATGAAAATAAATTTTCGAGCGACCTTTCAAATCCACAGCATCAACTTGAAAAGCAGGAATTGCAGAAACAACTTTTGTTTTGCATCGACACGCTGAAGCCAAAACAAAAGGCGACAATCTTATTGCGCGATGTTGAAGGCTATTCGGTGGAAGAAACTGCGAATGTTCTTGAATGCACAAAAAATAATGTCCTCTGCAATTTGCATCTGGCGCGTGAAAACGTTCGGAGAAAAATGCAGCGATGGCTTGCTAACGCATAATGAGTTATTAACATGAATTCCTGTCGGGATTTTGAATCTTTGCTGTCGCTCTTTGCCGGCAACGATCTGGACATCGAGCAGCGTGCGAATGTTGCCGCTCATCTCACAACCTGTTCAGCTTGCCGGCAAAAAGTAACTGAATATGAGCAAATAACAAATCATTTATCCAAGCTGGCATCGCCAACTTTGCCGGAAACTCTCTTTGCTGATTTTCATGAGGAGATACGGAATAAGATCACGAGCGGTGAAAAAACGCAAAAGCAAATGTTCGGAATAATCGCCGTCATTCATGCGTTCTATCGGCGCCGGCGTTTGGTGATTGCAACTGCTACACTCATCATGATGATGGCGGTTCCTATGTTGTTAACGCGATATTTTCATTCTCCTCAAGAATCGAGTTCCAATCTAACGCAATTGTTGGAGAAGCGTGATTGGATGGGTTTGTATTATGCAATGCTTGACAGCAAATCTCGGACAAATTTTCTCGACGAGCCTGTTGCAGCTCAACTACTTTACTCCGCATTGGATGAGCTTATGAAAGTGCAACGTCAAGATCCCAAAATACGTTTAGGTTTGCAGCATGCTTTGTCGAAAATAAAAACACGCGATGGTAAATCTCTCGGATTAGGTCGATCCGCTCAAATTTTGGGCAAAATTACATCTACAGGCTATGAATCAGCAATGCGTTTGAGCCGAACGTCATGGGATCCTGAAATCAGTCTTTTAGCTTTACGGCAGATCGACAAAAACAAAAAGATGAAACTTCGCGAGTTGTTTTTGAAAACAAATATTGAAAGGAATAAACGATGAAGCTTTTTATCCATTTCCTCGCTGCCGCCATGTTGCTGGCATTAACTGGTTGCATCATACCGGAAAAAATCGAAACGCGCGTTCGTTTTATTGACAAAAATACTTCACCGCAAATTACAATTATTTGGCATAATATCTCGAGCCCCGCCGAGAATGACGAAGAATTAAAAAAAGATTTCGATGATCTCATTGAAGATTTGGATAAAGACAACGCCTTGACCGGCGCCATCGGAGCTGAAGGTGAAGCATTGCTTATCAAAGATTGGCAAACCAACGTTGAAGACGGCAAAATACATCTACAAATGTCCGGCGTGACTCTTCATAACATATTTGGTGATATTGTTTCCAATGGCGAACGCATGCTCATTTTAGATATGGAATCCGGATTTGTTGAAACGACGAACGGCAAGCTTTTTCAAACCGACCGCAATTATATCATTGTCTGGCCGGAAACGCAGAAGGAACTCTATTGGAGCCAACGCTTAAGTTCAGATTCGCCCAAGCGGGATAAAAGTGAGTGGGAGAGATGGAAGCAAAATCGTCCCAAACTTATCAAAATGTTTGAGGCTTATCATCAAAAAAGAAAGTGATGTGAAGCGACGCTATTTTTAACCTTCGGTTTGATTATCTTTTCTCTTGCAATTGTTCGTATCGCTTGAAAGCTACTTTGGCCTTTTCAGTTTCCCCGAGTCGCGTATAACCGGCGCCCAAATTAAAATACGCGCCGGCATGAAGCGTGTCAAGCGCCGCCGCTTTCAACAGAAAAGGCAGTGCGGTTTTAAAATTTCGCATTGCCTCCAAATTGAGCCGCACGCTTTCCGAGGATTCGGCTGGCGGCTCTTTTTCAGATCCGGCAAAAAATTTGGTTGACTGTCGCGCTTCCAACTCGTTCGCTCTTCTCTGCAAACCATCGCCCATTTTCAAATAACCCAGCCCGACATGATAATTCGCTTCAAAATGATTTGAATCGAAACTTAATGCGCTCGCGTATTGCTGAATCGCATGGCTATAATCATTTTTAGCTGAATAGAGCCGTGCCAAACTCAACAAAAGTGCTTGATCATCCGGTTTGATTCGAAGCGCCTGCTGATAGGCCGCCAGAGCGTCGTCATTTCTGCCGAGACAATCATACACGCCGGCCAGCGCTGATAATATTTGCGGTTGTCGAGGATTTTTTTGCAGCGCCTGTTCCAACACCATTTGGCTTTTAACATAGTCATGTCGCTGCTTGTGAATGTCAGCCATCACGAGATAAATTTCCCGGTTATCAGGATCGATGGCGAGCCCTGCTTGACAGAGAGCGAGCGCTTTATCCAATTCTCCCAATTTAGAATGAACGTAAGCCAGATTTGCGTGCGTCGCCGGTTGTTTCGGATCAATAACGACGGCGATTGTAAAAGCCTCGCGGCCGGCAGGAAAATCATTTTCACTGGCGGCTTTGACGCCGGCATTAAAATATTCGGAGAAATATTTCTGCCGCCACAATTTGATCTCGAGCTCGAATTGGGGCGACGCAGCCAAACTTGCCGCGAAAACCCGATTCATATCTGCAAAGCGGCCTTGCATCGCATACCCTCGTCCCAGCAAAAATTGCGCTTCGGCATTCTCCGGATGTTCGGCGACGGCTTTCTCAAGCGCGATCACTGCCTTTTCCCAATTGTTCTGTTGAATATGAACTTTGGCCGAAGTTAATTCTTTGGTTTGGCAGCCGGCACAACAAAACAAAATCAGTCCAAACCAACGTGTGGTTCGGAGAATTTGCAGAAGTAAAAATCGCTTCATTTCAATCCCGCTAAATAAAACTCCTTATAAATAAC
>Ga0247727_10004256_pt1 | contig 30545 bp, 24 predicted proteins | sample WisWelCaveWW1625_FD_202498 | JGI IMG/M metagenome (GOLD analysis project Ga0247727, IMG submission 202498) | Biofilm microbial communities from Wishing Well Cave, Virginia, United States - WW16-25 | ecosystem: Environmental > Aquatic > Deep subsurface > Groundwater > Cave microbial mat | place... | reverse complement strand
CTCGGCGATTTCCTGCAGCGTGTACGAGGGCACGTCCGGGCCCCCCGGGCGAGGACTGGGAGCGTGTCCCGGGAGGGACACGGTCCTAGTTTTTCGGCGCTTCCTTGGGCGCATCGGCGGGTTTCTTGGCCGGCGGGCCCGCCGTCGCCTGGACCTTGTGCATCTCGTTGAATTTCCCGATCAACTCCTGGCTGATGTCGACCGAGGCGGCGCTGAAGTCGACCACGCCGCGGTTCAGGACCAGGGTGAAACCCCTCTCGCGGCCGAAGGTCTCGAGCGTCCTGACCAGCATTTCCTGGAACCGGCTCTGGACCTCGCCGAGCTGGTACTTCATCTCTTTCGTCGAGTCCTCGTTGAGCCGATCGAGATCGGTCTGCTTGCCGATGATCTCCTTCTTCATTTCGTTGACCTTGTCTTCGCTGAGGCTCGTCTGCTGCTGGCGAAGGCGGGACTTCAGGGCCTCGAGCTCGTCCTGCTTCCTGTCGATCTGGGCCTGGAGGCGATCGCGGGCCGCCGACAGGTCCTGGTTGTACTTCTTGCCCACCTCGGTCTGCTTCCACAGCACCTCGGGGTCGAAGACGCCGATCTTCATCGGCTCGGTCTGCGCCGCCGCGGCGGTCGCCGCGAGGGCGAGGACACCCAGGATCAGCCAGCGTGACATGCGCGTTCTCCTTGACATGTGCGAAAGGCGCAAGACTATACCACAGCGGTCCGGCCCCGGTCAGGAACCGACAGGCACCCGGGGTCAGAAGGTGGTGCCGATGCTGAAAATGAAGTTCGAAGGGTCCTCACCCGGCAGCGGATTCTGGATGAAGCCGTAGATCAGGCGGAGGGGGGCCTGGAAGATCGGCAGGAAGAAGCGCATCTCGACCCCGTAATCGACCCGCATGTTGCCGATATCGACCGGCTCTCCGTCGTCGTACGCGTTGCCGGCGTCGTAGAACAGCGCGAACTCCACCGTGTCGGTCAGGGGGATCGAGTACTCGACGTTGAACTGCAGGAACTGGGTGCCGCCGGGGTACACGGTTCCGTAGACTCCATCCCCGTTGGTGTCCTCGCCCGGGTCGAGGCGGCAATTGCCGATGTCGAACTCGCCGGAGTCCTTGACCCCGTTCAAGTTGGTATCGTCCGTGGGGCAGTACGGGGTGAAGAACCCGTCCGGCCGGTCCTCGGCCGGATCGAGGATGCCGTTGTTGTTGCGATCCTCGGTGTCGAGGATGCCATTGCCGTTCTGATCCTCGCCCGGGTCGAGCGTGCCGTTGCGGTTCAGGTCCTCGGTGTCGAGGATGAAGTTGGAGTTGGTGTCCTCGGTCGGCTCCATCAGGCAGTCGCCGCGGTCGAGCTCGTTCGGTTCCTGGACGCCGTTGCCGTTCAGGTCTTCGCACGGATCGAATACGCCGTTCGGGTAGCGGTCCTCGGGCCGGTCGATGAAGCCGTTGTCGTTGACGTCCTCGTCGCGACGGACCGGTCCGACGCTGCGGATCGGAAAGAGCCGCAGGCTGCGCTCCCCGCCGAGGTAGTAGCGCTCGTATTGCGGCACGAAGAGGCTGTCGCCGTAGGCCTCGATGAAGCCGTACGAGGCATGGATGGCCGCATAGTGCCGGCGACCGATGCCGCGCAGGTACAGGGTGGCGTCCTGGCGGAATTTGTAGAAGTTGTTGTCGCCCCCGAGGAAACCGCCGGCGTACTCGACGCTGCTCTGCAGCCGGTAGCCCCGGGTCGGGCGGAAGAAATTATTCCGCGTGTCGAAGGTATAGCTGCCGATCACGCTGCTCGTCGTCGACGTCGTCGTCACCGTGCCATACTGGACGGAGGTCGGCACGAAGGTGATGTCCTCGAGGCCGTAGACGACGTCGAAGCGCGAGAAGTTGCCGAGCAGGCGGCCGAAGTTGACGGCGCCGCCCTGTCCCTCGCGCCTGTACCCGTCGTAGGTCGTCTGCCGCCGGAAGATCGAGAATCCCAGCGACCACGGGTGTCCCAGGAACCACGGCTCGGTGAAGTTGATCGCGTAGCGGCTGCCGCGTTGTCCCGTCTGGAGGAACGCCGACAGGATCTCCCCGCGGCCAAGGAAGTTGCGGGTCGAATAGGACCCCTGGAAGAAACCGCCGTCGAGCCCCGAGACCCCGCCGCCGACCTGGATCTCGTTGCGGCTCGACTCCACCCCCTGCACCGCGATGCGCACTTTACCCGACTCGGGGTCGGGTTTCACCTCGGGGTCGCCGCCGACCTCCCAGTAGCCCAACTGGGCGATCTTGCGCAGCCCCAGTCGCATCTGTTTGACATTGAACAGCGACTGCTCCTGCAGCCGCATCTCGCGACGGAGCACGCCGTCACGCGTGCTTGTGTTGCCCGTGAACTCGATCCGGTCGACGTAGTACTTGCGGTCCTCCGTGATCTCGAGACGCAGATCGGCGATCGCGTCGTGCTTTTCGAGCCGCGGGTCGATCGACACGTAGAAGTAGCCGCGCTCGCCGTAGTCGTCCTCGATCCGCTTGGTCGCCAGCTTGACCAGGGAGTCGTTGTAGATCATCCCCGGCCGCAGCGGGAAGCGGGCCAGGATCTCGCGGTCGCCGAAGACGTTGTTCCCCTCGACGTCGAGGCTGCCGAGCCGGTAGGCGGGCCCCTCGACGATCGGGATGGTCAGGTAGACCCACCGCTTCCTCGCCTTCTCGTCCTTGGCGCGCTCCTTCTGCTCCTTCTCGAGGCGCTTCTTGCGCTGGCGGTCGGTCTCTCCCTCGGGTGGCGGCGGCGCCGGTGCCGCCTCCTCGTCGGTCTCGTCGTCGATCACCGGCTCCGACAGGGGATCGAAGGTGGATCGGCGGGGCGGACCGCCGTCCTTCGGCGCGTCGCGCGACTGGCGCGATTCCTTGCTCACCACCTCGACCACCTCCGGCTGGATGGCCATATCGAGGTAGCCGCGGCTCCTGTATGCCGTCCTGATGTTCTCGGCGTCCTGGTCGAACTTGGCCGGATGGTAGAGCGGCTTCTGGCTCGCCCACGAGGTGAGCCAGAAGGCCTGCTTGGTCAGCTTGAGGATCTTGCGCAGTTGGCGGTCGGTGAACACGGTGTTCCCGGTGAATTCGATCTCCTTGACCTTCGTCTTCCCGCCCTCGTGGATTTCGAAGACGACGTCCTGCTGACCCTGGTTGACCGGGGCGAGACGGGCGCGCGTGCGGGCGTCGAGGTATCCCTTCTCGCCCAGCATGTGGGTGATGAGCGATTCGGCGTGCTTCAGCACGGTGAAGTCGACCGGCTGGCCCCGCCGGACCTCGGCCTTGCCCTGCTGCAGCCGCTCCTGGATGGCGGTCTCGGTGACCGCCTTCTGACCGACGAAGGTGACGCGCCCGACGAGCGGCCGGTCGCGGACGTGGAAGATGAGGTCGACGGTGCCGTCGCCGCGCCGGCGCGCCTCGACCGACAGGTCGTCGAACAGCCCGAGATCCCAGAGCCGCCGGAACTCCTGTCGGATGATCGGCTCGTTGTACGGGTCGCCGCGCCGGATGCGCAGGTTGTTGAAGAAGGTCGTATCGGAGACCCGCAGGTTGCCGTCGACGACGATCTGGCCGATCGTCGCGGGCGCCGCCGCGCCCCCGGGGGTCGCGACGGCGGCGGGATCGCCCGTGGCCGCGGCCGGGCCGGTCTCCGGCTCCCCGGTGCGCACCGGCGGCGGGGGCTCGGCGGCCGGCGGCGCGTCGGGCTCCGTCGCCGGTGCCGGCGGCGGCGCGGGCTGCTGGGCGCGCGCCGCGTCGGGAATGATCCCCATCCCCGCGAGGGCCAGCGCCAGCCCGACGACGCCGGCGCGGATCACCATGGTTCGGGACCGGAAGTGGCTCCCCGCCCGGCCCGCGGCCGGGGTCGAGGCGTGCGGACCCGGCGCATCCGGCTCAGTGGGGAATGCCGATGGGCTCGCGGAAAGCGAGCCGCTCCTGCTCCACGAAGATCTCGATTTCTCCGTGTTCGGGCAGCTTTCCGAGAATGAGGCTCTCCGACAGGACGTCCTCAATGTTCTTCTGGATGGCACGGCGGAGCGGGCGCGCGCCGTAGGAACGGTCGGTGCACGTCTTTTCGATCAACCAGCGATATGCATCGTCCGTGAGGGTGATCCGAATCCCCCTGTCGGCAAGGCTGGCGTTCAACTGCCCGATCATCAGCTTCGAGATCGCGAGCAGATTATCGTCCGACAGGGCGTCGAAGACCATGATCTCGTCCACCCTGTTGATGAACTCGGGGTTGAGGACAGTCTTCAGTTCGCGAAGGACGAGGTCCCGACGGCTCTGGTAGTCGGCGTCGCGGTCCTGCGGCGTGCGGAACCCGAGATGCCCCTGCTTCTGGAGGAGCTGCGCGCCGAGGTTCGAGGTCATCACCAGGAGCGCGTTCTTGAAGTCGATCACGTCCCCGAAGGCGTCGGTGATCTGGCCGTCCTCCATCACCTGGAGGAGGATGTTCAGCACATCCGGGTGGGCCTTCTCGATCTCGTCGAGGAGCACGACGCTGTAGGGCCGGCGTTTCACCCGCTCGGTGAGCTGCCCGCCCTCCTCGTAGCCCACGTACCCCGGGGGGGAGCCGATCATCTTGGCGATGGCGTGCTTCTCCATGTACTCCGACATGTCGAAGCGGACGAGGGCCTTCTCGTCCGCGAAGAGGAACTCCGCCAGCCCCTTGGCGACCTCGGTCTTCCCCACGCCCGTCGGGCCGAGGAAGATGAACGAGCCGATCGGCCGCGCCGGGCTCTTCAGGCCGGCGCGCAGGCGCCGCACCGCCCGCGCCAGGGCCGCGACGGCGGCGTCCTGCCCGACGATCCGCTGGTGCAGGTACTCCTCCATGTTGAGGAGCCGCTCGGCCTCCTCCTTCTTGGCCGAGGAGATCGGGATGCCGGTCCATTTCGACACGACCTCCTCGATGTCCTCGGTGGCGACCTCGATCACGGCGCGGCGCTCCTCCTCCTCGCGACGGCGGAAATCGTCGTACTTGCGCCGGAGGGCGATCTCCTCGTCGTGCTGGCGCACCGCCTTCTCGAAGTCCTTGCGGAAGAGGTAGCTCTTCATGCTGCTCACCGCGCGCTCGATGTCGCGCTCGAGATCGCGGATCTCGCGGTAGTTCATGCGGCGGCGCAGCTTGACGCGGGCCCCGGCCTCGTCGATCACGTCGATCGCCTTGTCCGGCAGGAACCGGTCGGTGATGTACCGGTTCGAGAGCGCCACCGCGGCGCGCAGCGCCGTCTCGGTGTAGGCCACCTGGTGGAACTTCTCGTAGCGGTCCTTGATTCCGTGGAGGATCGCCAGTGTCTCTTCCTCCGTCGGCGGGTGCAGGCGGATCGGCTGGAACCGGCGCACCAGGGCCCGGTCCTTCTCGATGTAGCGGTGATAGTCCTTCTGGGTCGTGGCGCCGATGCACTGCACCTCGCCGCGTGACAGCGCCGGCTTGATGATGCTCGCGGCGTCGAGCGACCCCTCCGCCGAGCCGGCGCCGATGAGCGAGTGGATCTCGTCGATGAATATGATGATGTCCTCGTTGCCGACGATCTCCCCGAGGATCCCCTTGAGCCGCTCCTCGAACTGCCCCCGGTACTTGGTGCCGGCGACGACGAGCGACAGGTCGAGCGCCAGGATCCGCTTGCGCGCCAGGCTCACCGGAACCTGGCCGTCGGCGATGCGCTGCGCCAGCCCCTCGACCAGCGCGGTCTTCCCCACTCCCGGCTCGCCCAGCAGGACGATGTTGTTCTTGCGCCGGCGCGACAGGACCTGCACCATGCGTTCGAGCTCGGAGTCCCGGCCGATCAGCGGGTCGAAGGCCTGCCGGCCGGCCAGCTCCGAGAGGTCGCGCGCGAACTCGTTGAGGAACGGCGTCTCCTTGGCCTTGCGCGGCAGCGCGCGCTGCTTCCACGCCGCCACGGTCTCCTCGCGCAGGGCATAGAGCCGCATCCCCTTCTCGGCGAGGATCCGTCCCGCCGCCGAGTCCTCGACCCGCAGCAGGCCGAGGAGAATGTGCTCGTCGCCGACGTTCGGGTGCAGCAGACGCTCGGCCTCCTCCTCGGCGCCGGCGAGCACTTTCTTGGCTTCCTCGCTGAACGGGATTTCGATGGGGGTGACCTGCTTTTCGCCGCTCGGGCCGCGCGCCTCGAGCTCGGCGCGCAGGAGCTCGACGTTCACGTGGGCGCGCGCGAACAACTCCTGGACGAGCTCGTCCCCCTCCTTGAGGAGTCCGAGGAGAAGGTGCTCGGACCCGATCACCTTGCTCCCCATCTGGCTGGCCTCGTAGCGCGCCAGGAACAGGACCTTCTTCGCCTTTTCCGTGTACTTCTCGAACATGCGGCCTCCGCGGCGGCGTCCTGTCTGGCGGCCGTCCTCGCGGGGCGGCCCGGCTTCGGTTCGAGCGTCGTGGCGGGGACCGGCGAGGGTCTCAGCCGCCGTATTCTAACGGCCGTCGTTTCGGGGCGTCAAGGAACCGTGCTCCATCCGCAGCACCCGCGAGCACCGCGACGCCAGGCGCTCGCTGTGGGTCACGAGGAGGGTCGTCATCCCGCGGCTGCGGTGCAGCTCCAGCATGATGTCAAACACGACGCCGGCGTTGCGCTCGTCGAGGTTTCCGGTCGGCTCGTCGGCGAGCAGGATCGCCGGCCGGCGGACCACCGCCCGGGCGATCGCCACGCGCTGCTGCTCACCCCCGGAGAGCGCCGTCGGGCGCCGCTCCATCGCCCCCTCCAGCCCGAGCTCCGCCAGGACCGCGGATGCCCGCGCCCGCGCCACCGCCGCCCGCTCGCCGGCGATCAGCAGCGGCATCATGGCGTTCTCGACGGCGCTGAATTCCGGCAGGAGGTGGTGGAACTGGAACACGAAGCCGACATCGCGGTTCCGGTAGCCGGCCCGATCGCCGGCACCCGCCGCGCCGATGTCCCGGCCGCGGTACTCGATCGTCCCGGCATCCGGCCGATCGAGCGCGCCGACGAGGTGCAGGAGGGTCGTCTTCCCGGCCCCCGACTCGCCCAGGATCGCGACCATGTCCCCCCGGCGCACCTCGAGGTCGAGGCCCCGCAGGACCTCCACCCGGCCGGCGGGCGGGCCGAATGTCCGTGCCACGCCCGTGCAGCGCAGCAGCGCCCCGCCCGGATCACTCATAGCGCAGCGCCTCCGACGGGTCGAGCTGGGCGGCCCGCCAGGCCGGGTAGAGAGTCGCCAGGAACGAGACGCCGAAGGTGACCGCGACGACGGTGGCCACATCCATCGGCCGGACGTGGAACGGCACATAGGGGATGAAGTAGACGTCCGGGGGCAGGGCGACGAGCCGCCAGTGATCCAGGCTCCAGGCGAGACCGACCCCCAGCGCCGCGCCCGACAGGGTGCCGATCGCGGCGATGACCAGCCCCTGGAGCGCGAAAATCCGCCGGATCGCCGGGGCGGTCGCCCCCATCGCCGCCAGGACGCCGATGTCGCGGACCTTCTCCATCACCAGGAGAACGAGTATCGAGACGATGTTGAGCGCCGCGACCAGGATGATGAGGCCGATGCTGATGCCCATGGCGAGCTTCTCCAGCCGGAGCGCCGAGAAGAAGGTCCGGTTCATGCGCACCAGGTCGTTCACGTAGTAGTCCTGCCCGAGCGACCCCTGGACCGCCGCGGCGGTCTCGGTGATGCGGCGCGGGTCACGCACGCGCGCCTCGACCGCCGTGGCCATCGCCGGGTCGAAACCCATGAAGCGGCGCAGGGTGTCGATGCCGACGTAGATCCGCCCGTTGTCGTACTCGTAGAAGCCGGTTTCGAACGTCCCGGCCACCTCGAACTCGCGGCTCCGGGGGACCGTGAGCAGCGGCGACACGTTCGGACGGGCGATGATCAGCCGCACCACGTCCCCGGCGCCGACACCCAGCGCGGCGGCGAGGTCGCGCCCGAGGAACGCCGGATCGCGGCCCGGGCCCGCCGGCCGGCCGAGGACCGCGAGGTCGCCCTGGACGTGACCCGCCAGGGAGGTCAGGCGCGACTCGGCGCCCGGATCGATCCCCTTGATCAGGACCGCGGCGCCGGCGGCGTTGAGGGCGCTCGCCGCCATCGCCTTCTCGTAGACGACCGGCGCCGCCGTGACGATGCCGTCGAGCGTCGCGATCCGCGCCGACTCGGCCGCCCCGTCGGCCAGCGGCCGGCCCGCCCACCCCGACAGGATCGTCAGGTGCGCGTTGGCGCCGAGGATGCGCGACTGGATCTGCTCCTGGAAACCGGTCATGAGCGCGAGGACGACGACCAGGGCGGCGACCCCGACGATCACCCCGAGCACGGAGATCAGCGAGATGACGAAGACCACCGCCTGCTTGCGGCTCGCGAGCAGGTAGCGGCGGGCGATGAACAGGGGGAAGCCCATGGACTCAGGAGTCGGCCCGCTCCCGCTTCTGCGCCACCCAGTTGCCGGCCGAAGGCTGCCCCCCGGAGAGGATGAAGTTCTGCCAGTTGCCGCGAATGGTGCGGCCTTCGGGCGACAGCGATCCCTCGAGGTTCTGCGAGTGGCCGAGCTTCGAATCGATGCGGTGCAGGAGGATCTTGGCGTTCACGATGGTCCCCTGGAGGCTGCCCCGCCAGCCGCCCTCGAGGACGTACTCGCCAACCAGCAGCGTCCCCGACTGCCGCAGCGTGAAGACCCCCTTGTCGCCGCTGGGAAGATAGGTGATGTCCCAGGAGCCGGTGAGCGATTCGTTGTCGGACGGCAGCGCCTTGCGCAGCCGCCCGAGCCGATCCTGGAGCAGGGCGATCCGGTCGTGCGACGAACGGATCCGGCCGCGCAGCTCGCGCGCCTCGGACGCGATCACCTCGAGGTCCTTCTCGGCGCGCGCGACCTCCGCCTCGCGATCCGCGATCTCCTCCGAAGTCGCCTCCGCCTGCCCCTGCACCATGTCGTCGAGCCCCTCGGAGAGCCGGCGCACCTTCGCCCGGGCCTCCTCGCGGGCGGGGGCGACGGCCGCGTAGCGCTGCAAATCGCCATCGAGCTGGATTTGCTCGATCTCGAGCTGGATGCGGAGGGCGTAGATGGCGGCCAGTTGCTCCTCGGGACGCTTGAGGTCCTGGGCGGGCGCGGGCGCGGCGAGGGCGACCAGGCAGGCCGCCACCGGCAACCACGAGCGAATCGACGTCACGCCTCCTCCTTGCGCCCCGCGGGGCGCGCCCAGACCGCCTCGGCGATACGCACGGCATTGAGCGCCGCGCCCGAGGTGAGGTTGTCGCTCACGACCCAGAGCCAGTAGGCCCCCACGGCACCCGCGGGACGCAGTCCGGTGACGAGGATGTCCGCCTCGCCGGCGCGCTCCACCGGCGTCGCCGCCGCTCCGGTCTCCCCCAGCCGGATGCCGCCGGCCGCGCCGAGCGCCGCCCCGAGGTCCGCCGCCGCACGGCCGGCCGGCAGGACCACGCGCACCATGGCGGCGTGGCAGTGGAACACCGGGGCGACGACGACGGCGACCGACAGCGCGAACCCGCCGCCGGTGACGCGGGCGACCTCGCGCTCGATCTCGCCGGGAGTCCCGGCGCCGGGAGTCCCGGCGCCGCCATAGGCGAAATCGGGGACCAGGTTGAAGGCGACCTGGCGGCCGAAGAGGTCCTTCGGCATGTCCTGGAAGTTCAGCAACGCCAGCGTCTGCTTGTAGAGCTCGCCGATGCCCTCTTCGCCGCACTCGGACACCGGCTGCAGCACGACGGCCGATGCTTCGACGAGCCCGCAGCCACGCTGGACGGCCGCGAGGACGGTCGACAGCAGGAGCCCTATCGGCCGGGGCGCGGCCACCAGGCCGGGCCCCACCGGCAGCGGCCCGGGGTTGACCGACGCGTTGATCAGGGGCACATCGGGACGGGTGTGCGAGGCCGTGGTGAGGTCGATGCCGACGAATCCTCTGCCCGCGGGCCAGTCCAGGTAGCGCTCGCCCTCGGCGCGTGAGCCGCAGAAAAACGCAACGTCGATCGCCCCGAGGGCGTCGATGTCCGGCTGCGCCACGAGCATCGCTTCTCCGGCGAACTCGGTCAGGTTGGCCTCGGGATCGTCGCTCGAGGTGTAGAGGTGCACCGAGGCGATCGGGAACGCCCGCTCGACGAGGCGGTCCTTGACCCCCTTGGCCACGAGCGTGGTGGCGTCGAACAGGGCGATGTGCGCCTTGCGCGCCGCGGCCGCCTTCCTAGCCACCGGCATGGGGTCCCCCCGCGGTCGCCGCGGGGCGCGGCTCCGCCCGGATCGACGACGCGCGCCGCGGCACAAGTCCCGAGAGCAGATACAGGGAGGCGAGCGCCAGCCCGATGACCTGGGGGGACGCCGCCACGACGAAAAACGCCAGCGCCATGGCCGCCACCATCACCCAGGGCACGCGGCTCCGGATGTCGATCTCCTTGAAGGACCGGTAGCGCAGCCGGCTCACCATGAGGGCGCCGAGGACGACGACCAGCAGGGAGACCAGGATCGCCGCCAGGGGGTCGACGACGCGCGCCGGGGAGTAGAAAACGCACGCGGCCAGGACGCACGCCGCGGCGGGGATCGGCAGCCCCACGAAGAAGCGTCGATCCTGGGAGGGGGCCTGGATGTTGAAGCGCGCGAGGCGGGTTGCGCCGGCGGCAAGATAGAGGAACGGTGCCAGCGACCACGGCTTCGGCAGCGCGGCCAGGGCCCACAGGTACACGACCAGGGCCGGGGCCATGCCGAAGGAAATCACGTCGGAGAGCGAGTCGAGCTGGACCCCGAAGGCGCTCGATGTCCTGGTCAGCCGGGCCACCCAGCCGTCGACGCGGTCCAGGAGGGCGGCGATGAAGATGGCCAGGGCGGCCCACTCGAACTGCCCCTCAAGACTCCGCACCACGGCGATGTAGCCGCAAAGCAGATTACCGGTGGTGAACAGGCTGGGGATGATGTAGGCCCCGCGCCGCACCCGGACTCGCGCCCGCGACCTCACGCGCCACCCCCCGCTGCGGTGCGCTCCCCGGCCGCCGCGGCCCGGGCGACCGCGCTCCGCGCCAGGACCGACGTCGCCCCGCGCACCCGGTCCCCGGGGCGCACCACCGGGTCGACCCCCGGAGGCAGGTGCAGGTCGGTGCGCGATCCGAACTGGATCAGGCCGATCCGCTCGCCCCGGCGCAAAAGCGACCCGGGCCGCCGGGTGCAGACGATCCGGCGCGCGAGGATTCCGGCGACCTGCGTCACGCCGTACTCGCCGTCGGCGGCACGGATGACCAGGTGGTTGCGCTCGTTCTCGCCGCCGGCCCGGGGATCCCATGCGGGGCGGAAGCGACCGGGGGTGTGGGTGGCGGCGATCACCTCGCCATCCACCGGTGAGCGGTTGATGTGGCAGTTGAACACCGACAGGAAAATCGACACCCGCCCCCCCGATGGCCCCGTCTCGACCGCGGTGACGCGCCCGTCCGCCGGCGACACCACGATTCCCGGATCCGTCGGTGTGACGCGCTCCGGATCGCGGAAGAAGAAGGCCACGAAGGCCGCCGCGAGCGCGCACGGGCCCCACCCCCAGGCGCCGAATGGGAAGCCCAGGACGAGGCCGGCGATCGCAAGGCCCGCAAGGTAGGGCATGGATTGAACGGCGAGTGGCATCGGCGACCTGCGAAAAAAAAGGGGTGCGTCGGACACACCCCTCATCCCGGTGGCCCGCGGGGGCCTCGGCGTGCCCGGTTCAGTGCCGGACGGTCGACCCCGTCATCCTGTCGATGTGCTCCCGCAGCATGCGTTCCATCCGGTCCTTCAACTGGAGCTTCTGCTTCTTCAGATTGACCGTCTCGACCCTCTCGGCATCCTCGAGAAAGGCCTTGCCCTGAAGCTCCTCGAGGCGGGACTCGTAGGTGGCGTGCTCGTCCATGAGCTTGCGGTACTCCGGATCACGTTCGGCAAGCTCCCGCCTGAGGTCATCGTGGTTGTGCACCATCGTTCCAACCTCCTGCTTGGGTGGGGTTTCGGGCGCGGTTCGTGCGTCGATCGCAGGCCACATCTGCCCGAAGTCTAGCACCCCGGATCCAGCCTTGCAAGGCTCGGCTCGGGATCATCCCGCGCCACGGGGCTCCAAGGGACATGTCATGACCAGGGCATCCTCGTGGGTGTCGCTGTAGTAGCCGCGACGCCTCCCGGCGACCCGGAACCCGGCCCGGCCATACAGGTGGAGGGCGGGCCCGTTGCTCGGACGCACCTCGAGAGTCGCCTCGGTGCATCCCTGCTCGCGCCCGAAGGCCAGGACGAACGCGACGAGCCTTCCCCCGAGACCGCGGCCGCGCCAGAGCGGGTGGACGGCGAGGTTGTTGATCTTGATCTCCTGGTCGATGACCCAGACGCAGGCAAAGGCGACCACCGGGCCGCGTTCCGCCCGGACACCGAAGAGGGTGGCGTAGGGATTCTCGACCAGCTCATAGCGGAACGACGACAGGCTCCAGGGGGTCGGGAAGGAGAGCCGTTCGATTTCGGCGACCGCAGCCAGATCGGACTGCTCGAGGGCGGCGATCAGGAACGCCGGCGACGACCGGCGCCCCGGGGACATCATGTCCGCCTCCTGACGGCCGCCACGTCCGCGGGTCGGACATAGTTGGGTCCGGGGCCTCCGGCCCGGTACCCGGCCCCGTCGGGGATCAGCTCGCGGGCGCGGGAGGCGATGGCCGGCGCCAGCGGCGGCACGTCCAGCGGCGCCCCGCAAGCGCCGGCCGCGCGCAGCAGCGCCGATCTTTCGCCCGCCACGACCGTATCGGGCGGAAGGCGGGCGGCGAGATCCTCCGGCCTCCAGGTCGCGTCGGGTGAGAGGCGCGAGACGCCCGCCGCCCCGGTCGAGAACAGGGCGCCATAGATCTCTCCGCGGCCGGCTTCGAGGACCGCGCAGATGACCGACGCGCGCCCGCCCATCGACGGCGCGACGGCCCGCGCCACCGCCTCGAGCGTCGACACTCCCTCGACCGGGATGTCGAGTGCGAACCCGAGCCCTTTGGCGGTGGCGAGACCGATGCGCACCCCGGTGAACGACCCCGGTCCGGCCGCGACACCGATGCCCCCGAGGTCGCTCTTCGCCACGCCCGCGTCGCGCAGCATCGTATCGACCGCCGACAGCAGCTCGCGTGCGTGCCATGCCCCCTCGGGAAGACGGACGACCGTGGCCGCCGAGGCCCCGTCGAGAGCGATGCTGGCCTGCCGGGTGGCGGTATCGATTCCGAGGGCCACCCGTTCCATGGTCAGGCAGCGGCCCCGGCCCGGCGCAGGAAGTCGGTGATCTCCGACTCCTGGTGCTCCCACTCCACCAGGAACGCGGCGCCGACCTCGTAGCGCCCCGGTTGATCCTCGATCTCCTCGACCCGGACCACCCGGGCCGGCAGCGTCATGCGCGCGCCCCGCTCGGGATCCTCGCAGACGATGACCACCTCGACGCCCATGGCGTACGGCACGTCGCTCTCGAAGAGCAGGCCTCCCCTGCTGATGTTGCGCGGCGACGCAGCCCCGGCGCCCGGCGGGCCCGCCGCCACGGCGGGGCTCACGTGGAGCCGCACCGGGCCCCGACCGAGGTCGAAGCGGATGAAGTTGCGGCGCTCACGGTAGTACACGCTGACCGCGTTGCCGCCGCGCGATTTCGCCAGGTGCAGCGCCTCCTCGGCGCGCTCCACGAGCCGGTCGGCGGTGGTGGCATCGTCCGGGTAGCGGGCGATGCCGGCGCTCAGGGTCAGGCCGATGGGGCGCCCGTCGACGCCGCGCCGCAGACCGTGACGCTCGACCTCCCGGCGGATGCGCTCGGCCACGAGGAAGGCGCCCATCCTCTCGGTTTCGGGGAGGATGACTCCGAACTCCTCGCCCGCGACGCGCGCCGCGATGTCGATGTCTCGGACCTTGTTCTTCACCAGGATGGCGACCTCCCGCAGCAGGATGCCGCCCACCAGCTCGCCGTGCCGCTCGTTGATCGCGCGGAAGTTGTCGAGATCGAGGTAGAGGACCGAGAGCCCGAGATCGTAGCGCTTGGCGCGGCGTGTCTCATTCTGGAGCGCGGCCAGGAAGGAGGAGGCGCTGTGCAGGCCGGTGACGCGGTCGGCCGGGGCGCCCGGCTCCTGGCGCTCGCTGAAGGCCAGGTCGATCAGGCGCGGTCCGGTCGTCTGCCGGTTCAGGTTGAGGAAATAATCGAGAACCGCGACGCGCAATCCGACCTCGCGCTGCAGCGAGGCCGCCAGCGCCTTCCGGTGTCCGAGGATCGTCTCCCAGTGGCGCCGGGCCTCGGACTCCTCGAACGGCATGCCGGTGAGTATGAGCAGGAGGGCGGCGTAGGCCTGGATCCCCTCCTCGGCGCGGATCTGATCGAGTCTTCTGAGGATCCGGTCCTCGTTGTGCGCGTCCTCCTGCAGGGCGGCCAGGAGATCGTCACGGTACCGGGCGACCTCCTCGCGGGCGATCACGAACGCTCCTCCGGCGCCCGCGACGCCGCCAGCAGCTCCGCCAGGGCCGGGAGGGCTTCGGCGCCGGCCTCGAAGCGCAGCGCGGCGCGCCAGGCGCCGGTCGTTCCCGGCGCAGGCGCCTCCGAACGGACGACGCTGGCCCCGAGCGCCAGCCGGCGGGCGCGCGGCGGCGGGGCGCCAATCTCGAGCGCCACGCGCAGTCCGGGCAGAAGCGGCCGTGGGGTCCGGATCAGGATCCCCCCGAGCGACAGGTCTTCGACCGTCGCCTCCGCCTCCCGGCGGCCCGACCTGACCCGGGCATCGAGGCCTTCGGCCGGCGCTCGTCTCCCGTGGCGGCGCCGTTCCGGTGCCGAGCGTCGCACCGCCGCCCCGTCCCGCACGGCGTGCTCGAGCGCGCGACGCGCCTCGGCGGCCAGGGCCGCGGCGCTGGCCGGGATCCCGGGAAGCGCGGCCACCCCGGTGCTCCAGGCGGTCGGGGCGACGCGACATGCGATGCCGCGGAACCGCGCCGCCGCCCGGACGGCCTCGTCGCCGCTGGTGCAGGGCAGCAGGGCCGCCAGTCCCTCGGGGAGGACGCGGGCGACGTGGTCGACGTCGCGCGCCGCCTCGACCAGGGCGGCGACGGTGTCGCGCCATCCGCGCTCGTCCGGCGGGACACCCGCCGACATCAGTACGAGCCCGAGCGGGCGGCCCGTGCGCTGATGGCGGCGCACCTCGGACTCCACGACCTCGTCGAACCCGCGGCCGCGCTCCGTGGGCGCCTGCGGCCGCGGGCCGCGCGCCGCAACCGCAACCCACTCCCCGTCCCCGGAGGGGTGGAGGAGGTCGGCGGCGGCCACGGCGAACCCGGGATCGCGCAGCAGCCTCGACTCGAGAACCGCCCGGTGCGACTCGATGGCCTCGATGACCTGCCGGGCCTCCGTCCCGTTCGCGCCCACTGCCGCCAGGAGGGTCAGGCAGGCGCCGAATGGCTCGACCGCCAGCGCCTCGCCGGCGGCCTGGATCGCGGCCAGCAGCGGCATGCCGCGCAGGCCGGGTGTTGCGAGAAGATCGCGAAGGACGGAACGAACGGCGCGCGGAAGCGCCTGCGGCTGCACGAGATGCCACCTCCCGGACGCGCCGCGGATGGTAGCCACCCGCATGGCGCACTGTCAACAAAGGGGGAGCCGTGGGCCGGCCCGCGCGTCGCCGCGGAACGTCACCGCCGCCCGGGTTACGAAAACAGCAAGGACGTTTTGACAATTCCTTGACTCGACCCTATATTCTCTGCCGAGTCTCCGGAGGCGAGGAAATTATGTCCTTTCAGAAGGATACGAGAGAGGCGCCGGCGCCGGCCCGCGCCGCGGAGCCCCGACCGGCAGGCGCCGGCGGCGAGATTGTCCAGATGATCGGCAGGCTCCAGGATCTGCGCGGGTTCCGTGACCAGCACTGGGAGGGAACGTTCGAGGAGTACCTCGAGATCGTCCGCCAGAGCCCCCGGGTGACGCGCAGCGCCTTCCAGCGCGTGTACGACATGATTCTCGCCCACGGGACGCGCGAGTACCACGAGTACAAGAAGAAAATCATCCACTACAACTTCTTCGACGACAAGGACCACGGCGGCGGCGACGGCGTCTTCGGTCTCGACGTGCCGCTGATGAAGCTGGTCAATGTTTTCAAGTCGGCGGCGCAGCGCTACGGAACCGAGAAGCGGGTCCTGCTCCTGCACGGCCCGGTCGGTTCGGCCAAGTCGACGATCGTCCGCCGGCTGAAGCGCGGCCTCGAAGACTACTCGAAGACTCCCGAGGGCGCGGTCTACTCCTTCTTCTGGGTGATGGACGGCGGCGCGGGGCGGCGCCGATCCGAGCCGACACCGGAGATCCTCCCCTGCCCCATGCACGAGGAGCCCCTGCACCTCATCCAGGACGATCTCCGGCCCGAGGTCACCCGGTTCCTGAACCAGGGCCGCCCCGAAGGCCAGCGCATCGGCATCGAGGGCGACCTGTGCCCCTTCTGCCGCCAGAACTTCAAGGAACTCAACATGCTCTATGGCGGTGACTGGACGAAGATCATCTCGCACATCCGCGTCCGCCGGCTGATTCTCTCCGAGAAGGACCGCATCGGCATCGGCACGTTCCAGCCCAAGGACGAGAAGAACCAGGACTCCACCGAGCTCACCGGTGACATCAACTACCGCAAGATCGCCGAGTACGGCTCGGATTCCGATCCGCGCGCCTTCAACTTCGACGGCGAGTTCAACATCGCCAACCGCGGGCTCATCGAGTTCATCGAGGTCCTCAAGCTCGACGTGGCATTCCTGTACGACCTGCTGGGGGCGTCGCAGGAGCACAAGATCAAGCCGAAGAAGTTCGCCCAGACCGACATCGACGAAGTGATCATCGGCCACACCAACGAGCCCGAATATCGGAAGCTGCAGCACAACGAGTTCATGGAGGCGTTGCGGGACCGCACCGTCAAGATCGACGTCCCCTACATCACCAAGCTGTCCGAGGAGATCAAGATCTACGAGAAGGACTACAACCCGGGGCGCATCCGCGGCAAGCACATCGCGCCGCACACCCTCGAGATGGCCTCGATGTGGGCGATCCTCACGCGCCTCGAGGAGCCGAAAAAGGCCGACCTGACGCTGATGCAGAAGCTCCGCCTCTACAACGGCAAGACCCTCCCCGGCTTCACCGAGGACAATGTCAAGGAGCTGCGCAAGGAGGCGACGCGCGAGGGCATGGACGGGATCTCGCCGCGCTACGTGCAGGACAAGATCAGCAACGCGCTGGTCTCCGACAAGGGCGAGGGCTGCATCAACCCGTTCATGGTCCTGAACGAGATGGAGTCGGGCCTGCGCCATCACTCCCTGATCACGTCCGAGGAGCTGCGCAAGCGCTATCGCGAGCTGCTGGGCGTGGTCAAGCAGGAGTACGAGGACATCGCCAAGAACGAGGTGCAACGCGCGATCTCCGCCGACGAGGAGGCCATATCGCGCCTGTGCAGCAACTACATCGACAACGTCAAGGCGTACACCCAGAAGGAGCGGGTGCGCAACAAGTACACCGGCCAGGACGAGGAGCCCGACGAGCGGCTCATGCGGTCGATCGAGGAGAAGATCGACATCCCCGACAACCGCAAGGACGACTTCCGGCGCGAGATCATGAACTACATCGGTGCCCTCGCGGTCGAGGGCAAGACGTTCAACTACAAGACCAACGAGCGGCTGCACAAGGCCCTCGAGCTGAAGCTCTTCGAGGACCAGAAGGACTCGATCAAGCTGACCTCGCTGGTCTCGTCGGTGGTGGACAAGGACACGCAGGAGAAGATCGACGTCGTCAAGAGCCGGCTCAAGAAGGACTACGGCTATTGCGACATCTGCGCCACCGACGTGCTCAACTACGTCGCCAGCATCTTCGCCCGCGGCGACGCCCGCGACTGACGGCGCGGGCGGCGCCGCGCGGCGGTCCGCCTCGACGGGCCGCCCGGCGGCGCCGTGATGGGCGCGGACGGGCCCGATGATCCTGAGGATCGACCAGGACCACAACCGCTTCCGGCAGATCGTGCGCGGCCGGATCAAGAAGGACCTGCGCCGCTACATCAGCAGCGGCGAGCTCGTCGGCCGGCGGGGCAAGGACCTGATCTCGATCCCGCTGCCGCAGATCCACATCCCGCAGTTCGTCCACGGGAAGCGGCAGGCGGGCGGCGTCGGCCAGGGCGACGGGGCGGTCGGCACCGTCCTCGGACCGGGTGAGAGCGAGGGCGGCAGGCACGGGGCGGGCGACCAGCCCGCCGACCACCTCCTCGAGGTCGACGTCACGCTCGATGAGCTGGCCGAGATGCTCGGCGAGGAGCTCGAACTTCCGGCCATCCAGCCCAAGGGCCGCAAGAACATCGTCTCGCCGCGCGATCGTTACGTCGGGATCTCGCGCTACGGCCCCGAGGGTCTGCGGCACTTCAAGCGCACCTACAAGGAGACCCTCAAACGGAGCATCCGATCGGGCATCTACCGGCCCGAGGCGCCGATGCTGCTGCCGATCCGCCAGGACAAGCGGTACCGGTCCCGCAAGAGCGCCGTCATGCCGCAGGCCAACGCCGCGGTCATCTACATGATGGACGTCTCGGGATCGATGGGCGAGGAGCAGAAGGAGATTGTCCGCATCGAGTCGTTCTGGATCGACACCTGGCTGCGCCACCACTACAAGGGCGTGGAATTGCGCTACATCGTCCATGACGCCGAGGCCCGCGAGGTCGACCGCGAGACCTTCTACCACACGCGCGAGTCCGGCGGCACCGTGATCTCGGCCGCCTTCCGACTGTGCGCCCGCCTGCTCGAACAGGAATACCCGAGCGACGACTGGAACATCTACGCCTTCCATTTTTCCGATGGCGACAACTGGTCCCAGGGGGACACGGAGGAGTGCGTCAGCCTCCTGCGCAAGCAGCTGCTGCCCAGCCTCAACCTGTTCTGCTACGGGCAGGTCGAGAGCCCCTACGGCACCGGCCAGTTCCTGGTCGATCTGCGGGAGGCGCTGGGCGCGGACGAGCGGGTCGCGCTGTCGAAGATCGAGAACAAGGAGGGCATCCACCAGTCGATCAAGGACTTCCTCGGACGGGGCCGCTGACATGGCCAGCCTGCCGCCCGACCTCGCCCGGCTCCAGGAGGAGATGGAGGGTCACGCGCGCTCGTACGGTCTCGATTTCTTCCCGGTGATCTTCGAGATCCTCGACTACCGGATGCTCAACCAGGTCGCCGCCTACGGCGGCTTCCCGACCCGCTACCCGCACTGGCGCCACGGCATGGAGTACGAATACCTTTCCAAGTCCTACTCCTACGGACTGTCGAAGATCTACGAGATGGTCATCAACAACGACCCGTGCTACGCCTACCTGCTCGAGTGCAACGCGCGGGTCGATCAGAAGCTCGTGATGGGACACGTGTACGGCCACTGCGACTTCTTCAAGAGCAACCTCTCCTTCGCCCGCTCCAACCGCAAGATGATGGACGACATGGCGAACCACGCGACCCGCATCCGGCGGCACATGGACCGGCACGGCGTCGAGACCGTCGAGAACTTCATCGACCTCGCCCTGTCGCTCGAGAACCTCATCGACCCGCACGCGCAGTTCATCGTGCGCGACCGCGGCGACGGCGACGGCGAGGCGCCGCGGCCGGTGGCCCCCCGTCTCAAGAGCAAGTCGTACATGAACGACTTCATCAACCCGCCGCACCTGATCGCGGCCGAGCAGCGCCGGCTCGAGGAGGCGGCGGCGAGCCGCAGGAAGCGCTTCCCGACCTCGCCGGCGCGCGACATCCTGATGTTCCTCGTCGAGCACGCTCCCATCGAGAACTGGCAGCGTGATGTCCTGGCGATCGTGCGCGAGGAGGCGTACTACTTCGCTCCGCAGGCGCAGACCAAGATCATGAACGAAGGCTGGGCGACCTACTGGCACTCGAAGATCATGACCGAGAAGGCGCTCACCGACGGCGAGCTCATCGACTACGCCGATCATCATTCCGGGACCCTCGGCGGCCGCGGCCGGATCAACCCGTACAAGCTGGGCGTCGAGCTCTACCGCGACATCGAGGACCGCTGGAACCGGGGCCGATTCGGGAAGGAATACGAGGACTGCGACGATCTTTCCGTGCGGGCCCGCTGGGACCGGGGCCTCGGGCTCGGGCGCGAGAAGATCTTCGAGGTGCGCCGGGTGTGCACGGACGTGACCTTCATCGACGATTACCTGACCGAGGAGTTCTGCCATCGGCAGAAGCTCTTCCTGTACGACTACAATCCGAAGACCGGCATGTACCAGATCAGCGACCGTGACTTCAGGAAGATCAAGCAGCGCCTGCTCGCCCAGCTGACCAACCAGGGCCAGCCGATCATCCAGGTCGTCGACGGCAACCACCGGAACCGGGGTGAAATACTGCTGCGGCATCAGTACGACGGCATCGAGCTGCGCCACGACTATGCCCGCGAGACGCTGAAGAATCTGCAGACCGTGTGGGGCCGGCCGGTCTCGATTCACACGGTGATCGAGGACAAGGGCCGCCTCATCACCTTCGACGGCGAGGACTTCGAAGAGAAGGACTCGGCCGACAAGGTGGCGTGATGGCCGGAGGCGCGGTCTGGGCCCTGGCCGGCGGCAAGGGGGGCGCCGGTCGGACCCTCCTCGCCGCCAACCTGGCGATCCAGCTGGCGCGAACCGATCGCCGCGTCGTCGTGATCGATCTCGATCTTCAGTGCGCCCAGTTGCACGCCGCGCTCGGATTCGCGCGGGTCCGGCGCGGTCTCCCGGCGCTGCTGACCGGCGGGACGCGACTGTCCGAGGCGGCGATCGAGACCTCGATACCCAACCTGCGCCTGGTCGGCGGCCTCCAGGGGCCGCGGCCTCCCGAGGACCCGTCCGCCCTCCTGGCGATCGTGCGGCAGGGCCTCGCCGACCTGGACGCCGAGGTGGCCATCCTGGATTGCGGCTCCGGCCGGTCGCGGACGCTGTTCGAGGCCTTCGCCATGGGCGACATCGGTCTGGTGGTCGCCACACCCGAACCCCCCGCCCTGGAGGGCGCGGTCCTCTTCGTCGAAGCCCATCTGCGGGCCTGCTTCGACCGGGCCCTGCCCGAGGACACGCGGCGCGCGCTCGGCGACCTGCTGTCGGCCGAGGGGGTGTCGCCCGGGCGGCTGCCATTCCGCGATCTGATGATCCGCCTCGGCGCTCTCGACGCGAAGGCCCGCGCGCTTGTGGCGAGCGAGACCGGCCGCACCCGTCTCGAGCTGATTCTCAACATGGTCCGTGACGAGCACGACGAGGAGGCCGGGGCGGCGCTCGCCGGCGCCCTGCGGAAGGGTCTCGGCGTCCCGCTTCCCACCGCCGGCCTGATCGAGCACGATCCGTCGGTCGTGCTGGCGGTGGCGAAGCGCCGGCCGCTGTCCCAGCAGTTCCCGAACACCCCCGCGACCCGCGGGATCGGCCGGGCGGCGGCGCGGCTGCTCGCCGCCGGGCCCGCCAGCGGTCGATCCGGGCTGCCCGAGTGGGAGGACCTCGAGCAGGTCGACCATTACCGCGTCCTGGAGATCCCGCCCAAGGCGTCGTCGAAGGAGATCCAGTCCGCGTACCACGTGCTGCGCCGGGCCTTCGATCTGGAATCGACACCGCTGTCGCCGCTCGTTGCGCCCGAGACGCTGCGCGCCATCATGACCCGGGTCGAGGACGCCTACCGGACCCTCATCTTCCTCGAGAGCCGCGTCGCCTACGACCGCCACCTCGTCGATTCAGGGCGCCTGGCGGCCGATCAGATCCGCGGCCTGCACGGCGGACTCGCGCCGGTCTCGGTCGCCCCGCGACCGGGCGCGCCCGCGGCCGGACGCCCGGTGGCCGCTCCCGCGCCGGCCGCCGTAACCGCGGACGCCCGCGCGGCGCCGCCCGCCGCCGGCGCGGCGACGGCCGGCACCGCGGCGACGACGGTATCCCCGGGGCCGGATGCGGTCCGCGTCGCGCCTTCGACCGGGGCGGCGCTGCGCGCCGAGCGCCTGCGCCTCGGCCAGACCCTCGAGGCGATCGCCGCGCGCACGAAGATCCGCGTGGCGCACCTTCTGGCGATCGAGGAGGAGCGCTTCGACCGGCTGCCGCCGCCCGTCTTCCTGCGCGGGTTCGTCCGCGAGTTCGCGGCGTGCCTCGGGCTCCCGCCCGACGAGACCGCCCGGGCGCTCCTGGGGCGTCGCGCGGCCCAGCCCGCGGCCCCCGAGGACACCGGCGCGACGCGACGCAGCGCCTGAGCCGGCGCGGGCGCGCACCCCGCCACGACGCCGCCACCTGCCACCCGGCCCCCGCGTCGCCCGGTGATAGAATGCCCGGCCATCCGGCCATGCTCGATTCTCACGTCGTCATCACACGCGAGGACCAGCTCGACGGTTACTTCGAGCCCGGGTCCAAGCCCCGCGGGCGCTGGGGCGTCGGCCTGGAGTACGAGCGCTTCGGCCTCCTCGCCGACAGCGGCGAACCGGTGCCCTACGATGGGCCGCGATCGGTGTCGGCGATCCTCGCCGCTCTCGTGCGGGATCGCGGCTGGGAGCCCTACGAGGAGGCCGGCCGCATCCTGGGGGCCCGCCGCGGCGGCACCCGGATTACTCTCGAGCCGGGCTGCCAGATGGAGCTGTCGGGCGCCGTGCACCACCGCCTCGACGCCCTGGCGGCCGAGCTTCGTGAATACCTGGCCGCGGTCGAGGAGGCGTCGCGCCCGATCGGGGTTGCGTGGCTCGGCGTCGGCATGCAGCCGCTCACCGCGCTCGATCGCCTGCCCTGGATCCCCAAGCGGCGGTACGACGTCATGCGCGCCTACCTGCCGACGCGTGGCCGCCGCGGCACCACGATGATGAAGCAGACCGCCTGCATCCAGGCGAACGTCGACTACGCCGACGGCGCCGACGCGATGGCCAAGATGCGCGCCGCGATGGGCCTGTCGCCGATCGTGACCGCGCTGTTCGCCCATTCGCCGCTGACCGAGGGGCGGCCGAACGGCATGATGAGCGCGCGCGCCTGGGCCTGGCGCGACACCGACCCCGATCGCTGCGGACTGCTGCCCTTTCTTTTCAGGGACGATGCGGGGTTCGGAGACTACCTCGACTGGGCGCTGGATGTGCCGCTCTTCTTCGTCCTTCGCGGCCACGAGCACATCCCCGGCGACGGTGTCACCTTCCGGCGCTTCATCCGTGACGGCTTCCGCGGGCACACGCCGACCGTGGCCGATTTCGAGCTGCACCTGACGACGCTCTTCCCCGAGGTGCGGCTGAAGCGCTACATCGAGATGCGCGGCGCCGATTCCGGCGACCCGGCCAGCGCCCTGGCCCTCGCCGCCCTGTGGAAGGGTCTCCTCTACGATCCCGGCGCCATGGGGTCGGCCTGGGACCTGGTGCGTGGCTGGGGGATCGACGCCCGCAACGCCTTACTCGACGATGTCTGCCGGCTGGGCCGGCTGGCGCCGCTCCCCCGGGAGACGCCCGGAGGGGCGGTGGTCGCCGGCGACCTGTTCGACGCGATCGTCGGCCTCGCCCGGAGCGGCCTCGAGGCCCAGGGCGCGCCGGGCGAGTCGGCCTTCCTCGATCCCCTCGCGGGCCGCGGCCGGATCACCCCGGCCGAACGCCTGCTCGCGGATTGGCGCGGCCCGCTGGGCCGCGATCCGCGCCGCCTCATCGAGGCCCTGTCGCGCAACACTCTCGCCGGCGCCCCCGGCGGGCGTACCCCCACCGGAGACTGACCCGATGCGCATCATCGAGAGCGTCCCCAATTTCAGCGAAGGCCGCCGACCCGAGGTGATCGAGGCGATCATGAAGGAGGTGCGGCGCGCCGGCCCCGCCCGGGTTCTCGATCTGTCGTCGGACGCGGATCACAACCGCTCGGTCCTCACGCTCGCGGGCGAACCCGCCGCGGTGCGCGCGGCCATCGAGGCCCTGGTCGCCGCCTGCCTTCGGCAGATCGACCTGCGCTCGCACCGGGGGCATCATCCGCGCATGGGGGCGGTCGACGTCGTGCCGCTGGTGCCCATCCGCGGCGTGACGATGCAGGATTGCGTCGCGCTGGCGCGCGACATCGGCGCGGCCATCGCCGGGCGCCATGACCTGCCCGTCTATCTCTACGAGGAAGCGGCCACGGCGCCGCACCGCCGCGACCTGGCCGCCGTCCGCAAGGGCGGGTTCGAGGGGTTCGCGGCGAAGATGGGCGACCCGCTGTGGGGGCCCGACTTCGGCCCCGCGACGGTGCACCCGACGGCGGGGTGCGTTGCGGTGGGCGCCCGCGAGTTCCTGATCGCCTTCAACATCAACCTGACGACGCCCGATGTCGAGGTGGCGAACAAGGTGGCGCGGGCGATCCGGCACAGCAGCGGCGGCCTGCGCTTCGTCAAGGCGATGGGGGTGATGCTCGAGGACCGGCGCCTGGCCCAGGTGTCGATCAACATGACGGATTTCCGGCGCACGCCCCTGCACCGGGTCTTCGAAGTGGTGCGCGCCGAGGCGGCGCGCTGGGGGGCGGGCATCGCCGGCTCCGAGATCGTCGGTCTCGTGCCGCAGGAGGCGCTCCTCGACGTCGCCGGGTTCTACCTCAGGCTGGAGAACTTCGACCCCGATCGCGTCTTCGAGCGCCGCCTCGAGCAGGCCGAGACCGCCTCCGAAGGGTCGTAGTATCGCCGCCGCCCGTCGGATTCTCGATCGGCGGGACCGACTCTCCCCCGGCCCCCATGATGAATGCGGGGCGTGGGAGCACGCCCCCCGCCCCGCACCCGATGGCGCTCGCCTCAGTTGCAACCGCAGGAGGTGCCGCAGTTCCCCGCCGGCGCCGTGCCCATCGCCGCCATCGCCGGGACCTCCGGGGTGAACGGCCCGGCGATGGCCGCCGCCGGCATCGGCGCGGCCGCCGGGGCGGCCGCCGGGACGGCGGCCGCCTCGAGGGGGACCTCCTTGCCCGCGGCGAAGATCGGGTGCCGGCCCTTCTCCTTGAACCACTCGGCGGTCGAGTGGGTGGAGAACATCTTCTCGACGATCTGCCGCCAGCCGACCCCCGTGTTGTAGGCGCAGAACGAGACCTCGCCGACCTGCGTCCCGTAGGGGATGATGCACATCTCGGTCCGGCGGAAGTCGTAGTTGAACAGATCCTGGAACCACATCCCGGCCACCATCATGATGCGCCAGTCATAGCGCGCCCGGTCGGCGAGACCGAGCCGGCTGCCGTTGTGGCCGTCGATGACCTTCAGGACATCCCAGAACGACAGTCCATCCGGCAGCTCGCCGAAGCGGGCGTTGCGCAGGACGGCCAGGGCGAACTGCATCACAGTGAGGGACTTCGATCGGCAGGTGTCCGTGATGACCTTCAGGTCCTCGAGGAGCCGGTCGGTGTCGAGGACCTGCGGGAACGGCACCGCCTGCTTGGTCGTCTGGTTGACCAGCAGCATGGTGCCGATGCCGCAATTCGGATGGCAGCCGCACTTGAGGTTGCCGAACTCCGCCTCGATGCCGTCGAGCTGGTCGCGCAGGTCCGAGAACGGGCCGGACGCCGACAGCGGATACCAGTCCCGCAGGGGCTCCGTGAACCCGAGCTGCGACTTCACGTCGTGCGCCAGGTGCGACAGGGTGTAGCGCTGCCGTCGTCGGGTCTCGTCGTCGATGTCCTCGTCGCGCCCCGTGAACGACACCGGTTGGAACGAGACCGCGTTGATCTTGTCGATGTTGTCGATCGCGAAGCGCACGATCGGACCGACCTGGTCGTTGTTGACCGTGTTGACGATGGTCACGACCAGGGTGACGTCGACCCCCGCGGCCTTCATGTTCTCGAGGGCCCGCTTCTTGACGTCGAACAGGTTGCCGACCCCGCGGTGGTTGTTGGCCTCGTTGGTCACGCCGTCGAATTGGAGGTAGGCCAGGCGCAGCCCCGCGGCCTTGGCGCGGCGGGCGAAGTCGATGTCCTGCGCGAAGCGGATGCCGTTGGTCGCCGCCTGCACGCTCTGGTAACCGACCTTGCGCGCGTAGGCGACCGCCTCCAGGAAATAGGGTGACAGGGTCGGCTCGCCGCCCGAGAACTGCACCGACATCTGCCGCCTGGGCTTGACGTCGATCGAGTTGTCGAGGATCTGGCGGACATCGTCCCACGACAGCTCGTGAACATAGCCGACCTGGTTGGCGTCCATGAAGCAGGGGTTGCACATCATGTTGCAGCGGTTGGTCAGGTCGACGGTGAGTACGGCGCCGCGGCCGTACTTGACCGTCGAGGAGCCGTGGTTGTGATAGGGATCGGGAGCCATGCGGAAATCGCGCCCGGGGTAGAGGCGCTCCATCCGGCGCAGGAACTCGACGTCCATGGCCATGATGTCCTCGCATGCACCGTGCTTCGCGCACGTCTTCTCCATCCAGACCTGGCCGTCGCGCTCGACGATGCGGGCCCTGACCTCGCCCGGCTTGCCCTCCAGAAGGACGCGCCAGTTGGCGTCGCCGCCGAGGATCTTCCCGCGCACCTCCTTGACGCACTGCGGACACAGCGAGTCGGTTTCGCGCGGAAACCCGAGCTGCGGGAAGGTGCGGTCGGTGCTCTTGAGGAGCGGCTCCGGCGCCCACTTCGGGTGCATCCGGCCCTGGGGAATGCGCCTGTTGACGGCCTGGAAGGCGTGCCAGGCGGCGTTGGCCAGCCCCTTGAGGCCCGTGCCGACGATGACCGTCGGGCGCAGATAGCGGCCCGCTTTGCTCCGCCGGGGCGCCGATCGGGGATCGCCGGGGCCGGCGGCCTGCGGCGATCGGGTCGAAGGTGGTGCCACTTCTTCAGGCCTGTGTGCAACAGCCTGGCTCATGAGCGATCCTCCATCGAGAAAAACGGTCGTTGACGGATGACGCCGCGAACCCGCATCAGGTACCGTCCGCGGCGTGCCGTCCGCGGGTCGAAACCCCCGGACCGTACGTTCGGGCTCTCTCTTGAAAACCGACGACATCCTGGTGATCCAGTTGCCGGCCGGCGCGCCGCACGTGAACGGCCTGGCGCGCGTGCCTCAGGCCATGACGCAGGGGCGCCTGCAGCAGGTCAATCGGCAGGCTCAGGAGCGTCCCGGGGCGCTCGCGGTAGCCGAGGGCGAGGCTCCTGGACAGATCGCGGGTCAGCGCCCAGACCCCGCCGTCCTCGCCCGCCACCCAGGTCCGTCCGGCGCGCAGCTCTTCCATGAACCCACGAGGGTCCGCGGCGCGGGCCACGGTGCAGGTGCGACCGACGCGCGCCGGCCCGTGGGCGCAACTGCCCCCGGTGAGCCCGAGCATCCGCCCGCCACGCGCCTGCGCCAGCCGCGCTGCGACCTCGTTGTGACGCCGGCCGTGGGCGCCGCTCTTCACCTCGACGCGGTCGAAGAGGGCAAGCACGGCGAGCCCCCCCGGATCCGACCAGATATCGGCTCCCGAGTCCCCGGGGCCCGCCCCGAGGCCGGCGACGATCCCCTCCTGCCTGACGAAGCCCGCCAGGTCACGCATGTCGTCGCGCAGCGCGGCGATCTCCATGTGCTGGGGCTCGGTGAGGTCCCAGACCAGCACATGGTAGAACCTGCCGGTGCGCGGATCGCGCGTCGTCACTTCCTCCGACACGATGATGTCGGCGGCGTCCGGCAGGCGGTCGCGGAGGCGCTGGCACCCCTCGATGGTGTCGAGGTCCGTCAGGGTGACGAATCCCATGCCCCGCCCCCTGGCGGCGTGGTAGATGGCGAGGGGATCGCCCACACCCGCCCGCGCGCCGGCGCGCCGCAGATGCCCCGGCCCGGAGTGGCGCGAATGCACGTGCAGGTCGGCGCGGAGCAGGCCGCGGGAACGACCGGAGTAATCAGACCCGATTGGTCCGAATGCCGTCACGCCCAGATTCTCCGGGGACTACGACGTCACTTCCAGGATGTCGGCCAGCGTCGTCTCCTCGAGGACGCCGGCGACCTTGCGCTGCACCTGTCCGAAGATCCGGCGGACGTGGCAACGGCCGGTGCGACCGCGCGCCCGCAGGTGGTCGAAGCAGCGGTGGAACTCGATCGGTCCCTCGAGCGCCTCGACGATCTCGCGCAGGTTGATGCGGCGCGCCGGGCGCGCCAGCCGGAAACCGCCGCGGAAGCCGCGACGCGAGCGCACCAGCCCCTTGCTCGCCAGCCTCTGGAATATCTTCGCCAGGAAGGTCTCGGGGATGGCCGTGGCGCGGGATATCTCGCGCACGAAGGTCGCCTCGTTCCCGCCCTGGCGGGCAAGGTAGAGGATGCCCTCGATGCCGTATCCGACCCCTCGCGTCAGCTGCATTCCGTTCCGGTTCCTTTCTGCTGCACGACCTTGTCGTCTTTATTATCAGAGGGAGGAGACACTGTCAACACCACGCGCGACGGTCGCCGGGGTCGTGAGCCGGGTGGGTGTCATCCGACGTCGCCCGCCTCCCCCGTGCGCAGGCCCAGGGCGCGCATCTTGCGGTAGAGGTGGCTCCGTTCGAGGCCGAGCAGCTCGGCGGCGCGCAGGACGTTTCCTTCAGCCTGGCGGAGTTTCCTGAGGATGAACCGCCGCTCGAACTCCTCGCGACCCTCCCGGAGGGAGGCATGGTCCGGCTCCGCCTCCGGGGCGCGCGGCGGGGGGGCGCCGCGCAGGGCGGCCGCCACGTCCGCGGCCGCGACCTCGTTACCCGGCGCGAGGATGACGAGGCGCTCCATCAAATTACGCAGCTCGCGCACGTTGCCGGGCCAGTGGTACCCCTTCATGACGGCCAGGGCGCCCGGCGCGATCGCCCGCGGCCGGCCGTACTGGCGCGCGAGCGCATCGACGAAATGCCGCGCCAGCAGCGGTATGTCGTCGACCCGCTCGCGCAGCGCCGGGACCCGCAGGGGAATCACGTTGAGGCGGAAATAGAGGTCCTCCCTGAACCGGCCGGCGGCGATCTCCTGGCCGAGGTCCTTGTTGGTCGCGGCGATGACCCGCACATCGACCCGGACCGTCGTCCCGCCGACCGGCTCGAACGCCTGCTCCTGCAGGACACGCAGCACCTTCGCCTGGGTGCGCACCGACATGTCGGCGATCTCGTCCAGGAACAGCGTGCCGCCGTCCGCCAGGAGGAAGCGCCCCGCCTTGCCTTCCGTCGCGCCGGTGAATGCCCCCCGGACGTGCCCGAACAGCTCGCTCTCTATCAGCTCCTCGGGGATTGCGGCGCAGTTCATCTCCACGAAGAGCTCGTCGCGGCGCAGGGAGCGGGCGTGGATGAGCCGCGCGACCAGCTCCTTGCCAGTGCCGTTCTCGCCGGCGATCAGGACCCGCCCCTGGGTCGGGGCGGCGAGGTCGATCTGCCGGCGGAGCTCCTCGATGACCGGGCTCTCGCCGATCAGGGTCTCCTCGGCGTCGACCCGCTCGCGCAGGTTGCTCAGGCGCGCCTCCTTGCGGCGGTCGGCGATGGCGTTGCGCAGCGACAGGATGACCTTGTCGAGGGACAGGGGCTTTTCGATGAAGTCGTAGGCGCCCAGCTTTCCGGCGCGGTGCGCCACGGGCACGTCGGCGTGCCCGGAGATCATGATGACCCGCGGCGGGGAGGGCAGGGCGGCGATCTCCTCGAGCACCGCCAGGCCGTCCCTCCCGGGGAGCCAGACGTCGAGAAGGACCGCGTGGTAGGGATGCCGGCGCACCATGTCGAGCCCGCGCTCGCCCGACTCGGCGGCGTCAACGACGTAGCCCTCGTCGCGGAGGACTCCACCGAGGGTCGCCCGGACTCCTTCCTCGTCATCGACGACGAGAACCCGCTCGCGCGCCATGCCGGTGATTCTACCCCACGCCCGGGACCGGCACGCCGGAAGGCGCCACCGGCCCGCCGTTCACGAACCGGCCGACGGCAGGTCGATGACGAAGCGGGCGCCGCGCGGACGGTTGTCCTCCACCCGGATCCGCCCCCGGTGATCGGTCACGATCCGGTGCACGATCGCCAGCCCGAGACCGGTCCCGCGTTTCTTGGTGGAGAAGTAGGGCAGGAACAGCCGATCCCGGTCCTCGGGCCGGATGCCCGGACCGTCGTCCGCCACCTCGAGGTGGAGGCCGCCGGCGGTGCCTTCGGACCGCGCCTCCACGACCACGGTGCCGCGCCCACCCATCGCCTCGACGGCGTTGTCGAGGAGGTTCACGAGGGCCCGCCGGATCTGCTCGCCGTCGACCAGCGCCGGCGGCAGTGTCGCGGCGCAGCGGGCCTCGATGCGCACCCCCGGATGGCGGTCGCGGTAGAGGTCGAGGCACGCGGCGATCACATCACGCAGGTCGGTGGGCACCCGGTTGGGCGCCGGGAGCCTCGCGAACCGGGCGAACTCGTCCACGAGGTTCTTCAGACCCGCCACCTCGCGCACGATGGCGGCGGTGCCCTCCGCGACCGTGGCGTCGAGGTCCTCGCCGCGTTCGAGGTATTGCTTGCGTATCCGCTCCGCCGACAGCTGGATCGGGGTGAGCGGGTTCTTGATCTCGTGCGCCAGACGGCGGGCAACCTCGCGCCAGGCGGCGATCTTCTGCGCCCGCATCAGGTCGGTCAGGTCCTCGAGGACGACGATCGCGCCGGGTCTCTCCCCCTCGTCGCCGCGCAGCGCCGTGGCGCTCACCGCCAGGGTGGTCGTGCCACCCGGGGTGGCGATCTCGGCGTCGCGGGCGCTGTCCTCGCGCCCGCCCTCGAGGACGTCCGCCGCGA
>Ga0247727_10004255_pt1 | contig 30549 bp, 22 predicted proteins | sample WisWelCaveWW1625_FD_202498 | JGI IMG/M metagenome (GOLD analysis project Ga0247727, IMG submission 202498) | Biofilm microbial communities from Wishing Well Cave, Virginia, United States - WW16-25 | ecosystem: Environmental > Aquatic > Deep subsurface > Groundwater > Cave microbial mat | place... | reverse complement strand
ACGCCTCGACCACAGGACGCTCTCGACCGTGCCTTCCTGGAGGGCGTGCTGGAACACAGACGCCGCAGCAAGAGGCCGTAGCCGCCCCGGATCGGGCCCGGCTCGATCCCGTAGCCGGTAAGCCAGCAAGCGCGCGGTCTAGGACGCGCGCGCTTGACGGGTCCGTCGGCGTTCGAAGCGGCCGTCGTGTTCGACGTAGCCGATGGCCGTGAGAATTGCGGGCAGCTCCTCGGCTCGGCAGCCCAGAATGCCGGGCAGCTCGCGCGGCGGGACGAACGGGCCGGTGCGCGAAAGGCGTGACGTGAGCGCGGCCGCGCGCTCGAGGCGGTCGAGGCGGATGACGCGGGGGCCGGCGGGGAAATAGCCGCAGGCCAGGAAAAACGCCGAAGCGCGCTCCGGGTCGTTCGGGGACGAGGGCAGGCCCTCCGGTCCGGCGTGCGAGCGCAGGCCGTGGCGCACCGCGTAGAGCCGCGCGCGCAGGCGCATCGCTTCGGGGCGCTGCAGCGCCGGCAGGAACACGGCGAGCCGGCCGACGGTCACGCCGAGCCGCGACAGATCGCGCCGGTCGGCGGGTGACAGCGCCAGGACCTGTTTCGCCAGACTGCGGCGCGTGACGGTGCCGAGGCCCTCCGCGAGGGCAAAGGCGAGGCCGCGGGCGGGCCCGGCCGGGGCGCCATCACGTAACGCGAACAGGGGAGCGAGAGCGATCCGGAGCTGGGACTCGAGCCACGCCGTGAGACGCCGACGGACCCTCTCCTTGAGCGGCGCGTCGAGCAGGTCCGAGCCGAGTACATCCACCTGGGGCGTGAGCGCGCTGTCGCCGGCGACGAGCCGCGCGACCGCCGCGCGGCGCCACAGCAAGTCCGCTCCCGGGCCCAGCGCGAAGGCCGTGTCGTCGTCGCGCTCCAGCGTCTCCACGCGCTCGCGGACGAGGCCACGGAGCGCGCGGTTCGCGGCCGCCAGCAGACCGCGCGAGCCGTCGGTCGCGGCGCCGTCCGGCCGAAACCGGAAGCCTTCGAGCACGCCGGCGCGCAGGCCCTGCACCAGCACCTCACCGTCGCCTCCGACGCTCGTGACCAGCTCGGAGGGCTCGTGGCGGGCGATCACGGTTCCCGCCCGGTCCACGAACTCCTGCGTGAGCCGCTCGTGAAGCGCATCGGAAAGCCGGTCCTCGACCGCGCGCGTCCGCTCCTGCCAGAAGCGGGCGTCGGGCACCCACGCCGAGCGGTGCGAGATGTAGGTCCAGGTGCGAATCGCCGCGATGCGCGAGAGCAGGACCTCGAGATCGCCGTCCATGCGATCGATCTCCCTGACGTGCGACGCGAGGAAGTCCTCCTCGATGCGGCCCCCGGGACCGCGCAGGTAGCGGAACACGCGGCCGAGCAGCCGCGTGTGAGCCTCGGTCAGGACGCTCTGGAAGTCGGGCACCTGGCAGACGTCCCACAACAGCCGGACGCTGTCGCGGTCGCGGGCGAGGGCCGTCACCTCGGCGTCGCGGGAGAGCGCCGCGAGCGCGTGTTGGTCCTCCGCGTGGCGCATGCGCAGCAGGAACGATTGTGGCGGCTTCCGCTCGAGGCTGCCGAGGAGGGCGAGCGGCGAGAAGAAGTCGAGGTCGTCGGTCCTCCAGTAAAGGTGCGTGAGGGGAGCGAAGCGGTGCGACTCGACCGCCTCCACCAGGCGTCGCTCGAAGGGGCCCAGCTCGGCGGTCGGGGCGAAGTGGCCGTCCCGGACGTGGCGTCCCGCGCGCCCCGCGATCTGGCCGACTTCGGCCGACGTGAGAGCGCGTGGCCCGACGCCGTCGAACTTGCTGAGGCCGGTGAACACGACGTGGTCGATGTCGAGGTTCAAGCCCATGCCGATGGCATCGGTCGCGACCAGGTGATCCACGTCCCCCGCCTGGTAGAGCGCCACCTGCGCGTTGCGCGTGCGCGGCGAGAGGGCGCCGAAGACGAGAGCGGCGCCGCCCCGCTCGCGGCGGAGGCGCGCGGCCACCGCATACAGCTCGCGCACCGAGAAGGCGACGACGGCCGAGCGCCGGGGCAACTTGTCGAAGCGCTTCGGTTCCGAGTAGCTGAGCGTCGAGAGCCGCGGCCGGCTAATGAAGGCCGCGTCCGGCAGCAGCTTCTTGAGCAGCGGCCGGATCGTCTCGGCCCCGATCAGCCACGTCTCGAGCCGCCCGCGCGCGTTCTGGATGCGATCCGTGAAGACGTGGCCGCGCTCGCGGTCTGCGGCGAGCTGGACCTCGTCCACGGCCAGGAAGTCCGTCCGCAGGTCGAGCGGCATCGCCTCGACCGTGCACATCCAGTACGCGGGCTGCTTCGAGACGATCCGCTCCTCGCCCGTCACGAGCGCCACGCTGTCGGGGCCGCGCAGCGCCACGACGCGGTCGTAGTTTTCACGGGCCAGCAGGCGCAGAGGGAAGCCGATCATGCCGGTCGGATGCGTCAGCATCCGCTCGATGGCGAGATGGGTCTTGCCGGTGTTGGTGGGGCCCAGCAGGGCGGTGACCGCGCGTTGCTGCATCGGGGCGGGAGTCGGATCTCCCGTATGACTCTATCGCAGCCCGGCGGTCAGCAGACCTTGAAGCGCGCCCTCCCGAGCGGCGCCGTCAGTCGCTGCGGCCGAGCGCGCGCAACTGCCGGAAGTGCGCCGCGATCGCCGAGCGGAGCGTCGGGTGAGCGGTGTAGCGCACGCCGTACTCCTGGCAGGTGGCCTCGACGAGAGGCGCCATGCCGGCGTAGTGCAGGTGGGAGACCTGCGGGAAAAGGTGGTGCTCGATCTGCAGGTTGAGGCCGCCCACGTACCAGTTCAGCAGCCGGCTGTCGCGCGCGAAGTCGACCGACGACTGCACCTGGCGGGCGGCCCACGAGCCGAGGTCCGGACCGGTCTCCGCCTCGGGAACGCAGTGGGCGAGCTGGAACACGACGCTCAAGGTGAGCCCCACCACGGCCGAGACGAGCAGGTAGGTCCCGACCACGCTCCACACGGGGTGGAGCAGGAGCGGCAGGCCGAAGGCCAGGCCGAAAAAGGCGAGCTTGCCGCCCACGAAGACGAGAAGCTCGGAGCCGCGTGGCCGCGGGAAGGGCCGTCCGCTCATACGGCCCCTGACGACCGTGGCGAAGTCGTCGTGGAGCTGCCACTTGACCGCGAGGCAGCAGTAGAGCGGCCACATATAGAGGTGTTGAAACCGGTGGTAGAGGCGGCGCGGCTGCCCGGGCGAGAGCCGCGCGAGCGACCCGGTGTCGATGTCGTCGTCGACGCCCTCCACGTTCGGCCAGGTGTGGTGCAGCACGTTGTGCTTGCGCTGCCACACGAAGGAGCTTCCGCCCAGGAGGTCGAGCGCGCGGGCCATCAGCCTGTTCACGGCCGGCCGCGGCGAGTAGGAGCCGTGCGAGCCGTCATGCATCACGTTGAAGCCGATTCCCGCGACCGCCAGGCCCAGGGACACGGCGAGCGGGAGCGCCTGCCACGCTGTCTCCGCCGCGAAGACGAGCAGGAGGTAGGACGCCGCCAGCCAGAGGAACAGGACGGCGGTCTTCGCGTACATCGCCGGGAGCCCCTGTGCTGGCTGGCCGGTGGCCTCGAGGTGACGCCGGACGCGGGTGCGCAGCTCCTCATGGAAGCCCGTATCGGGGCCGTAAGACATCCAGGGATGTTAGCAGCGTATCGGCATGCCTTGCCTTCACGGCGGTGCGAAGATTTGGATCGAGCGGTACGTTCGGTTGGATTCGTCCGCTAACTTCCGGCGCACGTCGCGGGATCCACCCCTTGCCGATCCGTGACTTGGGAGCGCTCGAGGGGGCGCCGCCGCGGCGGCATATACATTGCTTCACACCTCGTGAACGAGCATAGTTTCATCCAATCGCTTGAGTATCTGAGGTGCGGCGCGGCCTCACCCCGTGCCGCCGCGCACAACGACCCAGGTGAGCCGAGGTGACCAGATGACCCGATTCAGGACTGTCGCAAGAGCGCTAGCGGCGACCCTCGCCGTCTGCCTCCTTTCCGCGACGCCGGCGTTCCCCCAAGCCACGAACGGCGAGATCACCGGCCGCGTGCTCGACGCCGCGGGCGCCGCGATCCCGGGCGCGACCGTGACGGCTCGAAACGAGGGGACCGGTCTGACCCGTACCGCCGCCACCGGAAGCACCGGTGACTACACGCTGACGCTGCTCCCGGCCGGGACCTACACCGTCTCCGCCGAGCTCGCCGGCTTCAAGAAGGCCGTGCGCAAGTCCGTCGAGGTCAATGTCGGCGCGCGGCTGACGCTCGGCTTCGATCTCGCCGTCGGCAACATGAGCGAGGCCGTCGACGTCACCGCCGAGGCGCCGCTCGTGGAGACGACCAAGTCGGATCTGAGCGGCGTCGTCACGCCCAAGGAGATCCAGAACCTGCCGCTGCTGAACCGCACCTTCGCCGGCCTCACCATCATCATGCCGGAGGCGCGGCCGGTCGGGAACTTCGACCCCACCAAGACCCGCATCGGCAACTTCGCGATGAGCGGGGGCGACGGGCGCCAGCTCGACGTCAACGTGGACGGCGGCGACAACAAGGACAACGTGGTCGGCAGCCTGATCCAGAACTTCGCCTACGAATCGATCCAGGAGTTCCAGGTGCAGCAGCACCGCTGGACGGCCGAGGCCGGCCGCTCGGTGGGCGGCGTCGTGAACGTCGTGTCCAAGTCGGGGACGAACCAGCTCCGCGGCTCGCTCTTCGGCACCTTCCGCAACCAGGACACCCGCAGCGCCGATTTCTTCGAGAAGCAGCGCCAGGCGCAGGACCCGACCTTCCAAAAGGCCGAGTTCGAGCGCGAGGAGTACGGTGGATCGCTGGGCGGGCCGATCGTCAAGGACAAGCTGTTCTTCTTCGGCGCGCTCGAGAAGTTCCGCGAGCGCTCGGAGAACATCCTGACCCAGGCGGCCTTCAGCCAGTTGAGCGCGATTCCCGGAGCCGACGTGCCGTCCGCGATCCCGACGCCCTACGACGACACGCTGGCGACCGCCAAGGTCGACTGGCATCCCGCGTCGAATCACAGCGTGTTCGCGCGCTTCGCCTACCAGGACCTGTCCTCGCCCAACGACCAGATCCCGGTGCCGGCGACCGCCGACCTGAACAACGGCAACAGCAACGTCACCACCAACTACGACTTCGTGGGGAGCCACACGTGGGCGGTGGCCGGTGACAAGCTGAACCAGTTCATCTTCCACTTCCAGGACTTCAACAACGAGATCCTGCCGAACGTGACCGGCGTGCCGCTGCTGCAGTTCCCGAGCGTGAGGACCGGCCCGAACGTGAACGCGCCGCAGCAGACCACGGTGAGGAAGTACCAGTTCCGGAACGACTTCACCTGGCAGACCGGGAGACACGCCCTGAAAGTCGGAGCCAACTACATCAACACTGAGATGGGCGGGTACTTCTACTTCGGCGCCTCCGGCTACACGGTCGCGTGGTTCGCGGATCCGCTCACGATCGCGAACAGCCCAGCCCCCTACCCGCAGGCTTTCTCGACGCCGGGCGCCGTGCGCAACATCCAGTTCGCCGCCGGCGAGGCGAGCCACGCCCAGACCTTCCACCAAGTCGCCGTCTACGCGCAGGACGACTGGAAGGTCACGCCGAAGCTGACGCTCAACCTGGGGCTCCGCTGGGACGCCAACATCGGAAACCTGCCCGACCAGACGACGAACCGGACGATGGGAGTTCTACGGCAGCTCAACGATCCGCGCGCGCAGGCGATCGCGGGTGACGCCGAGAAGCTCGCGCGCACGACGCCGAGCTGGAAGGAGTTCCAGCCGCGCATCGGCTTCGCCTACGACGTCTCCGGCAACGGGCGCACGGTGATCCGCGGCGGCTACGGGATCTTCTACGACCAGCTATTCCAGAACCTGACGCTCTTCTCGCTGTCGCAGAGCGGCCCGGAGATCTTCTCGACGCTGCTCAACCTGACCAACACGGCCGTGGGCGTGGGCCAGCTCGCCAACTTCCGCTACGGCATCGATCCGCTGCCGGCTCCGCCGCCGCCGAACTACGCCTTGCTTCCCACGGGTGCTTTCGGCCGCATCAACGACCCCGAGGCCCAGGAGCCGTACGTGCAGAAGTTCTCGATCGGCTTCCAGAAGGCGATCGGCAACAACTGGTCGCTCTCGAGCGACTTCGTCCACACGCTCGGGATCCACGAGCCTCGCTACCAGAACGTGAACCCGCGCATCGAGGACACCTGCAACCCGGCGTACCCGGGCTCGAGCCCGGCCTCCTCGCGCTGCCGGCGCGGCATCAACTCGCGCTACTTCGACGAGGCCTTCGTGCTGGCGGGCCTGCCCGCCAACCGGCTCGAGCAGATCAACTTGTTCAGCACCACGAACCGCTCGTTCTACGACAGCTGGGCGACGACACTACGCGGCCGCTTCGGCCGCAGCACGGCGTCCTTGAGCTACGTCCTCGCGAGCTCCAAGTCCTGGGGCGGCCAGCCGACGGCGTCCTACAGCGGCAACGGCATCGCGATCGACCCGCTCAACCAGTTCAACGAGGAGGAGTTCGGGCCGACGCGTCTCGACGAGCGCCACCGTATCGTGGCGAGCGGCGTGGTCGACCTGCCGTGGGGCTTCCAGATCGCTCCGGTGTTCCAGTTCGCGAGCGCTCGTCCGTACTCGCTCAACACCGGCTTCGACAACGACGGCGACGGCCTCGCCACCGTCGACCGGCTGTGCGCCGGGACGGATCCGGCTGCGGTGTTCGCCGTACGCGGCAACGCGGCGGCGATCCGCGCGCTCAACCCGGCCGGTTGTACACAGGCCCAGGTCAACGGCCAACGCGGGGGCTTCGTGGTCAATCCCGACGGATCGATCACGGAGAAGAGCGGACGCTACCTCAACCTCGATGTCCGGGTCACCAAGACCTTCAACCTCGGCAGCCGCGCCCGCTTCAAGCTCTACTCGGACCTCTATAACCTGCTCAACACCGAGAACCTCTACTTCGGCAGCAACGGGCGTCTGGGGCTGAGCGAAGCGACGGCGGCCGGGACCTTCCAGCAGGCCTCGTCGCTCTACGGTCCGGGATTCGGTCCGCCCGTGGGCCGGCCGTTCACCGCATCGTTCGGCGCCCGTCTCGAGTTCTAGCCGGGAGCGACCGGTCGCCTGAGGCGGCCGGCTGATGCTCGGGGGCAGTGGGCCACGCGGCCCGCTGCCCCCCTCTCAGGCGGCCGTGCCGTCCTCTCGCCGCGCGGCGTTCGTGTCGTCGGTGTCCCCGATCCACGTACCGGGACCGTGGGGCTCGAGCGTTCTCCCGACGAAAACGGGTATGCCCAGCCCAAGACCGCGGCGGTGTAGTCCGAGCCGCCGCGGCCGAGGACTGCCGAGCGCAGCGGCTGGGGCGAGCCGACCGACGTCCCACCGAACTTCAGAACCCTCCGCTTCGCTCATGGGCCTCTCCTCCGACCTGCCGCGGCGGGCCTTCCTGGTCTCGGTGGCCGGTGGGCAACAAAAACCCGCCCCGGCTCAGCCGGTGCGGGTTCTTGCGGCTACGTCAGGCTGTCGTTTTCCGGCTAGCCCCCGTGCCCTCCCACCCGCACGCGCGAGATGCATCACGCTGCTCGATGGGAGCCTACGAGGTCGGCGCACGACATTCTGTCCGTACACGACGTCGGGACGGAGAACGGCGCTCCTTTCGTCGTGTTCGAGCTGCTCGAGGGACAGACTCTGCGGGAGCGCCTGGGGGGGCGTGCACTTTCCGCGCGCGAAGCGCTCGAACGTCGCCTTTGACGAGCCGCCGCCTGAGGCGTTTCGGTCCACCGCTTCGGCCTCGGCTGCCATGCTGTCAGCACGTCGGGGTGCGGGCTAAGGCGCTTGCGTCAGCAAGGGCAGCAGGTCCGTCACCGAGTCCTGCTGCGGGTAGGGCAGGCCCAGCAGCCGGCCGAGCGCCCAAGCGATGTCCTCGGGGCCCGTCTCGACGTCGTGCGGCCCGGGCGTGATGCCGGGCCCCATGAAGACGATCGGCACGTGCCGATCGTAGTCGTGGGGCGAGCCGTGGCCGGTGCCGCCGACGTAGCCGCCGAGATAGACGTGCTTCTTGATGCGGGCCACCAGGTCGCCGCTGCGCGAGGCGAAGAACGCGCGCTGGTGGCGGTCGAAGAACGGATCGTCCGCCGGGCGGGCGCCCACGAGCTGCGAGTGCGTGTAGACGGCTTCCACGAGGCCGGTGGCGAGGAGCGCGTCACGGATGGCCGCCTCCACGTCTTCGAAGCTCAGGCCCTGTTGCGTGATCGCCTCGCGGTCGAGCACGAACTCCATCGGGTCGGGATCGGCGATCAGGCCTGTGGCGCCCGGGAAGCGCGCCGCGAGGGCCTGCTCCACCGGCTGGTAGAGCTCCGCCGCGTCCGCCCGCCGCGCATCGACGCCGCGCGTCTTCAACACCTCGACGAGCGGCATGGCTCCGTGGTCGGCCGAGAGCACGACGAGCACGCGGCCCTTGCCCGCGCGCCGCTCCGCCTCGTCGAGCAGGCGGCCGAGCGTGCGGTCGAGCCGCAACAAGTTGTCCATCTGCTCCTGGCTGTCAGGACCGTAGGTATGGCCGATCACGTCGGTGGCCGAGAAGCTCACGGTCAGGATGTCCGTGGCCTCGTCGCGGCCCAGGTCGTGACCCTTCATGGCCGCGGCGGCGAAGTCGAGCAGCATCTCGTCCGCGAAGGGGGTACGGCGCAGGTTGTCGTAGAACTCGAAAGCCGGCGGGACACCGCGGATCGCGTGCGGGAACACCACGTCCTCGCGGTCGAACTCGCCGTCGACCGCATCCTCGCCGGCGAAGCGCAGGTAGCTGGCGGCGTCCGGCAGCAGGCGCTCCCAGGTGCGGCCGGCGAGCGCGTCCGCGCGCTTCCCGGCATTCCATTTTTCGAGCCAGCCGGGTGCCCGCTCCGTGTACCACGAGCTCGTCACGAAACGGCCATCCGTCGTCTGGTACCAGTACGCGCCGTCGGCCCGACGCCCGGCCGGGAGGATCGCGGCCCGGTCCTTGAACGAGACCCCGACGACGCGCGAGGCCGGAGAGCTCACCTTCAGCATGTCGCCCACCGTGAAGGCGCCGAAGTAGGCCGGGGAGGCGGCCCGTCCACCACGGCTGCTGCCGATGAGGCGAACCGCCGGATCATCCACCACGTTCACGCGCTGGCGCAGCGTGCGGTCGTACCAGGCGTTGCCCACGATCCCCGAGCTGCGGGGTGAGCGGCCCGACAGGAGCACCGAATGGCCGGGCCCGGTCTCCGTGCAGGCGTGGCGGTAGCGCGCGTTCGTGAACACGGCGCCGCCTTCGGCGAGGCGCTTGAGGCCCGAAGTGAAGAGCGGCCGGAAGCGATCCAGGTAGTCGGCCCGCATCTGGTCGACCGCGACGAAGATCACGAGCCGGGGACGCGCGGTCACGGGGGAAGCCGCAGTCGTCGCCTGCGCCTGCGAGGCGATATTGGCGGTCAGCGCAATGAGGACGAGGCTCGCGCACGCGGAGACGAGGCGGGGAGTCATTCGCTGGAGCTCTTTTCTGGCGGGGAGACGATTCTACCCCGTGGACGCCGTCCTCAGGAGCGAGGGGACTGGCCGTGGCGGCAGCCGTGGTGGAGATGATGGCCGAGCGCCAGGGCAAGACACCCGCTTCGTGGACCGAAGCGGTGCCTGCGGCGCCCCGCCGCCTGTTCCTGGTGCGAGCGGCCGAATCCCTGCCCCGCCTGCGCCGGTTGTGCGAAGACGAAGGGCCGGAAGCGCTGCGCAGACGAGGGCTGCTGGCCCCACCGGACTTCTTGACCGCTGCTTGAGGCGCCTTCTCTGATCAAGGGAGTGCTGCGCCGCACCCCCTTTGGACCCCCGCGCGCTGCGGCGGAGTGAATCCACCTTCGCGCGCAGCCCGTTGCGGCGAGTGTGGCCCCGGAGTCGGAGCTGACCGTCGTTTCTACGTAAAACGAACGCTGACCAGCTTGCTGACCCCCGGCTCTTCCATCGTGACGCCGTAGAGCTGGTCGGCGATCGACATGGTCTTGCGCGAGTGGGTGATCAGCACGAACTGGGTCTGCTGCTTGAGCCCGTCGAGCATCCGGACGAAACGGCCGATGTTGGCGTCGTCGAGCGGCGCGTCCACCTCGTCGAGGATGCAGAAGGGCGACGGCTTGTACTGGAAGATCGCGAACAAGAGCGCGATCGCGGTGAGCGCCTTCTCGCCGCCTGAGAGCAGCATCACGTTCTGCAGCCGCTTGCCGGGCGGCTGCGCCATGATGTCGATCCCGCTCTCGAGCAGGTCTTCCTCGTCGAGCAGCGACAGCCCGGCGGTGCCGCCACCGAAGAGCTGCTTGAAGGTCTCGCCGAAGTGCTGGTTGATGGCCTGGAACGCGTTCTGGAAGCGCTCGCGCGAGGCCCTGTCGATCTTGCGGATCGCCTGGTCGAGCTCGGCGATCGAGTCGAGCAGGTCCTGGCGCTGCGCGGTGAGGAACGCGTGGCGCTCCTCGTGCTCCTGCGCCTGCTCGACCGCGAGCACGTTGACGGCGCCCATCCGCTCGAGCCGGTCGCGCAGCTCGACGACCTGGGCCGCGAGCACGTCCTGGTCGAGCGCCAAGTCCTGCTCGCCCAGCGTGCCCGCGGCCTCGGCGGCGGACTGGCCCACGCCCTGCTGGCACTCGCGCGCCAGGTGGTCGAGGTCCGACCCCGTGCGGGCGCGCTCGACCTCGACCTCCGAGAGCGCGTCGCGCAGCACGAAGCACTCGCGGCGGCGCTCCTTGAGCGCGTGCTCGCGGCTCTCGATCCCGCGGCGACCTTCGCGGACACGTTCCTCGGCGACCGCCGTCTCGCCACCCGCGCGATCACGGTCGAGGAGCGCCTCTGCGAGCAGCCGTTCCACCTCGGCGAGCTCGACCACCAGCTCGCCTCGGCGCGCAGCGGTCTCGGTCGCGCGCGCCCGGGCCGCCGCGATCCGCAGCTCGAGCTCGGTGAGATCGCCCTCGAGCCGGCGGCAGTCGTTCTCGACCGCGGCCGTGCGCTCCCGCAGCGCAGCGAGCGAGCCTTTGGCTTCGCCGTGGCGCGACTGCGCGGCCTCGGCCGCGGCACGGCCCTCGGCCACCGCGGTGGACCGCTCGCCGAGCAGCCGATGTCCCGCTTCCCGCTCGAACTCGGCCGCGGCGAGGGCCTGCCCGACCTCGGCGAGCCGTAGCGCCGCCGCGGCGCGCTCCTGCTCGGCCTGGGCGCGCTCCGTGTCGAGAATGGAGCCCTTGCGCTGAAGCCGCCCGGCCTCATCGCCTTTGGCCTGGACGTCGTGACGCGCGGCGACCAGCTCCTTCTCGGTCGCGTGGATGCGCTCGTCGAGCGCGCGGGATTCGGACGCCGCGGCCGAAGCGCTCTCGAGCGCCTGTGCGGCCTCGGCGCGCAGCAGCGCGAGCCGCGCCTCGAGCTCCTGCTGTCGCGCCGCGACCTCCTTCACCTCGCGCCGTGGCGCGAGCAGGCCCTTCACGCCGCGGCCACCCTCGACCATCGCGCCGCGCAGCGTCTCGCCCTCGAGCGTGACCACGGCGACGGGTCCCTGGCGCGAGGCCAGCTCGAGCGCGTCCTCGAGCGTCCGGACCACGATCGCATCCGGCAGCGAGGCGCGAATCCGGTCGGCGTGCGGCCCGCTCACGCGGTAGAAGTCGGAGAGCAGCCCGAGGGCCTTCGGTTCCTGGCCGGCGATCTCGCGCAGCGGCCCGCAGTCGCTGCGCGTCCGAGCCGAGGCGAGCGGCAGGAACGCGCCGCGGCCCGCGCTCTGCGCCTGCAGCCAGCGGATGCCGCGCCGCGCCTGCTCCGGGTCTGGGACGAGAACGGCCTGGAGGCGATCGCCGAGGAAGGCCTCGACCGCGCGCTCGTGCTCCGAGCCCGTCTCGAGCGCGTCGGCCAGGACACCGAGCACGAGCACGTCCTCGGGCCGCGCGAGCAGCGCGCGCACGCCCTCGTCGAACGCCGAGTGCGTGGCGACCATCTCCTCCAGCGAGGCGCGGCGGCCGGCGAGGCCGTCGCGTTCGCTCTGGAGCGCCTCGACGTCCCGGCCGAGCGCTTCGGCGCGCCTCCGCGCCTCGTCGGCGCGGGCGCTCGCGGCGTCGCGGGCGCTCGTGAGCTCGGCGGCGCGCGTCTCGGCTTCGCGGCCTCGCGCGTGCGCCGCTTCGCGCAACGCCGTGGCCTGCTCCCGCTCGCGCTCGAGCTCGTCGGTCTCGGCGGCGAGCTTCGAAAGGTCGGCCGCCGCGCGCTCGGCGTTGCCAGAGACCGAGACCTTCGAGTTCTGCAAGGTGGCGATCCGCCCGAGCAGCGAGACCTGCGCCTCGCGGCCCCGCTCCTGCTCGGCCTCGGCCGCCGCCAGGCGCGCGGCCGCTTCGCCGACCGCGGCCTCGGCCGCCGCGAGCTCGGCCGCAGCGTCGCGCAGCCCGTCGCGCAGCCGGCTCTGCTCGCCGCGTCGCGCGGCGAGCGTCTCGGTGAAGGGTGCGATGCGCGCGACGAGCTCCTGCTCTTCGCGCGAGGCCTCCTGCGCACGGACCTCGGTTTCCGCGATCTGCTGCTTGCAGTACCCGCTGCGGCCCTGGTGGCGGTCCACCGCCAGCGTCAGCTCGCCAAAGCGCGCGCGCGCGCCCTCGAGCGCGGCCTCGTGCTCGTAAAGGGTCTGGCGGAGCACCTCGAGCTGCGCTTCCTCCGTCTCGAGCGCAATCGAAGCCGCGCGCTCCCGCTCGGCCTCGGCGCCGTGGCGCTCGTCGAGAGCGCGCGAGCGTTGCATCAGGTCGAGGAAGCGCCGGCCGAAGAGCACGCGCTCCCGCCCCTGCATCTCCGCCTTTACCGCGCGCCAGCGGCGCGCCTTCGCCGCCTGGCGCTTCAGGCTCTCGAGCTGTTTCTCGACTTCGTTGACGATGTCGTTCACGCGCAGCAGGTTCTGCTGCGCCGCTTCGAGCTTGAGCTGGGTCTGGCGGCGGCGGGCCTTGTACTTCGTGATCCCGGCCGCCTCCTCGATGATCGCGCGCCGGTCCGCGGGCTTCGACGAGAGGATCTGCCCGATCTTGCCCTGCTCGATGATCGAGTAGGCCTTCGAGCCGAGGCCCGTGTCCATGAACAGCTCGTGGATGTCGCGCAGCCGGCAGATCCGCCCGTTCATCAGGTATTCGCTCTCGCCGTTGCGGTACAGCCGGCGCGAGACGACGCATTCGGGTGAGGCGTCGGGGCTTTGGCCGTTGAGACCCGAGACTTTGAGCTTGACCTCGGCCATCTGCAGCGGCTGGCGGCTCGAGCTGCCGTTGAAGATCACGTCCTCCATCGACGTGCCGCGCAGGCTCTTGACGCTCTGCTCGCCGAGCACCCAGTTGATCGCGTCGGAGATGTTGCTCTTGCCGCAACCGTTCGGACCGACGATGCCCGTCACGCCGCCCGTGAAGGACAGTTCCTGGCGGTCGCAGAAGCTCTTGAAGCCGACGATCTCCACCGAATCCAGACGCATCGAGCCCAGGATGAAACCCCCTAGATCTTGTGCAACCGGGTGAATCTAACACAACCCAAAGGGGAGCGTACAGGACTGCCTCGCACGCGCGCAAGCCCCTGATCTCGCGGGGCTTGTGGGGGGGCAGGCGAGCGCGCCGGGTCGCGGCCGAATGCCGCATTGACGCTCCCCGCGCGGCGGGCCTAGCATCTTGGTCGTCGCGAGAGTCGAAGCCGCTCCCCTCACACCCGACCGGAGGATTCCGCATGAAACGCTGTGCACTGCTGCTCCTCGTGGTGCTGTTCGCGGCGCCCGCCGCGTCCGACGACAAGAAGAAGGACGACAAGAAGGGCAAGGAGGCGGCGCAAGCCGTCGTCGTCGTGGACCCGGTGAAGGACGCCGACGCGAAGCTGGCGGCCGGCGACGCCGACGGGGCGATCAAGCTGCTCGACGCGGCCGCGAGCACGAACGGCCCGGCCGCGCTCAAGCTCGGCGTGCTGCGCGAGGAGCGCGGCGAGCTCGACCTCGCGATCGACGCCTACGGGGCCGCCGCCACGAGCCTGACCGGACCCGCGAAGGGCGAGGCGCTCGGCCGCATGGCGGTGGCGCAGGCCGCGCGCGGCATGAGCGAGGCGGCCGCGACGGCCGACGCGGCGAGCGTCGCAGACCCCGAGGGCGTGTGGCCCACGGTCGCGCTGTCGTGGCGCCGCGCGCAGGAAGGCAAGCTCGACGAGGCGATCGCGCTCGCGCAGAAGGCCGTCGCGGCGGGTGGCGGCGCCTCTGCCACCGCGGCGCTCGCCCACGCGCAGGAGGCGAAGGGCGACATGGCGGCGGCCGAGGCGACCTACCGCCAGGCGATGGCGGCCGATCCGAAAGCGCTCACGCCCACGATCGGGCTCGCCACGGTGCTGCGCCGGACGGGCCGGGCCGCGGAAGCCGAGCCGATGCTCGCCAAGGTGATCGAGGCCTCGCCCGGCGCGGTGCCGGCCTACAAGGAGATGGCACGCGTCAAGATCGCGCAGAAGCGCGCGCAGGATGCGCTCGCCGACGCCAGCCTCGCTGCCGCGATGGCGGAAGCTGACCCCGAGGCGCAGGCGCTCGTGGTCGAGGTGAAGGTGGCGGCTGCGATGGAGGCGGTCGCCGCCGGGCAGGCCGATCTCGCCGTGCAGGATCTGATGCAGCTCCGTGACAAGAACCCGGAGTCGGCCATGGTGAGGCTCGGGCTCGCCAAGGCCCAGGTGGCGCGGCGCGACGCCGCGGGGGCGATCGCTGAGCTGCAGAAGGCCGTCGAGCTCGATCCGAAGAACGCGGAGGCACGCTACCAGCTCGGGTACGTGCTGCGGATGAAGGGCGACGCCGCATCGGCCGTCGGCGCCTTCCAGAAGGCGGCGGCGATGGATCCGGCGAGCGAGCTCTACGCGACGGCGCTCGGATCGGCGCTCGTCGGCGCGCAGCAGTTTGCCCCGGCGATCGAAGTGCTGACGCGCCTCACGGCGCGGCCCGACTACAAGCGGCCGGACGGCTACGTATCGCTCGGCCAGGCGTACGTCCAGGGCAAGCGCTACAAGGAGGCGCTGCCGGTGCTCGAGAAGGCGACGACCCTCGCCCCGCAGATGGCCGACGCCTGGGCGACGATGGGCTGGGCGTACTTCGGCCTCAAAGACGCTGCGAAGTTCAAGGAAACGGCCGGCAAGGCGCGCAGCCTCGGCTACAAGGAGCCCACGCTGCTCACGTACCTGAAGCGCATCGAGGACGGCGAGACGATCAAGTAACGCCCCGGGGGGCAAGGGGGGGCGGGATGCCCCCCCTTCAGCTCAGCCCAGCCCGTCGAGCTGTTGTTCCGTTGTCCGTTGTTCCGTTGTTCTTTTCGTCCAGCATCCCCGGCACGCCTTCCGCCCCCTCGAGCGCCCCGGGCTGCTGAGCGCCTTGACATCCGATCTCAAAGTGATATCATATTGATAGACAGGGAGGCGAGAGTCATGAACGGCGTGTCGGCGTGTCCGAATTGTGGCGGGAACAGCTTGTATCGCGGGCCCGAGACGAGTTCCGGCGGAGGGCATGCGCCGAACTTCCTGCCCGGCCTCGGGACGTTCCTGCGGGCGGCGAGGTTGACGCTCGTCGTTTGCCGCGACTGCGGCCTCACCCGCTTCTTCGCGGCACCCGAGGCGCGCGCGAAGCTCAAGGAGTCGAGTCGCTGGAAGTCGCTTTAGCTCTGTCGCACCGGCCGGCCCGGTCCCGAGGGACGGGAGCCACGCGTTGAGCGGTCGTACCAGAAGGAGGAACGAGATGATCCGGGAACGGGAGCGCCAGACGGCTTCGGGTCTGCTGATGCTGGTCGTGTTTCTGATCTTGACGGCCGTAGCGGCCCTGGGCTTCATCCGCGCCGTGCGCGCGGACGACGTCGGGGTGGCCGTCGTGTGCGCGCTCGGCATCGGCCTGAGCTCGCTCGGCTTGGCGGGGTTCTTCACCGTGGCTCCGAACGAGGGCCGGGTGCTGCAGCTTTTCGGCGCCTATCGGGGGACCGCGCGCCAGGAGGGTCTGCGCTGGGCCAACCCCTTCTACACGAAGAAGCGGATCTCGCTGCGCGTGCGCAACTTCGAGAGCGCCCACTTGAAGGTCAACGACACCGACGGCAACCCGATCGAGATCGCCGCGATCGTGGTCTGGCGCGTGGTGGACACCGCCGAGGCCGTCTTCGAGGTGGACGACTACGAGCACTACATCAAGGTGCAGACCGAGTCCGCGGTGCGGAACCTCGCCACCCATTACCCCTACGACGCGCACCTCGAGGGGCACCTCTCGCTGCGCGGCAGCACCGACGAGGTCGCCAAGCGTCTGAAGGCCGAGGTCCACGACCGGCTGGCCAAGGCCGGGGTGGAGGTGATCGAGGCCCGCATCAGCCACCTGGCTTACGCGTCGGAGATCGCGGCGGCGATGCTGCGGCGCCAGCAGGCGGGCGCCATCATCGCCGCACGGCAGAAGATCGTCGAGGGTGCGGTGGGCATGGTGGAAATGGCCCTCGACATGCTGTCGAAGAGCCAGCGGGTGACGCTCGACGAGGACCGCAAGGCCGCGATGGTGAGCAACCTGCTCGTCGTGTTGTGCGCCGACCGGGAAGCCCAGCCGGTCGTCAACACCGGGACGCTCTACCAGTAAGGCGGGTGCCGGTTGGCCGAGCGCAAGCCGTTCCTGCTCCGGGTCGACCGCGAGGTGCTCGACGCGGTCCAGCGCTGGGCCGGTGACGACCTGCGCAGCCTGAACGCGCAGATCGAGTTCCTGCTGCGGCGGGCGCTCGCGGCCGAGGGCCGGTTGAAAACGGCCGGCCGTCGGGTGCCCCGCCGCGGCACGGGGGAGCCGGGCGACTAGGCGCCGCTCCCCGGCCGTGTGGCGGCGCACTTTGCCGCCACACCCGCCCCGGCACACAATGGTCGGGTGCTGATCCCGACCTTCCGCGAGGTCCAGGAAGAGATCACGGCGCTGCTGCGCCAGCAGGGCTACCTCGCGGCGATCCTGGTCGATCTCTCGCCGCTCGCCCACATCGAGAAGAGCTTCGGCGGCGCGGCCTTCCGCAGCCTGCGCGAGCAGGTCGACCCACTGCTGCAGTCGATGCGCGAGCGCTTCCGGCAGGACGACTTCGTCACGCGCGACGAGCGCGAGGGCGACCGCTTCCTGCTGTTCCTTTCCGGGCCGCGCCGCGGCGACACGCCCTTCCGCTCGGAGACCCTGCGCAAGCTGGTCGCGCGCGTCGAGGAGTACCTGAACCCCCGCGTCGGCCGGCTCACGCTGCCCTACCTTCGGGAGCGGCCCGTGCTCGTCGCCGGCTACGGTGTCGTGCTGTGGAGCCCGCTCGCGAGCCCGGAGCGCCAGATCCTGCGGCTCGTCGACGACGCCGCGGCCTGCGCGCTGATGCGCGTCCGCATCCGCGAGCGCGACCAGCGCGAGCGGCTGCTCGAGATCATCCAGAACCGCGAGATCTGGACCGCGTTCCAGCCGATCGTGGAGCTGAAGGACGGGAGCATCCTGGCCTGGGAAGGCCTCTCGCGCGGCCCGCGCGGCTCCGACGTCGAGCTGCCGATGCTGCTCTTCGGCCAGGCCGCCCGCTACGGGGTGACCGAGGAGCTCGAGCGGGCCTGCCGGCGCCAGGCGTTCATCGACTGGCGCGCGCTTGGGCAGAAGGGGCGCCTCTTCATCAACACCGTCCCCGCCACGGTCCGCGACACCAGCTTCCTGGGCCGCGGTGTCCTCGAGTACCTGGGGCCCGACCTGGCGCCGAGCGCCGTGACGCTCGAGATCACCGAGCGCCAGGTGATCGAGAACCTGAACATCTATCGCGAGGCGATGCACTCTTTCACCGACCTCGGCTTCTCTTTTGCGATCGACGACGTCGGGGCGGGGTACTCTGGGCTCGAGACCGTGGCGACGCTCAAGCCGGCGTACCTCAAGATCGACATCGCGCTCGTTCGCGACGTGCACCAGAAGAAGGTCAGCCAGCAGGTGGTCAAGGCGATCCTCGACATGGGCGAGGGGCTCGGCGCGACCGTCATCGCGGAGGGGATCCAGGCGCGCGAGGAGGTCGAGGCCCTGCGCGACCTCGGCGTGCCCTGGGGCCAGGGCTACTTCTATGCCCGGCCGGTCGACCCGTACTTGGCGCAGCCGGCGATATCCCGGGAAGGCTGAGATGGACAAGAGGCGCGCAACGTCGTCACTGCTGGCGGCTGCTCTCGCGTTGCAGCTGCCCGGCTGCGGAGGCTCCTCCGGGTCGCCCTCCGGCGGGTCGCCCAATCCGACGCCTACCCCGACGGGCTCCGCCTCGGCCAATCCCTGCACCGCGGCGCTCGCGGCGTTCCCCGAGGCGGCTCTGGTGTCGGCGAGCTCCGCGCCGAAGACGGGCGAGCTCGGCTACGACGATCGCGACCCGTACGAGTTCCTGGCGCTGCACCAGATCGCTCGCGCTCGCGGGGGAGTCGTGGCGGCCCAGGCGACCGCGGCGGCCCAGCCGCGATCGGGCGACATCGCGATCCTGAACGACAACGGCTCGCTGATCGTCGGCAACAACAACTTCGACCTCGGCGGCGCGGGCCTGCGCTTCGAGCCCAACGGCCAGGGCGGCTACGACGCGGTGCGGACCAGCGGCGCGTTCCGTCCGGATCTCGGAAGGCGGCTCTCGCTCGGCGACGACGCCACGACGGAGGAGGCGCTGGGCTTCGCGTTCAGCTTCTACGGCGTCTCGCGCAGCTCCGCCTTCGTCAACTCCGACGGCAACCTGACCTTCACCGCGGGCGACGTCTCGAGCGACGCGCGCGCGCTCGGCCGCGTCCTCTCCGGCCCGCCGCGCGCGGCGCTCTTCTTCGCCGACCTCGACCCCGCCAAGGGCGGCGGCATCTTCGCGAGCGCGACGGCGAGCGCCTTCAGCGTGACCTGGTGCAGCGTCCCCGATTTCGACAACACCGGCCGCGTGACCGCCCAGGCGACGCTGCTGCCCGGCGGCAGCGTCGAGATGCGCTTCGACTCGGCCACGACGCTGCGCGACGCGATCGTCGCGCTCTCGCCGGGCGCGACCTCCGCCTTCGCCGCGCTCGACCTGTCCGCGGCGAGCACCCAGGCGGCCGGCGGCGCTGGGGCCGTCGGCGAGCGCTTCGCGAGCGAGCGCTCGCTCGACCTCGCCGGCGCGGCGCGCGTCTTCTACTCGGAGTTCGGCGACAACTACGACCAGCTCCTGTTCTGGACCGACACGCGCGTCACCGAGTCGAACACCTTCGCCTTCGAGTCCACGGTCAGTAACCAGGTGCGCGGCATCGGGCAACGCCTGGTGAACCTGTCGGGCGAGTACGGCAGCGCCGGCCGGCTCGCGAGCGTCGTGTTGATGGACACGCTCACCAAGTACCCGGCCGACCCCACGCAGCGCGTCAACGGCGAGAACAACACGCTCTCGCTCGTCGGCCACGAGACCGGCCACCGTTGGGGCGCGACGCTCAAGTTCCGCGACGGGGGCGGGACCAACGACATCTGGCTCGGACGACAGCTCGCCCACTGGAGCTTCTTCACCGACTCCGACGCGTCCGTGCTCGAGGGCAACGAGCTCCAGGACCAGGGCGGCAGCTTCCGCACCGGGACCCCCGTGCAGCGCTACTCCCCGTTCGACCTCTACGCGATGGGGGTCCTGAGCGAGTCGGAGGTGTCGCCGACCTTCTACGTCGAGGCCCCCGTCATCACCGACCCCACCACCAGCAGCTTCAACCGCGAGAGCGCGCCGCGCTCGGCCGTGAGCATGACCGGGACGCGGCGCGAGGTGACGATCAGCGCCGTCGTCTCCGCGATGGGTGCCCGCAACCCCGCGGCCGGCAGCGGCCCGCGCGTGCACCGCCAGGCGTGGATCTACGTCACGAGCGCGGGTCGTCCCGCCGATCCGGCCGCGATCGCGAAGCTCGAGGCGTTCCGTCGCGCCTTCGAGGGCTTCTTCGGGTCGGCCACCGGCGGGCGCATGACCGTCGAGACACGCCTCGAATGAGCGTCCGGCTGACACGCCCGGCACTCCAGTCGATTCGCGAGGAGGCGACGCGCGCGTACCCCCACGAGGGCTGTGGCGCGCTGCTCGGGGCCGCGGATGGAATCGTGACCGAAGCGCTCACTCTTCCGAACCAAGAGGCCCAAAGCCCACGTACGCGCTTCACCATCTCGCCCGCCGACTACCTGAGCGTCGAGACGACCGCCGAGGCCCGAGGCTCGCGGCTGCTTGGCTTCTGGCACAGCCATCCCGATCACGCGGCGCGGCCCTCCGCGACCGACCGCGAGCACGCCTGGGAGGGCCTGCTGACGGTCGTCGTGGCCGTCGAGAAGGGCCGGCCCGGCGACATCACGGCCTGGACGGTGCCCGGCCGCGGAGAGCCGTTCGCCGAGCTCCCGCTCACGGCGGAGGAGGCTTGATGTCCGCGGAGCTGACGCGCGAGGAGATCGCCCGCTACTCGCGCCACCTGATCATGCCCGAGGTGACGATCGAGGGGCAGCGCCGGCTCAAGCGGGGGAGCGTGCTGCTGGTGGGTGCGGGCGGCCTCGGCTCGCCGGCGGCGCTCTATCTGGCGGCGGCGGGCGTCGGCCGCATCGGCATCCTCGACTTCGACGTCGTGGACGAGAGCAACCTGCAGCGGCAAGTGCTCCACGACACCTCCTGGGTCGGCAAGCCCAAGCTCGAGAGCGCGCGGGCCCGGCTCACGGCGCTCAACCCACACGTGACGATCGAGACCCACGCGACGTCGCTCAATGCCGACAACGCGCTCGAGATCCTGGTCAACTACGACGTGGTGGTGGACGGCACCGACAACTTCGAGACCCGCTACCTGACGAACGACGCCTGCTACCTGCTCAAGAAGCCGAACGTCTACGGCTCGATCTTCCGCTTCGAGGGGCAGGCGAGTGTCTTCTGGCCCGACCGCGGGCCGTGCTATCGCTGCCTCTATCCCGAGCCGCCGCCGCCCGGCCTGGTGCCGAGCTGCGCCGAGGGCGGTGTCCTCGGGATCCTGCCGGGCGTGGTGGGGGGGATCCAGGCGACGGAAGCGCTCAAGATCCTGCTCGGGATCGGCGAGCCGCTCGTCGGGCGGCTCTTGCTCTACGACGCTCTCGCGATGAGCTTCGAGGAGCTCAAGCTGCGCCGCGACCCCAAATGCCCGCTCTGCGGCGAGAACCCGACGATCCGCGAGCTGCAGGACTACGTGGCCTTCTGCGGTGTCGGCCGCGGCGAGGACGCCGAGGCGGTCGAGGAGATCTCGGCGGGCGAGCTCAAGAGCCGCATGGATGCAGGCGACGCGCTCGAGGTGATCGACGTCCGCGATCCCCACGAGTGGGCGATCTGCCGCATCCCCGGCACGCGCCTCGTGCCGCTCGGAAGCCTGGGCGAGCACCTGCACGAGTTCGATTCCTCGAAGACGTACGTGATGCACTGCAAGTCGGGCGTCCGCTCGGCCAAGGCGATCGCCCAGCTGCGCCGCGCTGGGTTCCGGCGGCTGCTGAACCTCCGGGGCGGCGTGCTCGCCTGGTCGCGGGAGGTGGACCCCTCGGTGCCGACGTACTGAGCCCGGCGGGTCCTGAGGCAGGTCATGAGCTTCGTTCGCGGACTGACGTGTAAGGAGTGCGGGACGGCGTATGCGGTGACCCCGCGGATCCTCTGCGACGAGTGCTTCGGCCCGGTCGAGGTGAGCTACGACTACGCCGCGATGCGCGGCGTCGTGACGCGCGAGCGGATCGAGGCGGGGCCGCGCTCGCTCTGGCGCTACCGCGACCTGCTGCCGATCGAGGGCGAGCCGCGGGCCGGCCTGCGCTCCGGGTTCACGCCGCTCGTGCGGGCGGAGCGCCTGGGGCGCGAGATCGGCGTCCGCGAGCTGTATCTGAAGGACGACAGCGCGAACTACCCGACGCTCAGCTACAAGGACCGCGTGGTCGCGGTGGCTCTCACGCGCGCGATGGAGTTCGGGTTCGACACCGTCGGTTGCGCCTCGACCGGCAACCTCGCGCACGCCGTCGCGGCCCATGCCGCAGCCGCAGGGCTCAGCGCCGTCATCTTCATCCCCCACGACCTCGAGACCGGCAAGGTCGTGGCGACCCTCGTCTTCGGGCCGCGCCTCGTGAAGATCCGCGGCAACTACGACGACGTCAACCGGCTCTGCACGCAGGTCGCCGACGAGTACGGCTGGGCGATCGTCAACGTCAACCTGCGCCCCTACTACACGGAGGGCGCCAAGACCCACGGCTTCGAGATCGCCGAGCAGCTCGGCTGGCGGCTGCCGCGGCACACGGTCGTGCCCGTAGCCGGCGGGACGATCCTGCCGAAGGTCTGGAAGGCCTACCGTGAGCTGATCGAGCTGGGCCTCGTCACCGACGACGGCCCGCGGATCCACGCGGCGCAGGCCGCGGGCTGCGACCCGGTGGTGCGCGCGATCGTAGCCGGGGCGGACACGTTCCAGCCGCAGAAGCCGAACACGATCGCCAAGAGCATCGCGATCGGCAATCCCGCGGACGGGCCGTACGCGATCCGTGTGGTCCGCGACTCGGGGGGCTTCGCGGCTTCGGCGTCGGACCCGGAGATCCTCGACGCGGTGGACCGGCTCGCGCGCAGCGAGGGGATCTTCACGGAGCCCGCGGGGGGCACGACGCTCGCGTGCGCAATCAAGCTGATCGAGTCCGGCCGCATCCCACGCGACGAGCCGATCTGTGTGTCGATCACGGGGAACGGACTCAAGACGATCGAGGTGCAGCAGGGCCGCCTGCCCGAGGTGCCGGTGATCGACGCGCGGCTCGAGGCGTTCGCGGCGATCGCGGGACCGCCGAAAGCCGCAGCGGCGGCGCAGGAAGCTGGAGCGCGCTAGTATTTGCGTCAACGAGGACTGAACAGCATGCCAGGACATTCGGGACTGAACTTGCGGGGGGCTCCGCGCCCCCCGGGCCCCCGCTAGCATATGGCCGACAAGGTGAGCGTGCGCATTCCGACTCCGCTCCGCGGCCACGTGGGCGGCGCCTCGAGCGTCGAGCTCGCGGGAGTGACGGTGGGCGACGTCCTGCGCGAGCTCGTGCGGCGTCACGAGAAGCTCCACGGCCGACTCTTCAACGAGAAGGACGAGCTCAACCGCTTCGTCAACGTGTTCCTGAACGACGAGGACATCCGCTTCCTGCAGGGCCTCGACACGAAGCTGAAAGACGGCGACGGTGTGGTGCTCGTCCCCGCCATCGCCGGCGGCTCCGCGGGCGCGGCAACTGCCCGCGGGCCTCGCCAAGAAGAACAACGGCTGCCTGCCACCCGGCCAGGCGAAGAAGCGCTACGTGGTCGGCCAGGCGCTCGGTGCGGGAGTCACCTACAAGCCGATTCCGCCCGAGCTGTCTGTGCGCATCGGCATGCCGCCCGCGGCTACCTCTACGTCACCCTCGACGGCGACCTGCTGAAGCTGGCGGTCGGGACCCTGCTCGTCGTGGATGCGATCGACAGTCTGCTGAACTGAACGGAACCGACGTCGGTATCAGGATGGCCAACAGCCTGATCTCGGGGATCGCCTCGTCGATCAGCTCCTTCTTCATGGCCGCGCCGTCGCCGCGCTCAGGGCTTGTGGGGAGCGCCCGCCGCCGGCATGCCATGGCCGGCCACGGTGTTCTGGATGAGGAGCACCTTCCACTGTCCCCCTTCGCGATGGAACAGCGTGGTGGAAACGCCCGGGCGGGACTTCTCTCCGGCGGTGAGCGACCACTTGAACGTGGCCCAGGCGGTGTCTCCCCGCCCGCTCGTCACCACGTCGGTCACCTCGATCCGGGGAGGCGTGGCCCGGGCGAACAGGCGCTTGAACAGGCCGAGCACGCGGTCCTTGCCCGAGAAGACGGCGCCGTCGTCGGCGATGTAGGTGACCTGCGGGTCCAGGATGGCCTCGTAGTACTTAAGGTCCTGGGCGTTGTAGGCGGTCACACCCTTCGGCACCTCCGCGGCCAGGTCCGAATACGCCTGGGCGGTCACTGCGGCCTTGGCCGGCGGTGGGGCGGCGGCAGGGGTCTGCGCCAGCGCGGGCAGCGCGGCGGCCACAGCCAGGACAGCAAGCGGGATCTTCATGGCTCCTCCTCGGTCAGTGCCCCGACGTGGATGGCCCCCTTATAGCACGGCGGCGCGATCTCCGGCGGCCAGAGATAAGGCTGCTCGGCGACGCGTACTGAGACCGCCGACCGCGGCCTCTTCCCTACCGCCTGCGCAGCCACACTTCGATGCGCTCGGTGAGCAGGTCGTGTTCCTCCACCCCTGGCAGCAGGGTTTCTCGTACACCCGGGTTCTCGCTCAGTACCGTCGCTCCCAGCTCGGAAGGAGTTTCCCGCCACTCCAGGACCTCCCAGGGAACGGACTCGATCTTGTGGCGCCACTCACAGACCGTGAACCGGTTCAGCGTCAAGAGCCGCTGGCCGCGCTTGGCCGCGACCGCTTCGCCTTCACTCTCCGCCACGAACCGCCGATACTCCGGAAGCGACAGCCGCGCGTGAGCGAAGGGGATATCGACCACGCCCCGCTTGTGGCAGCCCCGCAGCCAGAAGAAGGGATCGATGCCGAGGTAAACGAGCCCGCCGGGCCGGACCACGCGCTCGATCTCGCCCAGCGCGCGTTCGATCGGCTGGACATGCTCCGCCGCCGAGCGGGACACCACCACGTCGAAGCTCTCCGGCTGAAAGCCCAGCCGGGTGGCGTCCATGTGCACGAAGCAGGCCGGCCCGGATCGCTCCCCGTCACCGGCGATCCTTTCTACGAGCCTCCGCGCCAGCTCCCCCTCGCCGTCCGCCGCGAACAGCCGCAGGCGTAGGTCGAGCCCGACGGCCAGACGCACCGGCTCCGCTGCCAGCAAGACGCAGTTGGCCCCGTCACCACAGCCCACGTCGAGGACCCGCATGCCCTCCAGTGGACCGAACCAGCGCGCAACGGCGTCCCGCAGCCGCTTGAACCGCTGCCGCTTCTTTTCCGCCGAGGCCGCGAACTGTTCGTCGGTCCAGCCGGCCCTCGGGCTCACCGAGGGCCGATACGACAGCACCCGCTCGCGAAACCCCTCGACCACCGGCACAGCCCGGCCGTCGCTTCTGACGAACGACTTCGCCGCAGAGGATAGGCGCACCCCGCCACGTCAGAACGCCAGGCGCACGCTCAAGCGGTGGCGGGTCACCGGGTCCGGACGGCCGGTGACGGCGACTCCGGGCTCGAAGCGGCCGAAGGCGTAGGAGAAGCTGACTCGCTTCCAGAGGTTTTGGACACCGAGGACCAGGTCCAGCTCCCGCCCCAGCTCCGGGGAGCGACCGTCGAGCTCCGGCGCCAGCCTCGCGCGCAGCTCGTCGTCGAGCCGGTGCTGGCGATAGAGGTGGTAGACGCCCTCCACCGAGACCGAGTATCCGAAGCGGAGCCCGGCACCGAGCGTATAGATCTTGAGATTCGACAACTCCGGGTCCAGGACCTCGCCGTAGTACTTGAAGTTCGAGAAGCCGCCGAAGCGGCCGCTGTTGTCCTGGTGGCCGGTCTGCCGGAACTCCCGCGAGAAGGGATCGTCGGGTTCCTTCTTCTCGCCGGAGCCGACGGCATACGCTACGGTCAGGCTGGGGCGGACGCTGCCGCGCGTGGTCAGCGTCGCCCCCGCATCCAGCGCCCAGGCCTTTTGGGGTCGACCATTGTCCTCGCCGCGAAGGCGCGAGGCCTCCAGCCACCCGCTCAGGACGCGCCACGGACGGCCGTGGTACGAAAGCCCCCAATAGACGGGCCGGCGCCGACGCGGCGAGGAGTCGCGACGCTTCAGGAAGTAGACGCTGGCCTCGTTCCGGGAGTCGGGCATGTAGCGGGCCCGCAGCAGCAGGTCGTCCCAGGTCTCGAACTTCTCGCCCTTGGGAGCCAGCAACGACGGGAAGTAAGAGGCTTCGAAGACCACCGGCCGGGTCCCGTAGACGTAGAGCCGGATCCCGTCCAGGTACTCGTCGAAGAGCCACTCGCGGTGGTCGCGGACGCGCTGCTTGCCCACGACGAGGGCGGCTCCTCTGTGCCTGGGCAGGCGCAGCACGGCATAGGCCTGGCGGGCCTCGAACTGGTGCTCGACGAGATCGAAGCGATCCACCGTCGCGACATGCTGGCTGCCCAGGCGGACGTCGACCAGCGTATGGAAGGCGCGGCCCCACTCGCCGGCCAGTTGCAGGGTGAGGGCGGGTTCGGTCGTGACGAGCTCGTCGTCGCCTTCCGAAAGCGCGTAGCCGGCCTCGTGCCGGACGCTGGGGCGAACATCGCCGGAGAGGAGGAGGCGATTGCCGAAGCGCAGGTGGGGAGCGTTCGGGCCGCCCTCGTCGGCGAAGAGGCCGCCCAGGAGCTCCTCCTCGAGGTAGTCGGACTTGAACTCCGTCTTTGGCGTGGCGCCTAGGAGAAGACCGGAGATCTCGACGGTCTCGACCGACTTGTCCAGGCGGTGAACGGCGGTGATGGTCCCCCTGACCCTGTCCAGGATTGGGATCTTGATTCCGCGCCAGACCACTTTCGTGGCCGTCCAGGCTCCCGTTTCGTCGACCTTCGCTGTCACCTCGGCGCGCCTCCCGGGCTCGAGGTTTGAGAGGCCGCCAACGCTCTTCCCGGAGGCCGAGAGAAAGGCGGTCTCGCCGCTCACCTGTACTTGCCGGCCAAGGATCATCAGCTTTCCGGCGCCTCGGTCCACCGCCTCGACGACGCCACGCACGCGGGGACGGCTCGGGTTCGGGAGCTTCTCGATCTCTATCGCGAGGAAGACCCCTTTGTTCGGGTCCCAATTGCCCTTCGCTTCGACCGTGTCGCCCTTCCTGAGCTTCCGCAGGGCGGAAGGGCCCGCCAGCAGGGGGCGAGGGGCGAGGGCGATCCCGGCGATGACGGCGGCCAGGACAAAGACGGCGCGACTACACATGAGAGCCTCCACCGGAGCGAAGGCGCTTGCGGCTTTCCTCGAGCAACGGAACGGCCAGCGCGCGCCAGCGCGGGCGCAAGGAGTAGACGCAGGAAAGACGGAGCAGGCTCGCGGCTTCCCACCAGCGCCAGCGGGCCTCGCCAACGTCGCCGTAGTCGGCGAGGAAGGCGGCCCGGCCTTCGGCGAGAACGGCGGCCGAGCCCGGCTCCTGGCGGGCGCGGAGGACGAGGTGGGCCAGGAAGTTGCCCACGTCCAGGGCGGGGTCGCCCGCGGCGAGCGTGTCCGCGTCGAGCAGCGTGGTTCCGCCGGCTCCGGTCAGGACCTGTTTGTCGTAGAAATCGCGGTGCAGGATAGCGGCCGAGGGCGAGGGGCCGGGCACGCCGGCCTCGAGGAGGCCCATGACCTCGTGCAGCCCGGTGGCCAAATGCGGAAAGACGTCCGTGGTCTCGACCAGCGTCTGGCGCAGCCGCGCGAGCTCCTCCCCGGCGCCCAGGGGCGAGACGTCGAGCGTCGCGATCGCGTGCAGTCGGCGGAGGGAACGTGCCGCCGCGGCGGCGCCCGGGACGAACGAGGGCTGGCCGATCAGATCGTGGAGGGAGGGTTCTGGGAACGCTTCCAGCCAGAGGATGCCCTCGGCCGATTCGGCGAGGATGCGGGGCACTCGGATCACGTCGGCACCGCTGCCATCGAAGCCGCTCCTCGCCAGCGCCCTCATGAGGTGCGCGAGCCGGGCGGCCTTCCGGGCCGGCAGCAGTTTGGCGACGACGGTCAGCTCGCGCCCGCCATCCCGGAGGCGGCAGCGCAGGACCGCGCGCCGGCCCAGGCGGTAGCCGAGCACAAGGACGTCTTCGATCCGTGCCTCCGGCGTCAGCTCGAGCGCCTCTCGGAGGCTCTCGAGCGGACCGGCCGACTCGCCCGACGCGAAGAAGCGGGCGAGCGCCGGCAAATCCGGATCGAAGGGAAAGATCGGCACGACGAGGCCGAGCTCGGGGATGGACAAGGTGGGGCCTTCGTCTGCGCCCCTGCTCTCGAAGCCGACTCGCCCCCAGAAGGTCCAGCTCCGTCCAGCGGTGGAGAAACGGTACTGGATCAGGAACCGCCCATCCCCTCGGGCATCGACGCGAGGGATGAAGAAATCGCGCAGCGGCACGGGGCGGCCCCAGGCCAAAGACAGCTCCTCTTCGAACACCGGCTTCAAGGCGGCCGCGTCGGTGGCCCGGAGGAGAGAGACGGTGGCGCACTCGCTCAGCGTCGTCATCTCTCAGGAGGCGCGCATGGCGGCGCCGTGCGTTGCGTGGGCGTGGGCCCAGGATTGGTAGAAGGCGGAAAACCGTCCTCCCCAGGCGAGCAGCTCGCCCAGGGAGCCCTCCTCGACGAGGGTCCCCTCCTCGATGAAGGCGACGTGATCGGCCAGGTCGAGGAAGCCCAGTCGGTGCGTGATCAGCAGAACCGTCCGGCCCTCCTTGATCGCGGCCAGGGCCTCGTGGGCGGCTCGCTCGGACTCGGGGTCGAGACCGTTCGCGGGCTCGTCGAAGATGAGGATGCGGGCGTCGCGGAGCGCGGCCCGAGCGAAGGCGATCCGCTGCCGCTGGCCCCCGGAGAGCGTCTGGCCGCCTTCTCCCACGAGCGTCTCGTAGCCCTCCGACAGCCTCTCGATGAAATCGTGGGCGCCGACCTTGCGGGCGGCGGCCACGATGTCCTCGAAGTGGGCTGAGGGCCGGCCGAAGGCGATGTTCTCGCGGATGCTCATGCGGAAGAGGAACGACTCCTGGGTGAGCACGCTGATCTGGTCGCGCAGGGAGCGGACCCGGTAGTCCCCGATCGGGCGGCCCTCGACGAGGATCTCTCCCGCTTCCGGCTCGTAGAGACGGAGCAGCAGCTTGCCAATCGTGGACTTGCCCGCGCCGCTCGGCCCGACCACGGCGGTGACCCGGCCCGAAGCAAGGCTCAGGTCGAGGCCGTGCAGCACCGCCTCGCCGGGACGGTAGCGGAAAGAGACTTCCCGGAAGCGGACGTCGCCGCGGAGGCCGCGCGCGGAGATGGCGCCGGGCTTGTCGACAACGGCCACGGGCATCTCCAGGATCTCCAGGATCCGCTCGCCGCAGGCCGTCGCCTTCGCCATGCGCGCGGAGACCTCGGCCACGTCGCGGAGGGGCTTGTAGGCCGTGCGGAGGTACGAGAGAAAGATCAGCAGGTCGCCGGGGGAGAGCGATCCCCGCCAGACCTCGTTTACGCCGAGGATCATGACCAGGGTCGTGCCCAGGGCAGTGATGACATCCACCGTCCGGGAGTAGGCGGCCTCGAGCCGCGTGGCCTTGAGACCCGCCCTCACATGGGAGGAGATCGACTTGCCCAGCAGGGCCTCGTAGCGCGCCTCGCGGCCGAAGATCTGGGTGACGGTGACGCCGGAGAGCCCCTCGTGGACGGCGGCGGACATCTGCCCCTCCTTCTTCCGCTGCTTGCGCGAGGTCTCCCGGAGCCGCGCGGAGAAGCGGAGGCTCGTGAGGAGCAGGAGCGGCATGACCCCGAGGGCGACCAGGGTCAGCCGACCGTTCAAGAAAGCCATGGCGCCGAGCATCCCGACCAGGGTCACGAGGCGGCTCGTCACCTTCGCCAGCATGGAGACGAGCAGGTCCTTGAGCAGGGTGATGTCGCCCGTGAGCCGCGTGAGCAGCTCGCCGCTCTGGCGGTAGTCGTGGTAGCTCTGCGGGAGGCGCTGGACGTGTGAGAAGAGCTCGAGCCGGATGGCGCCTGTCACCTTCTGGCCCACCGAGGCCAGGAGCACGCTCTGGGCGTAGGAGAGCGCGGCGGAGAGGAGCGAGAGCAGGATCACGCCCAGAGCGGCGACGAACAGGATCGTCACGGGCTCGGTGGCCTCGAGGCCGTCGAGGAGCCCGCCCCTGTCGATCGGGCGCCTGGGCATTAGGACGTAGTCGAAGACGAGCTTCAGGGGCCAGGGGCGCGCCAGCTCTACGAAGGCCAGGCCGAGGACGGCGACGGCTCCCAGGGCGAGGCGCCGGCGGTGTGGCACGAGGTGACCGCGAAAGCGGGCGAAGACGCGGCGGAGGCCCGGCCAGCTCACCTCTCCGACGGGGCCGAGCTCGAGCCTCACGCGACCTCCGCGCGCGTGGCCAGCGAGGTCAGGATCGGCTCGACGCTCCGGACGCGAGCGGCCCAGGTGTGCTTCGCGCGGGCCTCGCCTCGCGCCGCGAGGGCGAGCCTCCGCCCGAGCTGCGGCTCCGTTTTGAGTCTCGAGAGCGCGGCCGCCAGTTCCGCCGGCGATCCCGGCTTCACGAGGAGCGCTGTGTCACCGTCGCGCAGGACCCCCGCCACCTGTCCGATGCGCGAGGCCACGATGGGGCGCGCGGCCATCATGTACTCGAAGACCTTGAGGGGCGAGAAGTAGAAGTCCTCCATCTCTGGATAGGGCGCGGCGAGGGCGTCCATGGCGGCAAGAACGGCCGGGACCTCCTCGTGCACCACGGCCCCTGTGAAGACGATGCGGTCCAAGAGTCCAAGGTCTGCGGCCTGCCGCTCGAGCCGGCCGCGCTCGCGTCCTTCGCCCACGATCGCCAGCCGGAAGCCCTCCGACTCGGGGAGGAGTCGGAAGGCCTCGAGGAGGACGCCGACGCCGTGCCAGGGCTTGAGGCTGCCGACGAAGCCGACCAGGAAGTCGCCCGGTGCCGCGAGGTTCGCCCGGACG
>Ga0247727_10004254_pt1 | contig 30554 bp, 27 predicted proteins | sample WisWelCaveWW1625_FD_202498 | JGI IMG/M metagenome (GOLD analysis project Ga0247727, IMG submission 202498) | Biofilm microbial communities from Wishing Well Cave, Virginia, United States - WW16-25 | ecosystem: Environmental > Aquatic > Deep subsurface > Groundwater > Cave microbial mat | place... | reverse complement strand
TCGACAAGATGCTCGCCTCGTCTTGGACCGACAGTCACGCCATCGTCACCGAAGCGGCGCGGCGGCACGTTCCGCTCATGGCCGGCTCCGTCCTCCCGTTTCCACCCCTCGACCAGCCCATCCGCACCAGTGGAGTGGAAGTCGGCGTTGTCGCAGCCTCGACGCCTTACTGGGCCTTCGCGTTTCACGCTGCCGAGCTGCTGCAGGGACTCATGGAGCAGCGGAACCCGCGCGAAGGCGGCGTCAGCCAGGTTCGTGAGGTCGGATCCGGGTATGGATCGCTGCCCGATCGGGATCGATGGGGTGGTCGAGTCTTTGACGCGCTGCTCGGCTCCACGCGGACCCGGCGCGGCCGCGGCAGTCTTGGAACGGCGGCACACGCCATACTGATCCAGTACGTCGATGGAGCGCGCGCGGTGCTGGCCCTCGTCCCTGACGCGTTCGACGACAGCGAGTTCCTGCTGGGCGCTCAGTACGCCGACGGCACCACGAGCACGAGCGGTCTCGTCCTTCGCGGCCAGCCGTATGACCATTTCGGGTACCTCGTTCACGCGCTGGTCGAGTTCTTCACGACCGGCCGCGCCCCGGTACCGGTAGAGCGAACCCTCCTCACGACGGGCATCGTCGTATTTGGCCAGCAATCCCGCCTGAGCGGTGGGTCAGTGTCGACTCCGCCGCTCGCGATCTCCTACCCCGCGCCACGCACGCGGCAGTGACGCGGGAGGCCAGATTACCGAATACGGAGACGTGACCAGGATCGCTCGCTGAAACCCACGGGTCTCCATGATCTTGGCGGTATTCCTGGCATTCTCCAGGGTGCTGTTCGATCGGTCGTCCACAAGGATCCGGTCCTGGGGAACCCCCGCCTGCAGCGCCGCACTCACCATAACTTCGGTCGAACTGCCAGGGCTCCCACTGAGAATTAACCATGTGCCGTATCCCTGTTGGACGAGCCTTGCGGCTAGCGCAGGGCGTTCTCCGATCCCATCTCCGCTGATCGCGACCACGGCGTCCGCCGGCATCAACGCGTCCCGGACGATCAGAAAGTCACCCAAAGCCTGCAGGACCGATGACGGGATAGCGGCGACGAGCACCACGGTGAGCACCAACCCCACGACAGCAATCCCAGTGATCGCCCGAAACACGAGAGAATCGCTTAGCCGGAATTCGGAACGCCCGTGAGCAAGCGCCTTTCCGTCGCTGGCGACTCAGGCGCGCTTCGCACGAGTCGCTCCAGCACCACCCGGATGCCATCACCATCCACGGCTTGCACGAGCCGCTCCAGCTCGCGCAGCGCCAGCCGCAACGTCATTTCATCGGTCATCCCGTCGGAAGATACTCCCTTGATCCCCTCAAACACCGTGGGCAGAAGGCGCTCGTTGGGCATGACGAGCTCCTCTTCGATCTTCTCGCCGGCTCGAATCCCGCTGAAGACAACCGGAATGTCCTTGTCTGGTTCCAGGCCAGACAGTCTGATCAACTCGCGCGCCAGGTCAAGAATGCGTACCGGCTCACCCATGTCGAGCATGAAAACGCTCCCGGGGGTCGTCATCAAGGGTGTCTGGAGGACCAGCAGGACCGCCTCCGCGATGCTCATGAAGTAGCGGGTCATGTCGGGGTGGGTAATGGTCACCGGACCGCCCCGACGAATCTGCTCCTGGAGCACCGGAATGATACTCCCACGGCTCCCCAGGACATTCCCGAACCGCACGGCCATGAATCGCGTCTTGCCGCGATGCCCCAAGGCGTCCACCACCAGTTCCCCTACCCGCTTTGACGCTCCCATGATGCTGACGGGGTTGACCGCTTTGTCGGTGGAGATCAACACAAAGGTGTCCACGCCGTGGTTCAATGCGGCCTCTCCGACCGTGAGGGTGCCAAGGATGTTGGTCTTGACCGCCTCCTCGACCTCGCGCTCCATCATGGGGACGTGTTTATAGGCAGCCGCGTGGAAGACCAAGTGCGGGTGCGTGGTGCGCATGAGCCAATCGATCTTCGCGGCGTCCCGGATGTCCGCCAGGGCGGTTCTCAAGGGCACGTCGGGGCGCTCCCGCCGAAGCCCCTGCTCCAACTCGAACAGCCCGGACTCGCTGACGTCGGCCGCCACGACCTCATCGAGGCCAAACCGCGACAGCTGCCTGACAAGCTCCGACCCGATCGATCCCGCGGCGCCGGTGACCATCACGCGCTTTCCCGCCAGGTACGCATTCAAGACATCATAGTGAATCTTCAGCGGTGGGCGACCGAGCAGATCATGGGGTTGCACCTCGCGGATGTCTTTCAAGGTGACGCGGCCCGCCAACCACTCGTGCATACCAGGCAGGACCTTGATGCGTTGCACCCCCGAGCGGCGAATGTCGTCGACGATCTCGCGCAGCCGCCCCAAAGGGGCGGACGGTACGGCCACGAGCACCTCTTGAACGTCCTGTTCTCGGACGACGCGTGCGAGCGCCGAGCGCCCGCCGAAGACCTTGAGGCCACGGATGTACGCGCCTTGCTTCGACAGGTCGTCGTCGATAAACCCGACGGGGTGGTAGGGAGCGTCTCCCGATTCCTCCATCGATTGAGCCATACGCGCTCCGGCAGCCCCGGCTCCAATGATCAACAGCCGGGTTCCGTTCTGCTTCCGGTACCGCGCCCGAAACGCTTCCCGCTGCACGTGCCACCCCCGCCTGCCTGCACGGAAAACCGTGATGCCACAGGTCGTCAGCACGAAATCCAGGAGCAGGACCGACCGGGGATACGGGGGGACGATGTCCATCCAGCGATCGAGCGTGATCGCGATCGTTATTGTACCGAGTGCCAGCGTGTTTGCTTTCACAATACTCATGAAGTCGCTCAGACCAACCGTGCGCCAGGTGACCTTGTACAACCGGTACGCAGCATGCCAGGCGAGTTTGATCGGGATCAGTGCCGTCAACAGGACCGGAATGGCCGGAAGGAAGCGGGACGGGATATCGCCGTCAAAGCGAATCAGATAGGCTCCCCAGAGTGAGGCCGCCCAAATGAGGAGGTCCCCCACGACAAAGACGGCGGCGCGGACGGTCGCGGTAGGCCTTACGCTAATCCCCAACATTGGCGAAGATCGCCTCCTTCACCGACCGAACAACCTCTTGCACTTGTGTCTGGGTGAGCCCGTTGAAAAAGGGCAGGGCAATCGTCCGGCCCGCAACCTCTTCGGCAATCGGAAACCGGCCTGGACGGTAGCCGAGTGCCCGGAAGTGCGTGGCCAGGTGGATAGGCGGGAAATAGGGCTTCGCGGCGATGCCCCGGCGCTCGAGCTGGGCGATGACTCCATCTCGATGAACTCCCGGCCGAACCCGGATGACGTAGACAAACCATGAGACGCGCGCCCACGGTGCCGCCTGTGGGCGCTCGACTTCTTCCACCTCAGACAGCGCCTCATCGTACCATTGGGCCACTTGCTGACGTCTGGCCAGGAGCTCAGGGGCGCGCTTCATCTGGGCTACTCCCAGCGCGGCGGAGAGCTCATCCATCCTGTAGTTGAAGCCCAGGGTCTCGTGTTCCAACCAGTCGGCCCCCGGGCGCCGGCCCTGGTTCCGTGCCATCCGACAGTAAGCAGCGACCGCCTCATCCTGCGTGACAACCATGCCGCCTTCCCCGGTGGTCAGTTGCTTGTTGGGATAAAACGCGAAGACGGCCGCATCGGCGAGCGCTGCTTCGCTCACCCACGCCCCACGTGCACCCGACCGGTAGAGCGAGCCGAACGCCTCACACGTATCGTGGACGATCCCGAGTCCATGCGCGCGGGCCAGCGCCTGGATTCCGTCCATCTCCACGGGGTGACCGAAGATCGACACTGGCAGGATGGCGAGCAGCGGAGCGCCTGTGCTCTTCCGGACCAGCCGGCCGTCACGCCGGACATACTCGCGGTCGATGACCGCGCCGATGCCCTCAGGGGTAATGTTGAGGGTCAGCGGATCCACGTCGACGAACACGGGGGTCGCGCGCTCAAAGAGCAGGACATTGGCGGTGGCCACAAAGCTAAATGGCGTCGTGATAACTTCCGCCCCAGCCTGCACCCCAATGGCTCGTATGGCGAGATGCAGGCCGCACGTGCCATTTGCGACGGCAACGGCGTGACGCACACCGAGGAAGGCGGCGAAGCGTTCCTCGAATTCGCGGATCTTTGGCCCCATGCTCAGCCAGGGCGTCCGCAAGACCGCCAGAACCTCCTCGACTTCCGTCTCAGAGATGTCCGGGCGCGAGAGGGGAATCCGTATGTCGATCATCTTATCCGCCATGGGACATCTGGAATCGAATGCTCAGGTACTCAGGCCCCGCGGGGGAGCGCCGGCTGATCGTGACCGATCAGCCTCTCCCAGTCAGGCAGGAGCCACCTCAAGACGACCCGCCTCACCGATGAAGAAAACGGCGCCAGTGGGGTACACAGCGCGATGACAAAGTCCGTCGACCACGTTCGGCGCTGCACATACGCGAATTCAAGCGCGATCTTCCGCGGGAGGACGTCCTCAAAGTACGCGCGAGTCGGGTCCGCCGCGCTGGCGAGGATCCGCTCCTCGTCTGCGAAGGCGAGCGCACTGATGCCGGTCAGCCCGGGGGTGGCCCGGTAGACCACCGAGGCAAGGGCGCGGGGAATGGCCTCAACCTCGTTAGCGGTGAGGGGGCGAGGCCCAACCAGACTCATCTCCCCTCGCAGGATGTTGACAAGTTGAGGGAGCTCATCCAGCTTCAACGCTCTCAGCACGCGGCCAAACGGCGTAATCCGAGAGTCATTCCCGACGGTGATTGTGGACGCCGCCTCCGCCCCATCAACCATTGTCTGGAACTTGAGCAGCACGAAGGGGTGCAGATTCCGGCCCAGCCGAACCTGACGAAAGAACACACGGCCGGTGAGGATCCAATTCACGGCGGCCACCAGGAGGAAGACCGGGGCGGCAACCAGCAGCAGCGGGAGCGCCCAGAGCTTAGGAAGGCCGCGTTTGCTCATGAGTCCCAGGGACGCCTTGGACGTCTGCCGGCAGCTCGCCCGCAAGCCTCGTACGCGGATGGAACGTGCTCTTGAGCCCACCCCAGCAGCGCGTGAGAAACGGAGCGGGGTCGTCCAAGGCAAACCAGGCAGTCTCCTGGACCCCCCGCAGGGAACTGGCCCACGCCCGGAGGCTGAGTTTGCCATCCCGCCGATAGCGGAGACAGGACCGCACGTCCTCCTCCAGCATCCACTTGCGCCCTTCCCGGGGAACGATGGACGGGACGGGTTGGTCGGTCATGTCAAGATAGTAGACACGCGCCACGTCCATACCGTTCTCAGCAACAAAGAGGCGAAAGGTCGCCCCGATCCGTGGATTCACATCCAGAAGCTTGTACGACCCGTCTCGCCCGTCGTATCGGTAGTCCACGTCTACCGGGCCACAATAGCCGACACTATCCAGGAAACGGCTTGTCATCTGTCCGACCGCATCGTTCCTGAGGCAGATTCCGAGGGAAGCTACACCGGCGTAGGGCGGATACTGGCGAAGCTTTTGACCAGTAAACGCGGCCAGACAGGTCGAGCGCTGATTGACATACCCGTTGAACATCCAGACGGTATCATCCTCGCCCGGGATGTACTCCTGTACCAGGAGGTTGGGTTCAGCCGAGTTCACTACGGTGTCGTAGTACTCCAGAAGATGCTCGGGGCGCCCAAGGAGGGTTTTGGTGGTTCCGCCTGGGAGACGCGGGTCGACGCCTTTCACAATCACGGGGAAGGCCGCCTCCTGGGAGAACCGCTCCACATCCGCCTGTGACTGGGGGAAGATTGTCTTCGCCGTTGGAATGTGTGCGGCACCAGCCAGTTGATACATCTGCTTCTTGTTGATGAGCGACTCGAGAACTTCAGCAGACTGCGCAGGAAAGATGAAGTTCTCCCGTAACTCATCGGCGTTTTCTGCGACGAACATCGCGGTCACATCGGACGTGGGGATGAGGACGGCGCGCCCACCGATCCGTCTACTTACCTCCAGCATGAATTGGGTGGACTCGACCTGGAGAGGCCCGAGAAAGCTCCAGGGGAATGACCCCTTCCAGTACCGGGAGGCCAGCCCGGCAGCCTGATGCGTTGCACTCACTCCGTAGACCGATATGCCCATCCGCCCCAGGCTCCGGGCGATCCCCAAACCGCCGTACCCGACGCCGAGCACCACCGCGGGTACGTGTGTGTCAATCAAGGGTGATCACGTACACGGCGGCTGTCTCGCCGGGATGAATCTCAGTCCGGGAATGCAGTCTAAACCCGACCTTCTCATAGAGGCGATTCGCCGGCACATTCCCGCCGCCGGCCGTCACGCGCACCGCCCGGACCCGGCGCTCCGAGAACTCATCCAGAACCCGCCGGGCAAGCCCGCTCGCGATCTCAGTCCCCCGAGCCTCTGGTTCCAGAGCGATCGCAACAAGTTCAGCCGAGGGCAGCGCGTCCGACGATGCGTACCGTGTCGTTTCCAGGAGCCGCCTCCACTGCGCGCGCCGAATGCCGGACACCAGCGCGCGCACCGCGAGTCGAGTGTGTCGCCGCAGAAACTCCAGGTAGAATCGCCGCCAGTGCGTGACGCCACAGGCAAACCCAATGGTTCGTCCATCCCGCTCGGCCAGAAAAGCAAAGCCCACACGGGAATCGATCAGGGCACGGTAGAATGTCGAGACAAACTCATCGCCAAGCGTCGAAAGCAGGCCCATGGGAATCTGGCGGCGATGGACTGCCGCGATAGACTCACTATCTGACGGCTGTGCTTTCCTGATAAGCGACGACTGTGACACCCATTTTCTCCATGAGGAGGCGGCGATACACGCTCAGGGTCGTGGTGATCACCCGGCGCTCATCGAACTCCGCGAGTGCGCGCCGTCGGCTCTCGTGTCCAAGGCGCGCTCGCAGGTCCCGATCTCGCACAAGACGGCGCACCCGGTCAACGAGACGTTCAACATCGCGGGTGGGGACAAGGTAGCCGTTCACGCCTTCCGTCACGACTTCCCGGCACCCCCGAATGTCTGTGATGACCAGCGGCAGCCGCATCGCCGCCGCCTCCACCGCCGCGCGGGGAAAGCCTTCCCGGTACGACGGGAGGACGAAGACGTCCAGGGCGGCAAGAACCGCGGGCATGTCCGTCCGCATCCCCAGGAAGCGAACGACGCCCCGCCGGTTCAGGTCATCGATGACATCCTGCGGGACAGCGTCACGCTTCCCGGGCTCGTGGGGCCCGACGACGAGCACGACCAGGTCAGGGTCCTCCTTCTTGAGGGCTTTTGCCATGGCGAAGAACTCGTGGTAGCCCTTCTCCCAGACCAGGCGCCCCACCATGCCCACGACGACGGTCCCGGGGCGGATCTGAAGTTCCTCGCGCACCACACGCACGTTCACACGGTCGGGGTCGAACCAGGTGAGGTTCACCCCGTTTCCCAGAAAGGCTGACCGTCCAGGACTCACCACGCGCGCCTGGTGCAGGGTGGCGAGGTCCTCGCGGCTCTGACAGAACTCGAAGTCCGACCAGCGCGCGCCAAAGCGCTCGAGCCAGAGAAAGAGCCGGCGCCTAAGCGGCGCCCCCTCCACCCCGTAGAGGCCGTGGAAGGTGTTCACCACGATCGGCACGCCGGCAAGCCGTGCGGCCAGGCGCCCCAGGATCCTGGCCTTGGGCGTATGTGTGTGCACGATCGTGGGGCGCCACCGCCGCAGTGCCGCGACCAGCGCGGCGAAGGCGCGGAGGTCGGCTCCGGGCGCCCACCGGCGCTCGAGGGCTGGCACCGGTACGTGCTGCACGCCATCGCGCTCGAGATCGACTGTCCACGGCCCGGGGGCGCTCATCGCGATCACATCGAACCCTTCGTTCCGAAAGGCCCGCAGTTGATCGCGGAGCAGGAAGCGCAGGCTGATGTCGGCAGTCGTCAGGTGCGCCAGCCGCACGGCTTGACCCCCGGACCTCATTTGTTGCCCAACATCGCTTCCGCCGGCCAGGCAGCCACAGGCGGACCTCCCACCACTGGACGCCTGCTCCCTGGCCGAAGCCTCTTCAACGCCAGCGTCCCCATCGCACGCAGTGACGGCCACGCATAGTAGCCGGGGATGTCACCGGAGGCCGGCGGGCACGGCGGCGGGAACCTGCCCGTCGTCTCGACGTGCCGCACCACCCAGGCCAGGAGCCGGCCGCCCAGCTCCTTCTTGGCGGTCAGGGCCTCCGTCAACGCGCGTCCGGCAAGCCGCACGGCCCCCTGCGCCAGGACCGGGCCCGCGTCGACCTCTGCCGCCATCACGTGGACCGACGCGTAGCCCCACTCCTCCTCGTTGAACGCCTCCCAGAACGATCCAAAGAGCCCACGATACGCAGGCAGTCGGCCGTTGTGGACGTTGACGGCGCCGACCGTGGCAGTCTGCAACACCCGTACCTTGAAGATCTCGGGAGAGCCTGCCGAGACGAGCAGATCGGGCGCGGCCCGCTCCAGGATCTGAAAACCCTCTCCTTTGTTGAGTGTGCTGACGTGGTGAAACTGCGTCGTACCCGTGAAGATCTGCGCTGGTCTCCGTCGGAGGGTCGCACGCGTACGCCGCGACGCCATCCACGCGCCCGCCCCGCCCAGCGGGCCAAACAACAGCAGCCCCTCCAGCGCCGTCTTCCACATCGGCGCCCTGCGTCGCGGCCGCAGGAAGCAGACCGCCACCGGCGGGATCCCGCCCGCACGATAGTAAGACCCCCAGAACGCCTCTGCCCAGGGGTCGTCGGTCGTTGTGGCTACCACGACCCGCATGCCGCCACCTCAGCCACGGTACGCGAACGGTAGCCCATGGACTGCGCCGCGCGGACAAATGCGCTCAACGCCGGCATCCAGTGAGGACCCACGGCCCTCGTGTGCCGGGAGGGCACGCCCGGCGGAAATTCGAGGTCGCCCGGGCTCACGAACTCCCAGGGGTGGCAGTAGAAGTTCAGGATCGACGATCGGCGTGCCACCGCCCGAACCACCCGCAGGGTTCCAGCCAGCCCCACGAACCGTAGCGTGCTCATGTTGAGCGGGATCAAGAAGGCCGATGGGGGAACCTCCAGGATCGAGCTGTCGCCCCGCTTCACCGGGTTACGGCGGTCCGGATGGTACGGGTCCAGCGACGCGCGAAAATGGTCGAAGTGATTCACCATGCCGAGCAGCCCGTCGAAGCGGCGCGCCGGGATCGAGGAGTCGATGGTATACCCCAGTCCCTCCAGCAGCGCAAACGTCGCGGCATCGGTCCACAGGAATGGTGCGCGAAAACTCTTAGGAGCCTGGCGGGTCACCTCGGTCAGGGCGTCGGTCGCCCGGCTGAGCCAGACGCGCCGTTCCTCAACAGGGGTGAAGCGGTAGTTCTCGCGTCTGAATGCCGGCATGGGGTGCTCCCACCCGTGCACGCCGATCTCGTGTCCGGCATCGACGGCGGCCCGGATCAGATCGGGATAGGCCAGACCGAACCGGCCGGTGGCGAAGATCGTCGCACGCAGGCCCATCGCGTCGCAGAGCGTGAGCAACGCCTCCAGGCCGGCACCGGACCCGGGTACCCAGTCCGCGTCGATCGTGAAGAGGAACGAGGGTGTCACCGCGGGTGCCCCACCGAGTGAGCGGGTTTGCGAGAGGCCACCACAAACGTCGGCGTCAGCGGGTCGAGTCCGTGGGTGATCGTGAGCTTGATCAGCGCATACGGAAAATAGCCATACAACCGGCCATCCGGGATCATCGCGCGGATGTCGGCTTCTGAAAAGAACTGTTTGTGCCCGGGGTTCTGGACTCGCGCCGGCGTGAGGCCAAACATCCCGAGCACCCGGTATACCCAGCACCGGCTGTTCGGCGTCGTGATGATCATGGTACCGCCCGGCTTGAGCACGCGTCGCATCTCCTGGATGCTCGTCGACGGGCGGCGCAGGTGCTCGATGACCTCGGAACACCAGACGAGGTCGAAGCTGTTCGCTTTGAAGGGTAGCGGGTCGTCAACATCCACCACCAGGGCATGGCCATAGGCCGGCTGGATGTCGATGCTGGTGACCGTGTACCCTTTTCCTTCGAGCCACCGCGTCTGGATGCCCTCACGGCAGCCGACATCGAGCGCCGTCTGACCGCGCGCGGCGTTCGGGACGAGGGCGCGCCCGATGAGCTTGCCCTTGGTCACGGCGCGCAGATTGCCCTGCCCCATGTCAATCGGAAGCTTCTTGAACATTTGCAGGACATCCACGGATGCCATCATGGATTATCGCGTGAAAGAAAGCACGCGGATATCGCCAAACGGCACTTCCTCGATCGAGCGATACCGGCTTGCCAGAAACTGCCGCAGCGAGCGGCTCACCACGTCTCTCCCCAGGGACTCGACCCGATGATGGCTGAGGATCAGCCAGACGCGCTGGTACCTGCCGGCGACCGCCTCCAACAGCGCATCGTCGGGCCGCCGCTCAGAGACGCTGCCGGCCTCCCAGACTCCCCCCTTGGGGTCCGCAGGGAAGACGACCATAGGCCCCGTGGACGGTCCCCCAAGCCGACGGCGATAGTACTCATACGCCGGGCGCTCTGGGGCCGCATAGATCATGACCGCGTCGGTCGGATCGGCGCGGGACAGGAGGAAGCGTGCGGCATCCCTCCAGTTTTCGGCGCTCGGCGTCGCATAGTACGTACCGATGGCGTAGGCGGCCACGACCGCGAACACTGCCACGGCCGCCACCTGTGCCACTGTGCGGCGGATCTGCGCGATCCCGCAGGCCACGAGGAGGACGAGCGCCGGGAGTGACACGCTCAAGTACCGGGAGATAAACGTGGGGGAGACGAACGACGCGGCATACGCGATCGCCATCGGGACGAGCAGCCAGGCCACGACCACGCCGTACCGCCATCCCTGCACCGTCGCCCATGAGGCCCGCCACGACCTGACCGCCGCCGCGACCCCGAGCAGAGATGCCAGGAAGTAGACAACGAGCGGTGCCGCTCCTCCGGCCAGGACGTAGAACCTCCGCACGACGCTGAACGGTCTCGGTGTCAGCGTATACCACCCCAGGTCCCAGTCGCTCCGGTTGAGGAGGAAGATGGCCATGGGTGCGCACAGGATGCCAATGGCGGCGGTACTCATGATCAGGCTCTTCCAGGGAATGCGGCGCGGCTGCATGAACGCGAGGGACACCCAGTGGGCGATCGGCAGCAGCACGCCAAACAGGTGACTGTACACGGCCAGCGCACTCGCGACCACGTAGCCCAGCCAGTTCTTGCGGGACGGCTCCTCCGTGCCCTTGACGAAATACAGGGTGGACAGGGTGACCAGGAGCACGAACAGAGGATAGCTGCGCGCCTCTTGCGAGTGCCCGATGTGGAACACATTCACGGCCAGGATAGCGGCAGCGAACAATCCGACCCGCCGCCCGAACAACACGTCCCCCAGGCGGTACAACGCCGGGACGGTGACGACCGCGGGGATCACAGACAGGCTCCTGATAATCCACTCACTGTCCCCGAGCACCAACCAGAGCCGGAGCAAGAGCATGTAGAGCAACATGTTCGGATTGTGCGTAGCCAGGAGGTCGACGAACCCTGACCAGTCCAGTCGGGCCGTGGCCACACTGATCGCCTCGTCCCCCCAGAGACTCTTCGTCCCCAGGAACAGCACCCGCAGGAGCAAGGCGGTGCCGACAACACCGAGCAGGAGCAGGCGCGTGGATGTCAGGAACCCATGAACCGGCACGCCCCGCGCCGGCGCCTCGGTTGGCTCGAGACCCATGGTGGTCACAGGAGCATTAGAGAGCGGCCTCGCCGGCATCATCGTCCCTCCGACGCGGCGCGGTAGCCTTTGTGATCCAAGAAGGCAAAGACCAGGCCACCCGGCAGGCTTGCCAGCACGCCGGTCAGGAACCAGGTGAGCGAGAGGCTGAGCGCACTCGCCGACGGCAGGCCGATCTGCCCAAAGAGATAGACCACGGTCCCTTCGCGCACACCGAGGCCGGAGATGCTGACGGGGATCATTGTCACGATGGTGACGATCGGCACCAGCACCAGGAACACCTCGAAGGGCACGGTGAAGCCCAGCGCGCGGGCCGCCAGGAAGTGCGCGTAGACCATGACCAGTTGCACGAGTAGCGATTGCACAAACGCAGCTCCAAGCGCCTTCTGGTGGCTTCCATACCTGCCGATTCCGTCAGCCACGGCGTCCACCATCGCCCCCAGCGGCCCGAACCCGTGGCGCGAGAGGATCCGGCTCACCCACGCCCACAGCCTTCGATTGAAGACCATGACCAACCCGAGTATGAACACACAGGCGGCCGCGAGCACCACCCACGTGGCCGTCCGATCCGAACTCAACAGCAGGGCCACGACCGCGATGACGATGAGCGCAGCCAGGCCGCTGAGCCGTTCCACCGGAATGGACGCCAGCGCGCCCTGCCTGCCATCGGTCTCGTTATTGATGCGATACGCCCTGACCAAGTCGCTGCCGATCGTTGCCGGCATGAAGAGACCGGCAAACATGCCCTCAAGGTAGAACAGCATCAGCCGCCCAAGAGGAATGCGGACTTCCTGGACGCGCAGCAGCAACTGCCAGCGCACGCCGCTGAGGAACTGGGCTACCCAGTAGAGCACCACCGCGCCCAAGAACGGGAACGGCCTCAAGGAACGGATCGTCTGGAACACAAGCTCCCGATCCGTGCGCCAGAAGAGCACTGCCAGCAAGAACAGGCTGATGGTGCACTTGAAAAGCAGCGACGCGCGCCGGGCGCGGCTGCCTATGGGTTGGGTGGTGGACTCCCCCAATGGCCCTTCCCGGCCTGCCCGGGCTCGGCAGAGCCCGATGTCTGGCTTGCGTCCCCGAGGATGTTTCTCACCGCATAGATCGACTTGCCTAGCCCCTCATGGTAGACCCGGACCAGGATCTCCCCTAGGAGACCCATCCCGATGAGCTGGGCTCCCAAGACGATGAGCAGAACACCCAGCAACAGGAGCGGTCTCTGACCGATGCTCTCTCCAAAGACTAGCCTCACGGTAGTGAGATAGAGCGTGATCAGCGCCCCCAGGCCTCCCAGGATCATGCCGAAGCCGCCGAAGGCGCGGATCGGTTTGGCCATGAAGCTCAGGAGGAACTTCACCGTAATAAGATCGAGGAACACCTTCATCGTCCTGCTGAGCCCGTACTTCGAGACGCCGGCACGGCGTGGCGCGTGCCGCACTTTCACCTCGGCGACGGAAATCCCCATCCAGCTGGCGACTGCCGGGATGAAGCGATGCATATCTCCGTACAGCCGTAGATTCTCTATGACCTCCCGACGATAGGCCTTCAGGGTGCAGCCATAGTCGTGGAGTCGAACGCCGGTCGTGACCGAGATCAGCGTGTTGGCGAGCCTGGATGGGAGTGTCCTGGTCAGGAAGGTGTCTTGCCGATCCGCTCTCCAGCCGCTCACGACGTCGTGCGTGGCGAGCATCTCCAAGAGCCGCGGGATGTCCGCCGGGTCGTTCTGCAGGTCGGCGTCCAGGGTGACGATCACGTTTCCCCGCGCGTAGTCGAAGCCTGCGGCCAGCGCCGCTGTCTGTCCGAAGTTGCGTCGCAACACGAGGATCTTCCAACGTGGATCCCGGCGACGTATCTGCTCCAGGAGGGCAAGCGTCCTGTCCTTGCTCCCGTCGTCAACGGCGATCACCTCGTAATCCCTACCCAGCGCCTCCAGGACGGGCGTCAACGCCCGGTCGAGCGCCTGCACGTTGGCTTCCTCGTCGTAGAACGGGATCACAACCGAAATAGAGGGCGATCCGTGTTGTGACACTCCTATGCTGTGGCTCCCCGATTCCGCAGTACGACCGGGCGACTCGCCACCAGAGAGTGCGGTGCCTCTCGCGGTTGTCGGATTGAAACTCATCCCTCAGCCTCGAGCCTCCGGATGACTGAGAGCCTTGACCTCAGGTTCCGACGCGAAACCAGAGCTGCGCTCCCACCGCCTGAATGCATCCTCCTCCGCCTGCCGCTCGGCGGCGCTTTCGCTGAAATAAACCGATGGCGGCTCGCTCCTGGGATCGACGGTCTTGCCCATGATCCCGAAAGAGCCATCCCGAATTCCCCTCACCATCATCCATGCCTTTGCCGGCCCGCGTTCCTCGCGGAAGAAGATCACGACAATCCGGGCCAGCAGTCGGGCGACGGCCTTCGCGCGACCCCGCTTCCGTAGATGGAATCGATAGTAAATCGCGTTCCGCGCCTGGTAATAGAGCTTCCAAGCGGGAAAGCCCTTTCGCGGACGATGGGCCCCGTGCCAGACCGTGGCTCTGGTCGACACCGTAAGCCCGAACCCGCCCTCGTCGCGGATGCGGTTGATGAAATACTCGGTATCCTCCACGTGCCAGAACAGATCCGCACGGGGGACTCCCACCGCCCGCACAATCTCCGCTGGAACCAGGATCCCGCGCCACGCCACCCCGTGCTTCTGGTCGGCCGGCAAGCGGTGGGGAAACACGACCCTCGGCGGAGGGATCTCAGCATCCTCGAGGAGGTACTCCAGGCATCGGGAGGAGAGGATCACGTCGTCATCGATCGCCCAGATGTACTCGCACTGGCGCTTCATGGCCGCGGTGAAGCCCGCGGCAAATCCTCCCGCCGGTCCCAGATTCTCCGGAAGGCGCAAGACCGTCACCCGCGGGAAGCGGCGTTCGATCTCCTCCGCCGTCCCGTCGCTGCTTGCATTGTCAACAAGGATGACTGCATCGACGGGGCGGGTTTGCCCCAGGACCTCGATGCAGCGCTTCACCGCACCGTCCAATCTGTTGTGCGTCAGGATGACCGCGGTCACCCTCTTGTCTGCGGGCTCTCGCATACTCACCTGCTCGTGCGTTGCTCTCGTGTAGTCCTGCCACGCGGGTATATGGACGTCAGACTCATGGCCAGCCTGGCCAGGGAATCCTGCGTCAGGCTCACGGCGAGCCTGGTCAGAGAATCCTGGATGTCCACCGAATGGCGGTAGAGCAAAAAGGGATCTCGTTTTCCAACGGTGTTTCGTCCGGGCAGTGAGATGAACGCCGCGACATAGCCAAGCTCCCGCAGCGTCGGGACGGCTCGGGCGTCAGCGAAGCCGTAGGGGTAGGAGAACACCGGGACGACCCCGCCCAGCTCGCGCTGCAGATCGGCGTGCGCCCCGACGAGCTCGGATCTCAGCTGCGTCTCGGTAAGGGCGGGCAACGAGGGATGGGTCTGGGTATGGGACCCGACCACGAGGCCTTCCGCCACTAACATGCGCAGCTCGTCCCAGGCCAGGATTGGATCTTCAGTGGGCGCATAGGTTCCCAGGACGTCGCGCAGTGTCTGCATGCCGGCTGACAGGTCGGCCGGGGCGAGCGGCTTGAGGAAGCGATTCAGCTGCCGAATCGCCGCCCATCGTTCCTGGGGACCGTCCAGGTGCAGGGGGCCGAGCCCGAACAGTTGGACCTGCGGCGCGGTCGTCCTGGTCACGATCTCATAGAGCTCATCCCACCAGAATGGCCGCGCGGCCCCCCGAAGGCCCGTTGGAATGAAGAGCAGGGCGGGGACCTTGTGGCGTTTGAGCACCGGCCAAGCGTTGGTGAGGAAATCGCGGTAGCCATCATCGAAGGTGACCAGCACCGCTCTCCTCGGCAGGGTCGTTTCTCCACGCAGCGCTGCGACCGCGTGTTGAGTGGAGATGGGGACATAGTGGCGCGCGACGTACTGCATCTGCTCCTCGAAGGCCGCCGGCGTTGCGCTGAGCACCTGGGGATCCCCGCGGGCTCCCACTTGATCGCAGACACGATGGTAGACGAGTACCCGAAGGGCCCCGTCCCGATGAACATCAAGGGCGCGGACCGTGGCGGTGAGCGCTGACGCGAACAGAGGGCTTGGCCGCGGACTGACTGTTGAAGGCGTCGGGAGCAGGCTGTCTGGGAAGGCGGCCACAACCGCCGCCTGACGTGGCATCATGATTCTCTCGTACACGGCCTCGTGGGCGGCCACACTCTTGGAGATACGGTACCGCCCGCGCACCCACGTCTGGGCTGCACTCCCCAGACGCTCCGCCAGCGCACTGTCCTCTGCCACACGCACCAGGTTCGCCGCAATCTCCTCCGGTGACTGGAGGTCCGCCAGCAACGCCACCTGGCCGTCTCCCGTGATCTCCCGAAGTGCCGGAATACGGCTGACGACACATGGCCTCCCGGCGGCCATCGCCTCGAGTACGGCATTCCCCAAACCCTCGAAGAGGGACGGAAAGACGAAGATGTCGGCCGCGCGCAGCAAGACCTTGACATCCCGCCGCTCACCGAGCAACGTGACATGATCCTGAAGATGTTCTGAGCGGATCAATTTCTCGAGCGTCGGCCGCAGAGGCCCGTCCCCCGCAATGTACAGGTGGGCCGACGGGAATCTGGCCACCACCTGGTGCATGGCCCGGATCGCGTATCGCTGCCCTTTTTGTGGGACGAGACGCGCGACGTTGAGGATGATGGGGTAGGCACCTGTCCATTCCAGCTGGGCCCGAACCCCTGCGACGTCGCGACTCCCACCGTCCGACTCCTGGTCGAAGTCCAGTCCGCGGGGAATGACCACAATCTCTTCGGGCGACAGCCCGATCTGGCGACACGCCGAGTCCTTGACGCTCTCCGTGATGGCCACGAAGTCCCCGCCCCACCACCTCGCCGTCACCCGGTCAACCCACTGGACCAGCCACACCTTGCGCGGGCTCAGGCGTGGATTGTCAAGGACCCACTCCGGCTCATACGATGTGTTCACGAGCGTCGTGACCACGCTCTTGTGAGCGAGCCGCCCAACCACCCGCGCCAGGATCGTGGGCCTGTAGAGGCTCGAGTGGATGATGTCGGGATTGACTCGCTTGACCACCTTCCGTAGCCTTGCGAGCGCCCTGACGAGGTCTCCCTCAGGTTTCAGCCCAATGGTGGAGACGGGAATGCCGACCTTCTCGAGTTCTCCGGCGAAACGGCCCACGTCTGCCATCGTGCAGACTTCGTGGCGAAACCGCGACGTATCGGACCGGAACAGAAAGGCGGCAAGCTGTGACTCCGAGCCTCCGGTGCCCAGGCCCTCGATGACGTGCAGCACGACGATCGGACGCCCGGTCGTCATACGGGCTCGCTCTGAATCCAGGGTCCCCGCAGCCGGGTCGCCAGGGTGCGCATATGCTCTTCCCCATCCAGGTATGACTTCAGCTTGAGCCGAAACAGCCAGGAGGCATCACTCTGCTGGATCGGCCGCCGCCAGAGGGCCAGCGGGTCGAACGTCCCAAAGGGATTCTTGCCGCACCCGCCCCGGACCGCAGTACGAAAATACTCTCCAACAGTGCGGCGCACCGACGGCGTCAGCCTGCCCCATGGATAGGCGAAGTGCTGGGGGTTTGACCCGACGCGATCCGCAATGAGCTCCCGGCTTCGTTCCAGCTCGTTCCGCACGAGACCGGCGGGCAGGTGTGAGAGATCGGCGTGGCCATGCGTGTGCGCTCCGGCGGTGATGAGTCCGGATTCGACCATCTCCCGCACCTGTACCCACGTGAGCGGGCGGGGACGGCAACTTGCTCGGGCGAGGCTGCCGAAATCAAGTGGCTCTTGCGCCTCGATGTATCGAGTCGCGAGGTAGACTGTCGCCGGTATCCGATATTCCTGGAGCACCGGAAACGCGGCATCATAGACCTCACGATATCCGTCATCGAAGGTGACCACCACGACATCGGATCGCGTGCTGAGGTCCTCACGCACGGACCTGTTGACGACCGCGTCCATGGAGACCACCGTGTAGTGTTTCCGGAGGTACGACATCTGCTTGGTGAACTCCGCCGTTGGCACGTCGATGTCGCTTCTGGTCCCGCCGCCAACCCGGTGGTAACCAAGAATGATGAGGCCCGGCCGGCGCTCCCGGAAGAACACTCCGTATGGGATGGCGGCCAGCTTGACCAGGCTGTGAAGCACGTTCATGACGCCTCCTCGGGATGCCCAACGAGACGCCCGCGAGGGGTCGGGCGAGCATCGCGGATGGCGCTGATGAACCCCAGGACGGCCTGGCGCTGCAGGAACCAGAGGGCTGCTCCGTACACCACGACTCCCAGGGCAACGAGCAGCACCAGCGCCGGCACCTGTGGCACGCCGGTGCTCTCCAATGCCCACTTCGCCGGTGCCAGCGCGACCGCCATCACAGCCGAACCGATGATACTGGTGGACACAGCGTCCCACAGCTCACGCCATCGCACCCCGGTGGCTTCCGCCAGAAACCGATACACGATTGGCGTCAGGATGGCCGTCGCCACAACGTGGCCTGTCGCCACGCCAAGGATCCCCCACCTCAGCCCAATGGCATAGGCAGGGACATATGCCAGCGTCGACAGGATCGTCCCGCGCAGGTGAAGGTCTGCGCGACCAACGGCCATGAGCCCACTCGGCCCCAGCGAAGTCATCATCCCCACAACCCCCGAAAGGGCGAGAATGCTGACGACGGAGCCTGATGGACTCCACTTGGGCCCAAACAGCACGCCGACCGCCAACGTCCCTACAAAGGCAAGCCCCACCATGACCGGCATGGCCATCATGGTCACGTATCGTGTGGCCAGGAGAAACGCGCGCTTGAGTCGATCGTCATCGTCTTGGAGCCTCGAGAGGGCAGAGAAGATAACCCGGTGCACGGTGGAAATGAAGTCGTTCAGTGGCGCGGAGATGATCGCAAACCCGAATGCGTAGAACCCCAGCGCTGTCGCTCCCAGGTACCGCCCAATCAAGACGTTGTCACTGCTCCGATTCAGGTAGTTGAAGAGCCGGGAGAGGAGGAGCGGCCCCCCAAACGACCAGAGGTCCCGAAACTTCGCCCAGGAAAACTGCCTCTTCGGCCGCCACCCCGTCACTCGATACAGCAGGACGGTGCTGGCCAGCGTTCGGCTGAGTTCCTGGCCTACCAGGCTCCACACTCCCGCGCCGGAATAGGCCAGGGCAATGCCTGTCAGCCCCCCAACGGCGGTCGCCACGATGGAACGCAGTGACAGACTGCGGTAGGCCATGCGCCGCGAGATCATCGCGACCTGCGTAGCCGATCCTGCGGCGATGACAAAACGCAGCGACAGGAAGATGATGATCGTGACGACGCGGGGCTCCCTGAAAAGCCTGCCCAGGATTCCGCCTGAGGCCGCGACAATCGCGAAGAGCACAACCCCGGAGGCCAGGTTCGCCCAGAATGCCGTGGACAAGTACTCGTCGTCCACCTCTTTCCGCTGAACGATCGGCGCCGCGAGGCCCAGGTTGGCGAAGAGGTGGAAGAAGGCGGTCGATGCCGAGGCCATCGCCAGCAGGCCGAAGGCTTCGGGAAGCAACAGCCGCGCCAGGACGATGGAAAACGCCAGATCGATAACGCGACTCCCGATCTGGTCGCTGGCCAGCCAGAACGCCCCGCGAACGGCAGCCGTCCCCATCTGCTGCGGCGTGGAGGGCCGCAGGCTGGCCGTCACTTTTTCTGCTCTCCCCCAGCATCCGTGCTGTCGCCCTGGCGCGGTGCCAGGTATGCCACCCACATAAACAGGAAAGGAAAGAACATGGACGCGCGCTGACGAGCAATGATCCCGAAGTTTCCAAACGCCGAGAAGAGAAAGATAAACAACAGGATGTAGACGCTGACGAACAGCAGGTAGCTGTTCCGAAACATCCCGGACATCGCCGCGGCGACGCTTCGTCGCCGGTAGAGCATCAGCGCGAGGAGACCAAGACCCTCCAGGGAGGCGATGAGCGCTGTTACTCGATGGGCCTCCCAGGGGAACGGACGGAACAAGATGGTCGGAACAGCCATGGCCAGGCCAGCGGCGCTTCGAATGTCTACCTGTTCGAACCCCGAGCCGCCACGAAGGGACCGCCACTGCCGCTCGCCGATCGACTCGAGCACGACCTCGGGTTCCTCGAGAAACACCGCATAGCCGCTCGTCGCCACCACGAACTGGAACGTGAGCGCAATCACGACCCACCCCGCGAGCCTCACGATGGGGGTCATGAAGCTAGCGCGAATCGGGAGGATGAGCGACGAGATCCCGAGCGCCAGCAAGAACAATACGACGATGTGGGGGCGAATCCAGAAGACGCCGACGAGGCCAAGGACCAACCACCACAGCCCGACGATACTGAAGCGATGCTGCAGGCGCGCGACGCCATAGGCCGCCATACCGAGAAGCATGATCACGAGGGCGTCTTTCCCCAGGCTGCTGGTCCACAGCAGTAGGGACGGATACAGAAAGATCATCAGCGTGTACAGACGCCGGTGGCCTTGCGGAAAGGCTGTGGTGAACGCGAGGTGAAAGAAGAGCATTCCGATCGTTCCAAACCACGCCCAGAGAATCGAAATGCCTCCAAACGACACGCCGGCCGCATAGTAAAAGAGCGCTACGAGGAGTTTCACAAAGCTCGTCCCCAGGGTCACCAGGTGCGTGGGCCACTCACCGCGCGCCAGCATCAGGGCGTGACCCTTCCCCCCGGCATCGTACGCGTAGGCATCGGCCAGCAGGCCTCCGGCGTGCCGGAACCACGCCATCAGCACCTTGAACGCGAAGCTGACGAGAATCACCGTGAGCAGCTGGGACCCCTGCGGGTCGGCACGAGAAACACGCCAAAACAGCAAGAGTGATACGACCGTCAGAACACTGAGGATGACCCCCGCCCGCACGACTTCCATGTCATCCGTACCCAGGAACACCCCCATGACGCCGGCCAGCGGCACCAGCAGTAGGAGGGTCCAGAGGACTTGGGAATGCGGTCGGAGACGGGCAATGGTACTCATTAGAACACCTCCAGATCCCCGAGAGACAGGCGCCAACGATCGGGGTGGACGCAGGCGGTGACCGCCTCCGGACTGAGGGGATGCGCCACGAAGTGCGGCCCCACCACCGGGAGCCGGCGGAACCCTGCGCGCGTCAACACCCGATCATGTGCGGAGCCCAGAGCCGCGTGCGCCAGGAGGTAGTCGGCGTCCACCGCGCCCGCGATGCCTCGGATGGCCGCGGTAGCGTCGTGCCCCGCGCCGGCGCCCAGCAGCAGTTCGCTGATCATGATCTCACGCATGCCGCGCCGCAGGTTCGGACGAAAGATCACCACCACGGCCGCATCGCGTTGCTGCGCGTGGATGTAGTACGGCAGTGTCGGTGCGACCCCATAGCGCCAATGCAGAAAACTGACCGACCGATCGGTCCGAATGCCCTCGATCGTGTGCCGACCATCCTCCTCCAGCGTGCGCGCGAGACCCTCGGCACTCGAGAACCGCATGGCCGCCGGCACCACCGGGACTCCCGCGACCGCCTGACGGCTCCGCGCGCGCAAGCCACTCAACACCATGCGACCGGGCCGCAGCACCTTCACCAGCAGCCTCGGTCGCCCGACGTACACCCAGCCAAGCTTGAGGTACCCTGGGAGGCTGTACCGGTTCGGGGTGTTGAAGATCAGGTCGACCCCGTCGGCGCGCGCCCGTTCCACCGTGTGCCGGGTGAGCGTCGAGAAGACGCCGAACCGTCGAAACGCCGGATGCGTTGCGGTATCCACGGCGCGGACCGCCCGGAGGGTTCGCGACCCGACACGAAACTGCCACCGCATGAACGCCCGCAATCCCATGATTTCGCCATTCTCCGCCAGAGTCAGCAGCGACTCCCCAAACGGGTTCTGGAAGTGCTTCCACTGCCAGAACGCGCTGGTGCGCTCGAACGCGCGCCCGTTTCCCAGTGCCTGGCGGAGCAGGGCGATCACCCGCTCCTCATCCTCGGGCCGGTAGGATCGAACGGAGAACGCCGCGTCACTCACGGCAGGGCCCCCACGTGTTCGTAGACGCGCTCGACTGCGGCAACCATCTGCGCCATGTTGTACCGCTGCCGGACATGCCGGCGTGCAGCCTCACCCATCCGCGCTCGCCGCTGCGGGTCCCTCAGGAGACTCAGCATGCCACCCGCCAACCCATCGACATCCCTGGGCTCGACCAGCAGCGCGGTCTCGTCGGGCACGACCACCTCGGGGATACCCCCCACCCTGGTCAGCACCGCCGGGCGCGCCAATGCCATGGCCTCCAGGAGCGAGACGGGAATGCCCTCGTGGAGGGACGAGAGCACAAAGAGATCGGCCGCCCCGATCAGGGTCGTGGCGTCGGAACGGAACCCCGTGAACTTCACGTGGCCATTCAGCCCGAGGCGCCGGGCTTCCCCGGCCAGCGCGTCCGCCAGCGGGCCCACACCGACCATCAGGAATCGCGCGCTCGGCTCGCGATCCACCACGCGTCGCGCCGCCGCCAGCAGGTAGCGGTGACCCTTCACCGGCCGCAGATTGCCCACGTGGATCACGATCCGTGTCCCGGGCTCGAAGCCGAACTCTCGCACGACCGCGTCGCGGTCCACCGGCAACTGGTCGAACATCTCGACATCAACGGCGTTGGGGATGGTAAACAGGAACGGTTTTCCATTGCGGACGTGCCGCTGCACCTGGCCGGCCACCGCATCAGAGACCGCGATGACCGCATCGTTCATGCGATAAGTCGTCCGGTTGAGCATCCGTGTCACGAGCCTGTGGCGCGACGGGAGACTGTGTTCAGTGTAGACCAGATGCCGGACGCCGGCGCGCTCCTTTACCAACCGGGCGAGCACGCCCGTCACGGGGAGGTGCGCATGGATCAGGTCGATCTGCTCCCGTCGCAGGAGGGCCACCAGTCGCGACAGCACTCCCAGGTCCCATACCCGTCGAACATCGAGGCAGTGCACCGGGATCCCCGCGGCCTCAAACGGCGCTACCAGCGCGTCCTTCCACGGGAGGAGATACCCCACCCGGTAGTCGTACTGCCGGCGATCGAGGTAGGGAATGGCACGCTCCAGCAGCCGCTCGGCGCCACCCAAGCCGAGCCCCTTGATCAGCAGCATGACGCGGACGCGATCAGGCACGCCCATGGGGTGTGGCGATGGCCGGCGCCCGCTGGTGCGTCCCGGCGATCATCGTGGCCCGATACTCCGACAGCGTCTGAGCGGCGCACCGCCCGCGTACCGCGGTGAACAACGCGTCCAAATCAACATAGAGGTTCTCGATGTCGGCCACGCGCTGGAAGCGCGGGCTGCCGCCTGACATCAGCTCGGATGAGTGCAGCATGAACTCCAGGTGACCGCTCCCGCTGGAGACCGCGTCCTCGACGATCTGCACCAACTGCCGCTGGTTCCTCCCGTTCGGCCGCAGCCAGCGGACCGTCGGGAAGATCCGCCCCAGCGCCCGCCGCGCCAGCGACGACGGGGCGAGCGGCGCGTGCTGGACGGGACCGTGGAGCACCCGCGCGATCTGCGAGCGCGTGGGGACGATCGTCATCGGCACCTCCAGCAGCGCTGCCGTCCCGGACCGGCTGATGTCCTGGAGGTTGAGAAAGTAGGCTTCTGAGGGAAACAGTCGATAGTCGGCGCCCCCGGTCCCTTCCGGGCTGCCCCGGTGATGCCGCCACGACACCCCCGGCGTCACCGAGCAGTCGACGCGGTACCCCTGCGCGAACAGCACTTGCGCATACGTCTCGTTGAGTCCCCACCGGCCGGCCCGGTGGCTGGTGACCTGCGCGCCGAACTCATCTTCCAGCACCGCGGTCATCGCAGCCACCTTGTCCTCGATCACCCGTCGTGGATACTCCATCAGGTAGGGTTGATATCGCAGGTCGTCCGCCGTGAGCGGCACGAGCGGCGGTGTAGTCCACGCGTGCAGGTGCATCCCGATCTCGGCGACCCCGCGCCTCAGCACATCATGCCCAAACTCCTGGAGCGCCGGCGCCCGGGCCATATCGTAGTCCACGAGATAGGTCGGCCGCAGTCCAAATCCCTCACACAGGCTCTGAAAGCGTGGCAGAAACCCGGCGTTGCGCGTCGTGACGACCCGGGGCTTTGCCCACAGATTGTCCCCTTCGACATCGATCGTGATCAGGAAGGCGGGACGAGGCATCGCGATGCTCACGCCGTATGCAGACTCGGGTGGAGGCCGTTGACGAGAGACCCGTACATCTGTCGGTACGCCCTTGCGATCTCCGTGATCTCGAAGCGCTGGTACTGGGTTCGCGCGGCCCGGCCCATACGAACGCGACGGGCGCCGTCGCGCAACAGCGCCGCGACGGCATGGGCAAGCGCGGACTGGTCGTTCGCCGGCACAATCAACCCCGTGACGTCATGCTCCAGCACCTCGCGGATGCCGCCCACGCCGTACGCGACGGCCGGGATCCCGGCCAGTCCGGCCTCGATGATCAGGGCGGGCATCCCCTCGCTCAGGCTGGGCAGCACGCACACGTCGGCTGCCGCGAAGAACGGCCCCACACGTCCCTGCCCCGGCAGGAAATGGACGACCCCGGCGACCTGCCGCCGGTCCGCCTCTGAGCGCAGCTGATCCCGGCACGGCCCGTCGCCGACGAGCACGGCGTGGACGGGGATCCCGTGTTCGCGGCACTGCGCGACCACGTCGACCAGCGCCACCAGGTTCTTCTCTTGAGCCAGGCTTCCCACGTAGACCAGCAGCGCATCACCCGTCCCCACGCCGAGCGCGCGGCGCGTGCGCTCACGGTCTTCGGGCTCGCAGCTGATGCGCTGCGCGTCCACGCCGTTGGGGACGACCACGACTCGCGTGGTCCGCGCCCCGGCCGCGAGGTCGTCGGCCACCGCGCGCGAGACGGCCACCACCACGTCCGGCTGGGCCAGGAGCCACCGGTACGCCAGGCGTCTTGCCGGACTTCGCCGCCAGAACGACCCCATCCCGATGGCCCGGTAGACCAGGGACCATGGACGCCGGGACAGCCGCCGCGCGATGGCCAGGTACTTGAGCGTGGCGGCGCCATTCGCCTGCACGACCTGATACCCGGTGCCCTCAATCACCGCGCGCAACCTCCCGACCACACGCAGGTCGAATCCACGCGCCTGTCCCTGCGGGGCGACGGAGATCGGCTCGACCCCTGCACGGTCGGCCGCGGCGGCGAAGGCGTCGTCCATTCCAAACAGGCTGAGCACCGAGACACCCCATGAGCCCTCGCGAGCCAGCGCGCGGGAGAGGTCAAGGGCGAAGACTTCCGCGCCCCTGAGCTCACCTTGCTGGATGACCTGGAGGAGGGCTGGCAACGGTGTATTCATCCATGACACGGAGGCGCTCCGCGAAGGCAGCGCCGCAACGGGCCGTCAGTGCGGTCTAGAGTCTGACGATCTTCTCCCGGCCTTCCTTGACGGCCCGTGTGGCGTTGCGGGTGTCCACGACGAGCTTCGCGTGTCGGACCACGGCCTCGTAGTCAATGGAGGAGTGATCCGCTACGATGAGCACGCAGTCTGCGGCTCGCAGGGTGGCCGGCGTCAGCGGCCGGTTCGAGAACACGCGCCCCTCGACCGGGAGCTTCGGTACATACGGATCATGGTACGACACCCGCGCGCCGTGGTGCATCAGGAGCTCCATGATCTTGAGCGCGGGCGATCCCCGATAGTCGTCGATGTCCCGCTTGAACGTCACCCCGAGGACCATGATTCGCACGCCCGGCTGTCGGTTCCGCTGGCCGTTGAGGGCCAGCAGCGTCTTGGTGACCACGTGGTAGGGCATTTCTTCGTTTACGCGCGCGGCCAATTCAATGAAGTCCATGTGATAGTCGTACTCGCGGGCCTTCCACGCCAGGTAGTACGGGTCAACGGGGATGCAGTGACCCCCCACCCCAGGGCCGGGGACAAACGGGAGGAAGCCATACGGCTTGGTCGCCGCGGCCGCGATGATCTCCCAGACGTCCAGCCCCATGCGGTCACACAGCATCGCGAGCTGGTTGACCAGCGCGATGTTGACGTTGCGGAACACGTTCTCGAGCAGCTTGGCCATTTCGGCGGCGGCGGGGGAGGACACCGCAATCACTTTCGGCCCCAGCTGTTCGAACAGCAGCATCGCACGGCGCGTGCTCTCGGCCTCGACGCCACCAACCACCATGGGGGTGTTGTGCACCGTGTAGTCCCGCCGGCCGGGGTCGACGCGCTCCGGGACGAACGCGAGGTAGACGTCCCGCCCGACGACCAGGCCGCTCGACTCCAGGATCGGCAGGACGAGCTCCTGCGTCGTGCCCGGATAGCTCGTGCTGCGCAGGATGATCAACTGCCCCGGTCGTAGTTGACGCGCGATCCCGCGGGCGGCGGCTTCGATGCTCGATGTGTCGGGCTGCTTGTTGCGAGTACACGGCGTCGGGACGCAGATCATGATGGCGTCTGCTTCCGCCAGCCCGTCGTAGGACGAGTCGACCTTAAACAACCCGGCCGCCCGCACTGCTGCGATGTCAACCCACGGGACATCCGAGATGAGCGATCGCTGCGCGACGATCGCCTCGAGGCGGGCCTCATCGATATCAATGCCGGCCACACGGAACCCCGCCTGCGCGTACGCGACCGCGAGCGGGAGACCGATATAGCCCAACCCGATGATCGCGACGCGCGCCTGCCGGGTCCTGATGAGTTCATCGAACTCCGGCGCGACTGTGGCCCTGGCCTGATCTAACTGTGTCGTGGGAGGCATACGTATGGCTCCGCCATCCGGGTGCATTCAGTCCACCCGGCGAAGGCTACTGATCTTGGGTTCAGAACGTGCGACGTACCGGACGCCCCTGACTCTGGGGCGGCCCCAGGCGCTTACGCTACGGCTTCGATATCCGTGACATCCATCTCGACCGGCGTCGTGCCGCCCAACAGACTCAACAGCACGCGCACCCGGTCCCCACGACTGCATGGCCGCTCCAGGATGCCTTCGAGCCCCGCGAGGGGCCCGTGCACGATCCGCACCGATTCGCCCGCGCGAAACGCCGGGCACCACTGTAGTACATCGCTCTCCCCGTACCGACCCCGCAGCAGCGCCATCGCCTCCGGTGGGACGGGGGTCGGGATCTCTCCGGTGCATACGATTTGCCTGACGCCGGGCGTCCACTTCACCGTGTGCCAGGGTTCAGGCTCGAGCGCCATGTGCACGAACACGTAGGACGGGAAGAGCGGTTCCACGATGGTGACTCGGCGGGCGCGCCGCTTCCGAAGTTGTTCCACCTTCGGCAAAAAGACCGGCAGACTGCAGCGCTGGTGCAGCCAGTAGAGCACCCGGTCCTCCTGTCGCGGTTTGGTCTGCACCGCGTACCAGTGAGGCTCCTCAGCGGAGGCCGCCTCCCAGATCGGCATCAGCGGGCGGCGGAGCGCGGGTCCTTGGCCCGCGCAGGCACGCGATTGAGCACCGTGCCGAGCACGTGTGCTCCCACCCTGTCCAACAGCTGGCGCGTCTCCTGCTGGTCCCGGCGCGAGGCCCCCTGGGACGACACCACCTGCAAGACGCCGTCCACGCTCTTTCCAATGTGCAGCGTGTCCGGGTACTGCAAGATCGGCGGGGTGTCCACCACGACCAGGTCGAAGCGCGTCCGCATGAGATCGAAGAGCTCCTTGAGCCCGGCCTGACTGAGCAGGGCCTGGGCGGGAATGATTGCCTGCCCCGCTGGCACGAGGAAGAGATTGGGAATGTGGGTCGGCGCCGCTGCGCTCTTGAGCTCGATCTTGCCCGTGAGGACCTCAGCCAGCCCGGGGCTCTGGGGCAGCCCGAACGCCTGATGGAGCCCGGGCTCGCGCATGTTCGCGTCGACCACGGCGGTTGGCCGTCCTGTCCGGGCCATGGTCATACCGAGGTTCAGCACCGTCGTGGAGACCCCGTCACCCAGCCGGGCAGCTGCGACGGCCACCACGGCTGGGGGTTTGCCGTTGCTACCCAGCAGGATGCTGGCCAGCAGCAGGCCATACGACTCAACAAACGGTGTCCCCTGATCCGACGTGGAGACTGTCACGAATCCATTTACGGCCATGTCCGCCACCTTCTCGTGCCTCTTTGTGTCCGCCATTTAGCGTTCGTCGCCGGCCAACCCGATCGCACCCATCAGGGGCTGCGGGTTGCCCAGCCAGGCGACCGTCGTCGAGGCCACATTTTGGATGACTGTCGTGGCGCCGTTGAACCGCGTCACGGCTGCGGCAAGCGCCAACATCACGGCAATCACTAGCGCGACAATGAAGACGGCGGGAGCCGGCGAGGGCTTCAGATTGCCCTGCGCAGGGATCTGCGCCAGGACAGGCACGCCCAGCGCACGCTCCGCGTCCTCCGGCGTACGGATGCGATCGTCCAGCGACTCGAGGAAGAGCGCGACCGCGATGCCCAAGACCATGCCCGCGAGGCCAGCAGCGGCTGTCGTCCGGGGCAGAGGCGATGGCGCCGGGCGCGCAGGTGCGTTCGCCGCTTCGACCACGAGGAGCGTCGCCGGATAGTTCCCGGCGAGGTTCTCGCGCAGCAGAAAGTCCTGATAGCGCGCTGACAGCGTCGCGTAGTCGCTCTCCAAAACGCGATTCTCGCGATTCAACCGATTAAATTCAGTCTCGGCGGCCGGAATCGTCATCGCGGCTGCGGCCCGTCGCCGCACCGTGACCTGCAACGCCTCGGCGCGGGCGGCCAGCGCCGTCCGGTCGACCTCGTAGTTCACGATCTGGTCCAGCAAACGAGCGTGCAGGGGGTTGTTCACTGTGATCTCTTCCGCGATTGAGGTCCGGGCCTCGGCGGTGAGCCGAGCCCGCAGCTCCGCGATCTCCCGCACCACCTGCTCCATGCGCGGGTGCTGCGGCGTGTACGCCTGCGCCAGGGTCGCGCGCTGGATTTCGAGTCCCACAAGGTGATCCTGATATCGCCGGAACACGGGGTTGTCCGACGTCGAGCGGGACGCGACAATAGTCGGCTGCTCCCGCTGCAGGCGGCTCCGGGCGGCGGTCAAGCGTACGCCGTTCTCTCGAAGAGACAAGAGGGCGGCATCGAGCTCGCTCTGAGCCGCGGACATAGCGGTCCGGATGTGCGCCGTCTCAGCCGCGAGGGAGGCCATTTGGCGGCTCTCCTTGAACGTCTGAATCGCGCGCTCGGACGCCTCCAGACGCACGCGGGCCAACCTGAGCTGCTCTTCAACAAACCGTCGGGCCTCCACGATGCTTGCGCGGTTCGTTTCGCGGAAGAATGCCACGAACTCTTCGGCAGTCGCGTTGGCGATATTGGCAGCCAGCTCCGCGTTTCGCGCCGACGCCGTGATCCGCAGCAGGGACGAGCCGAGCACGGGGGCCGCGGCGACCGACTCCTGAACCTCGGATGGACTCGACAACCCCAGCCGCTTGGCGACGCGCTCCGCGATCGGTCGGCTGCGGATGAGGTTCAAGATATCTTCCATGACCGTCGAAAACGATGGTCGAACCAACCCACCGGCATCATCTGCTCCCGTCACACGTGGCGCCGGCGCCAGCACCGGTGCCGTCACGATCATGGTAGAGGTCGCTGTGTAGCGGACGGGCAACCGCGCGCCCCGCCACAGAGCGCCTCCCATGGCGATGAGGATGACAACCGCCACCAACCACAGACGATTTCGAATTGCCTGAACGTAGCGCCTGAGTTCACTTGCCTGTGCACTCATGGTCGTCGCTCCCCTTAGTCCGATTCCCGAAAAGCGCCTTGGTCGAAGACTGGCGCCAACGCTAGAATCCGAACACCGTTCTGACCAGGCTGTACCCGGACAACCACGCCAGGATGTCGCCCCACCTGACGAGTGCTCCTTGTGGCACATAGACGATGTCCTGGTGCTGCAGCGCCACGTTCTGCGTCATGTCGCCTCGCAGAATCTTGTTCATGTCGACGGGCGTGACCGTTGCCTTGCCCTCGGGTAGGTTGCGAATGATGCCGATGTTGTGAGTCGCTGCCCGATCCGCCGGGCCTCCAGCCATCGCCACGACGTCGATGAAGCGTGCGCCGTCATCGACATCGTACGGTCCCGGGGATCTCACGGCGCCAAGAACGAGAATGCGGTTCTGAAGCGCGGGGACCATGATGATGTCACCGGCCTCAACGGGAACATCGGCGGTGCGGTCTCCCTTGACCAGCAACCGGTCCAGGTCCAGAGCGATGGTTTGGCCCGTGGACCGTCGCGTCAGGGTAGCCCTCCTCAAGGCTGCTCGCGGTGTCACCCCGCCGGCCGCGGCGAAGACCTCGAACACGGTCCAACCCCTCTGAATGTCCACGGAGCCCGGGCGCGCCACCGCGCCCACCAGGAACACGCGAGCCGGCTGAACGCTCGCGACGGTCACCGATACCTGCGGGCTTTTGAGGTATGCTTTGAGCGCGGTCGCGATCCGGTCGGCGAGCTGCGACGGTGTTACCCCGGCAGCGTCGACATCGCCGACCAGCGGGAGCGTGATCTTCCCATCCGGCCGGATCGTCACGGTCCGGCTGAGACTGGGTTCCCCGAAGACTGCAACCTCAACAGAATCCCCAGCCGTAAGAACATAGTTCTGGGGGGTCTGCGCCGCCACACGCGCCACCGGCATGGGCGCCAGGCTGAACACCACCGACAGGACTGCCACCCACACCCCAGCCGCGACGGCCCACGACCGATTCTGACGCGACTGCCTAAACGGCCCTCCCACGTTCGTGCCCCCTTTCCTCCAATACGCGTCCTTCCAGCACAAGGTACTCTTCCACCTCACTCGTAATTGGGTCGCCGCCCATGAACAGCCCAACGATGACCCACTCCTGCCCTCGGTAGGTCAACTGGTCGCCTATGTAGT
>Ga0247727_10004253_pt1 | contig 30558 bp, 33 predicted proteins | sample WisWelCaveWW1625_FD_202498 | JGI IMG/M metagenome (GOLD analysis project Ga0247727, IMG submission 202498) | Biofilm microbial communities from Wishing Well Cave, Virginia, United States - WW16-25 | ecosystem: Environmental > Aquatic > Deep subsurface > Groundwater > Cave microbial mat | place... | reverse complement strand
CGCAGCATCGGGAATTGGATGCGGGGTGCTGCGGCAGGGTTGCGACGCCGCAGAGCGGGCTGATAGAATTTCGCCCTGTCCGGTAGCAAGGAATTGCACCAAGTGAAGCGCGCTGGTTTGCCGCTGCGCTTCCGCGGAACGGAGGAATTGTTTGGCCAAATATGATCTTGCCGTGATCGGAAGCGGCCCCGGAGGCTACGTGGCTGCGATCCGCGCTGCACAATGGGGCCTGAAAGCCGTTGTCATCGAAAAAGACGGAGTCCTCGGGGGGACATGCCTGCACGTGGGCTGCATCCCGACCAAGGTGCTGTTGCACCATGCCGAGGTGTACGAACACCTGAAGCACGCCGACGAGTATGGGTTCGAAATCAAAGGCATACAGGTGAACTGGGCGGCGGGCCTGGCGCGCAAGGATAAAATCGTCAAAAAGCACGCCAAAGGAATCGAGGGTCTGTTCAAGAAGCACAAGATTGACAGCATGGCCGGATGGGCGCGCATCGCCGCGGCCGGGCGCGTCAGCGTCGAGAAAGATGGAAAACACACTGAGGTTGAAGCGACCAACATTCTGCTGGCTACCGGCTCCGAGGCACGCGGGCTGCCGGGAGTTGACTTCGACAGTACAACGGTCGTGAGCAACCGCGAGATCCTTTCTGCGCCGGAACTGCCTAAATCGCTCATTGTGGTGGGAGCGGGCGCCGTGGGAGTCGAGTTTGCATCCATCTTCAAAACCTTCGGGGCGGAGGTAACAGTTCTCGAGATGCTGCCGAAGATCGTACCGCTGGAGGATGAGGAGATCTCCGCGGAGCTCGAGAAGTCGTTCCGCAAGCGCGGCATCAACGTGCATACAGAAGCGAAAGTCCAGACGGTCAAGAAGGATGCGAAGGGCGTCAGTGTGACGTTTCAGGACAAAGCGGGCAAGGCGCAGACCATCACCGCGGAAAGAATCTTGATCGCAGTTGGCCGGCGGCCATGCACGGATAACATCGGGCTGGAAAAAACCAAGGCCAAGGTGGAGCGCGGGTTCGTCCACGCCAATAAGCATATGGAAACGGATGAGCCGCACCTGTACGCCATCGGCGACATCGTGGCAGGGATGCCGCAACTGGCGCACGCAGCATCACTGGAGGGCATCATCGCCGTCGGGCGGATGGCCGGCAAAACCGTTCCGGAAATCGACCGCGGGCGCATCCCCGCAGCCACCTACTGCGACCCGCTGATCGGCTCGATCGGGCTGACGGAAAAACAGGCGCGCGAGGCTGGCTACGCGGTGAAAACGGGAAAATTCCCGTTCGTGGCCAACAGCAAATCGTCCATCGTGGGGACGCACGAAGGGTTTATCAAGATCGTTGCCGAGGAGAAGTACGGCGAAGTGCTGGGCGTGCATATCATCGGCACCCAGGCGACGGAAATCATGGCCGAGGCAGTGACGGCCATCCAGCTCGAAGCGACCGTTGACGATATGATGTGGATGTGTCACGCGCACCCCACCGTGTGGGAGTCGTTCGGCGACGCGTTCGCAGCGGTGCGCGGGCTGGCCATCAACATCTAGCGCCGAGGAGGCCATGACCGAAGGCCGCACAGAATGCCTGCTGCTGGAGCTGGGGCTGACTCCGTATGCGCCGGCTTGGGAGCTGCAACGGCAGCTGGTGGCCGCGCGCAAGGCCGGGAGCATCCCGGATGTTCTCCTGTTGTGCGAGCATCCGCACGTGATCACACAGGGACGAAACGGGAAGCGCGAACATCTGCTGGCATCCGACAATGTGCTGCGGCAGATGGGAGTGGAGTACCATGTCACGGACCGCGGTGGAGACATCACCTACCACGGGCCGGGGCAACTGGTCGGGTATCCGATCCTCAAACTGGATGAAATCCGGCGCGACGTTGTGTGGTACGTCCGGCAACTGGAAGAAGCGATGATCCGGGCGACGGCGGAATTTGGCATCAACGCGCGTCGGTCCCAGGGCAAGACCGGCGTGTGGGTGGATGCATCGCGGGGGGAAGAAAAACTGGCGGCCATCGGCGTGCATCTCAGCCGGTGGGTCACGTCGCACGGATTCGCTTACAACGTAGCGACGGATCTACGGTACTTCGACCTGATTGTGCCCTGCGGGATCCCGGACCGGAAACCGGCCTCGCTCGAGGCTCTTCTGGGCCGCGCCGTGTGCCGGGAAGATGCGGGAGCTGCACTCGCGAAACACTTTGGGGCCGTCTTCGGCAGAGAGATGCGGCCTGTGACCCGGGAAGAGCTGGATGAACAGCTACGCGAATGCTTCGTCGCTGGCGGAGAGTGAAGAACAGATGCGAGGGCTGCACCAGGATTCGGAGCCGGGATGAAGTATCCGCTCAAGCGCGAGCAGCACCACGAGCTGTACTACTACATGCGGCTCACTCGCCAGCTCGAGGACCAGATGGTCAAGCTGATTCGGCAGAACAAGATGGTCAGCGGACTGTATTCGAGCCTGGGGCAGGAAGCCATCGCCGTTGGAACTGCGTATGCGCTCGGAAAGGGTGACTGGTTCGCGCCGATGATCCGGAACATCGGCTCGCAACTGGTGCGCGGGCTACGGCCGCAGCACGTCTTTACACAGCACATGGCTCGGGCCACGTCGATGACCCAGGGCAAAGACGGCACCAGCCACTGCGGCGACCTGCACGGGTTCAAGATGGTGGCGCCGATTTCGATGCTGGGCGACCTGATCCCGGTGATGGCCGGCGTGGCCATCGGCGCGCGCTACCTGGGCCACAAGGCCGTCACCATGACGTGGATCGGAGACGGGGGCACTTCCACAGGCGCATTCCATGAAGGAATGAACTTTGCGGCCAGCCAGCGCGCGCCGTTTGTTTGCGTAATCGAAAATAACCAGTGGGCGTACTCCACGCCGGTGAGAAACCAGGTGCCGGTGCGCAACCTCGCTGACCGCGCGCTGGCGTACGGCATTCCCAGTTACATCGTGGATGGGAATGACGTGGTGTCCGTATATCAAACATCGAAGGAAGCGGTGGAGCGTGCTCGCGCGGGCGAGGGCCCTGTCCTCATCGAGGCGAAAACGCACCGGATGAAGGGCCACGCACAACACGACCCCCAAGAGTATGTCCCCAAAGCGATGATGGAGTTCTGGCGCGCCCGGGATCCCCTCACCCGCTACGAGAAGTATCTGAGCGAAAACAAATTGTGGACCGCGAAAGACAAGGCCGCCATCGAGTCGCGCATCCGGACGGAGATCAAGGAAGATCTCGAGCTTGCGGAAAACTCGCCGTTCCCGCCCCCTGAGTTGGCCGAAGAGGGGGTCTATTGCGTCGGCTGCCACGAAATCAAACCCGAGTGGAAACGGCCCGTAGCCGAGGTGACGCCGCCGCGCTCAGGCGTCAGGGCCGAGTGGAAGGTCGAACACTTCGGAGACTGGGAACCGGCAATGGCGGACGCCGACGAAGCGGCCCGTGCGGCGGGTGGTAACGGAGCGCGGCGCCCGGCGCCTGCTGCGAAGAACACCAGAAAGGCCAAATCCGCGCGCCCGGTGGCGAAGGTGAGGAAATAGCTATGGGCCGGAGCGCCATCGCAACGCAGGCGGAAGCGCTGGCCGCAGCAGAAGCTCAGGCAGCCGGGCAGACCACGTTTCTCGAAGCCATCCGGCAGGCGCTGTTCGAGGAGATGGAGCGCGACCCGTCCGTTATCCTTCTGGGCGAGGACGTGGGAGTGTACGGCGGGGCGTTCAAGGTAACCGCCGGGCTGCTGGAAAGATTCGGCTGGGAGCGCGTGATAGACACACCCATCAGCGAGACGGCCATCATCGGCGCCGCCGCCGGGATGAGTTACGTGGGGCTGCGGCCGGTTGCAGAAATGCAGTTCATCGACTTCATCGCCTGCTGTTTTAACCAGCTCACTAACTTCGTGGCCAAGTCGCACTATCGCTGGGGCGCGCCGGTGCCCATCGTAGTGCGCGGGCCTTCGGGCGGTAACGTCCACGGCGGGCCCTTCCATTCGCAGAACCCGGAGATGTATTTCGTGCACACGCCGGGACTGAAGGTCGTCTATCCCTCCACGGCGTACGACGCCAAGGGGCTGATGAAGTCGGCCATCCGCGACAACAACCCGGTGCTGTTTTTCGAACACAAGTGGCTCTATCGCCGCATCAAAGAGAAACTGCCCGCAGAAGAGTACACCGTGCCGATCGGGAAAGCCGCCGTGCGGCGCGAAGGCCGCGACCTGACCATCATTAGCTATGCGGCGATGATGTACCACACACTGGAAGCGGCTGCGCAACTGGCGCAGGAAGGCATCGAAACGGAAGTCATTGACCTGCGCACCCTGCTCCCCCTGGACAAGGAAACCATCCTGGCATCTGTGAAAAAAACCAGCAAGCTGCTGGTGGTGCACGAAGACACGCGCACGGGAGGTATCGCCGGAGAAATCGCGGCCATTGTGTGCGAAGGGGCGTTCGAGGACCTCGATGGGCCGGTGATGCGCGTCACCTCTCTCGATACGCCGGTGCCGCTGGCGCCGCCGCTGGAAGACCGGTTCCTGCCCAACGTGGAAAAAATTGCGCAGGCCGCGCGGGAATTGGCAAAGTATTAGAGCCCTGAGGAGACACCTATGGCCGTTGACGTCCTGATGCCCCAGATGGGCGAAAGCATTTTCGAAGGGACCATTACTAAGTGGCTGAAAAAGCCGGGCGAGCGCGTGGAGCGTGACGAGCCGCTCTTCGAAATCTCCACGGACAAAGTGGATGCGGAAATTCCTGCTCCGGCATCCGGTGTGCTGAAAGAAATCAAGGTCGGCGAGGGCAAGACAGTGCCGATTCAGACCATCGTCGCGGTGATCGACGCAGCCGGCGCCGCTGCCGCTGCGCCAGCCGCGACCAAGGCGGCTCCGCCCGCTGCTGCTGCTTCCACTCCGGCCGCAGCGCCGGCCGCTCCTACCCGCGCGACAGGCGGCCAAACGGCGGACGTAATCATGCCGCAGATGGGCGAGAGCATCTTCGAGGGAACCATCACAAAGTGGCTGAAGAAACCTGGCGACAAAGTGGAGCGCGATGAGCCGTTGTTTGAGATCTCTACGGACAAAGTGGACGCGGAGATTCCGGCGCCGGCATCCGGAGTGCTGAAGGAAATCAAAGTGGCGGAAGGAAAGACCGTCCCGATTCAGACGGTCGTGGCGGTAATTGCGGCAGCAGGCGCCGCGGTTGCGGCGCCAAGCGCCGGTGCGGGGGCGCCACCTCCAACTCCCGCTAGACCCGCTACGCCAGCGCCCGTTGCGCCCAAAGCGGCAGCGGCCGCGGCAGGCGGAGGCGGCGGCGAAGTGCCTCCGCCGTTCCGGCCGTCGGGCGAAAAAATCCGCAGCTCGCCCCTGGTGCGGAAGATGGCCCGCGAGAACGGGATTGACCTGGCGCGGCTGAGCGGCAGCGGCGCCGGCGGGCGCATCAGCAAGCGCGACATCCAGGCGGCAATTGCCGGCGGCGCGGCGCGGCGTGCAGCGCCAGCGGCGGGTCCTGGCGCTCCTCCGCCTCCCGCAGCGGGCGCGAAAGCGCACGTGCTCCTGGAGAATGCTGTGCCGCGCGAGAGGATCTACTTCGGCCGCTACGAAGTCGAGCCGATGAGCACGATGCGGCAGCGTATTGCCGAACACATGGTAGCGTCCAAGCACGTCTCTCCGCACGTCTATTCGATGGACGAGGTGGACGTCACGCGCATCGTGGGAGTGCGCGCGAAGGCCAGGGACGAGTTCGAGAGCAAGCACGGCACGAAGCTGACATTCATGCCGTTTTTTATCCGCGCCGTGGTCGAGGGGCTGAAGGTCTTTCCCACGGTGAACTGCTCGGTCGACGGCACCAACATCGTCCATCACAAGGACATCAACATCGGCATGGCCGTGGCCCTGGACTGGGGACTGATTGTCCCGGTGATCAAGAATGCGGGCGAGAAAAATTTCCTGGGGCTGGCGCGCGCGGTGAACGACCTGGCCGAGCGAGCGCGGACCAAGAAGCTGAAGCTGGAAGAGGTGCAGGAGGGCACGTTCGCCATCACCAATCCCGGGGTGTTCGGCGGGCTGATGGGACTGCCTGTCATCAATCAACCCAACGTGGCCATCCTGGGACTGGGCGCCATCCAGAAGCGTCCGGTGGTGATTGACGACGCCATTGCCATCCGCTCGATGGTGTACGTTACGCTGAGCTACGATCACCGTGTAGTGGACGGCGCCGTGTCGCACCAGTTTCTTCACAAGGTGCGCACGACGCTCGAGGAGTGGGGCGAAAACATCCTGTAGGGCTGTGGTGGATCCTAGAGGCCGGTCCGGCATGGTGTGGATATGGCCGGTCGGCCCTTCTATTTTTGCCCTGTTGCGGCGGTTAAGGAACCGTGGCGCGGATGCCCCAGCCGGAGACGCGGACCGTGGTGGGATTCGTGGCCCAGGCCGGATAGACGGTCTTCAGTCCAATCAAATCGCCTTTTATCACGCTGACGCTTCCGGTCAACTCCAGAACCGCCACATTTTTGACGTTCCACGGCATCGTTCCGGTGATGCTCGTGTCTGCGCCGTTCTTGCGCAGTGTCACAGTGACGTTTTCTGTGCTGCCCAGCGACGCGGCCGGTGTGACGCTGTGATTCCTTTTCTCCGCGAAGCCGGGGAAGAGGATTTCCGTCAGCTCACGGTCGAGCTGGGCCATCAGGCGCCCGCGGTCCGCGAACGGGCGCTTCAGCGGCGACGTCCCCTGGACGAAGTATTCGATCTGCGCCGAAAGCTCGTAACGCGGCGCCAGCGTGCGGCGAAACCCTCGCACCGCCGGCGCGCCCAGCCAGTGGATGTAGAAGGTGTGGAAGAACAGCTTCGGCGGCGGGTACTGCTCGTTCTCCACCACCAGGATGGCAGGGCGCACTACGCCGTCCACAGTGATGTTCCGGGCCGGGTTGACCCCAGCCAGCCGCGTCTGCAGTGTGCGGAAGAATGTGTCCTTGGCGGCTTGCATGGAAAATGGTTGTGGCGGCGGGGGTTCAGCCCGCGAAAAAACTCTCCAGCCGCTCGCACTCGCGCTCACCGAGGGCCGCGCGCATCCGCTGGCGCAGCGGAGACGCCGCCTGAGCAATCAGAAACGCCAGGCGTGTAGCTGTTTCGCGGTCGAGTACGACTCGCTCGAACGAATTGCAGTCCAGGGTGATGGTAATGCGGTCGAGGATCGCACCCTGCAGGTCTGCGCCCGCAAGAACGCAGTAGCGCAGGACCGTGTCCGTGAGATTGGCCTGCGCAAACTTCGCGCCGTAGAAATTCGTGTTCTGAGCCTGCATCGCTCGGCATCGCGCCTGCTCGAAATTGGCGCGCTCCGCGGTGCAGTTTACAAACTGCGCGCCCTCGAGTCTCGCGCCGCGGAAGGACGCTTCGTACAAATCGGCCTGGCTGAAGATGACGCCCGAGAGGTCGCGGCCGGAAAAATCGGCGCCGCGCAGGTCGCCCTGGCATTCATTTTCATTCGCAGCCTTCATTCCGCAGCGACCTCCAGCGCCTCCGCGAGACGTGGTCCCACGCTTTGCCTGGCTTTTTCCAGTGCGTCTTCTGCCGTGGCACGGACGGCGCGGGCCAGACGCTGATTCACCTGTTCCTTGTCCAGCCAGGATATTTGCTGCCTCAATTCCGCCAGCAGACTTTCGGCGAATTCCGTCGCGTGCGCGCGGAAGATCCCCTGCGGCGCCCGCAGGCTGACGACCACCTGTTCGCCGGTCTCCGGGTCCACCGCGAGCGTGGTCTTGGGTCCCGGTCGCGGCCAGGGCCGTTCGCCTGCCACGCTGCCGTATTCGAGCGCGCGCAAAATTGCTCCGGATCGGTCATCGCGTGCGCGAAGAACGGCTGTTGCGCCGGCAACTTCCGCGGCCATGGTCAGCTTCTTGTTCAGTTCTTCGAGCGTCATGTCTCGGATGGCCTCCGCTCTGAAGCTAAGCAGCCTCCAGCGGCGAATCGCACAGCAGTTGCCAGCCGTAGGTTTCATCGCCGGCATCCAGCGGCCTGATGCTGCGGATGCGGCACACTTCTCCGCCGACCACCGCGCCGGCCGCGGCCTCGAACATCTCCTTCGGCCCGGCGAGCGCCTGCGCGGCGGCCACCGACTGCGCGAAGGCGTCGCTCAACAGGATTTCGCGCGCCCCCTGCCGGAACTGCCCGGCCAGCGTGGCCAGCTCCGCGGCGGTCAGCTCGCGGACGTACGAGCCGGGCGCAAGGTGGTCGGTGTAGGTTCCGGCCCCTCCGGGCACAATGCCCAGCTCGCCGGCTGGATCGGTGAGCGGAGCAAGAAAGCGCAAGGCCACGCTGCCGCCCACACTCAGGGCCAGCAACGGCTCGATCCACCGCCGCGCGCCACGGGCGTAATTGGGCATCGGTTAGTTCAGGCGGACAGCGACAAACGGAGACAGCAGCCGCCGGACGTCTTCGTCGAGGAGAGAATGTTGAAAATAAGCCAGCTTCAGCCGGTCCAGCCGCGCTTCGCGGACGCTGGCCGCGGGATGCGACTCGATGTTGCGGATCATCTGCGCGCAGGCCAGCTTTGCGTTTTCCGGGACCTGCGAGAAGCCTGCGTTGTAGGTGATCTCCACTTCGGTGTACACGCCGCCGTAGAGACTGGCCGGCAGCCAGACCTCGCCTGTGGCCGCATGGTGTTCCACTTGCGAAGGCGTGAGGTCCACCCACGTCGGCGGCCCGCCAAACGGCGCGAGCAGCTCGGCAAGGGTGGCCAGGCCTCCTGAGCCGCGCGGGATTCCGTGCCGCGCGCGCACGCTGATAAATGGCGTCGTGGCCGGCGCCACCATGGCCAGCGGCGTCACCCGGGTGCGGGTCACCGGCAGGCCGTCGGGCAGGCGGTTGCGATCCGAGTATTGCGCCACCAGCAGCGAATCGCGCTGGCAGTACGCATCTACCAGGTCGCTCACCACGCGGATCAGCGCCGGATCCGTGGAGTCCGCCAGGCCAAACGCGGTGAACTCCGCCGTTGTCAGGTACAGGTTTCCGGGCATAGAGGTGGTTGGTTGTCAGTCAGAGTTGTGCTTACCGCGTGAAGCGGATGCGCTTGTGCGCGTAGGCGGCCCCCTTGGCCACCACGGCGCCGAACTTCACCGCCACCATCTGCGATGCCAGAGAGCTGGGCAGCCCAAGCTGGAAGACTCGCGGGTGGGGATCGGTGAGCCAGTGGAATTCAACCAGCGGTTCGCTGACCAGCACCACGTCGTGGATGGTGTTCGGCGCGGCTGGCGTGGTGACGATGCTCCAGTCCGGCACCAGCGGCAGCGAGCCGGCCTGCGTGGAGAGTTCCTTCACGGTGATCCCGCCCTCGATCTGCCGCGAGGTGAGCACCACGTTGTAGATGGACTTCATCTCCAGGTCAATCAGGTCGAGCGTTTCCGGGTTGGCGTAGATGGCCGTGGGGCGCACCTCGTAGTCGGTGCGCGCGATCATCTTGGCGATTTCCTTCTTGATGTTGTCCACCATCGAGGCCGTTGTACTGGTGATGCTGACCTCGGACCCGGCGTCGGTGATCTGCTTGAGCACGCCGTAATACTCGTTTGTGGTCGGCGTCGTAAAGCTGGTGTCGTTCCCGTTCCACAACCCCTGGTCGTGCTTGCGCAGCAGGCCCTCGATGGTGTCGGCCAGATCCTTGGCCTCCAGGTAGGCGAACTGCGACTGCTGCCGCGTTACTTCCACGTCGAACAATGCGAAGTTGATCTGCGACACCAGGGCCTTCAGCGGCACCGAACGCTCCACGCGCGTCGCGCTGCCGGCGGCAGGGGCGATGGTCCGCGGGTCCACGAACGCTGCGGCCGCGTTGATGGCCGTCTGCTCGAAAAAGCGCGACGGATGACCGGTGGCCGGCGCCTGCCGGATGCGCTGGCCAAACGCTGCGCGCCGCCGCACCAGGTCGGTGATCTCGTTCTGGTAGCGGTTCACTTCAATGGCGCCCGGCCCCAGGAAGTCGGCCGCCGCTGCGATCTCAACAAAATGTCCCGTGTTCATGGTTCCCCTCTCTGAATGGAATCCGACCTCGAGTCCTGATCACCCCGCGGAAATTTGCGCTACTCGATGGCCCCGGCCCGCGCCAGTTGCGATTTCACGGCCATGCGCTGCTCGACTCCCAGCCCTTCCAGCGCCTTGTCCAGGGCGGTCATCTCCACCGTCCCGTTGGTGCCGAATGCCTCTACGCCCACCCCGGACTTGGCCAACAGCGTCAGCACCTGGGCGGGCACGGTCTTGCGCCGGGCCTCCGATTGCGCACGCAGCGCGGCGCCGTGCTTCTGCGCCGTGGCCGCCTGTTCTTCCAGCGCACTAACGCGCGTCTCGATGGCCGCGCCCTCCCCGCTCGTGCGATCCAGCATCTCCTGCACGGCCTCCTGCGTCCGCCGCAGCTCTGCGACCATGCCCTTCAGCCCGCTGAACTCTGCGGCCAGCGCCTGGCTGGCCTGAGCCAGGATTTCCAGCGTCTCTGACACCTTGCGATCCATTTCCATCCCTCCTGATTGGTGGTTCCCATTCTTGGCGGCCTGCGCCGCCAGCGAAGTCTGCTCGTAGGCTGCCGCCGCGCGTTCCAGGATGGCTGCGCCGGTGAATACAATGCTTTCTAGCACCCACACGTCGGCCCGCGGATCTCGCACGCGCACGTCGGTCACTTCGTAGGACATCCCCAGCCGCTCGCGCTTCGCGCGTAGCTCGCCGAGCACTTCCGGAAAATCCTTGCCAAACAGATATCCGGCCACTTCCAGCCGCCCTTCCACGATCTCCGCGCGGGTAATCACGCCGATTTTGCGCCGAGCGTCGTGGCCGCGCAGCCCGGGAGCAAAGTCCACGGCCATCCCCAGCAGGCTGGGCATGGCCCGCTCGGCAATCGCGCGCGGAAGCAGGACGCGGTGCCCGGCTGCGCCCGTGGGCGCGCGGTCGCTGGCTCGGTCCAGAACCGTCAGCACGCCGCGGAACGGCACGCGGTTGGGATGCCCTGGAAATTCCGGGATCTCGATGGCCATCGCTTCCAGTTCAAGATGTCTGCTCTTGTGCAAGTTGCATTGCTCCGTGGCGGTCAATCACGCTTCCCGGTCCCGCTGTTCTTCGCGATGGCTGCCTGTCTTTGCGAATGCGTCAGCGCGCCACATCCCTCCGCCAGCGGCGGCAACCTGCGGCGCGCGCGGACCTCGTCGGGCACCAGGACGTCGTTGCGCAACAAGATTTCCTCCAATTCGGCCTGCGCCCGTTCATCAAAAACTTCAAGATCGTCGAACACCAGCTCCAGGTCCGGCCAGCCGAGTTTGCGCGCTATCAGTTCGCGGGAAAGGTGCTCGGCAAACAGCCGCGCCGTAGGGACGACCGCCGTGCGGAAGGCTTCCTCGACCAGCGCATCGGCAGTGGCGCGGTTGACATCCTGTTCAAGCCCCAGCAGCACCGGCGGCAGGTCAAAGGCATCTGCGATGATGCGAATGAGAAACTTTTGCCATTCCAGACGCAGGTCGCGGTCGCTGCCCTCGCCGAAGCGCAGCACCTCCGGCTTGGCCGGCAAGTTGGCGATGATAGGCACCTTGCCGGTGCCCTCAATTTCGTTCTGCCACCAGGAAATCACGCGGTCGTAGCTGGCGGGCGGCATTTCCTGCAGCCACAGCGCGTACTGCACCACGCTGTTAGACGCCAGCCGCGCGGCGTGCTCCTGGGCGCCCAGCAGCCAGTGGATAGTTTGAAATGCAACCTCGAGCCGGCCGAGCCCGAACGGCGTGTGCGTCCGCGGATTCAAGCGGATGTAGATCAGCTCGTCGTTTCGCAGGTCAATCTTCCGTCCCCACGGCGTCACCTGGGCATAGCGCGGCTCTTCGGCATCGCCGGACCAGCCGGTGTAAATGCGGATGGTCGCGCCGTCCACGGGCCACAGCGTCAGGGGCTGATGCTCGTCGCTGCCCTCTTGCACTTCGATGGCGCCCCATCCGCCCACCAGCACGTCATCCAACACCTGCTCGGCAAGCGAGCGAAAACTGTCGTCGGAGTTGGGCGTCTCGAGAACCGCCGTCGCCGCGGCCACCCGCCGGTCGTCCGCCGCCCCCGCCGGACTGCCACCCCGCCGTTGCACCCGCCAGCGCATCCCGGCGATGCGGTCCTTGATGGTGTTGATGGCTTTGCGCGCGACCGGCGTCTCTGCAAATTTTCTCAGATTTGCCGGCGTCGGCTTGGGCATGGCCTGCCGCAGTCCGGAGCGCGGGGCCCCAGGCAGGACAATGGTTCTGCGGTTCTCTGCTCCGGCGAGCAAGCGCCACGCAGGCTCGACCCAGTTTTTTTGCGCGCGCACGAATGCAGCACGGATGTCTGCCAGTCGCATCGCTCCTCAGTCCCAAACAAAAAAGCCGCCCAGCGGGCGGCTCGCTTCCTTCTTTATTCTTTCTTCCGCTGTGCCCCGCGTCAGGCGCTCCGCGCGGAGTCATCATCCTGCGAGTACGGGGCTCGTCGCGCGGCACCAACGTCTCGCCCGGTTATTTCCCGCCTCCACTGTCTATAATTCATTTATAGCATATCCAGCTAAGCCATTATTCACTTATGACAAAATATTTTCCTCCCTGTTTTCAGCGCCTTAGACGCATTTCCCTGCCCGGCGCCACTTGACAAGGTTTTCAACGCAGCTCCGGCGCCAGCTGCTGTGCCAGTTTTCCGGCCTCGGTCACAGGCCACAGCTTGACTCCAACTTCCGGCTGGGACATCAGTTCGGCGATGAAAATCTGTTTGCGATCTCCGGCCTGGGGAACGGCTTCGCAGATTGCATAGCACTCCAGGCGTTCCATTCTCTTCCGCATCGTGGAAACGGTCAGCGCCAGCGAGCGCGCCGGCCCGGCGTCCCGCCCCAGCGGCAGCGCGTGGATGAATCCCCGCGTTCCGTTGCGCTGGTACCCATGGTCTAGCCGCATCGGGTCGCCGGGATAGGTGTATTCCTCCACAGACACGCCGTGAGCCATCCGCTCGTAGATTCGCGCGCGGCGCAAGGCATCCTTGACCTGGCGGCGGATCCAGCCCATGGCGTGCTCGGTCATCGCGCCCAGGCGGCCACGCGTGGCCACCGGTCGTATCTGCTCCTCATAGAGACGATCCAGCTCGGCGTCAAAGTCTTCCGCCAGCACCCCTTTGGCTGGTGAAAACTGCACGGCATTGGAGAGGTTTTCTTCGAGTTTCTCAATCGCCTCCGCCATCGGCCAGGCGCTGGGGCTGCGCGCCAGCGCCTGCCCCAGCGCTGCGCCTAGCCCCCGCAGCAGCTCTAAATCCGCCTCCGGGTGGAGGCGCCGCAGCCTGCCGTATTCCGATTCGTTCAGCATCCTCACGCCGCTGCGCTGCGCGCCGGGAGCTTGCAGCAGCACGCCGACGTGAATGAATTCCTCGCGCAAGATGTTCGGCGTGTACCGCAGCACGCGGTACGCCAGGGCTTGTTCTTCCGCCATTGCTCACCTCCGGCTTTCCCAGCTCACAAATGGATTGCGATCCGATTTCTGCGCCTCCGCAATCAGGTCGGCCACGCGTTTCCGCCTCCGGTCGAGTTGCTCCAGCAGGCGTTCCAGTCCGGCGTGGTCGTCCTCATAGAACGCCGGCGGGATGCCCCCCGCAATTTCACCCAGCACGCCGGCCATTCGCGGCTGCGCGATGCGCTCCAGCCACGGGTCGAAGCTCTTCATCCCGCGCACCCCCTGGTAGACCCGGTGCCGCGGATAGAGGCCGCGCAGGGGCGCATCCGGAAACGTCCATTGCCCCGCGTTGAAACAGAAACCGAAGTCAATAAACTGCGCCCGGTAGCGCGGTTCCGTGCCCGTCCGGGAAAAAATCGCCTGCCGCCCATTGCAGTTGCACAGCCATTTGTCCAGCGCCAGGATTCCCGCAAACGCTTCCAGGTTGTTCACAGCTCCGAGCTGCTCGTCAGGCAGAAAGTCCTGCACCGCCAGCGCCGCCTTTTCGCCCGGATAGCGCGACCCGAATTGCAGTCCTGCACGACACGGCGTGCTTTGCACTCCGATCTGGATGGCCAACTCCGCAGTGGCGGAGATCAGCTCCGGCGAAACCTCGATCACCTCGGCCGGGGGCACGGGCAGTCCTAGCCGCGCCGCCAACCGTGTGGCAAGCAATTCATTGGCCAGCACACGCACGTGTTGCGGGTTGTTCTGAAATTTCACCACGTAGTATTCCGCACCACCCTCGGCGTCCACGCACCGCATCAGGTGCGCCTGCGCCCCTCCCCGCATTCGCCGCAAATACCCTACCGCCCGCCGCATCGCGGCCTATGCTAGCCGATGATTTCCCCCCTGCATACCCAGAAACGGAAACGATGAGTGCATTTCGGGATTCCGGGTTCGGATCGGAACTTTTTCCACCATACACTCATCACTCCTCCCTCAAGTGCTGCCCCAGTTCCTTCCAGCCGTCCGCGCCCGCACCGCCATCGCGATGGCTGAGGCCATCAGCAAGTCGTCGTGCTCGCCACTCGGCGCACCTATGGTGCCGTTCACCAGGAAACGGTAGGCGCGGCATTGCTCGAGCAGCCGCCGCGACTGCAAGCTCTCTGGCGCATCCCGGAGAATGCTTGCCAGCGCGCCGATGGCCTGCGGTTTGGTCTGCGCCGTAGTGGGCCAGCCTTCCTTTCCTTCGTCGCCAGTACCGCCGTGGCGGTAGATCCGCGGATAGCCATGCTGGTGCTTCAGCGCATAGAGCACTGTCAGGCCCGGGTTGTTGCGCTCGACCACCAGCAGCGCGTCGTTGTATTTCCGGCCGAGCCGCGCCAGCTCCTCCGCAAACCGTTCCACCGGCCAGTGCGCTTCCACCTCCGCGCAATGCAGCCCGGTCTCCGCGTCCACCACAACGGCGGCGGAGTAGTCGCCTCCTTCGCTTCCCTCGGCTGCGTCCGCCCCTATGATGTAGCGTCTCTCCGGCAATGGACCCAGCCAGATTCGCTCTGCCCCGTTCTCTGTCACCCACGCAGGATCTGTGCTCTCCCGCAGGCTACGGTCCACTGCTGCCGCATCGAACACCCCGCCACCCGAGGCCAGGAAGCAGGTCGCCGCGTCCTCGGCATATTCTTGTGGAGCTAGGATCCCGAACGAAGCCCGCAGCTGCCTCCGGTAGAGAATCTGCGCGCAGTTGAGACCCTCCCGCTCCATCAACCGGAGTTCGTCCTCCCCCTGTGGTTCGAAGACGTAGCCCGGTGGGGGTGCCGCGGCGTAGGCCGCTTCCAGCCACCAGGGAAAGAAGTGCGGTGTCAGCCCTTCGCCCCGATGCGCGCGCTGCCATTCCCGGTAGAAATATCCGCCCGCCCCGCAGGGCGTGGACTCCAAATCCACGTATCCATCCGGTGTGACCGCGGCCAGCAGCGCCGCCATCGTCTCCGCCGGACGCCCTGGCCACAGCGCCACCTCCGACGCATGCAGGTTGTGGACGGTCAGCCCGCGCCCGGCGTTGGGGTTCCCCGCCGTGTCCACGATGTAGCGGCTATCCAGCGACGCGAATCCGATCTCGCGCACGTTGGATCTTCCGATGCGCAGTTCCTCAGCCCACTCCGCCGGAAGGTGCTGCGTATACCGGTGCACGATGCGGAAAATCTGTTGCGCCGATTCCAGGGTGTGCGCCACCTGCAGGGTCACTGTGCCCGGTCGCAGAATCGTTTGCAGGAAGTATTGCCCGGCAATGTACGTGGTCATCCCCATCTGTCGGGCCTTCAGCAGGATATTGCGCCGGGACTTGTTCCGCGCATACTGCCGCTGCGCTGCATTGGGCTCCAGTGACGCCAGCCGCCCGCGGCGGTCGCGAATGCGCAGCCGTCCCATCAGGATTTCTTCCAGGTTGCCGTCTGGGTCGCCGCCCAAGAGTTCCCTTTCCCGCTCGGCGGAAAGAGGCCCGTCCAGGGAAGCGTTCATCTCGCACAGCGCCCGCAGAACTCCTGCCCGATCAGGCCTCCTCGGCTTCGCCCACATTGCTCCCTCGCGGTCACTTTCTTCTCCAACTCTCTGCGGGATTTCTCATCGTCCTCGTGCAAAGTACTCTTCCTCCTTCCCCTTGCTGATGGTTTCCTCTGCGGTGTCGGCTTCCGGCAGCGGCTCGAGCATCCCCTGGCGGCAAAAGGTGGAAAACAGAAGGTCCAGCGTGCGTCCCAGCCGCCGCGAGATTTCCGTCTGGTTGGTGTGAAACACCCGAGCCGCTTCCCACTCCGAATGGTCTTCCAGGATGCAGAAGGCGATCAGGCGCTGGTCCACAGTTTCCAAGGACTCCAGGCATTTCTCCACGTCGCACACGAATACCACTGCGTTTTCCAGCGCAGACGTTGGCCGGTGGATCGCCCGCGTGCGGAAGACTTCCCGCCCCAGGAGCGAAGGCATCCGCCCCAGCAGCATCGCGGTCCGCAGATACCGGTGCAGCAGCCCAGCCGTTACTCGCCGTTCATAGCTCGCCAGTCTCATCGCCTTCCTCCCCGCAGAATCCACCGCAGCGCGGCTGTGCACAGCGCGCAAAACTCCGCGTGTTTTCCTGCCGGGGCAATCGCCAGCGCCCCGCACCGCCGGCAGTAGGCCATCGTCATTCTCTGGCCGGTCTCCGCGCCTTCCCGCTTCGCCCGGTTCTCGTCCTTGTTCATTGCGCCCTCCCCGAAACAAAAAAACCCTGTGTCCCGGCTCCACATTCTGGAAACGGGTCACAGGGCTCCGGTGTTGGTTCCGTCAGTCCTGTCGGCTGATTTACTTGTTCCCGGCTATGGCTCCGGGAGCGGGCGGCGCACTAGGTCCGCCCGCCACTTCGAAAATAACTCTCTTCCAGCACGGTCTTGGTAATCCGGCCTTGATGGAAAGTCAGCGTGATGCGTCCGGAAAACCGAAGGGCCGCGGCCAGCTTGCCCGCTGCGCTCGAGACGCTCTCCCCGCATGCCACCTTTCTGCGGAATTCGTTGTAGAGCTGTTGTACGCCGCTCTCGGCCATCTCCCGCTCCAGCCCCGCGGCCTGGCGGAGGCGCTCATCGGCCAGGTCATCTTCCGCCATGCGCGCCGTGCTCCCCGGTGCAGCAGCGTTGCGGTTGCCTTGCGCTGTTTTCCGTTCTCTCAGGTCGCCGGACATGGGCTCCTCCGCGCCACACCAAAGTATTATCTATTGATGTATGAATGTCAAGTGTTTTTTCACGTAGTTATAAACTATTGACCCCCCGCCCTTTAGCCCCTTGCATTCCTTAACTGTCTGTTATAGACTTGCACCATGAGCTTCGTAGCTTTGCAGGATCACATGCGCAAGATCATCCGCAAGCGCATTGAGGCAGGCGAATTCACCGGGATGGAGCTGGCCCGTCGCAGCAAGTTTACACAGGCCCACATCTCCAACTTCCTTAACGCCAAGCGCGGTCTGAAACTTTCCGCGCTGGACCGTATGTTGAAATGCCTGGGCTTGTCCCTGTATGACCTGCTCGACCCGCACGAGGCCGCACGGCATGCCGCCGCACCCGTCGGCGCGGACGAAGACTACGCCGACGTTCCGCTGGTGGAAGGCGCCATCGCCGCCGGCAACGAGGTCATCGTCAATGAGGTAGTCAGCGAGTTGCTCAAGTTCCGCCGTCCGTTCCTGAAACGCATTACTCCGGACCTGGCTGCTGCCCCGCCGGACCAGATCACCAAGCGCAAGGAGTGGACCCGCTTTGTCCTGATTAAGGTGGACCAGAAAGACGGGATGAGTATGTGGCCGCGTTTGCTGCCGGGCTCGACACTCTTGCTCGACCGGCACTACAACAGCCTGCGCCCCTACCGCAAGAACGACCGCAATATGTATGCCGTGCGAAAGTCGGGCGGCTGTACCGTCAAGTATGTGGAACTCGAAGGAAACTTGCTGGTCCTGCGCCCGCACAACCAGGACTACAACATCGAACTGTTGCCCGTCGAGGAAGGTCAGACTTTCTCAGACTTGCTGGTGGGCCGCGTGGCCCACATCTCGATCGAACCCTAACGGACTGCTCACCTGACAGGCCGTCCCGCTCTTCACCAGAAATAAAGTGCGGCCTTCCATCGCGGAATTGCCGCCCTCTCTTTTCCGCCGATTTCCATTGTGCCGGCGCCCATTCCGGACTGTCCCCGGTTCACCGGCTGCGTCTGCGTGCGGCGATTTTTCCCCTGGCCCTCCTGGCCTTTTTTGTCCGCCCGCCCTTTCTCGTCTTTCTACTTCGCCGGGCCTTGCCAGTATTTTTCTTCTTTGCTTTGCGTCCGGGTTTCGATTTCTTGCTTGGCTTCCTCACGGCGGGCCGTGCACGGACCGCAGCTGCCGGCGCAGCAGGTTCGGCCGGTTCTTCGTCTTCGATATCTATTTCCTCTTCCATCTCATCTCCGAGCGTCTCGTCCCGGTCTTCGATGGGCTCGTCGTCGGCGTAGGAATCCATTTCGGTGTTTTCGTCGTCGCCGTATTTCTCCGCGGTCATCGCTGCCTCCCTTCGACCCACCGGGCCACACGCCCCGCGTCTGAACTGCAAACCGCAGGCTTATAGTAGCAGTCCCTCGTTTTGTCAAGCCGGACCTGTCTCAGCACGCTGCCCGCCGGCTACTGACCGGGGGAAGTCTTGTCGCCGAGGGTAGATGTGGAACAGACCTTGTAGAGTAATGATTCGGTAGTGGGTTAAGGCCGAGTTCTCCACCCGCGAGTAGTGATCAACTGGGACCCGGATGCCAGGAAGCGGGTCAACAGGTACCCACTCGCTGGGTCGCGCGGGCCCGCGCAAGGCTACAATGCACGCAGGTGAGGCCACCACTGGCCGCTGGTCATCGGCTCCTAACCGCCGGCCTTCGCACCCTGGTTGTCAGAAGTCTCTGTCGCGCTGGATTTGGTGCCTTTGCCCTTCTTTGTTTTCGGGGCGGTAGGCACGGCCTCCGGTTTTCCCCCTGGATAGACTTTCAGGCGCACACCGCGTGCCAGGCGGTCGCTGCGCAGGCCGTTCCAGCGCATCAGCTCACCCACGCTGACATCGAACTGCTCGGCGATGGTCGCCAGTGAATCTCCGCGCCGCACTCGGTACCTCAGGAGCTTGCCCTGCTCGTTCTGCTGCCGCGCCGCAGCCGGAATGATCAGTTTCAGCCCAACCTCGAGAGGGGCGCGCGCGTCCAGTCCGTTTGCTTCGGCGATAGCGTGGGTCGTGATTTTGTACCGTCTCGCGAGCGCCGAAAGAATCTCGCCTTCTTCCACACGGTGCCGTCGCCAGCTCACCCATTTCTCCGGGGGTATCAGCGCAATCTCCGCCAAAAACCTCTGCGTCGTTCCCCCAGGGATGCGCAGGTCGAACTCGGCGTCCCCCGGCGTGACCATCCGGAGCAGTTGTGGATTCAGCGCCTTCAACGCGTCCACGCCTACATCAATCGACTCCGCCACCAGGCGCAGGTCGATCGCGCGTCCCGGTCGGACGCGGTCGTAGCGCAGTGCCGGCTCTGGCTCCGCCCGGATTCCATAGCGTTCCGCCTCTTTCGCAATCAGGGTCAGCGCCAGGATGATGGGTACATAGTTCCGCGTCTCTCGCGGCAGGACGTTTCGCTTGTGCAGCTCCCAAAAGTCCGCATGCCCGGTTCGCTCGATGGCCCGCGACACGTTTCCAGCCCCGGAGTTGTAGGCGGCCATGGCCAGGTACCAATCCTCGTAAATCTCATACAGGTCACGCAGATGACGCGCGGCGGCCCGCGTGGCTTTTTCCGGGTCCTGGCGGTCGTCCACCCACCACGTTCGCCGCAACCCGTATTCGCGCCCGGTGTAGTTCATAAACTGCCAGATGCCCACGGCCCGCGCCCGCGACAGCGCCCGCGGCTGAAACGCGCTCTCCGCTTGTGCCAGGTAAATCAGGTCTTGCGGCAGCCCCTCTTCCCTCAGCACTTGCAGGATCATTTCGCGGTAACGCCCGCCGCGGCGCAGCCCGTTCTCCACAATCGCCCGCCCTCGCGAAGTCTGGAAGAAGTTCACGTAGTGCAGTACCGTGACGTTGACCGTCAGCGGCAGGTCGTGTGGCAGCGAACGGATTTGCCGCTCCATCCTGGCCTTCAGACTCGGGTCCACCGGGAATGTTATCTCGGCAACTTCGTCAATGGCCGCCGGTTCCGCCGCGGGCTCGTTGAACCCGTCCCCTTCGCGAAACGCGGCTAACTCGTAGCTGTGCACGGTGTCTACGATCCGGTCAAACAGCTCTTCCAACCGCGGGTCAGCATCCAGTGCATACCCGCTGGCCAGCAGCATGTCCACGGCGCGGTCAAACTCGCGTCTGGCTTTTTCCATGTGCCCGGCTTTGTAGTTTTCCTGTCCGCTGCGAAAGGCCTGCTCCACTTTCTCAATCAGGTATTCAGCTCCCGTCTTAGGAGGGACAACCAGGCCGGACGCCTGCCCAGCGCGGTCTCCTGCTGGCGGCTCCCCCGGCGGGGGCGCCGCCGCCGGGAGATCCGGTGGGCGCACCTCCACACGCTTCTTTGCGCCAGGCTCACACCCCCCCAGCAGCGCCATGCCGAGCAAAGACGCGGCCATCCAAATCCTGTGACTCCCGGCCTTCATCGTCTGGGATTCTCTTTTCCGGTTAGACGTGTCGCTCCGAGAAGCAGCTTGCACTCACCCATGTTCCAGGTTTTCAAGCAGAGGGAATTCTAGGCAGTGCGTCCCGTTTGGTCAACTAGGCATTCGGGGTCCGCAAACGACTTGTCACCTGTTGCTTGCCGCTTGTCGCCGTATCACGATAACGCCTGTTTCAGGTCTTCGATCAAATCCGCCTGGTCTTCCAGTCCCACAGACACCCGGACCGTCCCCGGCCCCACCCCGGCACGCTCCAACTCCGCCAGGCTGAGATCATAGTGAGACGTATAGATGGGAAGTACGACGAGGGATTCCACTCCCCCCAGGCTGGCGGCAAGCAGGAACAACCGCACCCGGTCGCAGAATCTGCGCGCCACCGCAAGTCCTCCCTTGCAGTCAAACGCCAGCATGGAGCCGAAGCCACTCATCTGCCGGCGGGCCAGCGCGTGGTCCGGGTGCGACGCCAGTCCCGGGTAATGCACCCGTGCCACCTTGGGATGCCGCGCCAGGTACTTCGCAACCACCATGGCATTTTCGCACTGCTTGCTCATCCGCACCGACAGTGTCTTCAACCCGCGCATCAGGAGGAAACCCGCATCGGGATCCATCGAGCCGCCCAGCGCGATGATCTGATGACGAATGGCGCGGATTTGATCGCGGCTGCCGATGGCGGCCCCGGCGATGATGTCCGTGTGCCCGTTCAGATACTTCGTCGCGCTGTGCACGGACACGTCATACCCCAGCGCCAGCGGCTTTTGCAGGATGGGCGATGCAAAGGTGTTGTCAATGATGGCTACTAGTTTGTGCTTCTTCGCGAACGCAATCGCCTTCCGCAGATCCACCAGCCGCAACGTCGGGTTCGTCGGCGTTTCCACGTAGAGCACCCGCGTGTGGTGATTGAGCTGTTCCTCCATCCCCTTCAGGCTGGTTTCCACGTGCCGGATCGTGATGCCCATCCTCGGCAGAACGTCCCGCATCAGCCGGTACGTTCCGCCGTAGATTTGTTGGGTGGCGATCACCTCTTCGCCGGCCCGCACATTCGCCAGCAGCGCAGACGAGATCGCCGCCATCCCGGACGCGGCCACCACTGCATCCTCGCCGCCTTCCAGCGCCGCCAGCCGCCGCTCCACGACCCTCAGCGTCGGATTTCCGTAGCGCGTGTAGATGTAGGCGTCGCTGCGCCCTTCCGCCCACCTCTTCATCTCCGCCGTGCTCGAAAACGTAAACGTGGACGAGCGCAGGATCGGCGTCACCGCCGGCCCGGATTTGCCGTGCTTTTCATCGGCCAGGTGGATGGCCGTGGTTGCATCCCTCCAGGAGTTGGTTCGGTTGTTTTTCATAGCCCTTCACTCTCCGGCTTTTCCGATGCCGGCGGAACATCCAAATTGACTCCCACACCCCGAACTCGGATGGTGCGGCGAGTTTGTCTCGCCATCTTCATGGCCATCCCAGCGCCGCCCAAAGAAGCAGAGAGGCGGGTGGCCCACCCGCCTCCTGTCCATTCTGAATCCCATGCAGCTCCCGCAAGCCGCCCTGCGCTGGGGTCAGGCTTCCTCTTCCCCCGCAGTCCCGCGCGCCGCCTTGGCCGCGGCCACGATCTTCTGCGCCAGCTCGTTGGGCACGAAATCGTACTTGGCAAATTCCATCGAGTAGCTCGCCCGGCCCTGCGTCATCGAAGTCAAGTCATTGGCATAACTCAGCATTTCCGCCAGCGGCACCTGCGCCTTGATGACCACGTTGCTCCCCCGGGTCTCGCTTCCACTGATGTGCCCGCGCCGCGAGCTCAGGTCGCCCATGATGTCGCCGGAATACTGGTCCGGCGCGTATACCTCCACCTTCATCAACGGTTCCAGCAGCGCCGGTCGGGCTTGCAGCATGGCCTCCTTGAACGCCAGCGATCCGGCGATCTTGAATGCCATGTCCGAAGAATCCACATCGTGATATTTCCCGTCGTAGAGCACGGCTCGGAAGTCTTCCACCGGGAATCCGGCCAGATAGCCGCGCGCCGCCGACTCGCGGATGCCCTTTTCCACCGCGGGGATATAGTTTCGTGGAATTGAGCCGCCGAACACATCATCCACAAATTCGATGCCCGTGCCCCGCGGCAGCGGTTCCATCCGGATCCGGCACACACCGAATTGGCCGTGCCCCCCGGTCTGTTTCTTGTGTTTCCCTTCGGCGTCCGCTTTCCCGCGGATCGTCTCCCGGTAGGGCACCTTCGGAGGCTTCAGCGTCAGGTCTACGTGGTACCGCTTATGCAGTTTGGCCACCACGACTTCGATGTGCTGCTGGCCTGCGCCGGAGAGCAGAAACTCCTTGGTCTGCGGGTCGCGCGAAAACCGCAGCGCCAGGTCTTCCTCCAGGATCTTGTGCAGCGCCGTGCCGATCTTGTCCTCGTCCGCGCGCGTTTTCGGCTCGATCGCGAACGTTATGGATGGTTCCGGGATGCGCGCCCCGGGATAAAAAATCACCGCCACCTTGTCGCCCAGCGTGTCCCCCGTGACCGTGTCCTTCAGCTTGGCAATCGTTCCGATGTCCCCGGCGTGCAGCTCCGGCACCTCCGCGCCGCTTTTGCCCTGCATCACCTGGACGTGCTGCAGCCGCTCGGCGCTGCTCCGGTTGAAATTGGCTAGAGTGGCGTCGTTCTTCAGTACTCCGGAGATTACCTTGAAATAATTGATCCGGCCCGCGAACGGGTCCGCCAGCGTCTTGAACACAAACACCGACAACGGCTCGCCGTCCGCAATGTTGCGGTCCAGCGGCTCTCCCTTGCGCTGCGGCTGCGTGAACCCGCCCGCCTTGCCTCGTTCCAGCGGAGAGGGCATCAGCTCGGCAATAAAATTCAAGATGGCGTCACTTCCAATGTTCCGCAACGCCGAGCTCACCAGCACGGGCACCACCTTCCGCTCGCGGATGGCCTCGTGCAGTCCCTTGCGCAGGTCTTCCACCGGCAACGTCCCTTGGTCAAAAAACTCCTGCAGCAGCGCGTCGTCGCCCTCGGCAACCATCTCCACTAGTTTCTCGTGTGCTTCCTTCGCTGCTGCGGCCATTTCTACCGGGATTTCTTCCACTTTCGCTTTCCCGTCTCCCTCGGGCGTGTACACGTACGCTTTCATGCTCACCAGGTCCACCACGCCCCGGAAGCTCTTCTCTTGCCCGATCGGCAGTTGGATGGGCACCACCGTGCGCCCGAACAGCTCCACCAGGGATTCCAGCGCCCGCTCGAAGCTCGCCAGCTCGCGGTCCATCCAATTGATGACAAACGCACGTGGGATATCGTATTCCGCGGAATAGTCCCACACCTTCTCGGTCACCACGCGTGCGCCCGTGGTCGCATCCACTAGGATCAGCGCGCTGTCGGCGGCAATCAGCGAGGCCTTGGTCTCATTGACGAAGGTGGAATACCCCGGTGTATCCAGAAAATTAATCTTGCACTTCTCGGTCTTCCCCGGCAGCAGCCATTCGGCGTAGGCCAGGGCGCTCTGGATACTGATTTTCCGTGCGATTTCCTCCTCGTCCCAGTCCGTAACCGTATTCCCTTCGGCCACTTTCCCCATCCGCTTGGTCATTCCCGCAGTGAACAGCAACGCCGACACGAGCTGCGTCTTCCCCGTGTCGCCGTGGCCTGCAATGCCCACGTTTCGGATCCACTCCCCGCTGTAAGTCTTCATTGCCTCCCCCTGATTTCCGGGTGATGGCTTCCCCGGTGGTGGTGTCCCTGTAGATTCCGGCGCACGGTTCCGAAATTCCGGATACTAGCACACCCCTATTCCCGCCACAATTTCTTGGATCCAGGCCTGGCAGTTCGTTCTGGGCTGCGCCACTAGGGCTCAATCACAAATCTACCGTCGGCTCCCACATACCCGAATGCCATTCGCTTGGTATTGAACGCAATGCCTGGGATGCCCTCGCGGTCCAGCAGGATCAGCCCGCCGGCGCCATGCGCGCGCGCAGCCAGCCGGTGGATGCACATCCGTGCCGCTTCCGCTGCCGTTTTGCCGGCGCCCATTTCATCCGCGGCCCGCTTGGCCATCACGATTTTCATGATGGCCTCGCCCCACCCCGTGGTGGAAGCGGCCCCTGCTTCCACGTCCGCGTAGCACCCGCATCCGACCAGCGGCGAATCTCCCACTCGCCCAGGCAGCTTACAGCAGGTTCCCCCCGTCGATGTGCCTGCCACAAGATTTCCATCGCCATCCATTGCGATGGCCCCCACCGTCCCGCTCTGATGCCCGATGTGGTGTTCTGCGGCGTGATCGTCCACTCGGCATTTCTCCCACGCTGCGCGTTCTCGCGGGTGAATCAGTTCCTCGGGGTCGCACAGGGCCATACCCTGCTCGCGGGCAAACTGCTCCGCCCCTGCGCCGACTAGCATCACGTGTTCGCTGGCCTCCATCACACGCCGCGCCAGCCGGATCGGGTTTCGAACCCGTTCCACCGCGGCCACGGACCCCGCCCCCAGCGTCCGTCCGTCCATCACCATGGCATCCAGTTGCACCCGTCCATCGCGGTTCAGGTGCGACCCCAGCCCCGCGTCGAACACCGGCTCATCCTCCAGCACGACGATCGCCGCCTCCACCGCGTTGAGCGCGCTCCCGCCGCTCGCAAGGATCTTCCAGCCTGCCTCCAGCGCCCGTCGGCACCCTGCGCGGCAGTCTTCCATCTGTTCATCGGGAATGTCCCACGCGCCACCGTGCACCACCAGCGAAGGTTTCATGGCTCCTGTCGATCCTCAGAGGAGATAGCCCAGCCCCGCATTCTACGTTTGTCGCCGAACGTTGGGGAATGATAATTCCACCCCAGGGCCGTCGGTCACCTCACTCTGGCCCATCAACTTGAAACTTACTGCTCGGGAAGGGATTTGGAAGGAACTGCTTGGGCAGTCGTCAGGCAAGAAATCTAAGCGCCAGTTCCACCAGCACCAGCGCCGGCCCGAGGAACAGCAGCACCAGGCTTCCCACCATTCTCAGCGTGTGCCGCTCACCCGGGTCGGCTGCGGAAACCGTTGCTCCCGATGCGCACTCCAGCCCGCCTCGCCGGGCGTACTCGCTGCGGAACGTGCGGAAGAATTTTTCCATCCAGGCAAGCACTTCATCGCGTGAGAGCCACAGCATATGCAGTCCGGCAAAGGAGATCAGCACGCCTGCCAGCCCGATGGTCCCCGGCGTGATCATGGTCTGCCGCCTCTTCCGGCGCGCGCTGCTGCTGATCCCCCCATCTCGACAGACTCGTCTTCCCCAGCCTCCGCTGCAGACATCCGCGACGGGCGTTCCTCAGCCTCCGGTTCCTTTTCCGCCTGCGGCAGAACCGGCTTGATCTCCACCACGTTTCCTGCCGCCATCTGCCGCCAGGTGTACCGGATGCGCTGAATCACTGTAATGTTCGGCCCGACGGCCAGCAGCCACAGCGCCGGCGCCATCCGGTCGCCCAGCGCTCCCAGGATCATCAGCACGATGCGTTCCGGCCGTTCCCAGAACCCGGCCTTGCATTCCGGGATCAACGACTCGGCCCGTGCCCGCGTGTAGCTGACCATCACCGACCCGGCCATCGCCACACCCACCAGCACCGCGTAAAATTGCCGGTCCACTCTCGCGTAGTAGATCAGCAGCCCAAGATAGAGAATCAAGTCGGAATTGCGGTCAATCACCGAGTCGAAGAATCCTCCGAATCTCGTAACCCGGCCCTGCGCCCGGGCCACGCGCCCATCCACCATGTCGAAGACCCCGGCCAGGATCATCACCAACCCGGCGGCAAAAAATCTGCCTTTGGCAAAAAAGACGCAGGCCCAGATGTTGACCAGCAGTCCGATGAACGTCAGTAGGTTTGGATGGATGCCCGTGGCCGCCAGGGCGTCCACGATGGCGTACAGCGGCCAGCGCAAGGCCTTCCCGATTCGTTCGGTAAGCATCGGTGTGTGCTGCGGGCTGAATCGTGCGGCCTGCTCCCCATGGCCCGCCGCTGTATCCTAAGCTTCGTCGTGGATCGTTTTCAGCCCCACGATTTCGAATTCCTTCATCCCCGCGGGTGTCTGCACCTTTACTTCTTCGCCCAGACGTTTTCCCAGCAGCGCGCGGCCAATCGGTGATGTCGTAGAGATCAGGCCCTTCGCCGCATCGGCCTCTTCCGTCGTTACCAGCTTATACTCGGTCTCCGACGAAGTCTTCCGGTCCACCACGGCCACTTTCGAACCGTACCCCGCCCGGTCCTTCGGCAGGTTTTCCAGGTTCAACATGGCCACGTCCGATAGACGCTTCTGCAACTGACCCAGCCGCGCGGTCAGGTATCCCTGCCGTTCCTTGGCGTACTTAAATTCCGCATTCTCGGACAGGTCGCCGTGCGCCCGCGCTTTCATCAATTCCTTCGGCAGCTCCTTGTTCAGCTCGTGCTCAAGGACCTTGATCTCTTCTTCCAGTTTCTGCCGGATTTTCCGTGCCGCGTCACTCATTTCTTGCTTCCTGCCTCATCGTTGCCCGCCGGGCGCCGGCCTCCCCACATCGCCCCGCCCGTGGCTTGCAGATCACTGCAATCTGGCGGAGAGGGGGGGATTCGAACCCCCGTCACCCTTTTGGGGTGAAACTGCTTAGCAGGCAGCCCTGTTCGGCCACTCCAGCACCTCTCCGCTCCCGTTTCGCGGCCTGCGCGCTAGCGCGCGGGACATCAGTTGACCCGCTCGGCCGGATCCTTGAAATTATAGCATCCCCCCGCGCATCCATCCCGCGCTTCAAACGCTTCGCTCTTCCCCTCGGGTTTCACTTTTCCGTTCCTCAGATTCCCTTTTCCAGTTAGCGATCCAACAGCACCTTCTGCCACTCTCCGCGGATGATGGCTTCCCGGATTTCAGACACTGTTTTTTTATGTTTCGTCAACTGCGCTGCCAGGAGGACCTCCTGCACGCAGATCGCTCAACCCGCGCCGTGCCCGGTAACGAAGCAGTCCAGCAGCCCGGCGTGTCCCTGCCGCTCGCACCAACAGTAGCAGGGGAGCTGCGCCAGTACCTCCGGCATTCGCCCGGCCGCCTGGTACGCGCGAACCACCGCCGGATGCTCGAACAATCGCGCGTCCAATGCTTTCGGCAGTGGATCGCCCTTGCTCACCTTGACCTGATAGACTGGCACGCGGTCCATCCGGGACAGTCCCGCGGCTGGCATTTCTCCTGCCTGGTTCAGCGCCGACGGTGGCGCGGGGTTCACTGTTCCCGGGTCATTGCTTTCCTCGGCGGGGGGCGCGGTCGGCGCGGCTGTGACGCGCGCTGTCCCTGCTTCAGACACGGCCGGAATACCAACAGGCGGTGCTGCCTCCTCCCGCTGCCTGTAATTCGCGGTCACCAGCGCCGCGACCACCACCACCCCCAGCCCTGCCATCACCCAGTTTCGCTGCTTGGTCATGATTTCCCGGCCCTCGCTCAGGTGTCCTTTCCCTCGGAACTCGCCTTCATCTCTGATTGTCCGTGGTTTCCTTCCGTGCCGCGCCGACCATCGCTAGCGGTTCTCCCTGGCTGACGGGAGGGGTCTGCACCACGTAGAGGATTTCTCCCGCAAACGGCGCGCGGATCTCCTGTAGGACCTCTCCGAAAAAGTCGGTCAGGACTCCCAGCAGTGTCCCCGCCGCGACGCTATGGCCGGGCTGCACCCTCGAGTGAAAAGTGCCCGTGGCCGGTGCCCGGAGCACCTCATACTTGTCAATCCAGATCGGGTGTTCGACGCGCTTCGGCTTGCCGGGCAGCATCTGCAAGTGCCGTAGCAGGTTCCACACTCCGGCTTCCGCTAGGTCTGCCCCATCCGTGTCCACGCGCCCCATCCCGCCCGTTTCCGTAGTGATGGAGGGTTTCCCCCGCGTAATCGCCGTGTTCGACGTGTACACAGACCTCGCGGGGTCCGGCGAGCGCTCCGTGTCGATCACAATGTGATCCAGCCCGAACGCCAGCGCCATCTCCTTGGATTTCTCGTTCACCTCCGGCGTCCCGCTGGTCATCCAGTACGAATAGGGCCGCAGCGCCTCGTTCCCGTCCCCGCAGTGCAAATCCACCAGATAGTCGGATTTATCGATGACCTCTCGCGTGATGGCGTGCGCGATGCGCTCCGACTGTGTGCCCTCCGCGCGCCCCGGATACACCCGGTTTAAGTTTTTCCCGTCCACCGGGCTGTAGTAAATCGTCCGTTTCAGGAACGAAGGCACATTGGCCACGTGGACAATGATAATTGTGCCGCTCAGCTCCCTGGGCTCCACCTTTCTGGGGAAGATCTGCATGGCCACGACGGGCGAATATTCGTACCCGTGTGTCCCTGCCACCAGCCCGAGCACGGGTCCCGGTCTTGCGCCGTGGATCACCGTGACTGGAATTTTCACCGGGCCTGCTGCGCCATCATCCGGGCCTGCCGCGACGTGGATGTATCCGGACGTCCGCGTTCCCTTCGCCGCCGTCACACCTCCCACTGTAAAGCCCCCCTGCTGGCCAAAAGCCAGCGAGGGGACAAGCAGAACAGCCCAACCCGCCAGGAACGCTCCTCCGCGCCCACATCCACCGATTGGTCGAACGGCGCCTCTCAGGCTTCTCCATCTTGGCATCGTGTCCTCCGTCCCTGGCCCATCTACGGGCCCCTCTCCGTGATCGTAGTTGGATTCTTCCTCAAATCGGCGGATCATCCGCTGTCGCCTGCCGGTCCTCGCGCGTGGCGCGCATCGTTCCTGTCTGGTCCACGTAGAAATTCCGAAAGCCGTAGTTCCCGGGACGTGCCACCAGCGCATAGGAAAGCATTCTTCCGCCTTCTCCGGCCGCTCCTGGAAAATACCCAAGCCGGTAGCCCTCTCTCTGCGCCCATTGCGCAGGTTGACGCGCCTTGGCCCCGAGTGGCTCCAGTGACGTTGGGTACTGCCCCTCCGCTTCCGCGTAGGATGTCAGCGCCGCCTGCACTTCCCTCAGCGCCTCGACGGCCTTAGCCTCGGCTTCCACTGCTTGACTGCTGCCCTTTTCCGGCAGCACGTACCACAGAAATCCCCACAATGCCCCCAGCGGAACCGCCAGACGCAGCATGGTCATCAACAGGCTTTTCTCCCTGGCCGGCGATTGACTGTCTTCCGGCGCCGCCGCGGTCAGATCCGTGCCGCAGTACGGGCACAGTTCTGTGGCCTGGTTGATAGGCTTCTCACATTCGCGGCAAGTGTACATTTTCTGTGCGCTTCGCCTGAGCCCCCAAATGGTGCGGCCCGGAGCCCGACCTGTCAACCTCGGCCCTGCCCCCGCGCCTGGAGCGCCTCGCGCTCTGGTGTTGCGGACGCGGCACAGCTCGGTTCCAAAACGAAAACGCCCCCGAAGCCGGAGCCTCGGGGGCGTTTCTTTTTGCGATCTCGAATTAGTTCGCAGCAGCCGTTGCGGGCGTTGCTGCCTTCTTCGCCGCTTTCTTGCGGCGGCGGGTCTTCGGCTTGTTCGGGTTTTCCCCCGCAAGTTCCACTGTCATCAGGCTGGTGACAAATTTCTTTGTCCCATGCGCCTCAAAATCAATCGTAGTCCGGTCGGCGTCCGATTCCGTCACCGTCCCGAACCCGTATTGGTTGTGCTTAATGTACTGTCCTTCCGCCAGCGCCTGCATGTTTCCTCCTGCTTGCATCTTGAAGAAAGAGGGCCAGTCGGCTCTCGCGTGCTTGCCCCCGGGGTGTTTAGAGGCCGATCACGTTCTCTGCCTGAAGGCCCTTCGGACCCTGGCGGACTTCGAACTCAACCGCCTGCCCCTCGTTCAGTGCCTTGTACCCGTCCATTTGGATGGCCAAGAAATGAACGAAGACATCCTCGCCCGTCGGGCGCTGGAGGAATCCGTAGCCCTTGCTGGCGTTGAACCACTTTACTGTTCCTTGCTCTTTCACTTTCTTACCTCTTCTTGTCTTAGCCCGCCGGCTTTGTGCCACGCGGGCTGGATCGCGCCGTGCCTCTGGCTTCCCTTTCCTGCAAACAAAAGGGGCTGCAGGTTGACGTCCTGCAGCCCCGTTGAACAAGTCAAAAGGAATTACAAGAGCAACAAACGCAGCACAATCCTACCACAACTCGC
>Ga0247727_10004252_pt1 | contig 30560 bp, 24 predicted proteins | sample WisWelCaveWW1625_FD_202498 | JGI IMG/M metagenome (GOLD analysis project Ga0247727, IMG submission 202498) | Biofilm microbial communities from Wishing Well Cave, Virginia, United States - WW16-25 | ecosystem: Environmental > Aquatic > Deep subsurface > Groundwater > Cave microbial mat | place... | reverse complement strand
TTCGAGGGCGGCACGCCCTGTTTCTCGGCGACGCAAATGTAAAACGCCAGCACGATCGCCGCCGGCGAATTGATCGTCATCGATGTGCTGACCTTGTCGAGCGGAATGCCGTCGAAGAGAATTTCCATATCGCGCAGCGAAGAAATCGCCACGCCGCACACGCCGACTTCGCCTTCGGAGAGCGGATCGTCGGAGTCGCGGCCCATCAACGTCGGCAAATCAAACGCCGTCGACAGGCCGGTTTGGCCGTGTTCGAGCAGATATTTAAAACGCTTGTTGGTGTCGGCGGCAGTTCCAAATCCGGCAAATTGGCGCATCGTCCACAGCCGGCCGCGATACATGTTGGCGTGAATCCCGCGTGTGTACGGAAATTCGCCCGGAAAGCTGATATTGCGGAAATAGTCGATGTGCTGCACGTCCTCCGGGCCATACAGCTCGTTGATCGGCTCGCTCGAGGTGGTCATGAATTTTGCCGGGCGGTCTTTGTGTTGCGCCGCGGTGGTTTTCTCCCAACGCTCGCGCTCTTGCTCGAATTTGGTTTTTTCGGTGGACATAGTTGGCTCCCGTGGGGTTTGGGTTCTTTGGTGAAAATTTATACTTGCGATTCAATAGAAATTTCAGTAACTTCAGTTAGTTATAGTAAAAATGATTTCGTCACACCTCTGTTTGCAATGAATAAAAGCCAAAGCCCGGATGAAAGATATTGTTTATGACAAATGGGGTCACGAAATTTACTTGACGGACGAACGATGGCATCACATCATCACTCGACACCCGAATATGGCCGGATGCCGACAACAATTGTTGCTAACTTTACGAGCTGGTGAACGCGAAGAAAAGCCTTTTGGCTCTGGCAAATATTATTATAGAAAGAAATTTCGCCATCTCCGGCCCGGCAACACCAAATTATTGTCATCGTCAAATTTGAGATGAAAAAGAGCGGTACTTCTTTGGTGCCAAATAATTTTGTCACGACTGCCTATCAAATCTAATTTGAAACGACTTATGACTGAGCTCAGAATTTTTTATGATCAGCAAAGCGATATGCTCGAAGTTCTTTTTGAAAAACCGATCGTTGGCGAAAAGGCCTTTGAGCTTAGCTTTGACATTATTCTTTTTGTCAATCCACATACTGGAAAGCCTATCAATCTTACTATCCTTGATTATAAACGGCTTCAGCAAATGGATAAAATTCCATTGGAAAATCTGAAAAAAATGCCGACAAACCAGCAGCAAAAGATGCGCAGGCTAATTTCGAGTGAGCCACTTTCCAATTTCCTGGAGCTGGTTAATGAATCCCGCCTCAAAAAGCCTTATGTTCGGCTCTTGAATCCTGAATTTCGCCAATTGCTTGCCGCATAATCACACCCTCCATTACGCCGCCGGAATCGGCCCGGCAGCCACCAGCTTCTTCGCTCGCGGATCCACGCGGGCCGCAAAGCCTTCAAGCGTGCGCGCGCCGAGCAGCTTTAAATCGCCTGCCTTCGCAAAGACGACTTCATCCACGGTTTCAAACTCATCGACTCGGATGATCGCATACCCCACATCTCTAATGCTCTGGCCATTCGCCATCACAAACGGCACGTCCTTTTTTGCCACTTGCACGCCAATAGTCTCTAAAACGTCTTCAGGGATCCAGGTATATTTTGCTCCGGAATCAACCATAAGCCGTTTTACCCCCGTGATGTTGCGCGGCTTGCGCACGTTTTCGATAATGCAGTCGACGTAGAAAATACCCATGCCCAACCCTTCTCAACTTTGCATTTTTTGCTGCAATGAAGTTTTGAATTTCTCCATCAGCTCATCCACAACTTGATACGGCGAGAGTTTTTCGTTTTGAAAATTAGTTAGATTTTGGCTTAATAACTGTCGCGCTTCTTCACCCCAAAATTCCTGCCTCAGCCGCCGGCTCACCAGCTCGCGAATTTTTTTCTCCAAGCGTTGCTTGCGCTTGGCGGTGAGGCGGCCATCCTGCAGCAGAAACTCGCGATGCGTTTGAATTTTTGTCCGCACCTCTTCGATACCTTTTCCCTTCGACGCAACGGTGGAAACCACCGGCGGATTCCACGGCGCGGCCGGACGCAGGTGCAAGATCGCTTCCAGCTCGCGCACCGCGCGCGGCGCGCCGTCGCGGTCGGCTTTGTTGAGCACGAAAATATCGGCGATCTCCATCAAGCCGGCTTTCATCGCTTGTACCGAATCGCCGCTTTCGGGAACTAAAATGACCACAACCGTGTCCGCGGCTTCGACGATATCCAGCTCGGATTGGCCGACGCCGACGGTTTCAAAGATGACAAAATCCTTGCCGAAGGCATCGAGCACATCCGCGGCTTCCTGCGCTTTTTGCGAAAGCCCGCCGAGCGAACCGCGCGTCGCCATGCTGCGAATGAACACGCCCGGATCGGTGGTGAGGTCGTGCATGCGCACACGATCGCCGAGCAGCGCGCCGCCGGTGAACGGGCTGGTCGGATCGACGGCGATGATGCCGATAGTTTGCTCGTCGGCGCGGATGGTTTTGGCAAGCTTATCGACCAGCGTCGATTTGCCCGCGCCCGGCGGCCCGGTGATGCCGAGGCGGTACGCGCTGCCGACTTTGGCATAAAGCCCGTCGAGTATTGCGCGCGCCATTGCACTGTCATTTTCAACTGCAGAGATCAGCTTGGCCAGCGCGCGCCGCGAGCCGGAGAGAAATTCAGCAAGAAGGGAATTAGACGCCATTATCGCTCAACTCCAACAGCTTTTTCAAGGCGCTGATCAAGCTGCTTCTGCAATCCTTTGCTAATATTCCCAAGATTTCGCTGTATAAGAATTCTTTTGTGGCCATTTAACTGGTTCTCCATCTTCGAGGGAATAAAGATCCGGTTCATCTGCCAACCAATCAACCCCCCCCGTGCATTGCTAATTGCATCAACTCTTCGCTGGAGATGTCGTCGGTAAGAATTTCTTCGGTGGAGATTTTTCTGCGCAACAGCAAAAACAAGGCGAATTTTTCGAGTTCGCGCTGCTCATCTAACGACAGAGCCGATACCAGTTTTGAAGCGATTTGCTCATTGTGATCACTTCCTTTCATAAAATGTTTTTTAAGTTAAAAACAACTTTGCTTTTCCCACAATTTCGCATACTTCGCAAAAACATACGCCGCCGACAGGCTCGCTAAAATAAATCCTTGCACGCCATCCAGGAAACCGGCCTTGAACACGTACATTCGCAGAAAGAACCAAGCCGGCCGGAACAACAAGTCCCATAAATGAAAACGCTTGCCCTGTTGACGTAATTCCTCCGCGGCCAGCGAGGTATAGCGATTGAACTTCTCAAAATAATGCCGCAAATTGCGGTCGGTGTAGTGCAACAGATGATTTTTTAACCGGCCAATCTTGCCTTCGACTTCGACGCCTTCGTGAACTTGCCTGTCATTGAATTGGCCGGCTTCGCGGCGGAACAGGCGCAGCACGTAACCCGGATACCAACCGCCGTGCCGGATCCATTTGCCGAGAAAATTCGCCAGGCGCGGCAGCTCGAAACCATTGGCCGCCGGATTCCGGCGCAGCGTTGCAATAATTTCGTCCCGCAAGTCGGGCGTGGCCCGCTCATCGGCATCGATCCACAACACCCAATCGTGAGTGCATTGCGAAAGCGCGAAATTTTTCGCCGCCGCAAAGCCTTCCCAACGCCGGATGAAAATTTTATCGGTAAATTCCCGCGCCAGCGCCGCCGTGCCATCCACGCTCTCGGCATCTACCACGACGATCTCATCAACCCATTGCAACGAGGTTAAACACTCGCGGATGTTTTCGGCTTCGTTCTTGGTTATGACGAGCGCCGATATCGATTGCGAATTGCGGATTGCAGATTGCGGGTTATCGCCTGCTCGACTATCCACAATCAAAATATTTTCAGAGCTTGCCGTCGTCATGCGTATTGAGAAGTCCCGATTTTCTTTTTTAAGTCGGACTTAGTCTATATATCGGGATTCGTCTCGAAGAGATTTTCTGCTGGCGTTTGTCACGTTTTAAAGTTTCGGATAACTTTTGTTGCAACCACAAATTCACCAGTGTTTCCGATGAAACGCCGCGTTGGCGCGCGAGTTGACCGATTTTCTTGGCCAGCTCATCTTCCACTCGCAACCGCCGAGGGATGAGATCAATTTTGACGTCTTTGACTTCGCGAAATTCATCACGGTAATCGGTCAAATCATGTGTATCCCAAAATTCTGCGGCGGCTTCAAGACTTTCAAAATTTTCAGGGATAGGATCGCGAATTTTTTTTCTCGTGCCCTTTTTTTTATCGTTTTTAGCGTTTGGCTTTTGCATAGTATTTACGCTCGCTTTTGTTCATGTCTCGTGCTGTTACAATCAAAGCGTCTTTGGTTAGCTTGTAAATGAAGAACACAATCAAATATCGTCCGGCAGATGTTCGGCCCAAGGCCACATACATATCTTCGCCTTCAACAGCCATGCCTTTCTCTCGGTACACGATATGCGGACGCCCATCGAAAATTTCATTAACTTCATCGTCGCTTACGCTATGCTTGCTCCAGATCTTCTCTTCGACATTCTCTAAAAGAACGACTTGTCTGATATACATGACTTCACCGTAATAGAACGAGCTCTGTGTTTGCAAGCCGTTTCTGCACTACTTCGACGCGCGTTGAATTGCGTGCATTGTAAACCTCCCGCACCGCGCTGACGATCCATTCCGGCTTGAATTCGGTCACGCAGATCGGCCCGTGCGGCATGTCGCAGATTTTCTTCCAGCATGGGGCGCAGGGAAGATCGCGAATAATTTTGATGCCGCGATTGTAAAGATCAACTTCGGCGGCGCAGGATAGGCCGAACCAGGCGACGACGTATTTTTTCAGCGCGATGGCAATGTGCATGCCGAGCGAATCGCCGCTCACCACAATGTCCGCCAAATTTTCGAGAATAATGCCGGCGCGCAAGCCGAGCGTGGTCGGCGTCGGAATCGCGATGCCATCGGTCAGCTCGACGAGGCGCTGATTGCGTTCGGTATCTTCGCGGCCGCCGAGCAAAATAATTTTGGCCTGCGGGATTTCAGCGGCAATTTGGCGAATGGCCTGCGCCTGGGTTTCAAGCTCCAATTTTTTTAAAACAAAAAGCTCGGAACAGCCGGTGTTAAAACCGATCACCAGCGCGGCCTCTTCGAGTCCCAGCTCGCGGCGCCAGCGCTCGCTTTCGGCAAGCTCGTCCGCCGTCAATTGCAAAATGTATTGATCGCGGCGATAATCCAGCTCCCAGGCTTCGGCGAGAATATCATTGCCCGTGCGTTGATTGACGCGAAATTTAAAATGATCGTCGACGCCAAGACGGAAACTGTATTCCGCGCCGGCGTTCAGCGGCACGATGGCGCCGTTATCATTTAACCCAAAACCGCGTTTGGTTTCGGCATTGACGAGATTCATGAAGGCGGCCGCCGGCCGGCTTTTGTCGGCGTTGAGCGCCAGCTCGAATTTCTGCTGCAACAACACCATTCGGTTTTCATCATTCCACTCCACCAGATGATCGACGAACGGATTGTTGGCCAAAAGCGGCAGCGCGTTCTTTCGCGTGATCCAAGTAATATGGCTGTTCGGATAACTTCGCTTGATCGCCGGCAATTGCGCCGTCGTCGCCAGCACCGTGCCCAGCGCGTCGAGATTCACCAGCAAAATCCGCGTGCCCATCGGAATGCGATCCTGGCATCCTTCGCACAATTTAAATGGAACGCACGGTTTGTAGCCGCTGAACAACCGGCAATCCGGAACCAATGTTTTGGGCTGATATTGCGACTGCATCACACAAATTTATTCATTCAACTTGCCATTTGCCCGTTGCAACTTGCAACTTGCCCCTTGCCAAGTAACTTACAGATTTGGGCAGTGAAGTGCAAGCAAAAAATCGCTTGCTTTTTTGCGGCGGAAAGACTAATTTTGAGTGCCACACAGCTCAGCGAATTTTATTCGCTAAAAATTGGCCGAAGAAGCGGCCGGGTAACCGACGAGGCCCCGGACCCAACCCTCGCTGGGTTGTGTGGCAACTGCTCGCTTCGGCCATTTTTTTTAATCTCAGTTGTCCTTGAAAGTTTTGAGGAGAATCGGGATTGGAAAGGGGTAGGTTATGCCCTTCTGGATTTACTGTGATCGGCAGGCGCAGGCCGGCGATCTCCGCCGCATGCAGATTTTGACGAGCGACGAGCTATCGTTGCGCGACGATCTGCGTGGCCCGTTCAACTCGCTGCAAGAGGCCATCAAAATCGCGGAGACGCTGATCTGGAGCATCGTGACCAGCATCATGGATCGTCTGCGCACAGAGCAACCCAAAAAATTTGCCGTGTTCCCCTCGGCAAAGCCGGATGCCGAAGAGTAGAAAACCGAGCTGTAAAAAGTTTTCTGCTCTCGCGGCGCGGCAAGCGGGTAAATCCGGCAAATGACGGCGACGTCTCAACAGGCGTCGCCGTTTTTATGGCAATGTGGCCACTTCCACGCGCGCATCGTTGAAACACGCCCCGTCGCCAACCGAGCTGGCCGTATCCGGCGCCAACGCCGTTGCCGTTTGCCCATTCTTCGAGGCCTTGCGCCAGGCGCCTTTCGGCATGCTCACAACCCCCTCACGAACCTGCCGGCTGAATTTTACCCGGCAACGCACCTCGCCGTAATGATTAAAGACGCGCACGAGATCGCCGTTTCGTATCGACCGTTGCTGCGCATCAGCGGGATGCATGAAGAGAAACAATTCGGGCATATTGTATTCGCCCAACGAGCTGCTGATCAGCTTGTCGGTCGCCGGGCTGATCAACGCGAGCGGAAAGCCGTTGGCAAGTTCATCCAGATACTCAAACGGATTTTCGCCGAGCACGCCCGGGCTGAGATGCGCTTTGCCGTCGCTGGTCCACGGAAACGAGGTGTCAAACTGAATCGGGTTTTGGCCGGGGAAATCGAAGAAAGCAATTTTTTCTTTTTTCAATTTTTCAAAATTTAAATCTTTGATGCCGCCGATGGCGTCAACCGCGCGGCGCAGATAGGCTCGGGTGTCTTCATAAAACGCGCGATCAGTCCAACCCATGGCGCGGCCGAGCATCGCAAAAACTTCTTCGTTCGGTTTCGCCTCGCCGAGCGGCGCGATCACCGGTTCCAGATATTGCACCGCGTAGCTGCCGTAGGCTTTCTTGATTTCTTCCTGCTCCAAAAAAGTCACCGCCGGCAGGAGAAGATCCGCATAAACCGCGGTGTCCGTCATCACTTGCTCGAACACCACCGTAAACAAATCTTCGCGCTGCAAGCCTTTGATGACGGCATTCTGATGAGGCATCGTCGCCGCCGGATTGCAGTTGTAAACAAAAATGGCTTTGACCGGCGGATTCTGTTCTTCCAGCAAAATTTTGCCGAGCCGGCTCATGTTAAGCTCGCGGGTAGGCGCCGGCGTGGACTCAACCAATTTGCCGTCATCAACGCGATACGCGCCGCTGTTGCTCATCGTGTAACCGCCGCCGCGTTTGCCGAATTTGCCCAACAAAGCCGGCATTGCCAAAATTGCCGCCGCGGCCTGCCCGCCGTTGCGATTGCGCTCGAGGCCCCAGCCGCAGCGCAACACGGCAGGCTCGGCTTCGGCATACATGCGCGCGAGTTTTTCAATCATTGCGGCTTCAACGCCAGCGAGGCGCGCGGCTTTTTCGAGAGAATATTCGGCGGCCTTTTTCAACAGAATATCCGCGCCGACCGTGTGTTTCTCAATGAAAGGACGGTTCAATAAATTATGCTCGCGCCAATAGTTGATCATCGCCAGCGCCACGACGACATCGGTCCCCGGATAAACCGGCAGATGCAAATCAAATTCGTTTGCCGAAAAATTTAAACGCGGATCGACGACCGCGATCTTGGCGCCGGCGGCTTTGGCTTCCTTCAAATACGGCACGAGATGAATGTTGGAGGCTTTCGGATTGGCGCCCCAAATCAGAATGAAACGCGCCTGAGCATAATCCTGAAACGCCACGCCCGGCATGCGGCCGTACATGGCTTTTGCCACCGCCGTCGTCGGCGCGGCGCAAACCGTGCGCGCCAGGCGCGAGGCGCCCAACTTGTCAAAGAAAGCCGCGTCCGCCGTGCCTTGTCCCAACATGCCGTTCGAGCCGCCGTAATAAAACGGCAAGATCGCCTCGCCGCCCCAGCGCTGCTTAATCGCGGCAAAATTTTCGCAAATCAAATCGATGACCTCGTTCCAACTGATTCGCTCAAATTTGCCGTCGCCCTTTTGGCCGATGCGACGCATCGGAAACAGCAAACGTTCGTCACTGTAAATACGTTTGGCAAAATTGCCGATTTTGGAGCAGATGAATCCGTTCGTCACCGGGTTGGCGTGTGACCCGTGCAGTTTGGTGACGCGGCCGTCGGTGACTTCGACTTCGAGACTGCACGTGTCGGGGCAATCCATCGTGCAAACAGACGGAAGCATTTGGCTGGACATGATCGCCTGCTTTCCTGTTCGAATTGTCTTTTGGCTTGATTTTTTGCGAAAATTATGCCGGGCGTTTCGTTAACGATTGGCCTTCGGGTTGGCCAAGGTATTTTCTTCAACAGACAATATAAGCATTCCGTCCGATGCAATCAAGATTGATTTTTCAAAAGTTGGAATTGCATTCTTCTATAAAATTATATTGCTTTTTTTTCATCTTTATAGTACCTTCAAGGCATGGCAAAACCGGCCAGGTTTAATAAGTGGAATGACGAAAAGAATTCAGCATGTTGATGCAGCTCTGAATTAATGTCGCCGTCATTGCAGAATTCCTGTCTAAAAATCTTGAGAGGAAATCATGCGCTAAAGTTATACTCTCTTGCCCATGATCAAGCCCTTGCCGAGTGGAAAAAAGTCGCCGAGGCTTATCCGAAAGACCGCGTGCTGCTGCTCGACATGGGCCGTCTCGAATATCTCTCGGGCCGCTACGAAGCCGCGCTGCAATGGATCGACCGCGTTCTCGCCATCGATCCCGAAGATCTCGGCGGCCTCTACAACCGCATGTTGACGCTGGGCGCATTGGGCCGCGACAAAGAGCTGGCCGAAGCGCGCAAGTTGTATGAGTATCACAAAGACGACGAAGACGCCATGGCCGTCACGGCCTTGTTTAAGCAGCGCCATCCTGCCGCCAACAACGAGGCGCAGGCGATTCACGTGCATAGGCTTTGGCCGGTCGATCCGAAATCAAACTCATCCAAACCGGAAACTTCGTTCTACGACAGGCTTTCAGTTGAGACGAAACCGCTGCCGAAGGCCGCTGGTTCTTTGCGATGAGGCTTTGTCTTTTCGCGCTGATAACGGTGAAATCATGTTAGCGCAGCAATGAGATTCAATTAAAATTCGCAACAAAGTCTCGGATTCTTTTTCGACATAGCTAAACATAAGGAACGTTGATGCTGAATACAGATGAAGTTCTTGAGTTTTTGCGAAATCAGCGGCAAACGTTAAAATCTGATTTTCGCATTGTGAAATTAGGCCTCATTGGTTCATTTGCAAGAGGCGAACAAACCGAAGATAGCGATATCGATTTATTAGTAGAATTTGCGCCTGACACTGATGATATCTTTGGCAAAAAGATGAAGTTGAAAGATCTACTAAAAGCATCTTTCGACCGGGATGTTGATATTTGTCGAGAAAAGTATATGAAGCCTTATATCAAGAGCTATCTTTTGAAAGAGGCAATCTATGTCTGAGAAAGATAAACTAAACATACTGGCGCTTTTGGACGCGATTGAGAAGATTGCCAAATACTCTTCTGGTTACAAAAACGCTGATGATTTTTACGGAAATGAGAGAGATTTTGATGCTTCAATGATGAACTTTATCATAATTGGAGAAATGGTCTCGCGGCTTTCTGATAAACTTATTGAAGAGAATAGTCAAATAGACTGGTTTAAAATTCGAGGATTTAGGAACATTGTTGCGCATGACTATTTCGGAATAGATGCAGAAGAAGTATGGCAGATCATTAAGACCCACTTACCTAAATTGGAAAATGATCTTCACGCGATTTTAAAAGAATCCTAAACGCGATGAACAAACAGAGACAAGTTTTGTCTTGCATTTCGGCGTTAACAATGCATCAACCGGACGCGGGCTCGCGAGACATGATTTTCGGTGCTGAACATCTTTTTGTGCGCCTGCGCTGGTTATGCTTGTGTTATGCGTCCCAAAATCGAAAGAACACTCAAGCCGGAAACTTCGTTTTACGACATGCTTTCAGTTGAGACGAACCCGCTGCCGAAGGCCGCCGGTTCTTTGCGCTGAATTTTTGTCGTTTCGCGCTGACGACGGTGAAACCATGTTAGCTGGCGATCTAGATTTGCAACAGACATCGCGGTGAAGAATTAAGGTTTGGGCACGCGTTGAGAAATGAGTTCACGTCGAAGGCAAGAATTTCGTGGCGTTGCGAATGACAAGCATCGTGGCAGAGAGTAAAGAATCGTGACGTGCCAAGCACTGTTTACTCCCCCATTTCTAAAGTTCGTGAATGGATGAAAATACGAAGCGACAGATAAAACATGGGATTTAAATTGAATTTCAAGTTTGAAGCAAATGTATCTCAAGGCAATCTAACCAAAGCGATGTGGGACATGTTAGGAAAAAAATCTTTTATTTACAAAGCTTTTGTCGTTAGCTTGATTTGTATATTTTTCCTCTCTACAAGTTGCGTTGCCTATCGTAATATGCGACCCACAGGAGAGTATACTGTTCTTAACAAGGAGAAGCTGCTGGATGTGTACACTTTTCGCGCAGTGCAGTTACCCAAGTTAGAAAAACCTTTACTTGTCATTCAATTGGGTAAGTATCCCGTCTTTAGGGAACATCGCAAGGTGGAGGAAGTCGGGGAGAGAAAAAATTATGCAAGATTAGTAGGATTCACTGTTATGTTTGTTGGCGGTCTCGCCATGGCTGCGGTTATAAATAATGCGGATAGCGTTCGCCCTAAAGATGGCCTGCTAGAAATCGCGAAGATCGTTGGGATTTCGGGAGGCATTATTGGATTTTGGGGAGCTTGGGCTAACCTTGGAGTAAAAGCGGAACCAGTTTCTCGATTTAGCTTACAGGATACGGAGGTGAAGTCCGAAAAGAGCTTTGAGCCAATCGCGAATGCTCGAATTAAAGCATCTTCGCCGACGATTGCAGAGGAATGGATCTTGTCTACAGATTCACAAGGCAAGGTATTCTTAGACATGTCCCAAATAGCTCGCTTGGTACGCGACGGAGGCGATCTTGCGATTACTTTTCAGACGATGGATGCCAACAAGATTACTAACACGTTCACAATTCCTCAAAGTTTTTTTGCAGATCTCAAGACCTATTACGCCTCCATCCGCCCGCCTCAGTTGGTCACAACAACCAGTTTTGATGATGTGGGGTCTTGGAAAGCGAATCGAATGATCGATGGCGCTGAAGAAGCCCATCTGATCGTGGCCATCGAAAACCGTGGCGAAGGCAAAGCCCTTGATGTGAAGTTACGGATGAAATGCGATAATCCGAATATCAAGATCGATGAACTGATAAGTCTTGGCCAGATATCGCCTGGCAGCAAAGTTGAACAGCGTGTTCCTATTACTGCTCAAATGGAGCTTGCCGATGGGTTAGCAAGTTTTGAAATTCAAGCCATGGAGCAACGCGGCTACCACGCCGGAAAAGTTGAACTAAAAATTCCTGTCCGCAAACTTGATAAGCCAGTACTCCAAATTGTCTCAGTGGATATTAATGATGGTCATATTGGTCTGGCAAAAGGAAATGCCAATGGTATTCCAGAGAATGGTGAAACTGTGGAGCTGATCACGTATGTGCAAAATCAAGGTGTTGGTCCTGCTATTGGCAGCAAATTAAATTTAGTCAGCGTCTCAAGTGGTATCAATGTCATATCAGGCGAGGTTAACTTAGGCAGGATAGAAGCATCTGCAACCGAAAAAACAAAATTTGTTCTAGAAATACCTCGCAAATTCTCACAAAGTAGTTTGGAATACAAGCTGGTTGCAACGGATGTTCGTAATGCTTGTCCTCCGGCAGAAGAAAGCGGATACTATGCAATCAGCCAAGCCATCCCAATTTTGGCTTATGAGTTTAAAGCTCCAGCTGGTCTAAAAAATGGTTCAAGTAGCTCAATGATTGTTACACCGAAGAATATTGGTAAACTAACTGCCAATGGGATTCGACTTTCGGTAACAACAGTTGAAGAAGGGATTAAGCTGGCTAATAATAACATCCTGATAGGCTCTTTAGCGCCCTCCACTGATTACAACCCGCAGATTATATCCGTTCAGATACCACGAACTTTTACTAAGAAGAGTTTCATTGTAGAAATCAAATTGAGCCAAGATGAGTTTACAGCTTTCATAGAAAACCGAGAAATCCCTCTTACGATCATTCAGCCAGAATTGAGTCTGCTGGATAGATCAAGTTTAGATCAGCAGTTGATGCAAGGAACAATTGGCGCTCAGTTGACCGTTGCAGTAGCAAACGAAGGAAATCTAATGGCAGAGGATGTAACGATAACCGCTGCTACAGATATAGAAATGATAAAACTCAACAACACCACAGCCAGTATTGGCAGCATACCTCCTAAATCAATCTCAGAAAACAAGACGTTTATTCTGGACGTGCCAGGAGGTGTTGCGAGTGGTAGTTTACCTATTCATTTAAGAATTTCCCAAAAAGATTTTCCAACAGTTAATGAAACTTTGACTTATAGAATTTTGGAACGAAGCACAGAGCATGTTGTGGTTCAACCAACGGAAGACTTTCAACCACGCTCATCCACCAAATCTTCTATACAAGCTCCTATTATCATGGTGCCGAATATTCAAAACAACGAAGAAATACTTTCAAATCGCTTGTCTTTTACAGCTTTTGTGTCGGACAATTCTGGATTAGCCTCTGTCAAAGCTAGTTTAAATGATGCCATTTTTTATAATTCTCAAACCGATGAAGGAGCAAAAGCCGGTGGCAAGGCTCTGATTATACAAAAAGAATTGACCGCTTTTCGTCCAGGTCAAAATATCATTAAGATAGTAGCTGTCAACAACAGCAATATTCCTCAAGAACAAATCATTACCGTCAATTATACTGCTTCCGTGCATATACGCAAAGGTGATTGGTACACGAAGGTCTCCGAAAAGGTTGCGAATTGGATAAACTCATCGAAAAATGTTGCTGTTGTTATCGGGATCGATAATTACATGAATCCTAAAATCCGAGATTTGCAATATGCTGATAATGACGCAATTGCTATCAAGGATTTTTTGAAGCAACATACAAATTTTGAAATCTACGCTGAATTGATTAACGAAAAAGCGACTAAAGATAATATTCTGGGGGTTCTTGATAACCTAAAGCGAGACGATAGCATCAGAAGAGTTGTCTTCTATTTTTCCGGACATGGTCGAACTGAGAAATCGGGTACAGGCGGTGAAGATCTAGGATATTTTCAGCCTGTTGATTTTGATCCTGAAAGACCGTTAACTACTGGTATCCCGATGAGCCAAGTTCGTGACTGGGCTCAGGCTCTACCTGCAAAACACGTCTTGTTTATATTTGATGCTTGTTTTAGTGGCATAGTGGGTGGTTCAGCGAGAACCGATAAAGATTATAATTTAGACTTTCTTGCAGAGAATGTCGGTAGACATGTAATTACCGCTGGCACAAAAGATGATCAAGCTCTAGAGTATAATAATTTGGGGCATGGCGTATTAACCTATTATTTGTTGGAAGGGTTGCAAGGCGGAGCAGACGTTGATCGTGATGATGTAATCACTCTTAATGAATTAGCTGTATACTTGAAGCGCGAAGTGACAAACTTTACTCAGGGGAAACAACATCCGCAACTCATCAAATTTTTTGACGGTAATGGAGAGCTTTTTGTCGAGTTAATAAAATAGGATATGAGTCATGACTTATTATTTATTATCGGTCATTAGCTTTACAGGCATCTTTCTCTTTTATTTGGTAAAGACCAAACGATGGAGCCATCTGAGTTACCATGTTCTATTTATCATTATCTTGACCGGCATATTCTACTATTCTTTAAGGAATTTGCCTTATACTGGTAGAGGGCCAGAAGATGAATGGGTATATAAAGATGTCGTTCTTTTTTTAGCAATGTTGACGGGGATGATCACTAATACGCTTACTAATCGAATTCAAAAAGGCAAACTGAGTATCAAAAAAATTGACTTCTTAAAGCCGCTATTTGTAGCCCCAATTGTATTTATGGTAGTTTGGGGAGTTATCGGAAAAATGATCGAGTTTAATTTTATGACTTGCTGTTTTGCTTACACAAATGGATACTTTTGGGAAAGCATTTTGAAAAAAGGCTTTAAACAAATCACAAATAATGGATGAAATATACAATTCACTGCATAGCGAGAATTCGGTGGCAAAACTTAAACCAGTGGTGATACAAAAATAAAATTCGGTGAAAACACAACATTGCAATTTAATACAGACAGTATTCGTGGTGGAAGTCAATCAGCCAGCTAATTTTGGTGTTATGTATCCCCAAAATCGAAAGAACACTTGCCGTTCAAAATGACCTTGCGCGCGAGTCAAATATTTCTTACTTTGAGCATGTTGATCGTAAGGCAGCGAACTGCAAAAAATTTTTAATTTGAACGCGTAGTGAAACCCTTGGCTCAAAAGTCCGGCAATCAAATAAATCTCCAATTCGTAACGCCTCGGCTCACCCTGATAGGCCGGATTTCCTCGTCTTTTCTTTTTCTCATCTTCTCAATAACAAGCGTCTGGTGGAGTTGTTCTCAATCAGAAAACTCCAAACCCCGCGATACCTCCTCGCACGGCTTCGATGGCGTGGCTTTGCCTGCATTTACAGAAATCACCACGACAGCCGGACTAAGCGACTTCAAATACGTCAACGGCGCCTTCGGCCAAGTGTGGTTTCCCGAGCAAATGGGCGCGGGCTGCGGATTCATTGATTATGACAACGATGGCTGGCTCGACATTTTGCTCGTCGGTGGCGGTGCGTTAGCTCCCAACACAATTAAAGAGCCGCCGGCATTATGGCTCTATCGCAACAACGGCAACGGCACTTTTTCATTGCAAACCAGAGAAGCGGGGCTCGACGGCCTGCGCGCGTACGGCACCGGTATCACCGTTGCAGATTATGACAACGACGGCGATGAAGATTTCTTTTTCACGACGCTGCATGAGAACATGCTCTTTCGCAACGACGCCAGCGTCTTCACTGAGGTTGCAAAAAAAGCCGGCATCATCGCGAAGCCGATTCGCTGGAGCAGCTCGGCAATTTTTTTTGACGCGGATAAAGACGGCTGGCTCGATCTGTATGTTTGCAATTACGCCGACTGGTCGCCGGAAAGAGACATTCCGTGCTATGTCGAAGGCGGCATCAAAGAATATTGCCCGCCGGGCATGTACGTCGGCGTGCCGAACAACTATTATCGAAATAATGGAGATGGCGCCTTTACCGAGATGACCGACAAAGCCGGTTTTGGCGAAGCGCCGGGAAAATCGCTCGGCGTCGCGGAGTTGGATTTCAACAACGACGGCTGGTCCGATCTCGTCATCTCGAATGATGGCGAGCGAACATTGTTGTATGAAAACGATCGCGACGGCACGTTCACGGAGAAGGGCACAATCACCGGAATTGCGTACAGCGAGTTTGGCGAAGCGCGCGCCGGCATGGGCATCGACGCTGGCGTGACCGATACCACCGGGCAGGTCTCGGTTTTCATCGGCAATTTTTCCGCGGAGATGATCGGCGTGTATCGCTACAATCCGACGGGTTGGTTCTCTGATCGCGCCGCGGTTTCCAAAATCGGGCGGCCGAGCCTGCCGGTGTTGACGTTCGGCCTTTTTCTGCTGGATATGGATTTTGACACCGACCTCGATCTCTTTGTCGCGAACGGCCACGTCTATCCGATTCGAACGAAATTTATGGATGGCATAACCTATCAACAGCCGCCGCAGCTTTTTTTAAACAACAATGACGGCACGTTCGATGAAATGGGCAAGTCAATCGGCGGCGTTTGGGCGCAGCCGATGGTGGCGCGCGGCGCGGCCTACGGCGATTTCGACCGCGACGGCGATCCGGATATTTTGATCGTCGAAAACTCCGGGCCGGCGCATTTGTGGCGCAACGATTTCAAAAATCCCAACTTTTTGCGCGTGCATCTCGAAGGCCAGCAAAGCAATCGCGACGGGGTCGGCGCTCGCCTCGTGGCCGTCATTGGCAAGCAAAAAATGGAGCGCCGCGTTCGCACCGGCTCCAGCTATCTCTCCAGCTCGGAAAAAACCGTCACCTTTGGCCTCGGCCACGCCGCGCAAGTTGATTCGCTTTTCATTTATTGGCCCAGCCAGCACGTGGAACATTTGGTAAATGTTGAAGCGAATCAAGAAATTAAAGTCGTGGAAGGTTCGGGAACTTTTGCGCAAAAACCTTTGCCGGGCAGAATTTTACCATAATTAAAGCCAGCGACAACTATGAAAAAAGCCTCGATCAATACCGCGATATTGATTTTCATCCTGACGTTAAGCGCTTATTGGGGGCTGTCCGCGGTTTACAAATCAAAAACCGGGCAGAAAGATTTTTCCAAAACCGCGGCGCAGCGGCGCAGCATAAATCCCAAAGCCCCGCATTTTTTGATTCAAGCGCAGGATGCGTTCACCCAAAAAATTTACAACGCCGCTTTGATGTTGGCGGACAGCGCGGAATATTATGCGCCCAATCTCGCCGACGTCCCTTTCTTGCGCGGGCTGATTTACACCGAAGTGCGGCGCTACGACGAGGCGGAAGCGGCTTATAAAAAAGTGTTGGCCCTGGATCCGTACTATCAAGGCGCTTGGCTCAACATGGGAAGCGCGGCGATGCGCCAAGGCGACAGCCGCAAAGCCATGGCATATTATCACAAAGAGCTGAAACATTATCCGACCGCGGCGACCTATCATCAGATCGGCCGGGTTTATGCCAAGCTGGGAAATTTGGACAGCGCGCGTTATGCGTATCAGCATTCCCTCGCGGCGGATAGCTCTTTTGAAACAGCGTATTTTCGAATGGCGGAACTTTACAAACAGGAGGGCGAGCTTGACAAGGCTTTGGATTATGCGCGCCAGGGATTGCAGCGGCAGCCGGATAATCTGAATTATCGTTACTTTCTCGGCTCGCTGCTGGTCTTGAGCAATCACCTGCCGGAAGCCGTCGCTGAGCTTGAGGCCGTTGTCAAAGCGCGGCCGTGGCATTATTGGGCCAATTACAATCTCGGACAAGCCTGGGTCCGCCTGGGGCGGGAAGCCGAGGGCAAGCGGTATCTGGCGAAAGCGGAAAGCTTGCAAGTGGAATTGAAGAATATTCAGGATTGGGAAAACCTGGTCGAGAACAATCCGGATCAGCTCATGCTGTGGGTGAATTACGGCGAAGCTTTGCGCCGCGCCGGCCGCCTCGACGAAGCGATCGAGGCGTTTCAAGTCGCGCTGTCCATCGAGCCGCGCTTTGCGCCGTTGGAAAATAATCTGGCGATTTTATATGTGATGCGGGGCGACACCGCGAAGGCTGTGATTCATTATCAATCGCTTTTGCAGAGATTTCCAAGCCTGGCCGAGGTGTGGCTGAACCTCGGCGTGGTGTACGCCAAATCCAGCCAATTCGGCGAAGCGCGGAAAGCCTGGGAGAATGCGCTGAAATATGCGCCGGATGATTCCACCGCGAAGGCCTATTTGGCCAGGCTGCCGCGCAAGTCGTGATTCTGTGGCTCAAAATTTTTTCTGTTAAACTCATTCAGTCCTTTAATGCGGGCACGTAAGGAGGTGAGTGAATATGCTATAGCGAGATGACAAAAACCAAGACGGTGCATCAGCACCCTGCAATTCAATAACCTATCATTACCTTATCATTTTCTTCTAAGGAGGGCGTTATGGCCATGAAAAAATTTATTGCCGCAATTTCAGTGTTGGCGGTTTTTGTCGTTTTAATCAGCAACCAGGACGTTTTAAGCCAGGGTTGCGTGGCAGTCCGCCCGATGAGCTGCGCGGCCTCGGGACAGGTCAGTAACTCGGGAATGCTGGAAAAAGGCCAATGGCAACTTTCCAGCTCATATCGCTATTTTAAATCGTTCAGACACTTCAGAGGCGATGTGGAGGAGAAGAACAGAGTGGAAGAGGGCACCCAAGTGGAAAACCTCACGCATGCCATTGATCTTGGCTTGAGCTATGGATTGAGCACTCGATTTGGACTTGCCCTGAATGTGCCGGTGATTTATTATGATCGATCATCACTTTATGAGCATTATGGGAATAGCCTGTCATCCAATCCCACACAAGCGCGCTTTTATACAGGCGCTATGGGCATTGGTGACACGCGGCTTACGGCAAATTACTCGCTGTTCAACCCTGCAACCTCAGCGAAAGGAAATATATCGATAGGCGTGGGTATCAAGACGCCTACGGGCAATTCCAACGTGCAGGACGAGTTTCACCGGCGGACTGCTAACGGCAGGGATTCAGTGGTTACGAGAGCCGTTGACCAGTCCATCCAACTGGGAGATGGTGGCTGGGGCCTGAACTTAGAGATGTCGGCCTTCCGGCAATTGTTTGCAAAGGGATCGCTTGTCTTCAACGGGTTTTATCTCATGAACCCAAGAAATGTGAACAGTGTACCTCATTCGGTTGCCGATCAGTATGGGGCCCGGCTGTGTTTTTACTACGCCGTGCTGCCGCAAGCCGGATTCACCGCCGGCTTGGGTGGAAGGATAGAAGGCATACCCAGCGATGACTTGATCGGCAAAAGCGAAGGCTTCCGCAGGCCCGGCTACGTCGTTTCCATTGAACCGACCATATCCTATAATAAAGGCGTGAACTTCACTTTGAACGTTCCCATTGCGTTATATCGCAATAGAACGCAAAGCTATTCGGATAAACTAAGAACCCGGGAAACAGGTGTATTCAGGATTGGTGATGCGGCCTTTGCCGACTACCTGATCAATTTGGTCGTTACATACAAGTTCGGGAAAAAACACGGTTCGATGAGCATTCCAACGAAAATAACCATTCCCAACGAAAACTTGTAAAAAGTAAAGCTATGGACGTGAATTGCTTATGACCACCATGAACCGACGCCAATTCATCAAAACCACTTTCAGCGCTGCGATGGCGGCGCCTTGCTTCATTCCGTCTTCCGTGTTTGGCAGAAACGGCGCGGTCGCGCCAAGCAACCGCATCACCATCGGCTGCATCGGCGTGGGCGGCATGGGCACGGACAACATGAAGAACTTTCTCGGCAAGCCGGCGGCGCAGGTGCTCGCGGTTTGTGACGTGGACACCACCCATCGCAACCGCGCGCGTGACCTGGTCAATAAAAATTACCACAACCAGGATTGCGCTGAGTACAATGATTTCCGCGAGCTGCTGGCGCGCCAGGACATCGACGCGGTGATGATTGCGGTGCCGGATCAGTGGCATGGCATTATTGCCGTGGCCGCCGCCCGCAGCCGCAAAGATATTTACGGCGAGAAACCGCTCGCTTACACGATTTCCGAAGGCCGCGCGATTGTCGATGCCGTGCAGCGCTACGGGGTGATTTGGCAAACCGGCAGTTGGCAGCGTTCGCAGCAGCATTTTCGTTTCGGTTGTGAGCTGGTGCGCAACGGCCGCATCGGCGACGTGCACACGGTGCGCGTCGGCCTTCCTTATGGCAACGGCATCAACAACCTGGGCGCGCAACCCACGCCGGTGCCGGAGGGGTTTGATTATGATATGTGGCTCGGCCCGGCGCCCTGGCGGCCATACACGCCCAATCGCTGCCACTGGAATTTTCGCTGGATCAGCGATTATTCCGGCGGCCAGCTCACCGACTGGGCCGGCCATCATTGCGACATTGCCAACTGGGGCATGAACACCGAATCGTCGGCGCCCATCGAGATCGAGGGCCGGGCGATTTTCCCGCCAGCAAAAGACGGTCTCTACGATACACCGGAGTCTTATTATTTTGAATGCAAATACGCCGAAGGCTTCACGATGATTGTGGCGGATCAACGGCAGCAGCCCAAGGGCATGGGCACGCAATTTTTCGGGACCGAGGGCTGGGTTTATGTCGATCGCTCCGGCATCGAGGCGCATCCGCAATCACTGCTGAAATCCGCCGTCGGGCCGAATGAAATTCATCTTTACGAAAGCAATGATCACGTCGGCAATTTTCTCGATTGCGTCGTCAGCCGCGCCAAGACCATCACGCCGGCGGAAGTCGCGCATCACGCCATCATGATCGGCCACCTCGGCAACATCGCCATGAAGCTTGGCCGCAAAGTGCGGTGGAATCCGCAGGCTGAACGCTTTATCAACGATCCCGACGCCGACCGCATGTTGTCGCGGCCGATGCGGAGTCCGTGGAGAATTTAGGCGTTTGGCTTCCAGACTTTAGAAAAAAATTCTAAACTCTGAGACAGGATGTACAGGATTCACTGGATTGACAAGAGAAGACATGATCCTGTAAATCCTGTTCATCCTGTCAAAAAAAGCTGCTCCGAAGGATCCCAAGTTTTCAGCTGGTCTGAAAATCTTGTGTAGGCCATTAAAAATTGAGGAGAAAATATTTAATGAAAGCATCTTCGCCTCAAAAATCGCCAGTTAAGTGGCGCGAATTTTTGGGCGCCTCCGCTTTCACCATCGTGCCGCGACACGTGCTCGGCGGGCCGGGCTATATGCCGCCGAGCGACAAGGTGAATGTCGCTTGTGTCGGTGTCGGCGGCCAAGGCCGCAACGACGTGGCCGGCGTCGGCACGGAAAATATCGTGGCGCTGTGTGATGTTGATGATGAGCAAATGGCGGAAACACTGAAAGCCGCGAAAAAAGAAAACCAGCCGCACGCCGAGATGTTGGAACGCGCGGCAAAATATCGCGATTTCCGCAAGATGCTGGAGACGGAAAAAAGCATCGACGCGATCACGGTGTCAACGCCGGATCACACCCATGCGATTATTGCCTTGACCGCAATTCGGCTGGGCAAACATGCCTACGTGCAAAAACCGCTCACCTACACGGTTCAGGAAGCGCGCGCGTTGGCGAAGGCCGCGAAAGAAATGAAAGTCGTCACGCAAATGGGCAATCAAGGGCACGCCAGCGAAGAGGCGCGTTTGATCAACGAATGGATTGCGGCCGGCGCGATCGGCGAGGTGACGGAAGTGCATTGCTGGACGAACCGGCCGATCTGGCCGCAAGGCGTTGAACGTCCGGCGGAGATTCCGGCGTTGCCGTCAACGCTGGATTGGGATTTGTGGCTCGGCCCGGCGCCGCAGCGGCCTTATCATCCGGCGTATGCGCCGTTCAATTGGCGCGGCTGGTGGGATTTCGGCACCGGCGCGCTCGGCGACATGGGCGCGCACATTATCGATCATCCCTTCTGGGCGTTGAATCTCGGACTTCCCGAAACGATTCAAGCCAGTTCGACTGCGGTCTATAACGAAACCTATCCGCTGGCGTCCGCGGTGCATTATCGTTTTCCGGCGCGGGGAAAAATGCCGGCGGTGGAATTAACCTGGTACGATGGCGGGCTTTTGCCGATGCGCCCACTGGAGCTTGAAGAAAGCCGGCGCTTGGGCAACGAGATGGGTGGCGTAATTTTCGCCGGCCAAAAAAGTAAACTCATGTGTGGTTGTTTGGGAGAAAGTCCGCGGCTGATTCCCGAAACCAAAATGAAAGAATACAAAATGCCGCCGAAAACGCTGCCGCGTTCCCCGGGCGTTTATCAAGAATGGATTGCGGCAATCAAGGGCGGCGCCCCAACCATGTCGAATTTTGAGTACGCCGCGAAATTGACTGAAACGATGCTGCTTGGCAATATCGCCTTGCGGTTAGCGGACAAAAACGTGACGCTGAAATATGATGGCCAGAAAATGAGTTTCACGAACATGCCGGAAGCGAATCAATATTTGACGCGCGAATATCGCTCGGGATGGAATTTGCCAACTTGAAAGAGGTTTTCTCGATTTCAATTGTCATTCCGGAATTTATGCAAAAAAGCAAAGGAATTACACACGGATCAAAAACGCACACGGAATTATCAGCATGAGTTTTGATCCGCGTGGTACTTTTGGGTTGCGGCTAGTCCGCGCAGTGAAAATATCAAGGATGACGAAAATGTATCGCACATCAATCAACGCCATAGTGTTCTGCGCTTGCGCTTTTTTCTCATTTTCTTTCGCCGATGACTCGACCATGAAACTAAACCTCATGCCGGTTCCGGCGCAGGTCGAGCTGCAAAACGGCCAATTCAGATTGGATTCCACGTTCACGATTGCCGTGACCGGCCAACCCGATCAACGTTTGTATCAAGGCGCGACGCGAATGCTGCGGCGGCTTTCGGGACGAACCGGCTTGTTCTTCTCTCAAGATTTTATCGCGCCGTCTTCGCCAGCCGCCGCGGCGAAATTGGCGATCAACTGCAAACGCGCCGGCAAAGTGAAGCTGGGTGAAAGCGAATCGTATCAATTGCGTATTGCTGCGGAAAAGATCGATCTCGAGGCTGAAACCGACTTGGGCGCTTTGCGCGGGCTTGAAACGCTTTTGCAGTTGTTGGCGGCGGATGAAAAAGGCTATTACTTCCCACAAGTCATCATCACTGATGAACCACGGTTTCCGTGGCGCGGCTTGCTGATCGATGTCTGCCGCCATTTTTTGCCGATGGAGGTGATCAAGCGCAATCTCGACGCGATGGCGGCGGTCAAGCTCAACGTGCTGCATTTGCATTTGACCGAAGATCAAGGCTTTCGCATCGAGAGCAAAACCTATCCGAAGCTGCATCAGATGGGCTCCGACGGCTTCTTTTTCACGCACGAGCAAATGCGCGAGATCATCGCCTACGCCGATGCGCGCGGCATTCGTGTCGTGCCGGAATTCGATATGCCGGGCCACGTCACGAGCTGGCTGGCCGGCCATCCGGAGTTGGCGGCGCTGCCGGGGCCGTACAGCATCGAGCGCAAATACGGCATCATGGATCCGGCGCTCGATCCAACGAAGGAATACACCTACAAATTTCTCGACGCTTTTTTAGGCGAGATGGCAAAATTGTTTCCTGATGAGCATTTGCACATCGGCGGCGACGAAAATAACGGCAAGCATTGGGATCAGAGCCCAACCATCGCCAAATTCAAAGCGGCGAACGGGATAAAAGATAATCACGATTTGCAGACGTATTTCAACAAACGGCTGCTGCAAATTCTCACCAAGCACGGCAAGAAAATGGTCGGGTGGGATGAGATTCTGCAGCCGGGCATGCCGGCGAACATCGTCATCCAATCCTGGCGCGGGCAGGAAGCGCTGGTGCAGTCGGCGCAACAGGGTTACACCGGCATTCTCTCGAACGGCTATTATATCGATCTCGTGCAGCCGACGGATTTCCATTATTTGAATGATCCGATTCCGGAAAATTCGCCGTTGAGCGACGGGCAGAAGAAAAAAATTCTCGGCGGCGAGGCGACGATGTGGTCGGAATTGGTGACGCCGGAAAACGTCGATTCGCGCGTTTGGCCGCGCACCGCCGCGATTGCTGAACGCTTCTGGTCGCCGCAAAGCGTGAAAGAGGTGAATGACATGTACCGGCGGTTGGATGCCGTCAGCCTGCAGTTGGAAGAGCTCGGCTTGACGCACGAAAAAAATTACGCCATGATGCTGCGGCGGCTCGCCAACCAGGAAGAGGTCGCGCCGCTGAAAACACTGGTTGAGGTGATCGAGCCGATTAAAATTTATACGCGGCATCAATACCGCGCCTACAACTCGTATGCGCCGTTCACCCGCGTCGTCGATGCGGCGCGGCCTGATAGCAAAGTCGCCCGAGGTTTTCGTCAGCTTGTCGACAAATTTTTGAGCGACAAATCGAATGTCGAGCTGAAATATGAAATCGCTGTATGGCTGAAGAAATGGGAGTCAAACCACCAGCAGTTGAGCGCCATGATGCAAAAATCGCCGGCTTTGCGGGAAATCGCGGCGCAATCCGATAATCTTTCCAAAACCTCGGCCCTCGGCTTGCAAGCGCTCGAGGCCGTGGCGAGCGGGAAACCGCTGGGCGCGTCATGGCTTGCAGCGAATTTGGCTTATTTGGAAAAAGCCAAAGGCGCATACGCCGAAACCGAGCTGATGATTGTTGCGGGCGTGGCAAAATTGGTGCAAGCGGCGCAATAAAATTTTTTCTTGCATTTTGCCAATAGCTTTGTATTTTTAGCACGAAAGTTTTACTACCAACGTACGATACGGCCTCTGGGGAAACTGCATGATCTTGCTTCTCGGCCGTTGGTGTTCTGTTTTAAATTTCAAAAAGAGAAACACGCTATGAACAAAAACCGGAAACTCTTGCCGGGCTTTTTGCTCGCCGGGCTTTGCGCCTGGCTGGCGCTGTCGTGCGCTTCGGTTCGGTTCGTCGACGATCTCTCCGCGTATCAAAACAAAATCAATTCATTGACGGCAAAGATCCGGGCGGATTCGACGGATGCAGAGGCCTGGCGCGATTTGGGCGTGATCTATTTTCAGGCGCGACGCTACGCGCAAGCCGACTCGTGTTTGCAGCGCGCTTACGCCCGCGCGGCGCAGGATCCGAAAACGATTTTTTATTTGGGCATGGCGCGCGAGTTTCAAGGCCAAATCTCACAAGCCTTGCCGCTTTACGAACGTTACAAAGAAGTGACGCGCCTTTCTCCTTATCGCCGGCTGATGGCCGGGCGCTATCACCAGCTCTCCTTCGATCTGACCCGCCAAGAGATTCGCGAGCTTTTGCAGCAGGAGCAACAACTGAGCGAGACCAGAATGTCTCCGCAGGCGGTGGCGGTTTTTCCGTTGCGCTACCTCAGCCAGGAGGCGCGGTTCGCGCCGTTGGGAAAAGGTTTGAGTGAAATGATCATTACCGATTTGGGACGGGTCGGTAATTTAAAACTGCTGGAACGCATTCGCCTGCAGGCGCTGCTGGATGAGATGGCGCTGGCGCAATCCGAATTTTTCGATCAGGGCACGGCGCCGCGTTTCGGCAAATTGTTGGGGGCCGGAAGAATCGTCGCCGGCACGTACAACGTCATCGGCAGCGATCAACTGCAAACGGATATTCTGTCGTGGGACATCATCAACCGCGATTTTCCGGCGGCGGCGACGGAAGCGGAAGCGCTGCAAAATATCTTCCGGCTGGAAAAGGCCATCGTGTTCAATGTCATCGCCGGCATGGGCATCGAATTGACGCCGGAAGAGCGGGAGAAAATCCAGTTCATTCCCACGCAAAACCTGCAAGCGTTTCTGGCTTACTGTCAGGGATTGGAACAAGAAGACGCCGGGCAGTTTGAGCGGGCGGCAGGCTTTTACCAACAGGCGATCCAGCTCGATCCGAATTTTGATGTAGCCGGAAGCAAAGCCGAGGCCGCGCAAAGCGTGAACGAGACCGGCGGCAGCAAGGAAAGCGCGACCGTCGTCGCCCAAACCGTCGATCCACCGGTTACCTCCGGGGCCCCCACAAGCCAGCCGGATTTGGTGACCGATCGTTTGCAAAATCTGGGCGTCAACGTCGGGTCGAATTTTGTTCCCGGCGAGGATACCCGCAAGCCAACCGAAGAGGTCAACAAGGCTTATGGCGACCTGCCCAAACCGCCGCCGCCGCCGAGGCGGCCGTGACAGAGCCATCCGGTCTGGTGGAATTTTCAATAGCTGAATTTTTTCGTTCTGCTAAAACTTAAAAATACATTGGAGCCAACTCCGGGAGGGAACAATGAAAATAAGCAGCATGCAGTTTGTTTGGAAAGCATCAGGCAAAAAATTCGCAGTTCCAATACTTCTGTTTGGTATATTCGCTGCGACGAAGGTGGCAGCACAAAATTTTTGGCAGCCGACCAACGGGCCAGGTGCAGCTTTTGTTGAATCTTTTGCCATCAATTCGAGTGGAGATGTTTTTGCAGGAACTTCCGGTGGAGTCTTTCACTCCACGAATAACGGTGATAGTTGGACACCGAGCAATAACGGTTTAACGAATACTGATGTTGTAGTGCTTGCAATAAATTCAAGTGGACATATTTTTGCCGGAACTTTTGGAGGCGGGGTGTTCCGCTCTACGGATAACGGCGGCAGTTGGGCATCAGCCAATAACGGATTGACGGATCTTTCTGTTTTCTCTATAGTCATCAATTCGAATGGGCATGTTTTTGTGGCAACTCGTTTTAATGGAATTTTCCGCTCCACGGATAATGGCGGGAGTTGGATACCGGTTAATGCCGGATTGACGAATTTTATTATTCAATCTCTTGCCATCAATTCAACCGGTCATATTTTTGTCGGGACTTTTGGTGGAGTCTTTCGCTCCACGAATAACGGTGATAGTTGGGCGCCGGGCAATAACGGGTTAACGAATACTGCTGTCCGGTCTCTTGCCATCAACCTTGCAACACAGAATATTTTCGCAGGGACTAATGGAGGCGGGGTGTTCCGTTCCACGGATAACGGCGGAAGTTGGACAGCAGCCAACACCGGCATTATGGCTGATCGTGTCGGTTCTCTTGCCATTAATACGAATGGGCATATTTTTGCGAGTACCGCTTTTAACGGTGTTTTCCGCTCCATCGATAATGGTGGAAATTGGAAGCCAGTCAATGCCGGTTTGGCAAATACTGATGTCCAAGCGCTTGAAATTAATCCTGCAACACAGGATATTTTTGCAGGGGCAAGTGGAAATGTGTTCCGGTCAACAGATAACGGAAACACTTGGACACTTGCAAATACAGGCTTGAATGATCCGGGTAACTCTGATTTTGCTTTTAATTCGAGCGGGCATATTTTTGTGGGGAAAAATCTCGGAGTTTTCCGATCAATAGATAATGGCAACAGTTGGACGGCCACCGGTTTAACGAATACTTTTGTTTTATCACTTGTCATCAATTCAAGTGAGCATATTTTTGCAGGATCAAGTAGTGATGGGGTGTTCCGATCAACGGATAACGGAAACACTTGGGCGAGAACCAATAACGGTTTGACGAATACTAATGTTCAATCTCTTGTCATCAATTCTTCCGGGCATATTTTTGCAGGAACCTTTAGCGGTGGTGTCTTTCGCTCTATTGATATTGGCAATAGTTGGACGTCTATCAATAACGGTTTGACTGCCGCTAATGTCCCAACGCTTGCCATCAATTCTTCCGGCCATATTTTTGCAGGCACGAATGCTGGTGGGGTTTTTCGCTCAACGAATAACGGCAACAATTGGACATTAGTCAATAATGGTTTGACGAATCTTGTTGTCCACTCTCTTGCTATCAATTCGAATGGGCATATTTTCGCCGGAACGCAAGGCGGTATCTTCCGCTCCATTGATAATGGCAATAATTGGACACCAATCAACTCCGGTTTGACAAATAACAATATTCAATCACTGGCAATCAATTCAAAGGGATTTATTTTTGCTGGGTCAGGTGGCAATGGCGTTTTTCGCAGCATCGAATCGACGACTGGAAATGCGCAGCAAGATTCCCTCGCCCTGGTTGTGTTGTACAACAGCACCAACGGCGCCAACTGGAAGAATAACACCAACTGGCTTTCGGGGCAGCCGATTTCGACTTGGTTTGGGATTACAGTAGTGGGTGGGCGGGTTGATCAAATAGTCCTAATACGAAATAACTTAGTTGGGACAATTCCCACTGAAATTGGCAATTTAACGAAATTGGTAAATTTAGATCTTGGCGGCAATGACCTAACCTCGATTCCAGGCGAAATTGGCAATCTAACAAATTTACAACTCTTATCTCTCTGGGACAATGGACTTTCAGGTACGATCCCAAATGAAATTGGTACACTGACGAACTTGACAGCATTAAACCTCTGTTGCAATGATTATTTTGGTTCAATCCCAACAACGATTGGCAATTTAAGGAATTTGCAAGATTTGGTTCTTAATGAAAATCGACTTTCAGGTTCAATCCCATCTGAAATTGGTAATCTGACGAAACTGGTGTCTTTGTCGCTTCACACCAATAAACTTGAAGGTTCCATTCCAACCGAAATTGGCAATCTGAGGAATCTGGCTTTTTTGGCACTTCACGTCAATCAACTTTCAGGTTCGATCCCAACCTCGATTGGGAATCTTTCTAGTTTGATAAATTTGGGTCTCTCCGACAATAATTTTTCAGGTTCAATTCCAGCGGAAATTGGGAATCTAAGAAGTTTGCAGACATTGTCTTTGAGCAACAATAAACTGCTTTCAGGTGCAATTCCATCTGAAATCGGCAATCTGAGGAATCTGACCTCTCTGACGATTGACACCAATAAACTTTCAGGCGCCGCGCCAACAGCAATTCGCAATTTGACCAAGCTGACTGAGTTGTTGATCTTCAACAATCAATTTGTCGATCTGCCGGATCTATCGCCGATTGGCTCTTTAAGAAAATTGCAAATTGAACAAAACAGATTCACTTTTGAAGATATCGAGCCGAACATCAGCGTTGCTTCCGAAACCTTTACTTATTCCCCGCAAGACAGTGTCGGAACGGCGCAGGATACCATCGTTGTTGCCGGTTCAAGTTTAACTGTTTCGGTGTCTGTCGGTGGTGCGAACAACCGGTATCAGTGGTTTAAAGACGGCTCTCCGATATCCGGAGCAACCGGCAGTTCTCTTGCCCTCAATCCGGTGGGGTTTTCCGATGCCGGCGCCTACACCTGCCGAATTACTAACACGGTGGCGACTGCCTTAACCCTGTTCAGCCGGCCAATCAACGTACGCGTCGGCCTGCCTTTATTCACCCGCATCACCACCGGCAATATTGTCAACGACGGCGGTTCTTCTTTCAGCAGCAATTGGGGCGACTACGACAACGATGGCGATGTGGACCTTTTTGTCGCCAATACGAATGGTGAAAACAATTTTTTGTATCACAACAACGGTGACGGTACATTTTTCAAAATCACCACCGGCGCTATCGTCAACGACGGCGGCAATTCCGTGGCCAGTAGCTGGGGCGACTATGACAACGACGGGGATTTGGATTTGTTTGTCGCCAATACGAATGGTGAAAACAATTTTTTGTATCGCAATAACGGCGACGGCACGTTTTTCAAAATCACCGCCGGTATTATTGTCAACGATGGCGGCAACTCTAACGGCTGTAGCTGGGGTGATATTGATAATGATGGTGATTTGGATCTATTTGTCGCCAACGCCGGCGAGAACAACTTTTTATATTCCAACAACGGCGACGGAACTTTTGCCAAAATTACCCAGGGCATCATCGTCAACGACGGCGGCAATTCACTCGGATGCAGTTGGGCGGACTACGACAACGACGGCGATTTGGACCTTTTTGTGGCCAATCCTTTGGAAAATAATTTTTTGTATGCCAACAACGGCGACCGCACGTTTACAAAAATAACAACCGGCCCCATTGTTGCAGAGCGAAGCAATTCCATCGGCGGCAGTTGGGGCGACTATGACAACGATGGTGATTTGGACCTCTTTGTGGCCAATGCCATCAACGCCGGTTCCGGATTTCCGGTTGGAAACAATTTTTTGTATGCCAATAACGGCAATGGAACTTTTACCAAAATTACAACCGGAGATATTGTTTTGGATGGCGGCGATTCCATCGGCAGCGGCTGGGGCGATTTCGACAACGACGGCGATTTGGATCTCTTTGTGGCGAATGCCAATGTCGGTGGTTTTGGCACGCCTCCCGATCCGGCGCCCAACTTTTTGTACGACAATAACGGTGACGGCACTTTCACCAAGATTAGAATCGGCCCAGTCGTTACGGATCGGGGCGGCTCGATTGCCGGCAGTTGGGCAGACTTCGACAATGACGGAGATTTGGATTTGTTTGTCGCCAACGAGGGCGGCCAAAACAATTTTTTGTATGCCAATGATGGAAACAGCAACAATCGGATCAATATCAAATGTATCGGCACGGTATCAAATGCCTCTGCCATTGGCGCAAAAATCAGGGTTAAAGCCACAATCAATGGCAGACCGATTTGGCAATTGAATGAAATTTCCGGGCAAACCGGCTCGGCGGGTCAAAACAGCTTGAACGCTGAATTTGGCCTGGGCAATGCCGCGGTTATCGATTCGATCAAAGTTGAATGGCCAAGCGGCATCGTCCAGGTTTTAACCAATGTCGGGGTTAATCAATTTTTGGCCATAACCGAACCAAGCGGGCAATTATCGTTTTCGGTGCAAGCGCTTGACTTTGGCTCGGTCGTGGCCGGCGCAAATGCCGAACGAACCGTAACCGTCAGCAATACGGGCGTTGCAAATTTAAACATTGCCAGCACCACGCTCACCGGCGCGAACGCCAGCGAGTTTACTGTTGTCAGCGGCGGCGGTCCAAGCACGATTCCGCCGGCCGGCTCGCGGCAGATGACCATTCGCTTTGCGCCGCAGAACGCGGCGAACAAAGCGGCCTCCTTGATCATTGCCAGCAATGCCCCAACCTCTCTGGACACCGTAAGCTTGCGTGGAACCGGTGTGGTGGTTATCTCGCCGCCGGTCACCGGCACGCCTACGGCAGGCCAGAATTTAACCGTCACCGTGCCGCCGCCGCCGGGATTGCAGCCCACCATCCGCCAATTGTTTTA
>Ga0247727_10004251_pt1 | contig 30564 bp, 24 predicted proteins | sample WisWelCaveWW1625_FD_202498 | JGI IMG/M metagenome (GOLD analysis project Ga0247727, IMG submission 202498) | Biofilm microbial communities from Wishing Well Cave, Virginia, United States - WW16-25 | ecosystem: Environmental > Aquatic > Deep subsurface > Groundwater > Cave microbial mat | place... | reverse complement strand
TGTCTAATGCTTTTGCTTTTCATCCGTTGGATTTTTCTATCCGTTGGAAAATTGTTTTTTGTCATAAACCTGTTTGGTTGCGGCTCGTCCGCGTTGGGGAAGGAGGTAAAACAAATGCCAGGTCGACCAACTGAATGTCAACATGGAACTCCCCTTTATAATTCTTGGAGAGATTGTCCATATTGTGTTGAAGAAATGGAAAGGGACTATCAAACACAACTTCTCGAGAAAATTGCTTATAATAGTAGTAGAAGTTCAACTTCAATTAGTGTACCTACCCCAGAAGTAGACGCCCAACAACAAGCCCAAAATAGACTTCGGGAAAGTCAAGAAATGGCCCGTCTTGCAGAAGAAAGGTTTCTAATACCCGATCTAATAGGTGCGCTTAAGTTTGTTAGTCAAGCAATCGAAATAGAGCCATCATTTGTGCCCTTCTATTACCAACGTGCAAGATATTTAGCATCGCAAGGGAGAAAAGAGCAAGCCATTTCAGATCTTCGCACATTTTGCAGAGCTAATTCTGAAAATTTTATTGAGCTCGAAAATCAATTTAAGACAGGCAAACTGAATGAATTTCCTTCAATAAAGCCCGAATTTGAAACTCTAATTCATGAAATTAAAGGGAACGCGAGAATTAAAGCAAATTATGCGATATCATCCGTAGAGGCTGAAGCCGCTAAAATGCGTGTTAAATTCAAAGAAAAGCCTGTTCCTGAGTTTGTAAATAATGCAGAAAACAGTCTTTCCAAATTAAAGCAATCAGGTGAAAGCGATTCATACATTGCCGTACTTGAAGTTCCCAAAACTGCTGAAGAAGTCAAAAACGAAGTAAGGAGAGCGAGCGTACGTTATGACAACCTTCAAAATAGAACAAGAGAATCTTTGGCAAATGCTGAACTGAAATTAAGGTTAATCTCGACTTCGAGAGGGCATGAATTCACCTCTGAAAAACTTCAATCATCTCAAAACAACTTTGAGGAAGCCAAAAAGTTATTTCAGAATCCATCCTTTAGTAACCTTTCGAAATGCCTTGAATTTTCAGAAAACGCTATCAAGGGTGCTGAAGCAGGTAAGACTGTTATTGAAGAGTCTTTAGCAAGGCAACGACAACCATTTGAAGAGACGTTGCTAAGAATCCACAATGAACACGAAAAGACTGTTTCTTCGATACAAAAAAAGTACAATGATAAGATTTATGAGTATAGAGAAGTTGAAGACAGGAGGGAGAGAGACTTGCGGAGGTTTGAACCATTCAAAGCTGGTTCTTTCATAAACTTTCTTTTCTTGGCCGCTGCATTTCTTGGTACACATTTTCTTGTAGAACTCCTCAAACTAGAGGAACATATTGCAAACAATCCGAATTCGACTAATGATGATAGTTTTTTATTATTCTTGATGTTAATCCTTTTTGCATTCGTTTTCTTAGTCATTCGCTATCTACTTCACAACGCGGACGAGCCGCAACCAAAAAGATTAACAGGAGAAAACAGAGCAAACAGAAAAGGCAATGATTGGGAAATTCTCTTTAGCTTTTTAATCTCTGTTTACTCTGTTTTCTCCGTGTTAAAAAATCTTTGCTTTTTTTGCACACATTTCACTTGTTATAGACTAGAACTCCACAACTAACAGCGAAAATTAGTGAGGTTCATGCGAAACGGAAAATTAAAGAACTAACTAAAATACGAGACGAAGAAATCGACGAGATGAAGAAGATTTTCACTTTTAACTCCGAGGTTATTGATCTTAGTAAAAAAATAAAAAGCTTAATAGAATATGAATCTACCCGTACATCCGCATTAACAATAGCTGAGCAAGTATTGAATTCCCTCTCAAACTTAAAAGATAATCTCCCACCTTCTCCTGTTCGCAAATATAGAAATATCAAATTAGCTAAAACCGTCATTTACTCTACTCTTGGTATTGCAATCTTTGGATTCACTATCTATCTTATTTTCAAGAAACCGCCGCAAATAGAAATTCCAAAAGAAGAGCCAAAAACCTTCATTGGCGTTGTTACTGCCCAGGTTGCAAATATCCGTTCAGGACCTTCGCAAAACAATCCCATCATTGCTAAAGCGCAGTATGGTGATACAATTGCTGTGATTTCGGAAGCAAGCGGTTGGCTTTTGGTACGATACCAAAACTTACAAGGTTTTGTCTCAGGAAAGTTGGTAAAGTGGCAAGGTAATGAAGATAGTGGAAGCCCATCTCGAAAGTAAGTCGCAAACCTTTTTAATAACTTAAAACCTGCGTGAAATTTTTTTCGTCGTTTATTCGGGCCAAAAACAGATTGGCTTTTATATTGAGTTTTGACTTCAGAAATACTGCTAACTAAAAGTTAGCAGTATTTCTGAAGGCGATTTTTCGATTTCAAGCCGATTTGACGCGGCAAAGCCTCAATGCCAAACCAATTTTCATGCATGTTCTAAGTAATAAAGATTTCTCAGGAAATTCGCAAGAAAAGTTAACATAATACTTTTACATGGATAGAAAAAATCCTAAAATTGCCAGTCTTGAACATTTACTCAAGCCAATCAAAGATGGGCTTGAGCTAATTCGTGATTTGGTTGTCGAGAAGTTCAATCCTGAAATGATCATCCTGTTCGGATCGCTCACAACCGCGAAAAGAATCCTACGTGTGCCGATGATGAGTTGCTTGGGAGAAACATAAAGTCCGGTGATGATGGCTAGCTGTAGCGGCTAATAATACGTGCGGACGCCGGCGTTAGGGCAGCCAAACCAACCGCGGCAGTATTTTTTAGAAGAGTTCCGGATGAAGACGATAGGGATCATTGGGGGCATTGACCCAAACTCAACCATTGAGTATTATCGCTTGATGATTGCCTCGTATCGCGAGCAGAAACCGGATTCAAGTTATCCCGCCATTGTGAGCAACATGATAAAAATTTTTGCTTGCAACAAAGCCATTCTCTTGTAAATTGATTGACGGACAAAAAGACGCCATTCAAAGCGGAGCGGATTTGGCTGTAAATCACCAGCTATCGTGCCATGCGAAGTGTTATATCCATTTTATTGTTTTTTCTTATGCTGTTGCAAGCGGCGGGGCATTTTGTTATTTTTAAAATCCAACAATACGAAATTCGCCGTGAAATAAAACAACGCATCAAAGCCGGGGCGCCCGACCAAGAACTTGTTCTGATTAAAATACCAAAAACTTTGGAAGAAAAACCTCATCCTGCTTTCCAGCGCATCGACGAAGGGGAGTTTCGTTATGACGGCAACATGTACGATGTCGTTCGCCAGGAGGCGCATGGCGACACGACGTGGTATTACTGCCTTTCCGATGAAAAGGAAACCCAGCTTTTTGCCAATCTGGACGACTTGGTCAAGCGCGAGATGAGCCGCGATACGGACCAAAAACAACGGATGGTCCGGCTGCTGGATTGGCTTGGTTCTTTGTTTTTTGACCATCGCCGTGACGCCACGTTTGCTTTTTCTGCGGAAGAAATTGAATTAACGCATGACGCGTTCGGGTTAAAAACCTGGATTGGCGCGCCGCTCACGCCTCCGCCTGAAGCATAAGTTTCTACACCGCATTTTTTGTTAGCCAGGCACACCATCGGTCGTGCCGGTGGTGTGCTGTTTCCAACCGAAAACTTAAACTTCAGATCAAAGAGGAGGCGGCATGTGTATAGCAAAGCCTTTTGGGAAAAATTTGCTGCTCGCGATTCTGCTTGGCGCCGCATCAGCGGCGTTTTCACAGAGCGAGCAAAAAGGCAAGAGCGCAACCGGCGACAGTGTCGTTTATCATTTGCAGCAAGTCACGGTGACGGCGCTGCGCTATCCGGAACAAATCGTCAAAGTTCCGCTCGCGATCAGCATTCTTGGCCCGGAGAAACTGCAAAACACGCGCGGTTACGGCATGGATGAGGCGTTGAAATTCGTTCCCGGTGTGCTGGCGCAGTCGCGCGCCGGCAATCAAGACGTTCGCATCAGCATTCGCGGTTTTGGCGCGCGCGGCGCGGGCGATCGCTCCAACGCCGGCACCTCGCGCGGCATTCGCATTTTGCTCGACGGCGCGCCGCAAACGGAACCCGACGGCCGGACTTCATTTGACTTCATTGATTTGAGCGCGGCGCAGCGCATTGAAGTCATCCGCTCCAATGCTTCGGCGGTGTGGGGCAATGCCTCGGGAGGCGTGATCAATATCGTTTCGGCGCCGGAGTTCGAGGCGCCGTTTCTTTCGCCGCACGCTCTCGGCGGCAGCTTCGGGTTGCAAAAATTTTCGCTGCAAACCGGCGCCAAGCTCGGCAATGCCCGGCTGGCACTATCATTGATCAACACGTCGTTCGACGGTTGGCGGCAAAATTCCGCCAGTGACCGGACGCTGCTGAATATCAGCTTGATGTCGCGTCCCGGCGAACGCACCAAATACGGCGTGTATCTCGCCGGCGTCAAAAACAAATTTTTCATTCCCGGCCCGCTGTCTCCAGCGCAGTTTGAGGCTGCGCCGGAGCAGGCCAATCCGACGTATCTCCAGCGCGGCGAGCGGCGCTTCAATCGTTTGGCGCGGATTTCCGCCACGCTCGATCACGCCATCGACGAGTTCCACGAATTTTCCGGCGCGGCTTTCGTCGAGCCAAAATTTTTGCAGCGCTCCGAGCGCGGAACGTTTCGCGATTTCACGCGCCATCACCTCGGCGGCAATCTGGCGTATCGTTATAAAAAAGATTTCACGCCTTCGCTTAAAAGCACGTTTCAAGCCGGCGTCGACGAGGCGTATCAAGACGGCGCGGTTTTGTTTTATTCGCTTTCCGCCGCGAATGGCCGCGGCGAAATCTTGCGCCAAAACAAACGCGAAGGCGCCAACAGCTTTGGCGCATTTTTGCAGGAAGAGCTGAGCTTCGGCAAGGCGATCAGCATGCTGTTCGGCGTGCGATACAGCAACGTGACTTATTACAATCAAGATTTCATCAATAGCCAACTCAACGATCGCAAATCGTTCGCGCGCTGGACGCCGAAAGCCGGCCTCGCTTACCAATTTTCGCCGGCGCACAGCCTCTACGCCAATTGGGGCGGCGGCATCGAGGTCCCGGCGGGCAATGAGACCGATCCGATCGGCACGTTTGGGCAGGACTCGGTATACGCCATCAATCCGTTGCTGGAACCGATTCAATCGGCGACGCTGGAAATCGGCATGAAGCAGGTTATCGTTCCAAAAGAAATCGTATTCCTGCGCTCGTTGTCGTATGATCTGGCGGTGTACGGCATCAATATCAAAAACGATATCATTCCGTATCGCGGCGGCAGATTTTATTTTACCGCCGGCAAAACGCGGCGTTACGGCATCGAAGCCGGCGCCGGCGCACAATTCAAACACGGCTTCTCATTGCAAGCCGCAGTGACGTATGCCAGCAGCAAGTACGCGAGCTACAAAGTTGATTCGGTGCATTACGGCAGGCCGGGACGATTCGCCGATTATCAAGACAACAAGGTCGCCGGTGTGCCGGATATCTTTTATAATTTCGCGCTGCGGTTTGAGCCGGCGAAACTGCGTAGCGCGTATGTCGAGATCAATCTGCAAGGCGTCGGCGCGTATTTTGTTGACGACGCCAATTTCACCCAAGCGCGGTCATACAACATTTTTAATTTCACCGCGGGATTGCGCAAACCGTTGCAGCTTGCCGAAAACTTGGCGCTGCACGGATTTTTTGGCGTCAATAATCTCACGGACAAAAAATACGCGGCTTCGGCTTTTGTCAATCCGGATATTGTGAACGGCGCGCCGGTGTATCTCGAGCCGGGCTTGCCGCGCAATTTTGTGATCGGTGTTTCTTTCACGGGAATTAAAACGCAGAAGTGAATAAAGGAGAATATCAATGAAGCCCCCCTTTCCCTCTGTTTCGTTTTACGTCCTGACACTCCTCACAAGCTCGATCATCACCAGCGGCCAAACGCCGCCGGCAACAAAACCGCCGGCGGTTCAAGAAAGCGCCGCCCAAGAAACCGTCCGTCCGATTGCGCCGCCGAAAAATCCGTTGCCGGCCGAAAAAGCCTCGGCGAACGTCAAGCGGTTCTCCTTCATTGTTTACGGCGATACGCGCGGGCGGCGCGACGGCAAGGAAATTCAATACGAGCATTCGCTCATCGTCGAATCGATGCTGGGCGCGATCAAAAGATTGGAAACAACCGCCCATCCCGTGCGATTCGTCTTGCAAACCGGCGACGCCGTCGTCGATGGCCGTGACGCCAAACAATGGAACGCCAGCTTCGTGAATTTGATCAATCGTTTGACCACCGAAGGCGGGACGCCGTATTTTCTGGCGCCCGGCAATCACGACGTCACCTCCGCCGCAGAATTAACTGATCCTCGCCGGCAGGAGGGATTGCGCAATTATCTCGCCGCCGTTTCACAGCTCATTCCGCCGGATGGCGCTTCGCGGCGATTGGCCGGGTATCCAACCTACGCGTTTGGTTATGGCAACACGTTTGTCATTGCTTTCGATTCCAACATCGCCGCTGATGACAACCAATTCGAATGGGTGAAAAGCCAATTGCAAGGCCTCGACCGCACTCGTTACGTGAATGTCATCGCCTTCTGCCATCATCCGCCGTTTTCGTCCGGGCCGCATGGCGGCTCGCGTCTGGAGCCGCCATCCATTGCTCTCCGCGAGCGATACATGCCGCTGTTTCGGCAGCATCGCGTTAAAGCTTTGTTCGCCGGCCACGAGCATTTATTCGAGCATTGGATCGAGCGCTACGAAGACGCCGGCAAGAAGTATCGCATGGATATGATCGTTACCGGCGGCGGGGGGGCGCCGCTGTACTGGTATTACGGCGAACCTGCGCTCGGCGAATATCTGCAAGCGAATGCGGCCAGTAAAGTCCGGTTGGAACATGTCGTCAAACCCGGTTATGAGCGGGGCGACAATGCGTATCATTACGTCGTGATCAAAGTCGATGGCGAGAACATGAGCCTCGAGGTGATCGGCGTCGATTGGGCAAGCGATTACCGGCCTTACCGCAGCAACAAGGCGGAACTGCGCGACACGGAAGCGTCGCTGCAAAAGTAGGCTAAAAATTCCATGAATAACGAAACGAATTTTCGGCTCATCTTTAGTGCCGTTTTCTTCCTGAGTTTTTCCATCTCGGTTTACTTTCGCCATCGCGCGCGAAAACAGAGTGGGAAAATCCCGCGGCAGGCGGAGGGAAAACTCATCATCGCCCTGCGCCTCCTGCTGGCCGTGCCTATGTATCTCGCCATGTTTGCGTATATGATCAATCCGAAATTGGTGGCGTGGTCGGCGCTGTCGTTGCCAATCTGGTTGCGCTGGCTCGGCGCCGGCCTGGGCTTGGCCATGATTCCTCTGTTCTATTGGCTCTTTCGCAGTTTGGGAAAAAATGTAAGTGAAACCGTGCTTACCAAAGAGCGCCACGAGCTGGTCACACACGGGCCGTATCGTTGGGTGCGACATCCTTTGTACACGACGGCTTCGATTGGCATTTTTGCGCTCGGTCTGGTGGCTGCCAATTGGTTTATTCTGTTGATGATTTTTCTCATTATGGCGATGCTGCCGGCGCTGGTGGCCAAGGAAGAAGCGATGTTGATTGAAAAGTTTGGTGACGAGTATCTTGAATATATGCAACGCACGGGAAGATTTCTGCTGCGTTTGAGTTCATTACTAAAATAGAAAATGATGGCAAGCGCTGGTGGATCGTCTCGGCGGTTTGGGATGACGAACGGCCGGACAATCCGATTCCAAAAGAGTTTTTTGCCGTGAATGGCTTTGAGGTTAGAGAGATTTATTCTTGCTCGGAGGGGTTGATGACAGTGAGGCCTTCGGTCTTGGCGGCGGTGTTGAGTATTTTGTCGGAGCCGATGAAGATGATTTCACGTCCATTGGAGACTCTTAGGGCGTTTTGAAAATGTACGGCTGTTGCCAACTGCACGGAATCGTAACCTCTCAGCGGGTATTTTTCAATGAGGTGCATGGCTAACTGAATGATCGGCTCTGAAACCGGATAACGGCTGAAGAATTCTATATAATCCTCAGCAAAATCCTGACGAGCCTGCGAAAATATTTCTAACGTTACGTCACCACTTCGAAAACGTCGATGCAAGGCGGAGAGAACTTCCGGCCCGGCAATCGCGTTAATGATAATATCGCCAATTGGCGCCTTGCGACATAAATTTTTCATAAACACGCTGCCGGCCTCTTCGAGGTAAATCTTGACGACGGCGCTGCTATCGCAATAGTAAATCATCGTGGCCCCCGATCTTCAATGATGGTCTCAGAAAGCGGTTTCCCTTTAATTTTTCCCAGTTTTCTCTCGGGAAAAGACTTGCCGATGTTTTCGGGTTTATAGAGCAGTTGAACACCGTGCTGCTCTAGTTTTTTGTAGAGCGCCAGTATTTCTTCGCGGGTGTATCGGCGCGGCACCGTCACGTATACCTCGGTACCTTCCGCGATTTTCAGCGGCTCAACCGGCTCGATAACGCCATTGCGATAAATGCCTCGAATCGTTTCGCTCATGATAGCCTCCTGTATTTTCACCTAAAATACTAAATTTCGCCTTCAAAAGCAAGTTGGAAAATTTGAAGATTCTGAAGATTGGATTCCGTCATGCCAACACCCAAGCGCGTCAAGTATCCTCGCACGCCGCATTTGCCCTGGTCGCCAGGAAGAACCGGCGGCGAAATTTTGTTAGATTCAATACAGCATCTTGAAAAACTCAAAAGAATCCGCGTGTGCTGGCGCAACGTATCTTGTTATGGAGAACAGCAAGAAGATTGCGTCGTCCGCAACGCCGCGAGCTTCAACTTCGCAGATTTCAAATTCAATGTCGCCAAATATGTAAGGGCGAGCCACGTAAAAACGACTAAAAATTGGAGGCGAAGTGTCATCATTTCGAATCAGTTGGCAGAAATTACGCCGTAGTTTGCAGCAAGCACGTAGTGTTTTTTCCGTTGCGATCTTGCTTCTCATCCATTTCGATTTGGCGTATTCCCAGCCTTATGATTTGGTGATCAAGAATGGCCGGATTGCGGACGGCAGCGGCAATCCGTGGTTTTATGCCGACCTCGGCATCAGCAACGGCAGAATCATCAAAATCGGCCGGATCGACGCGAGCGCAGCGGCGCAAGTTATCGACGCAAAAAATTTGGTTGTTGCGCCCGGCTTCATCGACGTGCACGCGCACGTGGAAAACGGCATCATGCGCATGCCGGCCGCCGACAATTTTTTGATGATGGGCGTGACAACGATCGTCACCGGCAACTGCGGCGGCTCGTGGTTCGCCGTGGGTGACTCGTTGCGCGCACTTGAGGCGAAAGGTGTTTCAATCAATGTGGCGACGTTGATTGGCCACAATACGGTGCGACGCGCGGTGATGAAAGATGAAGCGCGTACTCCCTCACCGGAGGAATTGGCGAAGATGCAAGAGTTGGTTGGCCAGGCTATGCGTGACGGCGCGGTTGGGCTTTCAACCGGCCTCATTTACATTCCCGGCACGTTTGCCAAAACCGATGAGATTATCGCCCTCGCCAAAGTCGCGGCGAAATACAAAGGGGTCTATGCCAGCCATATTCGCAATGAAGGCAATAACGTTGTCGAAGCGATTCAAGAGGCGATTCGCATCGGAACGGCAGCAGGGTTGCCGGTGGAAATTTCGCATTTTAAGATTTCCAGCAAAAAATTGTGGGGACAAAGCGAGATGACGGTGCGCCTGGTTCGCGAAGCCAGAGAACGCGGCGTGCAGGTGACGGTCGATCAATATGCCTATCCGGCCTCGAGCACCGGCCTCGAGACGCAATTTCCGGATTGGGTTTTGGATGGCGGGCAGGAAGCGGCGGCCGCGCGGTTGCGCGATCCGAAGCAGCGCCAGCAAATCAAAAAAGAGATGATCAAAAATTTACATAAAGCCGGACGCAAAAATTATTCGCATGCGGTTGTGGCTTTCTATCGTCCGGATTCGACATTTAACGGCAAAAATATCGCGGCGATCACCAGGCAAGTTCGCGGCAAGAAAAATACGGAAGCGCAAGCCGAGCATATCATCGGCATGTATCTCACCAGCGAAGGGCGCGTCGGCATGGTTTATCATTCGATGAGTGAAAATGATGTCGCGTACATCATGCAGCAGCCGTTTTGCATGGTCGCCTCGGATGCCGGCGTTATCGAGATGGGGCGCGGCGTCCCGCATCCGCGCGGTTACGGCAACAACGCCCGCGTGCTCGGCAAATACGTGCGCCAGAAAAAATTGCTCGGCCTCGAAGACGCCATTCGCAAAATGACCTCGCTGCCGGCGCAAACGTTTGGATTTTGGGATCGCGGCTTGATCCGCGAAGGCTTTGCGGCTGATCTCGTCATTTTCGACGCGGAAAAAGTGATTGACCGAGCGACGTTCGAGCAGCCGCATCAATATCCTGATGGCATTCGGAGCGTGCTGGTAAATGGAAAGACGGTGGTAAGTGAGGGCAAGCACACCGGCGCACGGTCGGGAAAAATTCTTTATGGGGCTGGCAAGATGTAACACAGGTAGCCTGCCTGTAAACGAATTAAAATGTCATTTCATTGTATACGAGGAAAATATGAATAACCTCTCACCCGAAAAATCTCGCCTTGACCATCTTTGCATCACCACCATCCGCACACTCGCGATGGACGCGGTGCAGAAAGCCAACTCCGGCCATCCCGGCACGCCGATGGCGCTGGCGCCGGTGGCGTATGTTTTGTATGATCGTTTCATGCGCTACAATCCGCAAAATCCCGAGTGGGCGAATCGCGATCGCTTCGTGCTTTCCGCCGGCCATGCTTCGATGCTTTTGTACGGCATTTTGCATATTACGGGTTACGATGTTACGCTCAACGACATCATGAATTTTCGCCAGCTCCACGGCAAATGCGCCGGCCATCCGGAATTTGGCTTGACCCCCGGCGTGGAAACCACCACCGGCCCGCTCGGACAAGGCGTTGCCAACAGCGTCGGCATGGCGATTGCCGAAAAATGGCTGGCGAGTTATTTCAATCGCCCCGGTCACGAAATCATCGATTACAAAATTTTTGCGATTGCCGGCGACGGCTGCATGATGGAAGGCGTTTCCGGCGAGGCCGCTTCGCTCGCCGGCCATCTCGGCTTGAGCAATCTCATTTGGATTTACGACAACAACCGCATCACCATCGAAGGCGACACGGCGCTGGCGTTCAGCGAAGACGTGGCGGCGCGCTTCATGGCGTATCATTGGAACGTCCAGCGCGTCGGCGACGCCAACGATCTCGGCCTGCTGGAACGGGCGGTTCGGACCGCGCTCAAAGAAACCGAGCAACCTTCATTAATTGTCGTTGACAGTCACATCGCCTATGGCAGCCCGACGAAGCAAGACACTCATTCGGCGCACGGCGAGCCGCTGGGAGAGGAAGAAATTCGCGCGACGAAAAGCGTTTACGGTTGGGAGGCCGATAAAAAGTTTTTTGTTCCCGACGAAGCAAAAAAATATCGCGAGCGATCTCTCGCCAAAGGCCGGCAATTCGAGGAGGAGTGGAATAAAAAATTTGCCGCTTATGCCGCCGCGCATTCCGATTTGGCCGAACGATTTCAAATGATCCAAAATCGCGAGATGCCGGCAAGCTGGGATTGTTGCCTGCCGGCTTTCCCCGCCGATGCAAAAGGCCTCGCCGGCCGCGAAGCGAACAACAAAATTTTAAACAGCATCGCCGCGCAAATTCCCTGGCTGATGGGCGGCTCCGCCGATTTGGCGCCGTCGACGAAAACGTTGCTCAAAGACGGCGGCGATTTTCAAAAGGGAAGTTACAGCGGCAGAAATTTCCACTTCGGCATTCGCGAGAACGCGATGGGCTCGATTGCCAACGGCATGGCGTTGAGCAAGCTGCGCCCGTATGTCGCGACGTTTCTCATTTTTTCGGATTATCAACGCCCGGCGTTTCGTTTGTCCGGTTTGATGGAGCAGCCGGTGATTTACATTTTCACCCACGACAGCATCGGCGTCGGCGAAGATGGCCCGACACATCAGCCCATCGAGCATCTCGCCTCGTTGCGGGCGATTCCGCGACTAGAAGTCATTCGCCCAGCCGACGCGAATGAACTTGCTGTATTGTGGAAACACATCATGCTGCTCAAAGATCGTCCCGTTGCGCTCATTCTCACGCGCCAGGCTCTTCCTACTTTTGATCGCACCAAATATGCTTCGGCGGAAGGCGCATTGCGTGGTGCTTACATCATCGCCGATTGCAAAGGCACGCCGGAGGTGATTCTTATCGGCACCGGTTCCGAGGTACAATTATGTTTGGGCGCGCACGAGCAGTTGATAAAAGAAGGCGTCAAATCGCGCGTCGTGAGCATGCCGTGCTGGAGCCTCTACGAACGCCAAGCCCCGGCGTATTGGGAAGAAGTGTTGCCCAGCGCCGTCCGCTCGCGCGTCGCTGTTGAAGCCGGATCGACGTTCGGTTGGCGGCGCTATGTTGGCCGGCATGGCGAAGGCAATGTCTTGGGCATGAGGGCGTATGGCGCTTCCGCGCCGATCAAGGATTTGCTGAAAGAATTCGGGTTGACGGTGGAAGGCGTGGTGAAAATGGCGAAAGAAACGCTTATGAAACAGGAATAGAAAATTAAAGTTTATTATGCAGGCGAGGAGGTTGGAGATTACGAATCTGATTTAATCGTGAACGATTTGGTGATCGTCGAGACCAAAGCCAAAGAAAGCCTCTGCGAAGAACATGAAGCGCAGTTGATAAACTATCTGAAGGCCACTAAAATCGAGGTGGGGCTTTTGATGAATTTTGGCAAAAGACCAGAGTTCAGAAGAAAAACTTTTTCAAATGACCGGAAACAAATTCCGTGAAATCCACTTTATTTGATTGCAAAGTTTTCCAAGTTGTCAACGACAAAAATCCGTGCAAATCCGCGTTATCCGTGTCATCCGCGTTCAAAGCTTTTAGTATCTAAAGAGTCAAATCAGTGCAAAAAAAGCAAAGATTTTCTGGACACAAAAACGAACGGACACAAAATACTGTTTAGTGTCCTTTCAGTTTTGTGTCCTGTTTGGTTCCGGCTCGTCCGGGTTATGTCAATTCAAGTCAGGAGTTATTATGTCCAAGTTACACGATCTTAGCAATCTCGGTCAATCCATCTGGTACGATTACATCCGTCGCGCCTTTTTAACCCAGCGTGAGCTGGGCGCTTTGGTCGAGCAGGGGTTGCGAGGCGTCACCTCCAATCCCTCCATTTTTGAAAAAGCCATCGTCGGCAGTGCGGATTACGACAAGGATTTGCAACGGCTCGTCCCAACGTGCAAATCCATCGACGAGCTGTACGAAGCGCTGGCGTTGGAGGATATCAAGCGCGCTGCGGATTTGCTGCGGCCGGTTTACGACGCCACGAACGGCCTCGATGGTTACGTGAGTCTCGAAGTGAATCCGAAGCTCGCGCACGACACCGACGGCACGATTGCCGAGGGCTTGCGGCTGTTCAAAACCTTGAACAAGCCGAACGTGATGATCAAAGTTCCTGCAACTTCTGCGGGACTTCCGGCGATCACCGCGTTGATCGCGCAGGGCGTCAATGTCAACGTCACGCTCATTTTCAGCAACGAGGTTTATAAAACCGTTGCCGAAGCGTATATTGCCGGATTGGAAAAGCTCGAAAGCGACCTCAGCAAAGTGGCGTCGGTCGCGTCTTTCTTTGTGAGCCGCATCGATTCCGCCGTCGATTCGCTTTTGGCCGCAAAAAGCAACACGGCGTTGCAAGGCAAAATCGCCATCGCCAATGCGAAAATGGCTTATGCTTCCTTCAAACAAATTTTCAGCGGCCCGCGCTGGAAAAAACTCGCGGCGAAAAAAGCGCAGGTGCAGCGTCCGCTGTGGGCGAGCACCGGCGTGAAAAATCCGCAATATCCCGACACGCTTTATGTCGATACGCTCATTGGGCCGCACACCGTCAACACCGTGCCGCCGGCAACGCTCACGGCATTTCTCGATCACGGCAAAGTAGCCCCAACGCTTGAAGTTGGAATCGACGAAGCACGAGCGCAACTGGCGCAATTGCAAGCGCTCGGCATCGATTTCAATGCGGTCACGAATAAGTTGCTGGACGAAGGCTTGGTCGCTTTCGTCAAGCCCTTCGAAGCGTTGATGGCCAGCATTGCCGTCAAGCGCGATCGCTTGCTCGCCGGACAAAAGAATTACAGTTTCAGTCTCGGCCATTATCAGGGCGCCGTCGATGCCGCGCTCGCGGATCTGCGCGACAACACGATCTTGGCGCGAATTTGGAAACACGATCACACGGTATGGAAACCCGAGCCCACCGAAATCACCAATCGTCTCGGTTGGCTGCACAGTCCGGAAGTTATGGCGGAGGCGATTCCGGGAATCAACGCGTTCGTGGAAACGGTGCGCGCCGAAGGTTATATGCACGCGTTGCTGCTTGGCATGGGCGGCTCCAGCCTCGCGCCGGAGGTTTTTCGTTTTACCTTTGGCGTAAAAAAAGGTTGTCTCGATCTCGCCGTGCTCGACAGCACCGATCCCGATGCCGTGCTTGCGCAGGCAAAAAGATTTGACCCCGCCAAGACGCTCTTCATCGTCTCAACCAAATCCGGCGGCACCGTTGAGACATTTTCTTTTTTCAAATATTTTTATAATTTGACAGCCGAAAAACTCGGCACGGAAAAAGCCGGCAGCCATTTCGTCGCCATCACCGACCCCGGCAGCGGCCTCGCCGACACGGCAAAGAAATATAATTTTCGCAAAACGTTTCTCAACGATCCGAATATCGGCGGGCGCTACTCCGCGCTTTCGTATTTCGGCCTGGTTCCGGCCGCGCTCATCGGCGTTGATTTGAAAACGCTGCTCGAACGCGCCGCGACGATGGCCTGCAACAGCGAAGGCTGCAACTGTCCGCAAGGCGGCGACAATTCTTCGGGCAAGCTGGGCGCGATCATCGGTGAAATGGCGGCGGCGGGCCGCGACAAGGTTACGTTGATCGCTTCGCCGCCGATCAAATATTTTGGCGCCTGGGCGGAGCAGCTCATTGCCGAAAGCACGGGCAAAGAAGGCGTCGGCATTCTGCCGGTCGATGGTGAAGAAGCCGGCGCGCCGGCTATTTATGCCGATGATCGCTTCTTTGCCTATCTTCGTCTTGAAAGCGACGCAACATTCGATTCAAAAGTTGAAGCGCTGCGGCAGGCCGGCCATCCGGTGATGCAGCTTAATTTGCGCGATTTGTACGATCTCGGCGCTGAATTTTTTCGCTGGGAGATGGCCACGATTATCGCCGGTCGAAGACTCGGCATCAATCCGTTTGACCAGCCGAATGTCGAATCCGCGAAAGTGTTGGCGAGGCAAATGGTCGCGGCTTATCAGAAAGAAGGCAAGCTGCCGGAGTTGGCGCCGGGCTTGCGCGCCAATGGCGTCGCAGTTTATTCGGACGTTGCTGCAAAAACTGTGGACGAAGCGCTCAGCAAATTTTTGGCGCAGGCAAATTCGGGCCGCGATTATGTGTCGTTGCAAGCTTATGTTCAGCCGACGCTGGAAACCGATGCGGCTTTGCAAAAGCTGCGCACAAAAATTCAAACCAACTTGCGCCTCGCCACGACGGTCGGATACGGCCCGCGCTTTTTGCATTCTACCGGCCAACTACACAAAGGCGACGCCGGCAACGGTCTGTTCATTCAATTCACCTCCGATCCGAAGCAAGACGCGCCGATTCCAGACGAAGCCGGCGCGCCGAAATCTGCGATGACCTTCGGCGTGCTCAAACTCGCGCAGACGTTGGGTGATCGGCAGGCGTTGCTCGAGGCCAAGCGTCGCGTGATTCGATTTCATTTTGCAAAAGACGTTGTTGGCGGAATACAAAAACTGTCGGACATGATCAAATAGTTTAATAAAAACCTTTGAACGCGGATAACACGGATGACGCGGATTTACACAGATTATTAATCCGCGAAAATCCGTGTTATCCGCGTCATCCGTGTTCAAAGAAAAGGAAGGACAGAAGATGAAAAAACAAGATTTCGGCATGATCGGCCTCGGCGTGATGGGCCAAAATTTCGTGCTCAACGTCGAGCGCAACGGTTTCAGCGTTGCGGTTTACAATCGCACGCCCGATGAGACCAAGGCGTATATCGCCGGCCCGGCCGCCGGAAAAAATGTTCGGCCAACTTACACCATCAATGAATTGGTCGGCGCGTTGGAGCGGCCGCGTCGCATCATGCTGCTCATCAAAGCCGGCGCGCCGGTCGATGCCACGCTTCAGCAGCTCATTCCGATGCTGGATAAAGACGATTTAATCATCGACGGCGGCAATTCTTTTTTCGCCGACACCGAACGCCGCGCCAAAGAATTGGAAGCGCATGGCCTGAAATTCTTCGGCATGGGCGTGTCCGGCGGCGAGGAAGGCGCGCTCTGGGGGCCGAGCTTGATGCCCGGCGGCGAGGCGAAGGCGTACAAAGAAGTCGAGCCGATCATGATCGCCGTTTCCGCGAAAGCGCAAGAAGACGGCCAGCCGTGCGTCACTTACATCGGCCCCGGCGGCTCCGGCCACTACGTCAAGATGGTGCACAACGGCATCGAGTACGGCGACATGCAGCTCATCGCGGAAGCCTACGATCTGCTCAGACGCGGCCTCGATCTCTCGGCGATGGAGTTTCACAAAATTTTTTCCGACTGGAACAAAGGCGAGCTGTCATCTTTTCTGATCGAAGTGACTTCCAAAGTTTTCAAGAAAGTCGACGAAAAAACCGGCAAGCCGCTGGTGGATTTGATTCTCGACAAGGCCGGGCAAAAAGGCACGGGCAAATGGACGAGCCAAAACGCGCACGATCTCGGCGCGGCGATTCCGACGATTACGGCGGCTGTTGATGGGCGCATTCTCTCGTCGCAAAAAGATGAACGCATTGCCGCGGCAAAAATTTTGGCTGGCCCAACGGCAAAATATTCCGGCGACAAGAAAAAGCTGATCGAAGCGGTGCGTGACGCGTTGTATGCGTCAAAGATTTGCTCGTACGCGCAAGGCATGCACATGCTGAAAAAGGCGTCGGAAGAGTACAACTATAATTTGAATCTCGCTGAGATCGCCAAAATTTGGCGCGCCGGCTGCATCATCCGCGCCAAGCTGCTCAATGACATCACCAACGCCCATCGCCGCAATCCGCATTTGCCTAATCTGCTGGTGGATGCCGAATTTCAAAAAGCGATCAATGAGCGCCAGGAAGCTTGGCGGTTCGCCATCAAAACCGCCATCGAATTGGGCGTGCCCATGCCGGCGATGAGCGCGTCGTTGGCGTACTACGATTCCTATCGTTGCGCCAACCTGCCGGCCAACGTGATTCAAGCCCAACGCGATTTCTTCGGCGCGCATACGTTCGAGCGCACCGACAAGGCGGGGATTTTCCACGCGGATTGGGAGTAAACTCTCATTCTTGCTCGTACTCTTACTCTTACTCGCAGTTAAAAAATTTCTAAAGTGAGTAAGAGTAAGAGTACGAGCAACATGGATAAGGAGACAAGATGCTATTTATGGTGATCGAACGATTCAAGAACTGTGACGCCAAGGCGGTATATCGCCGATCACAGGAGAAAGGGCGAATGATGCCCGAGGGCCTAAAGTACGTCGGAAGTTGGGTCGAAGCCAATTTCGACCGTTGCTTTCAGCTCATGGAATGTGATGACGCACGCCTGTTTCAGCAGTGGGTGATTCAGTGGCAAGACCTGGTAGAATTCGAGATAATTCCTGTTGTCGCCTCGAAAGAGGTGACAGAGGCGATTACACCAATGCTTTGACGAATTCAGTTCTCAAAAACCATGCAAGAACTTACGAAACCCAATCTTCGCATCTTCCCGGAAGCAACGATTTTAAATCGTGCTGCCGCTGAAGCATTTGTGCAATTAGCGAATAAACTCATTACTGAAAAAGGCCGCTTTGCCGTCGCGCTCGCCGGCGGCAATACGCCGCGGGCGATTTATCATTTATTAGCGACGGACTATCGCGAGCACATTTCATGGCCGCAGGTGCATCTCTTTTGGGGCGACGAGCGTTACGTGCCGATGAACGATCCGAACAGCAATTACCGCATGGTGCTCGAATCCCTGCTGGAACATATTTCCATCACAGCGGAAAATGTTCATCTCATGCCGACGGAATTCATTCAACCCGACGAAGCGGCGCAGCGGTACGAGCAAGTTTTGCGTGACTTCTTTGGCGCCTCGTTGCCTCGATTCGATTTGATGATGCTCGGACTCGGCAAAGATGCGCATTGCGCCTCACTGTTTCCCGCATCGCCGGCGCTACAAGAACGAGAGCGCCTCGTCGTGGTCGCCGAAGGGCCGCAGCCGCCGAAGACGCGCTTGACATTGACATTTCCCGCGATCAATCATGCCGCTCATATTTACTTTTTTGTTGCCGGTGAAGACAAAGCGCCGGCTCTGCAAGCAACTCTCGAAGGCCAAGCTGATTTGCAGCAATATCCAGCGCAAGCGGTGCAACCGGCGAATGGGCAGGTGGTTTGGTGGGTGGATGAGAAAGCGGCGAGCTTGCTCAAAAGAGAGCTTTCGTAGTAACGCCCTCCGGGCGTAGCCTTCAGGCGCAGGATTTGAATATGGAGATGATTATGTCTAGCCCAACAATAGAAAAATTCGACGCCATCATCATCGGCACTGGCCAGGCCGGAAAGCCGCTGGCCATCGATCTCGGCAACGCCGGATGGAAAACGGCGATTATCGAAAAAGAGCACGTCGGCGGCACTTGCGTGAATATCGGTTGCACGCCGACGAAAACCATGGTCGCGAGCGGCCGCGTGGCGTATTTGGCCCGGCGTGGCGCGGACTATGGCGTTCACACCGGCGCGGTGAAAGTCGATATGGCCAAAGTGCGCCAGCGCAAAAGAGCCATTGTGGAAAGCTTTCGCAATGGCGGCCAGTCTCGTCTTGAGAACACCAAAAATGTCACGCTGATATTTGGCGAAGCGAGCTTCACCGGCGCCAAAACGATTGAAGTGAAATTGAACAGCGGCGGCGTTCGCCAGCTCACTGCCGATAAAATTTTCATCAACACCGGCGGCCGTCCGGAGAAACCGCCGGTCGAGGGATTGGATCGTGTGCCTGCCCTCGATTCCACTTCGATCATCGAGTTGGATATTTTGCCGGAGCATTTGCTGGTGCTCGGCGGCGGTTACATCGGATTGGAATTTGGCCAAATGTTTCGCCGCTTCGGCAGCAACGTGACCGTCGTGCAGCGCGGCAAACAATTGCTGGCGCGTGAAGACGATGATGTCGCCGAAGAGGTAGCCAAAATTATGCGGGAGGATGGCATCGAGGTGTTGCTGGAAACCGCGGCGCTGCGGGTTGAACAAAATGCCGCAGGCAAAATCAATTTAACCGTGCGAACGAAATCCGGCGAGCGAACGCTAACCGGCTCTCATTTGCTCGTCTCCGCCGGTCGCGCGCCGAACACCGACCGGCTCAATCTGGCTGCCGCCGGAATCGAAATCGACAAAAAAGGTTTTGTCAAAGTTAATGAAAAATTGGAAACCAACGTGCCAGGCATTTACGCGCTCGGCGATGTGAAAGGCGGGCCGGCGTTCACGCACATTTCTTATGACGATTACCGCCTCATTCGCGCCAATCTGCTGGAAAAAGGCAATGCCACGATTCATAATCGCTTCGTGCCGAACACGGTTTTTATCGACCCTCAGCTCGGTCGGGTGGGATTGACCGAAGCCGAAGCGCGAGCGCAAAACCGCAACATCCGCGTCGCAAAAATTCCGATGAGCTACGTGGCGCGCGCGCTGGAGATGGACGAATCGCGCGGCTTCATGAAAGCCATCGTCGATGCCGAGACCAAACAAATTCTCGGCTGCGCCGTTCTCGGCATCGAAGGCGGGGAGTTGATGTCGATGCTGCAAATTGCAATGATGGGCAAGGTTCCTTACCCCGTTTTGCGGGACGCCATCTTTGCGCATCCGACATTGGCGGAGGGATTGAATACGCTGTTTATGACTTTGGAGGGGTAAAGGCTCAGTCACGGGTGGAGATGAATGTCATTCTGGATGAATCTTTTTAATATCAAGCACAGTGTTTGCGCTAAAAAAGATGTTTCCAACATGATCTGTTACAGGGAAGACAAGTCAATGGAGGATTCAATATTTCTGCGTGCCGATGAAATCGGTATTCGCCTCGAAATTGTTGGTGGCCTACCTATGTGGGAAAGCTATCCACCGTACAGACATCAGAAGGCTGTTGATCGGATTCGCGCGACAATTGATAAATTACCACAATCAACGTGTATCCACACTGCCGGTGTTTATATCAGTTTTCCCGACGGCTCGGTGAAACGTCCGGATATTGCGATTTTTTGTCGCGAGCTGGAAGAACAGGACGAGATGATCACATTGGTTCCTGAGGCGGTCATCGAGGTGATCAGCAAAGGTTACGAAGCCAAAGATCTGGAGATTGGCCCTCGTTTTTATCTTTCGCAAGGCGTGAAAGATGTGGTGGTGTTCGATCCTTACACGCTTTTGGTGCTCCATGTTCGTCGGGACGGCGTGACGCGACAAGTCGCACCCGTGCAGATAAATTTTGAATGCGGCTGTCGCTGCACGGTTTGATCAATACAGCTTCAGTAACTCGGCATTTCGAAAATAATGCTTCACAATTTCTTCCGCCTTGAATTCCTTCGTCGCCATCACCGCCGCGCCGATTTGGCATAATCCCACGCCGTGCCCCCAGCCGGCTCCATGCAATGAAAACCGAATCGGAATTCCATTTTCATCCCGCTCCAAGCGAACGACAAAAGCGGAAGAATATAAATGGCTCTTTGAAAGCCAGCGCCGGATTTCCAACTCCTTGCCGACCACCACGCTTTTTTCGCTTCCGACAATTTTCAACGTGATGATTCTTCCGGACGGGCCGCGCCGCACGGGAATGAGATCAAGCAGCTTGCCGAAATTTATTCCTGATTTCGCCAAAAGAATTTCTTCGAGTTCCTCACGTTGATATTCCACTTTCCAGCGAAAGAAATCCGCCGTTTCCTGATCGAACGAGGGAAGAATTTGCCGCAAAACATTTCCTTCCGTGGTATTGCAATAGGCTTCCGGCGACGAAAGAATCCAGCGTTCGGCTTGCGGCTCGTTGGCAATCCACGGATGGTGGACAGATGAATCTGAGATCGGCCGGAGATAGGGAACGGGCGAGTCTTCCCACGCATTTTCAAACGCTTCGCTGACGCCGCCACAGGCTTTGGAAAAACGCGCATCGCAAATCTCATCATGATAAACCAAAAACACGCCGCGCGTTTCCTCCACGGCTTGCGCTGCCGCCGGCGAAATCATTTTGGAAACGCCTTGATAGCGCTGGCAATGATCATCGGCGCAAACGTCGTAGTCGCGATGATCTTCGCGGTCGTACCAGCGAATGATCTCGCCGTTGGTTTCATGCGAACGACGCGAGGGAACATCGACGTTCTTGAACTTTTTCTCCCGTTCCAACATCGCGACGAGCCAGCTCCGCGAGGTGATGGCATGAGCCTTGAGCAATTCAATCGGCGCTTCGGCGCTCATCTCGGAGGAAATCACGCTTTTGAGGTACGCTTCAATCGAAATCTCATTGATCGCGGTGATCGTTCCGTCTTCGCGCCGAAAAAAGCGAAGCTTGCCCTCGAAGGTTTGATCTTCTTTGCGTTCCCAGTGGAACTTGACCCCAATGGTCACATCTCGAAGCGTAAACGTTCCGCTGGAAATCGGCACGCACGAAATTTCTTTGCTGCGCGCAATTTCTTTGCCGCTCGCATCAGTCATCACAAGTTGATTCAAAGCGCTCGTAATTTGAAATTCGCCCTGCACCGGCGCACTGCCGTTGATCGAAAACGGCGCCGTCAAGATGACGTTTACAATAGCGCGGCCTTCGTAAATGCCAACGCTGATGGTGGGTTCGATATTGATCATTTTTTGTTTTTCGCTTGCATGAAAATTTGAAATTTAAAGCAACATCTGCCTTGCGGTTGCTTCATCTCTGCTCACTTCCCGATAGATCGCTTCGATCATATTAGCGTCAACCGCCTTGAAATCTTTTTCAACCGGGGTGACGATCAAGCCACCCATATCGACTGAAGCCGGGCTGATCAGCACCTTGTCCTCTCCGTCGCGGAAAAAAACTTCCGGGCGATGCTTGCGGCGGGGAAAGAGAATCACACGCCAGTTGGGCGTTTGGTAAGCGCAAAGAATGTTGACTTTCGGCTCTTCAGCGATGTTGAGAACAGTTTGCATCTTGTTGAGTTGCCGCCGCAGGACATTCATGATATTTGCAGCACGTGACCCTTCAAAGGCAAAAACTGTTCGCCCCAAGTCTTGCAACAAAATGACTGCAACGCCTTCAATTTCTTTAATAAATTCGCGGCGCGAAGCCTGCACGGCTTCCTGCTCGATTGGAATTTTTCCGGCCGGCGCGGCCTGAAAATGAAAATGATCCGGCGCCGAGGCGCCGCATTGCGCGCCGTTATAAAACAGCGTAAAATCCGGACTCAAATCCCGCGCCAACTGCATCAATTTGTCAAAAAACGGGTCGATGAGCTGCGGATGATGCCGAACGTGAGAGACGGTAAAATGCGCGGAAAAAATCGGCATCGGATTGCAGAGGAGGAGAAACTCATTTTCGTAAAGGACGCCCTGTTGCTCGACGGGGAGATTTTCCACACAAAGAAAACACGGGCGCTGATTGATTGACCTGGCGTCCACTTTCGCGCCGGTGCTGATGATGCGTTTGGGGTTGAATTGCAGCCAGGCGGAGTAGGTGCGGCATTGCACTTCGCGAAGTTGAGCATACGCCAAAGAAGCAAAACCCTCCGCTATGACCGGCCAATCGCGTTTTTGATTTTCCAAAAGACGCGACAAAAGCGCCGGCAACGGCGTCGAAGTGGAAGCGTTGTACGAAGCGAAAATTTTCGCGTCGAGGGCAGCCACGGCGAGTTATTTTCCCTCCCGATTCATCCGTTGCCGCGCCATGATTTCAATAGTGCGGAGGCGATCTTTATAGAGATCGTTGCGATTGATTTTCTCGATCGGCAGCGCCGCGTCGGTGTTGCCTTCCCAGCGGCGGCAGAGATAAACCGGCTCGTAGATTCTGCCGATTTGATATTCACGCGACAGCCGCAGCGCAATGGCGTAATCTTCGCCGTAACTCACATTCGGCAGCAAAAATTGCCGCACCAGCTCGGTTCGGAACGCGCGCGGCGCGCCGAGGCCGTTGATGCGCAAAGCATTGTTGCGGCCATTCTCCGGCGTCCACTCGCGGTGATCGATGACGCCGGGCGGAATTTCCTCCAAATCAAAATTCACCAAACGATACGAGCCGATGACCATCGCATAATCGCCGCGATGAAATTCGTCCACGATTTTTTGCAGCGTATGTTCGCCGGAATAAAGATCGTCCGAATCGAGCTGCACGGCGTATTGGCCGCAATGTTCGGAGAGCAGGGCTTCATTCCAGCAGCCGCCGATGCCCAAATCCTGCCGAGTAGAAACGAGGTGTTTGACGCGAGGGTCTTGCAGCGCGAGCCTTGCCAGCACGGCGGCGGTTCCATCGGTTGAATGATTATCCACGACGACGACATTAAAAGGAAAATCAGTTCGCTGTTGCAACACACTTTGCACGGCATCGGCAACCGTTTTCACGCGATTGCGCACCGGAATGATCACGCTGGCGTCGACGGGAAAATTCGCCGCCGCCGAGGGAACCGGTTTGAAGCGCGGCTCGAGATACGCGCCGATATTTTTCAAATGTTGCGTCGCAACCTGCTCCATCTCTTTCTGCACCGCCTGATGGCGGGGATCGACATAATCGAATTGCTTTTCGCCGCTTTGGCGGATATCGGATTCGGTTTTGGTGTAAAGAAATTCTTGCAGGTGAAAAACCGGATGAGCGATAGAAACTTTGAGCCGGAGATCGTACAATCCGGCCCATTGCACTTGAGGGCACTGGCCGTATTTCTCCACGGCCTCTCGAATGGCCTCCACAGAAAACAGCATCAGCGCGCCGAAGTCAAAGTTGTCGCGAATGCTGCCGAGCTGATAGTCGATCAACGGATGCTCGGCGCCCGGATTTCTCTTTGTAAAAATATCAGGAGAGTCGGGGGATTTTATTTCGTGGAAATCCGCATAGGTTAATCCCGCGCCGGTTTGCCTCGCCACCTCCGCCAAGCGTTCCAACGCCGCCTGTCCAAGGGTGATCTCTTGAGTCTGATTGACAAATAACAAAAATTCCGTCTGGGTTTTTTCAACAAGCTCGTTTATCGCCGCGCCGCCGGTCAACGAACCCGCCCGCAACGATTCGCATTTGGAATGCGAAGCGAGATATCCACCATTGTTGAGCGCATAAATTTTTTGAACTAGCGGACAATTCAAAAAGCCTTGCAAAGTCTTTTCGAAATGATCAAGCGGAGAATAAGGAAGCGCGATTGTGAGGCTCATGTGACATTCAAAATTTTTTAGGGGCATGAAACGGATAAAAAGACTTACTTGCTCAATATACAAAACGCGAAATTTTTTGTCAAGTCTATGTCATTTTTATATCCGCTTTCATCAAATATAGCATGACGTTTTCTATCTATCAATCTTTTTTCTCTCAAAATTTGCCATCCCGCGTTTCATAATGCGTCGGCTTCGCCAGCGTCGGGCCGGAGATTCTCACCCAATGCGCCACCCATTCGATCATTTGCGGCAGCGATACGGCTGGATAACCAAACAGCCGGCGGCAGCGACTGGCGTTGCTGAGCAGCGCCGTTTCCGCTTCGGCATGCTCGAAAAGCGGTTCGGTCTGAAAAATCTCGCCAAACTCTTCTGCCAATTGTCGAATCGATACCGTTTCCGGTGCGGTGACGTTTAAAATCGCCGGCGGCTTTTCGCAAAGCCCAAATGCGCGCAACACCACGGCATTCGCCTCGCCCTGCCAGATCACGTTCACATGCCCCATCGTCAAGTCGATCGGCCGGCGCTGAAAAACTTTCTGCGCCACATCCAGTAGAATGCCGTAGCGCAAATCAATCGCATAATTCAAGCGAATGATGACGCCCGGAATATTCAATTCCCGGCTGAAGTATTCAAAAATTCGCTCTCGCCCCAGCGCCGATTGCGCATACTCGCCGATGGGGTTCACCGGATCATCTTCCGTGCAGCCGCCGAGCTGCACCGGCGTCAACGGGTAAACATTGCCGGTGGAGAAAAGCACGATCCGCGATGATTTGAATTTTTGCGCCACCATTCCCGGCAAAAATGTATTCGTGGCCCACGTCTCCGCGGCTTTGCCGGTCGCGCCGAATTTCATGCCCGCCATGTAAACGACGTTCTCCACTTCCGGCAAATTCTGCAAATCATTCGCGTCGAGAAGATTGCAGGAAATGGTTACAACGCCGATTGATTGCAGGCGTTGGCGCTCCGCCGGATTGGTGAAGCGTGAGACCGCAATTATTTTTTTATTGACTCCCGCCGCCAAAACTGCACGCAGCGCCAATTCCGCCAACGACGGCCCCATTTTCCCGCCGGCGCCGAGCAGCATGAGGTCGCCGTCGAGCATTTTTACCGCGTCCACAACTTCGCCAGCCGGCCGCGATAAAACCTCATCAAGCTCGGCGAGGTTTTGAATCAAAGTGGGAAAGGTCATAGGCTTTTTTTCTACTTTTTAAGAAAGCAAAGACAGAAAAATGGAGGGCAGAAAAATATTTACGGTTTCTCGTTGCTTTACGGTGAGCATTGCTTTAATGATACGGAACTCCTTTTTCAAAAGTTAGCAGCATTGGGCAAGATGTCTGCGCTACCCATCTGCCAGTGAGGAATTACTTTCTTGGCACGAAGTCTCTTGACTTCCAAAAGAGATTTGTTTATCTTGTCTCGCATCGTTGGCAAAGGTAAGAAATTATCGCCAAATAGGCAAGCTTTACCTCCAACTTCACCGTGAGGAAGAAAATGAAGAAAATTCTGCCTCTGCTTTGTTTGATGTTTGGGTTGTTCACTCTCCCAACGTTGTCGCAGCCCAATCCTTACAAATTCGGAATCACATTTTCAACGACTGCACACGCCGACATTGCCGAGCAAATTCCAACGGTCACGCGGCACGACGCCAAAACCATTTCGTATACGACGCCGGATTATTTGCAAGGCTATCGCCTGTTGCGCGTGCTGTATCGCTATTTGCGGGCGGACTAATTTTCGCATGGAGAAATTCATGAAACCCATTTCAAAATTTCTCATTGGCGGGATATTTTTATTTTTGCCCCTCGCCGGCTTCGGCCAGGCGCTCACCTACGACGTTCTCATCAAGAACGGCAGAATCATCGACGGCGCCGGCAATCCGTGGTTTTATGCCGATCTCGCCGTCAAAGACGGAAAGATTGCCTTGATTGCCCGCACCATCAATGCCACTGCCAAACGCACGATCGAGGCGCAGGGCCTTTACGTCGTTCCTGGATTTATCGACATCCATTCGCATTCCGACGACGGTTTAAGCACGCCGCCGATCAACACGAATCCGAACATGATCGCGCAGGGCGTTACGACCGTGGTGGTGAATCAGGATGGCCGGTCGCCGTGGCCGATTGCCCGGCAAAAAACCACGTATGAAAAACAAGGCATCGGCTCGAACGCGATTTTGATGGTTGGGCACGGGACGGTGCGGCGACAGGTGATGAAAGATGATTTTAAGCGGCCGGCCAGCGCCGCGGAAATCGAGCAGATGCAGGCGCTGGTGAAGCATGGCATGGATGAAGGCGCGCACGGCTTGAGCGCGGGACTCGAATATGTGCCGGGACGATGGAGCACGACGGAAGAAGTGATCGCGCTGGTTAAAATGATCGCGCCGTACAACGGCTTTTACATTTCGCACGAACGCAGCGAAGGCCGCGACCCGATGTGGAAAAACGCTTCGGATCCGACGCCCACCGTCGATCTGCTGCAAGCGGTGAAAGAAACGATCTATATCGGCGAGCAAACCGGCGTCACCGTTGTCGCCTCGCACCTCAAAGCCAAAGGCGCAACGTTTTGGGGCAGCAGCCACGCGGCGACGCGACTCATCGCCGAGGCGCGCGATCGCGGCGTGCCGGTTTTCGCCGATCAATATCCGTATCCGACCACCGGCTCCGACGGCAACACGGTGTTGATTCCCGGCTGGGCGCTGGCGGATGAGAAAAGCGACATTGGCGGGCAATTGAGCGAGCTGGCCGACGGCATGCCGAAAGAATTTGCCAAGATGAAGGAAAATTTCTCGCGACGGCTGAATTCGCCGGAAGCGCGCGAAAAAATTAGAAAAGACATCGCGCACGAAATCGACCGGCGCGGCGGGCCGGCCAATATCATCATCTACGAGTTTCCCAACCAAGATTATATTGAGAAGTCGCTTGCTCAAATCGCGCAAATGCGAAACGAGAATCCGGTCGACGCGGCGATTTGGCTGCAGCGCAACGGCCTCGAGCGCCCGGGTGGCGCAAGAATGCGCGGCTTCTCGCTTGCCGAAATCGACGTCGAGCACATCATGCGGCAGGAGTTCACCGCGACGTGCAGCGACGCCGGCACGGTGGCGCTGGGCGACGGCATTCCGCATCCGCGTTTTTATGGAACGTTTCCGCGCAAAATCCGGCGCTACGTTTTCGAGCGCGGCCTCATCTCGCTGCCGTTTGCAATTCGCTCGATGACCTCGCTGCCGGCGCAGATCATCGGCCTGAAAGACCGCGGCTGGCTGAAAGAAAATTATTGGGCGGACATGGCGATTTTCGATCCGGAGAAAATTGCCGATCGCGCCACGTACGTGAACCCGCATCAATACGCCGAGGGCGTGCCGTACGTTCTCGTCAACGGCGAGCTCGTGGTGGACGGCGGCAAAATCACCGGCAAGCTGCCGGGCAAGGTTTTGACGCCGGTGCAGCGATAATGGATTGATGCTTGAAAAAGTAATCGGAGATAAGAATGAAAGAAAATCAACGATATTATTTTTTATTTATTATTTTCACTCTCACGCCTCCCACTTTCGCGCCGGCGCAGAAAACCAGCCTGCTTCCCGACGCGGCGTTGAACGCGATTGTCGCGGAAGCTTCGGGAGCTTTGGCAAAAGAAAATATTGCGGCGCTGGCACGGTTTCATCGCGTCCAAGCCTCGCCGGGTTTTCATGAAGCGGCAAGTTATGTCGCCATGAAAGCGCGCGAGTATGGCTTGCAGGAAGTGAAGATCGACTCGTTTCCTGCCGACGGGGTGACGACTTATCACACGTTTCGATCTTACTACGGCTGGGAAGCCGAGTCCGCGATTTTGACCGAAGTGGCGCCGCGTCGTGAAGTCGTTGCCGAATATCCGAAGTTGCGCGTGGCGCTCGCCGATTACAGCAATGCGGCGAATGTTACGGCTGAATTAATTGATGTCGGCGCGGGAACAGCGGAGCAAGATTATGTGGGCAAAGATATAAAAGGAAAGATTGTTCTCGCCGGCGGCGGCGTTGCCGCGGTGCATCGTCAAGCGGTGGAGAAGCGCGGCGCGGTTGGCATTTTGAGTTACCAACAAAATCAAACAACCGGCTGGAGCGGAGATTATGTTGACAACGTGCGCTGGGGACATCTCTCGCCGTACAATCTGCAAAACAAATTTGCCTTCATGATCTCGCTGCGCCAGGCGCGCGAGTATCAAGCGCGTTTGCTGCGCGGCGAGAAGATTCGTTTGCAGGCGCTCGTAAAAGCGCGCATGCAGCCGGGTTATTTTGAAGTGGTGTCGGCCATCATTCCGGGAACCGATCGGAATGCCGGCGAGATTGTTTTCACCTGCCATCTCTGCCATCAACTGCCGGGCGCGAATGATAACGCCAGCGGCACGGCGACGATTTTAGAAGATGCGCGACTGTTCGCAAAATTGATTCGTGAAGGAAAACTGCCGCAACCGCGCCGGACGATTCGTTTTATTTGGCCGCCGGAAATTGCCGGGACGATGTGCTACTTCGCGCGCTATCCGGAAATCGTCAAACGCATGGCCGCCGCGATTCACATGGACATGGTCGGCGGCAATCATCAGCTTACCAAAGCGATCTTTCATCTCACGCAAACGCCGGCATCGCTGCCGAGTTTTGTCAATGACGTCGCCGCCGTCTTTGGCGAATATGTGATCGACGGCAGCCGCCGCGCTGCAATGAATGCCGATTTCTCCGAGGCGATTTTCTCTCCCGACGGCAACAAGGAAATGTTGGTGGCAGATTTCCAGCCGTTCACGATGGGCAGCGATCACGACGTTTATCAGGAAGGCAGTTTTCGCATCCCGACGATCTATATGAATGATTGGCCGGATGTTTTTATTCACACCAACAACGACACGCCGGAAAATATGGACGCGACGAAATTGCGCCGCGTCGCCGTCATCGGCGCGAGTTCAGGTTATTTTCTCGCCAGCGCCGGAGCGGGTGAAGCAAAAATTCTGGCCGGTGAAATTTTGGCGCGCGGCGGAACGAGACAGAGTCTGGCGTTGCAGCGGGCGCTCACGACTGATTTCGACGCCGCGCAAAATATCATCGCGCAAGCTGCGCAACGCGAACGCGCAACGCTGGCTTCGATTGTGACGCTGGCGGTGGAAGATCAGAGTTTGCGAGCTTTGCTCGTTGAACTGAGTAAAAATATCGATTCCCGAGAGAACGATGGGCGAGGCGTATTGCGCGCTTTGAATTCGAACTCGACTGTTTCGTCTACACCTGCTGAGTTCAATAACATCATCCCGAAACGAAACGTAAGTGTTGTCGGAAATCTCGAAGTTTATTATTACGATTATATCGACGACCATTTGCAGGGCGAGGCACCGGGAAATCTTGCACGCTTGGCCTCGTTGCCAAATGGAGGAACACTCGTTTATGAAACGCTCAATTTAGTTGATGGCAAACGCAACGTTCGCGAGATTCGTGACGTATTAAGTGCTGCTTATGGAATGGCGCCGGCAGAAGCGGTGCTGGATTATCTGAAATTGTTGAAAAAGATCGGGGTGGTGACGCTGCGGCAAATTGAGCAAAGTCAAAAGGATTAAAGTCAAACAATAGTATAACGCAATGGGTCTTGACGATGATCGGCCAAACCATTTCTCACTACAAAATCATCGAAAAGCTCGGCCAGGGCGGCATGGGTGTGGTCTACAAAGCCCATGACTTGAAGCTCGACCGCTTCGCGGCGCTCAAGTTTCTGCCGCAGCATCTGCACGCGGATGAGGCCGAAAAGCAGCGCTTTATTCATGAAGCCAGAGCTGCCTCGGCGTTGGATCATCCCAACATCTGCACGATCTATGAAATCGACGAGACTGCCGATGGGCGGATTTTTATTGCCATGGCATTTTATGAGGGCGAGACGCTGAAAGAGCAAGTGGCAAAGGGCAAGTTGCAAGGGACAGATGTCATCGACATTGCCATGCAAATTGCGCAGGGTTTGGCGAAGGCGCATCAGCACGGCATTACGCATCGTGATATTAAACCGGCCAACGTGATGATCACCAAAGACGGGGTGGCCAAAATTCTCGATTTCGGCCTCGCCAAGTTTGCCGGGCAGACGCGGCTCACCAAAACCGGCACTACGGTGGGCACGCCGGCTTACATGTCGCCGGAG
>Ga0247727_10004250_pt1 | contig 30572 bp, 27 predicted proteins | sample WisWelCaveWW1625_FD_202498 | JGI IMG/M metagenome (GOLD analysis project Ga0247727, IMG submission 202498) | Biofilm microbial communities from Wishing Well Cave, Virginia, United States - WW16-25 | ecosystem: Environmental > Aquatic > Deep subsurface > Groundwater > Cave microbial mat | place... | reverse complement strand
CTGCCCGGCGCGTATGTTGTCCGATTCTCGGTCAAATAAGGTCAGTCCTTTCGGGACATCTCCTTGTTCATACAGAGTGTTTGCTGTCTGAAGCACGTGCAGGAAATGCTCAGCATGTCGGAACGACGCGATATCACGCTCACGAGACTCCATACGTGCCTCAGCGTAAACGCGTGCTAAAGTTGACAAACGATAACGTTCCACTACCGAGGAATACTCTAACAGACTATATCTGAGTAGCTTGGACAGCGATTCCTGTGCCAACATCAGCTCGGATTCCCATACTACAGCAGCTGCCTCTGCGTCGAAACTGCCAGGAAAAACTGAGAGGGTCCGCCACTTCCTCTGTAGGTCAAAATCAAGTATGCCATAGCTCAGGCTTAGAGATGTTTCCGCTCCGGTCAAGCTCAGTTGCTTTCGAGCATCTCTAAGCTGTCGTTCGAGTGCGTCTAGAGTCAGATCGGGGCTCTGTGCCAATAGTGTTGCAACTAACCGAAGGGCGAGCGGAAGGTGACCACACAAAACAGCAATTTCACCAGCGCGTTCACCGATCCTCGGTTCAATTCTTAGTAGTAATCTACGTGCATCGTCGGGGGGCAGTATGTCGAGATTCGTCACAAACATGCCAGGGAGTATAAATCTCTGTCGGGAGGTAAGGAGGAGCAGGCAAGTGGGCGGAAGTATCAACGGCATAACTTGCTGCGCATTTGCAGCATTGTCTGCGAGCAGTAGAGCATGTTTTCCACTTAACACACTATGATAAAGGGCGCTAATCTCGCTTTCGTTCTCTGGCAACTTTGCGGATAGATGGTGTGCCCTGATAACATGTGCCATTGCATCGCGAGGTGAAAGAGGATCAGGACTTGTTCCTCTCAAATCCAAGAAAAACTGTGCATCGGGATATCGGGGGCTAAGCGTCTCAGCGAGTTTCAAAGCCAGAGCAGTCTTACCAACTCCCCCTAATCCATGCACGCTCACGACAGTAGCACCTTTTTCAACAGCGCTTAGTAATGCGGCCAGTTCAGATTCTCGACCAGTGAAGTCAGCTGGAGGTGGCGGGAGTTGATGTAATGCCAGAGTCCCAGATGGGGTGGGTTGAATAATGACAGACCCATACCGATCGTTCGCTACTATAGTGCCTCCAGCGGTAGTGATCTTGTCACGGCCCACCACATCCCCACCGATGTTTACATCACCCTGGGAACTCAGATTTACCCCACCAGTTGATGGATCGATTTCAGACATTCGGACCTCCCGAGCGGGTATAATCAAACGCTCTGCAGGCGTTTCTCAGTGACGGATAAAGGTCTGTAGGAGAGTATGTATGGAACAACTACACATGACACGGTAATGTCGCTTCTCCCTTTAGCGCTATCGGTGTCGGCTACTCAATTTGAGCATACTCCCCCGCTGCCCACTCCGCATACAGCGCTTCAGCCTACACAAGAATTATCAGTACCTAATTTTTGCCCAAATTGGGCGACATTTCATCGAGCGAAGGCGGTCTGCACCGCCTGGGCGAGCGGATGTTTCTGGTTCAGGACAATCTGATGGACTTGTCCGTCGGCCGTGATTTCAACCTGTCCAGCGATCTGCAGGGCGTCGCGGACCGTGCGCTGCACGCCATACTTGTGCAAGCGCGGGTCGGCTTTCGCCAAATCATTCCGGGTCCAAATAACTAGGTCATGGGCCAGCTGGCCGAGCAAGACCAACATCTCCTGCGCTGCAAAGCGTTGCTTGTTGCGATGACTCAAGCCCAAGCCTTGTTTGTCACCTTTGTTTTGGGTTTCGACTCCACCGCCGCGCCGATCGTACGCATGCAACGCGGTCAGCAACAGATCCAGCGGCTGAAAGCTTTGGGGCATGGGCCGGTCGGCCAAGGCGAAGAGCATCGCGTCGGTAAGATTGAAGACCAAGACATGATAACTCCACTGCCCGTTCTTCTTGCGATGCTGCACCGCCAACTGGCGCGCGGGCTTGGCGTAGCCATGCAACTGAGTCACCCAGCCGACGTTCCGCTCCGGGACTTTCGGATCGGGATGCCATTCGGTTACTGTCGCCGCCAACTTGTGGGCGCGACGCCAATTCTTGACCTTGACCAACAGCGCGTAACCGCGGCCCAAGACCCAATTGATGTCGGCTTCTTCGCCGCCGCCCGCATCCAGCCGAATAATCGTGGATTCACGCTTGTTTTCAGTCAAGTCCAGCACTTCTTCCGCACTGGTCAGCAACTCTTGCAAACTGCGATGCAGCACCCGTTTGCCGTCACGCTCTGCGAAGCGCTCTACCACAATCTCGTCATACCATGTCGCCAACACGCGCCCCAGTTGCCGGCCGCGGTGGTTTTTCTGCTTGGCAAAGTAGCCCGACGTCACGCCTTCGCCCAAGCGGCCCGCCGGCATCCCGGTCAGGTCTACATCCAGCACTTGCCAGGTCTGCGTGTAATTGTGACGACAACTTTGGCTGTGGCGTTGCAAAATCACTTTGAGGGCCATCCGCATCTGAGACACGTTCGCCGGCGTACACGCGTTCAGCGTGTCGCTGATCGTCGATTGCTCGGCACAGCCCGTCCGGCCAAACGCCCGTTGCCAGGCTCGATCCGGCCGCACCCGCGTGTCACTTCCACCACGCCCATGCCACCGGCTAGGATATTGATGAAACAGTCCAACACTTTCTCCAGCGGCGTATACTGAAGAACCTTTTGTTTGATCGTGACACACTCTTTGACCACCGGCCAGATGTTCAACTGCTGAAACCGCAGACCGAGTGCGACCAAGCTCGCGCGGGCGGAAAACGCAATGGTATTCAGCTCTTCATTCATGGCGACGGTTTCCTTTGGCGAGGGAGCGGGCAATGCTCTATCCTCACCGAAGAACCGTCATCTGCCCACATCATTCCGATGATTGGTAGCCCAATTTGGGCAAAAATTAGGTCAGTAGATCACGAAAAGGCTTGAACGTGGCAAACTTGCATCCGACCAAGGAGTGCAAGCGCCATGTCCAAGCCCACGTTCAAGCCTAATCGAGAAGTTGCACCGAGGCAACTGGTGGACACCCTGACGGCCGTGATGCAACGGTATGTGCCATTGGATTTCACAAACACGCGGATTACGCCCCAAGAGGCTTGGCAGGTGCTGAGTTACGCGTCGGTCAACCGGCAAACGCTGGCGAGCGCCTGTGCCGCCTTGCCGGACGCGCCTTCCGGCAACCGACTGCGCGAAGTGTTGATGCCCGTCTTGCCCCGGCTGGCGAAGTTGCAGAGCCAACTGAACCGGGTGCTGCGGCAACAGTTGCCTCCGTCGCTGTGGAAGAAGCCGCGTGGGCTGCGGATGGCGATTGATCTGGTGCTCATTCCCTACCACGGTGAACCGTTGGCGCAGGCCGATGAAGTCCGACGAGGCGAAGCCAAGTCGGGCACGACCCATTTTCATGGGTACGTGACCATCTCGATTGTGCATGACAAACGACGCTATACCGTAGCGTTGATCTTCGTGCGCCCGGGTCAGAGCATGGACGATGTGGTGCGGCAACTGCTCAATCGCGTGAAACGCTTGAAATTCAAGGTGCGGCGCGTGTACCTGGATGCCGGCTTCTGTAGTGTGGCCGTCCTGAAGACCTTGCATCGCCGGAACATGGCCTATCTCCTCCCGCTGCCAATGCGCGGTCAGTCGGGCGGGGTGCGAACGCTCTTCACCCGCCCGAAAGGCTACTGGGGCTTCTATACCTTGCACAGACCCGAGGCTGGCCCGCTGACGGTCAAGGCCGTCGTCGTGCGTCGGTATCTCAAAGGTCGCTATTACTACAACGAAAAGTAGCGTTACTACGAAAAGTCGGATATGACTACGAAAAGTCGGGTATGACTACGGGCCTTTGCGTTTGCGGCGTTTCTGACGGCGCGGGTTTAGCCGCGCGCGTGTCTGCTTGCGATGCGAACGATATGCCGCATAGTTCCGGCGTTGGCGATAACGCAGAATCGCCAACGTGTTGGGCAAAGTGACTCGCTCGTCTTCGATGGCGCAGGCGATCAGTTGATGGGCTTGCGCCGTGGTCAGCGCGGGACTTTTTTTGAAACACCAGACACAACTGGACAAGAAACAAATGAGCCAAGATCGAGTGGGTCATGTGATGATGCCAACCCAGCCAGGTGCGAGTTTCGTAATGATCCATACCGACTTCGCCCTTGGCTTCTTCCAACGCGGTCTCCACGGGCCAGCGCAGGCCACTGACGCGTACGAACTCGTGCACCGGACAGGTGGCGGGTGCATTGCTCAGGTAGAACTTCACTTCATGTTGCGGGCTGAGGCTTCGCCGAAAGATCGCCCAACACCGGGAGCCGGGCAAGGCCTCCCGAACGGGCGTCATGCGAATTCAGCCGTGATCGGGCCTTTGCTGCCTTCTTTAATAACTCGGCGTTGCCACAGGGTGCGCGGCAGCTGAGCCATCAGTTCGCGCATTTCCTGTGGGCGTGGGGCCGTCCGCTTGACCCGCGGATGCGTGCGGGGTGGTCCAAACAGGCTCGGCCCCGGCGGTTCAATCGGCGGCGTGCGCCACCAGACCCGCGTGTCGGCGGGCACTTCCGCGAGATACCATTTGTCGAGCGCGGCGATTCCATCCAAAAAATCCGGGCTTTTCCCATAGGCTTCATCCGCCGTCACCCAACGGAACGGCACCACGGCACGCGGCCTCAATCCGCCGATCATCTCCAGCCCCAACGCCGGTTCCGTCTGGAACGACAGCGTGTTGGGAATCCCACAGGCTTGCCAGCGGTCTTGATACTCGGCTGTGAACCAGGCTTCGGGAATATACAAGCGTTTATCCAGAAAAGCGTAGCCCTGACGACTGGCATAGACCGTAAAGACCCCTTGCTGGCAATTCGCCAGCTTGCCCAAGTGGCCGCAATATTGCCAAGCCACGCCTGCCGAGTGGTCGCCTTGTTTGGGAAATCCGCTGCCATCCACAATGACAACGCCCTCGGGTTCTCCCAGCCAGTCGGCCACCAAACGTTGGGCCTGCTCCAAGACGGGCGCCGTCTCCCAGCAGGCTCGCCCAATGAAATGTTGCACCGTGCGAATCGCACTCGCATTGACACCGAGCAAGCTCAAGACCATCGGCTCGATGGTTTTGCGTTCCAAGTTCGACAACTGACCGCACAGGTAAAACAGAAACCAAGCGCGCTGTTCACGGCGTCGAAACAGGGACTGAAAGTGAGTTTGAAACGCTACCAATTCATCCGCACTCGTCGCGATATCGCGGACGGCCAAACGACTGGTCGGCTTACGCCCGCTGGCGGGTGGTCGGCGCGAGGCTCGACGGTGGGAGGGTCGGTTGCTTTTGCTCATGGCGATCTCCTTTTAGTTTGACTCGCCAGTGAGTGTAATCCTTAAAGCTGTGGAGCCATACCTTACTTTTCGTAGTCATATCCGACTTTTCGTAGTAACGCTACTTTTCGTTGTAGTACTATGCTAAACATGGGGTCAAATGGTTTGCGTATGCGGTGGCGGGCTTGCCACGCGGCACGCGACCGGCTCAGGTATTTCAGTGGTATCGCCAGCGTTTCGGCATCGAAACCAGCTATCGGCAAATGAACCAGGTGCGGACGCGCACCACCTCGCGCAGTCCTATCCTGCGCCTGCTGTTGGTCGGTCTCGCTTTCATCTTGACGAATTTCTACATCACGCTGCGGCGGACGTTTACGCTCGATGCTGGCCACACCTTGCCCAAGACAGCCCTGCCTGTCTCGCTCGACCGCTTGGCCACGGCTCTTCGTTTGGCAATTGAAACTGTGTTTGGCTCACTCGGCTCATGGCGCTGTCGCCAACTCGTCGTGATTTCGTGATCTACTGATTATACCCAGGAACGGCTCAAGGTCTTCTTCCTCTACACTGTGCCTGGGAGCACGCGGCGGACCGCGGCGCACACGGCGGCTGTCACGTCTTCGCGGTGAGGCTTCGTCTAGTCCGCTTTCAGATGCCTGTCCTCAACCGCTCTCCTTCCCCCTCACATACCTCTCAAACAGCCAATCCTTGAGCAACCGGGCAAACTCCGGGTCGTCGGTGATCTGCTTGTAGAACTTGAAGTTGGAGTCAATCATCTCTTGCAACTGGTCGTTCATCACGTTGTCGAACGTCAGGCGGGCGTTGTCGCGAGTGTTCACGCGCAAGCTGGCTTCCAGCGCTGTGTCGTCCGCCAGCCGTTCTTCCAACTGCTGGATGAAGACCCGGTCTTCCTCGCTGAACTCGGTGCCGAAGCGCTGGTTGAGCTCGCGGATGATTTGCGAGAGCGGCTCGGGATCGTCCGGCGCGGAGCCGGCGATGGCCTGCGCGTTCACGGGCTCCAACTCCGCCGCGCCACGCTCCAGCTTGATCTTGCCGCTGGACGTCTTTTGCAGGCGGTACGACTCGATGTCTATGTTGCGCTGAATCTCGACCGGCAGGCGCTCGCGCTCCACCGGAATCTTCCGCGCCAGCAGGCGGGCGAAGTGATATAGCCGCTCCAGGTCAGCGTCGGTGAAGGGGATGATCTGTGACAGAAACGCGTACTCGGTCACGTGGCCCCGGAACTGCGCCTGGTCGTCTTTGTCCAGCGCCTTGAACCGCTCGACCATGGGGGCGAGGGCGGCGTGCAATCGGTCCTGGGTGGCTTTGGGGTTGAAATAAATCCGGGCGAAGGAGGCGACATCGTCCTCGGTGTAGAGGTGAAAGTCGGAAAGGCGAGTTTGAAGGTCGTACAACAAATTTGGGTCCGTGGCCTCGCGCAGGAGCGTGCGGTCGTAATACGGCGCGAAGGCGGCCTGGATGTCGTCGGCGGCGTTGGCGAAGTCCAGCACCACCGTCTCTTCTTTGTCAGGGTGCGTGCGGTTGAGGCGCGAGAGCGTCTGCACCGTGTTCACGCCCTCCAGCCGTTTGTCCACGTACATGGTGTGCAGGAGCGGTTGATCAAAGCCGGTCTGGAATTTGTTGGCGACGATGAGCAGGCGGTTCTCCGCCGACTTGAACATCTCAGCGGTTTTCGTCTCGGAGAAGCCGTTCATCCCGGCCTCGGTATACGTCAACCCGTCGTCCGGGTCTTTTACGGTGCCGGAGAAGGCCACCAGTGCCTTGAAGGGTTGGTGGTGTTCCTTGAGATAGTTGTCCACCGCCTGCCTATACCGCACGGCATGCAGGCGCGAGCGCGTGACGATCATGGCCTTGGCCTGCCCGCCGATGCGGCCCATCACCTGCCCGGCGAAGTGCTCCACCATCACTTCCACTTTCTTAGCAATGGTGTGCTCGTGCAAATCCACAAACGAGCGCAGCAGGAGCGTGGCCTTGCGCCGGTCATAGCGCGGGTCGTCAGCGATGGTCTTGAGCAGGTTCCAGTAGGCCTGATAGGTGGTGTAATTGTCCAGCACGTCGAGGATGAAGCGCTCTTCGATAGCCTGCCGCATGGTGTACAGGCTGAATGGCTCATACCCGCCCGCGCCGTCTGCGCGCAGCGTGCCGAAGAGTTCCAGGGTCTTGGCTTTGGGCGTGGCGGTGAAGGCGAAACTGCTGACGTTGGGCAGATGCCCGCGCGCCTTCATCTCGGCGATCAGGCGGTCCTCGGCGTCGTCCTCGGGCGCGTCTTCCGCTTCGGCTTCTTCCAGCGTTTTCGCGGCCAGCACGGCTTTGAGCTTGGCACTGCTCTCGCCCGTCTGCGAGGAGTGCGCCTCGTCAATGATCACGGCGAAGCGCTGGCCGGGCAGGTCGGCCATTTGCCCGGCGATGACGGGGAACTTTTGCAGGGTGGTGACGATGATCGTCTTGCCCTCTTCCAGCGCCTGCTTGAGTTGCCTGGAGGTGGTGTCGATTTTCTCCACCACGCCCAGCGTTTGCTCGAACTGTTGGACGGCGGTCTGCAACTGCCGGTCAATTATGCGCCGGTCGCTGACGACGATGATGGAGTCGAACACGCGCCGATCCTGTTCGTCGTGCAGGACGGAGAGTTGATGCGCCAGCCACGCGATGGAGTTGCTCTTGCCCGATCCGGCGCTGTGTTGGATGAGGTAACGTTGGCCGGGGCCGCGCTCGCGGGCGTGGGCCACCAAACGGCGCACCGCGTCCAGTTGGTGATAGCGCGGGAAGATGATGGCTTTCTCGCCGGTCTTCTGGCTTTTGTCGTCCAGCACGTCCACCAGTTGAATGAAGCGCTCAAGCAGGTCGAGCATGCTGTCCCTGGCCCAGACCTGTTCCCACAGATACGCGGTGGGGAAGCCGCGCAGGGCGGGCGGGTTCCCGGCCCCGCCGTACTTGCCCTGATTGAACGGCAGGAAGACGGTCTTCGCCCACTGCAAGCGCGTGGTCACGTAAACCAGATCCGGGTCAACGGCGAAGTGGGCCAGACAGCGCCCAAAGGCGAATAGCGGCTCCTTGGGGTCGCGTGTGGTCTTGTATTGCCGGATGGCATCCTGCACGGTCTGGCCGGTGAGCGGATTCTTGAGTTCCGCCGTGAAGAGGGGCAGGCCATTGAGGAACAAGGCCACGTCCAGGCTGTTCTCGTTTTTCTCGCTGTATTTGAGTTGGCGGACGACGGCGAACTGGTTGGCGTTGTAGAGGGTTTGGGTCTCGACGTTGAGGCGGGTGGGAGGGCGGAAGTAGGCCAGGCGGAACTTGCACCCGTTGGCCTTGATGCCTTTGCGCAAGACCTCCAGCGTGCCCCGCTTGCGGATCTCACCCGCGAGGCGCTGAAAGAACTTGTTCTTGGCCTCGTCCTTGTATTGCGCCTTGAACTTATCCCACTCCTGCGGCTGGGTGGCGTAGATGAAGTCGAGCACCGCGCCAGGGTCGAGGCACAGGGCTTTGTCGTAATCGCCGGGCTTGCGCTGGCGGTAGCCGCCGGGCGTGAAAGGGCCAGCCGTGGCGCGCTCGACGAGGGCCACGCCCTTGGACGCATCCGGCCCACCCGCTAACAGGGCGGCTTCAATAGTTGCCTCGAAGTTTTTCTCGGAGATGTCTATGCCCATCATTCATCATCCACGCTATTGGACTCAGACAGGCCTTGCGATTCATAAAGCAACACCCGCACATCTTCCAACGGGGCGAGGGCTTGCTGGATACGCGGGCGCACATCCTTCCAATTCAAGCCGCCATGACCACAGCCGAGTGGCGGGATCGCCGCCGAGCGAATCCCGAGTTGTTGTATTTCCTGCGCCAGCGCACCCAGCCCGGCTTCAATGTCTTCGATCCGCGACCGATCTTTCCAATGCCGCTTGGTGGGAAAGTTGATAATGTAGCGAGGGCGAGAGGCGCCCGAATTGACGTATATGAGCATAACGCCGAGGCGAACCTCGCCGCGCTGGCAGGCAGCCCGGTAGAAGGCGTAGTTCTGAGGATATACCCGCTTGAATTGGAGCGCAATTCCCTTGCCCATGACCCCTACGCAGTTGACGGCGTTGACCAGCGCCTCGGCATTGGCCTCCAGCAAATTGCCGGCAGTGAGTTCGATCATGGTCGCCTATCCCCTCACGTCAATCTTGCCCGTCGCCGCCGAATCACTGAACCACTGATGCCGCTGAAGAAGCTGAGGGCGCTGACTCAGTGCCCTCAGTATCCTTCATCCCTTCAGTGGTTCAACCCCTCACATCAATTTTCCCCGTCACCGCCGCCGAAATGAGCGCCGCCCGGTATTCGCTCAGTTTCTCAACGCCCTCGCGCACTTTGGCAGTTAGCGCATCGAGTTTGGCGGTCTCGCTATCAATGAACTCAAGTATCCTTTGCCTCTCGGCCAATGGCGGCAGTACTACCGGCAAGTCTTGTAAATTTGTCGCTGAAATAGAAGCCAAGTTTGTGCTTTGCTTCGACTTTAGTATGAAGTAATGCTTCGCATACAAAGTAAAAGTTATCGTGTTGATCCAGGCTGAGTCGCCAATATAACGTGGTCGAACAGCAAACACATGGTTCTGATGAATGCACAAATCAATCTGTCCAATCCAGACGCTGCCCCGTCCAAGTTTGTCAAAATCCCCGCCCTCGTTCATCAAAACATCACCGACCCGAAGCGTATATCTTGGTATTTCGTCGCGTGCAATGACAATAGTGGCTACGTCTGAAAGGTCAAGATAACCGTCTTGAACATTTGCAACTCGAAGATAAGGTATCTCGACAATTTCTCGGCTACCGAAATCGCGTCCCTTCGCTGTTCCATTGCGAACATCTGCTACGAACTTCAGTCTCTTCACCTCCCAATGCGCCGGTATCTGCCCCAGCCACAGCACGCCGGAGTCCTTCAAGAGCACGGTGGAGTCAAGCCCGTGCGTCACGGCACGGCTGATGAGGGCGGCGCGTTTTTCGCCCAGCAGTTCAATCAGGCCCTCCTTCTTGGCAATCAGCGCGTCGAGGCGGGCGGTCTCGCGATCGAGGAAGGCGAAAATGGCGCGTTGTTCCTGGAGGGGTGGCAATGGAATGGGCATATTAGCGTACTTTTGCCCATTCACATTCCCAATTGTGGATTGAATAACTGCTAAACTCAGCCAGTCCGTGAACTGCTTCGCTTTGGTGAAGTAGAAGAGGAACCGAGATGAGAATCCTTTTTGCAAAGAAAAGCGAACCAGATAACCAGCATATGCACATTCACCATGCAAGGAGCGTTCATACACAAACGAGCGTCCAAGTGTCCCACTGCGTGACAAGAGAATATCATCATCCTGAAGCAAGTATTCAACAATACTATCTCGTTCAAGAAAGACAGCGCCTTCCGAGTTCAGATTACCGTCATCATCAATGTCGCTAGTTCTTATAAAGCGCACGCCGTCGTCCAGATAGCTGCCGGAAGGTTCATTAGCGCCGTAGATTGCGGATCGCCAGCAGAGGTGCTTGAGGCGCTTGATTTGCCAATGCGCGGGAATTTCGCCCAGCCAGGGGAGGCCGGAGGGTTTGTAGGCGGGGTAAGCGGGCCAGCGGGTCATAGCATCTCGGTCGGGGCGGAGCATTCGCGCACAACCGGCTTCTATTTTTCGGCTAACCGCAGTGCGAATGCTTCGCCCTTACAACGCCCCTGCCTATGCAAACGCCAGGAAATTAGGCGGCGCGTATAGGCGGCGCTTTCGCAGGGGATCGGGGGCTTGTGTTTCACACAACGCCCGCAGGCGGGTCATGCGCTCGGCGGCCTCCAGCAAAAAGAACGGCTCCGGCAGGGGGCCAATCTCGCGCGCCCAGGCGGGCGGCGTTTGTCCTTGACGAGTCGCCAAGAGTTCGACGAGCGCCGCCGCCGTAGACAATACGCGCGGGTTGGCCGTGACCGGGCGCGGCACGTCGCTCAGGCGCGGCGTTTCACGGAGCAGGTCTTGCGTCAGACTGCGTAGGCGCAGGCTGTCGCGTTGCAAGGCGGCTTCGGCTAGTTGTTCAATGGTTGCCATAGAGCGCCTCCCACAAATCCTGAAATGCATATTGCGCGGTCAATTCGTCGCCCGGCACCAGATACGGCTCAACATTCTCCCAGAGGGCCTCACGGCCAATTCCGGTCGCGGCCAGTAGTTCTTGGAGCAAACGGCGCGCGTCGGCGATGTCCACGTCGTCGCGCCAGGCAGAGAGTTTCATGGCAAGCAGTTGCGCCACCGAGGGAGCGCGGGCCGTCAGCCCCGGCACGGAAACCAACACCTCACCCGCGCTGACACCCACCATGTAACCTTTGGCGGCATCGTTCAACCAGTCGTCCGGCCAGCCGCGTTCGGCGGCCACGCGCGCCGCCAGTTGGCGCACCCGGCCTTCTGCGCCGCGCGGGGCCACAATCACAACGTCCACATCGCGGGTGGAGAGGCGGGCCTGATAGGCCAGCACCATCACGGCCCCGCCGACGAGCATTAATTCTACGGTGAGCCTTTGTTCGACGGCCAGTTGCCCCAGCCGCTCCAACGCGCTGGTAATGTCATCGCGAGTCAGCATTGCCATACCGGTATTCTACACCGTTGTCTTGGCCCGACTGCCCGGATAGCGAGAGGCCATTATCCGGCCACCTCGCGCAACATCTCCAAAATGTCCTTCTCAATGGCCTTGATGTCAGTTTCAATCTCGGCCAGTGGGCGCGGCGGCTGGTATTCGTAGAAATAGCGGTTGAAGTTGATCTCGTAGCCCACCTTGCCTACCTGCCCATCCTTCTCGTCCCGCACGTTGGTGTTTACCCAGGCCTCAGGCACATGTGGCTTGACCTCGCGCTCAAAGAACGTGGTCACATCCTCAGCTAGCGGCACGTTTTCGGTGTCGCGCAGTTCGGGGTCGGGTTCCGGGTTGCCCTCGGCATCGCGGCAAATCTCTGCCGTTTCATCCCGTCCTGAGAGCGCCGAGAGAATGGCCTTGCGGAGCGGTGCGGAGACCTTCACGCCCGCCGCATCCAGCGCGGACTCCAGCACTCTTTCAAATTCTGCGCGGTCTTTGAACAGCGTTTCGGGCAGGGTTTGCAGGGCGGCCAGCAGGGCTTCCTGTTTCTTCCGGCCTTCCTTCTCCTCCGCCGCTTTCTCCTTGGCGTTCTTCTTTTTGCTCACCGCCAGATTGATGAACGCGGTCTCATCCTTTAGCCGCGTCAGGTGCTCCGGGCTGGCCTGAAAGTTCAGTCGCAATGGGCGCTCGACCGTGATCTTGCGGTAGCCAAAGGCCGTAGTCGGGAAAATCCTGGAGCGGGGACTCTCGGCGAAGGCGTCGTATTCGGCCACAATCTGCGCGATCTGGTCGGACGAGATTTCGCGGCGCTTGTCGCCCAGGCTCTTGCGCATCGGCGTCCAGATGTCGGTCGCGTTGATAAGTTGTGCCTTGCCCTTGCGCCGGTCTTCCTTGCGGTTCGAGAGCACCCAGATGTAGGTGGCGATGCCGGTGTTGTAAAACAACTGTTCCGGCAGGGCGATGATGGCCTCCAGCCAATCATTCTCAAGTATCCAGCGGCGGATTTCGCTCTCGCCGCTGCCGGCGTCGCCGGTGAACAGGGGCGAGCCATTCATCACGATGGCCACTCGCCCGTCGCCCTGCTCGGCGGGTTTCATGCGCGCCAGCATGTGTTGGAGGAAGAGCAACTGCCCGTCGCTGATGCGCGGCAGGCCGGGGCCGAAGCGCCCCAAATCCCCGCGCGCGGCCTCGGCCTCCACCGCCGCCTGATCCATCTTCCAATCCTTGCCATACGGCGGATTGGCGAGTTGATAGTCGAAGCGCTGGCGCGGGTGTTGCTCGTTAGAGAGCGTGCTGCCAAAGGTGATGTCCTCCGCGTCGCGGCCATCGGCGCTCTTCATATACAGGTCGGCTTTGCATAGGGCGAAGGTCTCCGGGTTGACCTCCTGCCCGAACAGATGCACCTCGGCGGTGGGGTTGACCTCGGCGATCTTCTCCTTGGCCACCGTCAGCATCCCGCCCGACCCGCAACACGGATCGCTGAGCAGGATAACGAGGTGCTGGCGGCCTAATCGGTCTTTGTCCGGAGCCAACAGGAGACCCACCATCAACCGGATGACCTCGCGCGGGGTGAAGTGCTCACCCGGGTTCTCGTTGAGAGCCTCGTTGAATTTCCGCACCAGTTCTTCAAAGACGTAGCCCATCTCCAAATTCGAGACCTTGTCCGGGTGCAGGTCAATGTTCTTGAAGCGCTCCATCACGAGAAAGAGCAGGCCCGCCTCGTCCAGTTTAGCGATGGTGTTGAAGAAGTCGAACTTCTCCAGCACTTCGCGCATGTTGTCGCGGCGCCAGTCGTACGGGAAGGTGTAGAAGTTGGCGTCATCGCTCGGCGTGTGGATCGAGCCAGGCGTCACGTCGAAATATTCCGCGATGCGCTTGGCAATGACCGAATAGCCGGCGTGTTCAGTCAGTCCAGGAATAGAGTGGAGGTCTTCAATGAGCCGGACGGCGTGGATACCATCGCCGAGGTCGTCGTGCTGCCAATCATCTTCGGCCACCCGCAACTGGTGCACGACGTTTCCCAGCGTGCGCAGATGTTGCCACAGGGCTTGACCGGATAGGGCCCAGACGTCTTTGCCGTCTTTTTGAAGTACGCTGCCCATTATACCGGGCAAGAAAATAACCAGGTGGCGCATTTCGATGGGCATGGTGGAGTTCCTTTCTGCCTATGGCACGAGTGAGGGATCGTTAGGGCTTACCCGCGCACCGTACTCCCATGGTCTGCCAGTGGCGAGGTCGCGAGCGCAGGCGGCGATGATGCGTTGAACATCGTCTGGGGAGAGGGCCGTACACCGCTGACCGACCAGCCGCGCCAGGATGGCGTCCAATGTCGTAGCATCGGAGAGCGAGAACAGCACGATCTCCTTGAGTGCCAGCCAGTTGGCCTCGCCCGGCGCCGCCCAGCGGGCCGCGAGGTGGTCGATGTACGCCAGACGCATGTCGCGATCTGGCATGCGTGCGAAACGGGACGGCAGCTCGGCGATGGGCGGTGGTGGTTGGAGCAACCACTCCGAACGATAGGCATGCACCAGCAGCACGCGCCGAGCGCGAAACGTCATGTCGCGCGCGTAACCCGCGCTCTGAGAAGCCGCCTCCAGGATCTCACGTGACTCCTGATCGTGTTGCGTCAGAACCTGCTCGAGCGGTAATCCCATCTCCAGGCACCGGTTGGCAATGGCCACTAAGCTCACCGCCGCGTACCCCGCATAGCCAAGGGGTTGGGTCAACACGTCGCGCAATTGGTCAGCGGCTGCCAGGCGTAGACTTTTGTCGAAGCGGTAACGGGCGATGGCTTGGGCACTGCCGGCTCGCAGGTGAGTGCCCCAGCGGTCAATCTGATTGAGGCCCTTGTCCACCATGCCTTTCAACTCGGCCGCTGGCGGGGAATCCGGATGTGGGATCCCCAGCAACATGGCCGGCAGGTCAAAGGTGAAGGTCACCCCTTCCCCATAGAGGGCGACGGCGAGCATTGCCCGCAGTTGGCGGCTGACCCAGCTTCGAATCGAAGGCTCCGTCGTCACGGGCGCTGCCAAGGCCGCGATGCCGAGCGTCGCCAGCGCGTGATTGCGATAGAAAGGATATGGATTGGGCAACGTCACCGATACGAATTGCTCGATAATCTGGCGGCCCTCCGGATGGGCGGCGAAGTGAACGAGCGATTCCCGCAGATCGCTGACCCGCTGAGTATCCTCTTCGTTATTATTCTCCAGGGTTGAGAGGAGATCGTAGAGCCCTGAGCGGGCATCGTCCGCGGCCTGGGCTGTCAAATGGTCAGCCATTTTGCCGAGATTGTCGAGCGCGTCTATTTCAGCCACTAGGTCAACCGGATCCGCGACACGGTAACGCCCAAGGAGCTGTTGGGCGTCTGCCGCGCGGCCCCAAACGGCGAGCCAGGCGACGGCATCACGCCCCTCGGCACCGGCGAGGGCCCGCGCTGTGCACACGAGGAGGGCCTCATGCAGGTCGCCCAGCGGCGGGGCGGCCGCCTCACTGATCGCGGCCAGCGCCCGCTGTGCTGGACCGGCCTGTCCAGCTAGGGCAAGTTCCCAGGCGATATAGGCCCACAGCACGTGTGCCCAATCCGAGTCCGTTCCGCAGATCGCTGCGCGACGTAGAGCGCCCGCGCTGTCACCGGCGTCCAGGGCACTGAAGATCGTCTCGCTCAGGCGGCCATGGCGAAGAGTCTCACGATAGGCGGCCGCGCACTCCACGATGCGCGCGATCCGATCGAGGTCGAGTGCAGCTCGCAGGGCAGTCCGGACATCGGCAAGGGTCGTCCCGATATCGCCCAGCCCGTTGCGCTGAACGGCGCGGAAGGCGGGGTCAATGACCAGGTAGTGGCGCTCGTCGATTAGGCCCGCGGCCTCCAGATGCTTGGCGTACTGTTCCACGACATAGATCGGCGCGTTATCGGGCCAACCGGACTTTCCGTAGCGGGCGCACCAATCGAGCAATAGCTGGCGATAGTGACCCAGTCGCTGATCACTGTATTCAGCCGCGATGGCCTGGCGCAACTCGAGGTGCATCAACTCAAATCGTTCCTCGCCGAGCAGGAAACGTTTGATCTGCTCGATGACCAATTTGATATCGAGCGGCTCGCTCTCCAAAATGGCCGCCACATCCGCCCGGCTAAGACCAGCGCGCGCCACGACCAGCAGGCCGAGCACATCCCGCGCCAGTCCCCCGCTCGCCGACTTGGTCACCAGATCGAGTTGCAACTTGAAATAGTCGCGGATGGCCTGGGGCCGTTGCTTCGCCAGGTGATCCGGGATGCGGCCGGCCTGTACAACTTCCTGCGAGACGAAGCGGGCGAAGAGAGGCTCGCCCCGGGTCAGGTCGAGAACTTTCGGGGCCAGGGCAGCCACGGAGGATGGGGCCAGGCCGCCCAATTTCAGCAGTTGTTCGATTTCCGACAGGACGAAAGCGTCGAGCTTAAGCGGGGCTGCAGACCGGAGGGGATGCCCGACGGGAACCAGCGTGCGGGGGTCCGGATTCAGGCGTGAGGTGACGATCATCCGAACGTAAGGTGGCAGAAAATCGGGCAACAGGCTCGCAATCGTAACGTCACCAGAGGCCATCTCGTCGAGGCCGTCGACCACCAGGACCAGGGGACTGGCCGCATTCACTCGATTGACCGCCACAGTCCAGAGCTGGCTGAACTGGCTGCGGAGCGATTCTAGCTCGTTCGGCACGCCGCCTTCAAATTGAGGCAGTAGGTTGAGGAGCTGTGCATTGATCCGCTGCAAAAAGAAGATCAGCGTATTCTCGGCTGTCTCCTGACGCGTAAAGAAGTAGAGGAGGGCGGGGCGCGGGTCGGGCCAGGCGCTCTGCTCCCAACGGTGGACCAACTGGGCAGAGAGGGCGGACTTGCCAAAGCCGGCGGGCGCCAGGATGAGGGAGTAGGCTGGCGCTGGGATGGCGGGCTGCATGATCTCGGTCAGCAGGGACTCGCGACCAACAAAGACGGTGCCATAGAAGGACAGGCGAGAGGCGATCTCGCTCCGGTAATTGGGCCTTGGGTAGCCCGGCCCCTGATAGGTAACCCGGGCATTGGGGCCGATGGCGATACCGGAGCTGTTAACAATATTCCCGACCTGGATCGATATGCTGCTGAGGGGGTCAATCAGATTGCGGAGTATATGAAGGAGAGTTGGGTCGGCCAGGCGAGCGCGAGCTTGTTCAGGCGGCAGCGCACCAGACTCAACGTCTGCGAGCAGACGGGCGATGTCAGGGACCAGGATGTGGAGCGGCGCAGGCAGGCTGGCACGTAATCCGGCGTCCAGTACGTCCTGAGTGGTCATAGACGTTGTCCCCGTTCATAGCCGTTCGCTGCCGTCATCTCATAAGAGGGTGCGCTTGAGCACTGAATCGAAGGTAGTCGGGCGCTGCTTCACAGGTACCCATGATCCACCGAGCGCCGACCTCGCCCGCCAACACCTATTACCTGACCAGGCGAGACATTTGTCTTCGTGACGGATGCGTGCGAAACGCGGCTACTCTTATGCGATCTGGCTAAAACAGTATAGCACGCCACGTCACTCTGTTGGAATTTGTTGGGGTCGAGGCAGTTTGATAATGGTACATACCCACTTGGCTTGCCCGCTGGCTAGCGCCGAGCGATGGGGTGCTCCCTATATCGGCGATGGATAATTCGCTGATCTCATAGGCTCTGGACATCCTCCGTACGCCCCACGTCGCGGGGATAGCCTTCTGACTCATCGACTCGCTCTCCAGCCAGGAGACCTATGGCCTCGCCTCTCACCCTCCTCCTACCTATCGTTGGCTTCTTCGGCCTACTCGTCGCCAAGTTCTGGAACCATGACCGCAGGCCGCCCGCCCGAAGGTTCTGCGCTTGCATCAACGGGACTGCCCGCTCTGCCTGGAGGTGGCCACCGCCCCAGCGCCGACTGTTCCCGTTCCTATGATGCCCGATGCCCAACTCAAGAGCCCCTGCGGTCACAATGTCGGCAACACCAACCCGGCGAACACCGACCCGGCGGTCCACGCCCTCGTCGGCTACGGCGACCATGGCCACTCCGTCTTCATTTGAAGAGATGTAATCGTCGCCCCAAGCGCCTGACTCTGGGGATAAACAAAACTCGTAACTGCCCAAGCTTATAGCCGTGGCGTATAGGGTTGACCGGCGAAAACGCTGGTGAGCCCGTCGAGGATGGAGTACCCTTGCTTGCGCAATGTCGAGATGTAACCGCGAATGCGGCAGAAATGGGCCGCGCCTTGCGGGCTGCGGAAACAGCCGGAGACCTTGTGCTTGACCTTGAGCATGCGCAGGTCGCGTTCGGCCTGATTGTTATCGAACGGCACGGCGAAGTCATACAGGAACGCGAGCACGGCCGCGCGATGCATGACCAAGCGGTCGAGCAGATTGCGGGCGGGCGTCTGCTTGGGCCGCCCGCGTTTCCCGCTGGGTTTCGGAGGCGGGTTGGCGCGCAGGCCAGTGTTCAGGCAACGGGTGTAGGCCGCTTCGAAGCCAGCGCGTTGTCTGGGGGGCAAGGCGGTCTGTCCGGCGGCGCGGGCCTGGGCACGGCCGCCTTCATACTCAGCAACAGCCGAAGGAGCGCCTGAACCCAGGCTTGTCCGGTCTCTTCGTACAGGCCAATCAACTCGCGCAACACATGGGCGTTGCACAGCGCATACAAACCGGCCAGCTTCAGGTAGGGGGCCCAGGCATCGTGCACACGCCGCCCGCAGAAGCCGAGCAACAGGCCGATGGCTTCGAAAGCTGCGTGGCCGCGCTTGGCGTGATGGGCGTAGAAGGTCAAGAAGTGCGTACTCATCACGTGCACCCATTCGGTCCGACCCGCGACCCGGATGCCCGTTTCGTCTACATGCGCCACGTCCGCTTGCCGCAGGCTGTCCTGAATGGCCTGCTCCACTGGGGCCAAGCGGGTGTAGGCGGTACTCTGGGCATTGGTCAGCGTGCCTTCCGACGGGTAAACCCCCAACAAATCCCCGAGCGCTTCGACCGCGCGCTCGTAAGGCAAGAGTTGGTAGGTCTGCAAATAGACCGCCGCGGCTTTCGCGCGCGGGCCGTATTGCACCGCTTGCGCCACCTCCGCTGGGAACTCCCCGGCCGTCACCGTCTGACAGACCGGGCAGACCTTTTGCACCGCTTGATGCTCGGTCACTTCCGGGCGCGGCTTCGGGATCTCGATGACTTGACGCCGTTCCCGGCCAGCCTCCGGGACGCTGTCCAGCCAAGCGCCACACTCCGCGCAGACCGTCGGCCGATGGGGGATGACTACCGCCGGATCGTCCACCAAGACGCGCGTCACGCCCGGATGCCCGGTTTGACCGCCGCTTTTCTTGCCGCTCCGCTGGCGCAGGCTGCGGGGCCGCTTCGCGGGCCCATCGCTCGACGGCGGCTGATGACTGTTATGGCTATCCTTGTTCCAGCGCGCTTCCAGTTCCGTCACGCGCACCGTCAATCCCGTGACCTGTTGTTCCAGCGTCGCCTGAGTCGCCAACAGTTGCTCGACCAGCGCCACCATGACGTCTGGGCCAGCCTGATAAATCGCCACGCTTCGCGTCTCGTCACGACTCAACATCGTGGGCTACTATACGCCAGATCGTTTGCTTAGAGACTATCTCAAAACTGATTTTGGCATCGATTTTTCGGCTAAAAATCGCAATTCTTTACATGAATTCTTGGGTTTTGAGATAGTTACTTAGCAAGCCTGTGCAGTTACCAAAACTCTAACTTTGTTTCTCGCTCATTCCATGCTTCTTCCGTTGGTGATAGAACAATTCATCGGTAAGGTCAAAACATGTCCACGCGATGAACGCAAAGATTGCCTGTGTGTCGGCCCACAACTTACCCCTTCAAGTCGAGTTACAGCGGCATGGGTCAGAGCGAGCTTTGTTGATCGCCCATCCGCTCAAATCCGACACGGTGTTCGCGATGTCAGACAGTCTGGCCAGAGCGGGCGTGCAGGTAGGCATGTTGCTCTACCAGACCAGGCAGCTCGCGCCAGAAGCGCGGATTGTCCAGCCAGATGAGATCACCTACCACGCCCTGCACGGCGCCATCGAAACCGCACTTCGTGCATTCTCACCCGCCATTGAGACAGTCGCCCTCGGCGAAATTCTGGTGGACGTGCGCGGCTTAGAGCCTCACTTTGCGACTGACCAGGTCCTCACCGCCGCACTGCGGGATGCCGCTCAGGCTGCCAGCGGCCTCACCGTACAGGTCGGGTTGGCGGCAGGCAAGTTCGTCGCCCAGCAAGCCGCCCAATCAGGTGAGGCAGAGCGAGTCTGCGTCGTTGCTCCAGGTGAAGAATCACGCTTCGTCGCACCACTGTCCCTCACCACACTGCCACACTTGCCAGGCGAGTTCCTGCGTCGCCTGCATCTCTTCGACCTGTACACCCTGGGCGATCTGGCTCGCCTGCCCAAGCCGGCGGTACTGCGCCAGTTTGGGGGCGAATTCAGCACCCTGTATGAGTTGGCGCGCGGCCATGACCTCCGGCCACTCAATCCCGATGTGCCGCCCTTGCGCCTCATTCGCTCGATGCGCCTGAATACGCCCGTCGGGGAGCGAACAATCTTGCTGAACGTCGTCACCAAATTGAGCCAACGTATGAACAAGGCGCTCGTAGCTCAGGGCTATCACGCCGAAGCCCTCAAGCTCTCGCTCACGGGCGAGAAGAGCCAACGCTGGGAAGTGGGCCAATCGCTCAAGCCGCCGACTTCGGACGAAACCACACTCTGCCGCATCGCGGCTCAGATGCTCGGACGGCTCGCCGTCAATGCGCCGATCGAGTCGGTCGTGCTGAGCAGTTATCCCCTGCGCTCCTGGCATCTCGGTCTGCACCAGCGCGCGTTCGTCGAAGCGGACGTTCCGGCCAAACGGACCAAACTCGAAACCACCCTGCAACTTCTCTGGCATCGCTTTGGGGAAACCATCATTCGCATCGCGGCGCTCGTCGGGCCGCCGGTGCCTATCAAGATCAAAGTCCGCTTGAACGCCCACGGCCTGCCCGCTCTTCTGACCTACGGCAACCGCAACCGGGCAGTAATGACAATTGAAGACACCTGGCGAGACGAATGGGGCTGGTGGAGCAAGCGCACCCGCCGCGATTACTTCCGTGTCCTGCTCAGCGACAACTCCTTCCGCCACGTTTTCCAGGATTTGCTGACGAGCGAATGGTATTTGGACCGTGCCTGGTTACGCTGAACTGCATGCCCACTCGTGCTACTCGCTCGGCGACGCCGTCCCTTTCCCCGACGAGCTGGCTGAAAGAGCAGCAACGCTTGGACTGAGAGCCATTGCGCTCACGGAGCACGACGCCATCTATGCTGCCGTGCCTTTCTTCCACCGCGCTAAAGAAGTGGGCGTCAAGCCCCTGCTCGGCGCTGAGATGACGCTGGATGATGGACACCATCTCACCCTGCTGGCCAAGAACCAGGCTGGCTACGGCAACCTGTGCGCGCTCATTACCACTGCACGAATGAACGCGAAGAAGGGGCAGGCGTTACTTCCTTGGTCGGCTCTCACGGGACATGTGCAGGGCCTACTGTGCCTGACGGGTTGCAAGAAAAGCCCGGTGGCCGCTCGCCTGGCCGCACGCAATGAAAATGGCGCGCAACGGGCGCTGGATCAACTCGTCAATCTCTTCGGGCGTCTCAACGTGTACGTGGAACTACAACGCCATCGCCGGCCGGGCGATGTGCAATTCACACGTCGACTCGCGGAACTGGCGACAACGTTCCGTCTGCCCTACGTGGCGACGGGCAACGTACACTACCTCGCCCCGGAAGATGGTGACCTGCAGGATGTGCTGGTCAGTGTCCGTGAGCGCAAGCCGCTGGCCCAAATAGTAAGGACGAAGGACCCTTCGCCTCAACTGCGTCCCAACCACGAGTATTACCTGCGCTCTTCGCACGCGATGGCCGAGCTATACGCTGATCTGCCCGGCGCGGTCGAGCGGACGCTTGAAGTTGCCGAGCGCTGCCGCGTTGTCCTTCCGAACGGCCTGCAAGTCTTGCCGCAGTTCCCGACCCCGGATGGCATTCCGGCTATTGCGTATTTACGCCAACTCTGTGAAGCCGAACTGCCCAAACGCTACCCTAGGACCGTTGCCCGCGCGCGAATGTGGCTGGACAAAGAACTGACCATCATCGACCAGTGGGGCCTCGCGAATTACTTCCTAATCCTGTTTGACCTGATCCAATTCTGCCAGTCGCATAGCATCCTGGCGCATGGTCGCGGCTCAGCCGCCAACAGCCTGGTCGCCTACCTGGGCCGCATCAGCGCCATCGACCCCATCGCCCACAACCTCGTGCTAGAGCGCTTTATCTCGGTCGAGCACGGAGGCACCCCAGATGTGGACATTGACCTGCCATCCGGGGACGAGCGGGAAGCCGTCATCCAATACGTCTACAAAAAATATGGCCTCGGTGCCGCGATGGCCTGCACGTACGTCACCTATCGCGCACCGTCGGCCATCCGCGACGTGGGTTTCGCGCTTGGCCTGAAACGCGATGCCGTCGAGTTGATCGCCCAATCCCTTGAGCGAGAGCGCCATGCCGAACAGCTTGATGAAGACGGGCGGGTAGAACTGCCGGATCTACCCATCGTCGACCAGCACGCCACATCAAACGACCTTTCGACACAAAGGCAACAATTGCTGGTGGCGTTAGCAGAGCAACTGCGCAAACGACCGCGCCACCTTGGCCTGCACAACGGCGGGATGATCGTGGCGGATGGTCATCTCTCGCGGCTTATTCCCATTGAACCGGCTGCGATGCTGGGACGCTCCGTTGTGCAGTGGGACAAAGATGCGCTGGAGTCGTCCGGCATCGTCAAAATCGATTTGCTTGGGCTTCGGATGCTGGCCGCTATCTCCGATGCAGTTGAGCTGATCTGGCAGACACAACGTAAGCGCATTGATTTGCACACTTTGGATCTGCGTGACCCCAAGGTGTATGACGTGATCTGCTCAGGAAGCACAATCGGACTGTTTCAGGTCGAAAGCCCATCTCAAGCGAGCCTGATCCCCAAACTCCGGCCTCGGTCTTTCCATGACCTGATGATCCAAGTCAGCCTGATCCGGCCGGGGCCGTTGCAAGCAGGGATGGTACGACCCTATCTGCGCCGGCGCAGTAGTGAGAACCGGCGACCTATCTTCATCCACTACTCAAACCCGCACTCTCCGAGACGCTTGGCATTATCGTATGGCAAGAGCAAGTGATTCGACTGATTCAGGATTTCGCCGGCTTCTCAGCGGGCCAGGCGGAGAAATTGCGGCGCGCGCTCGGAGCGAAAGATGCATCGGAAGCGCTGGAGAAGGTCCGGGCCGAGTTCTTCCGGGGCGCAATTGACCAGGATGTAGACCGTGAGACCACCCACAAAGTCTGGGCTTCGATCACAGGCTTTGGTGGCTACGCCTTCTCTAAGGCGCATGCCGCTGCGTTCGCCGTCATCACCTATTGGTCCGCGTATTTACGTGTGTATCACCCTGTGCCATATTTCTGCGCCTTACTGTGCCATGCCCCGTTGGGATCTTACTCGCCGCATTCGCTTGAAGCCGAAGCGCGGCGCATCGGCCTCAAGTTCTTGCCTTTTGATGTGAATAAGAGCGATGTTCAGCCCACAATAGAATCGGGCAAGATCCGGCACGGTCTGAAGGATGTTCGAGGGCTGGGGGTGGAGCACGCGGCCGCCATCATCCAGGCGCGCGACCAGAAGTCCTTCCGTTCCGTGACGGACTTCATTCAACGAACGGGGCTGACTGACCGACGGGTACTCGACTCTCTGATCCTGTCTGGTGCCTTTGACTCGCTGGGCGAGCGTCGTCAGTTGCTGTGGGAGTTAGTAGAGGCATTGAAGATCGCCAGCCGGCCACAACAGGCATTACCGTTGTTCGACTCGCCGGATGAACGGGTCAATTTGCCGCCGATGTCCCTCGTTCAGCGGGTGGGCGCGACCTTCGCTGCGACGGGCTACACAGTGGACATGCATCTGGCCAAACTGCGCAGCGATGACTTCGCCCGGGCGGGGTGTTTCTCCCTGCAACAGCTCCAGAAGATCAGGGTGGGGGCGAAGGTGAGGGTTGGGGGCTTGGTGATGGATGGCTTGCGCCGCCCGCCGACGGCGCAGGGCATCTCGTTCATTCGACTTGAGAACGACGAGTATGTGTTCGACTCGATTATTCCCATCGAGGTTTATGCCAGGTATTGGGAATCCCTCCGGCATTCCGTGCTGTTGATGGTTGAAGGCACGTTGCAACGGTCGTGGCCGCACATCACTGTTGTAGCGCAGAAGGTGATGCGATTGGAGTGAAAGTGCTTCATGCTCGCTTAGGTTAGCGACCCGGCCCGTTGCGGCAGACTCAAGCGAGTTGACGGTTAATGGAGCTAGACTTGGGTACTGGTTGGTTGTCGGGAAATCGTATGGTATATTATCGCGCACTTTAGTGTCGCAATCGAGTACTACAGGACATATCATGGGACGCACGTTGACCCTGCGTGAAAAAATTGAACTGCTGTTCGACTATGGCCAATCCAAAGGGCTTTCAGTTGCCTACATCGCCATCGCCGAGGCGACCGGAGAAAATGCCAGCAACATTCGCAAAATTCATCTGGGGATTAATGCCAATCCGGGCGTGAAAACGCTCACCACCCTAGCCGATTACTTTGGCGTGGGGTTAGCGTACTTCGATTGCCAGACAAAAACAGACTGCCAAGTATATCTCGAGCAAATTGGCCAGGAGCGCATCCTGGGTGGAATTGCCCTGCGGGCGATGGGCATCTCGGAGGAGGGGTTACAGGCAATTCAGAAGATGATTGATTACGTCCGGAAATCTGAAGGACTGCCGCCTACGGAAAAGAAGTAATGACTGTGCCGAGAGGTTGAGAGGGTTGGGGATTACTGCAAGACGATAAGGCGTGGTAGATGGCAAAGTTGGGCCTAATGAAAGGTATCGCATGACAGAGGCAAAGGTAAAAGCGCACCTGATCAATATCTTAGATGAACTCGGATATGACTTTTCGAAGTTTACGATCGACGGTTTTGCAGAGTGGATTGCCGCTTGGCGTGGGCGGCCCATTGAGATGGTCCGGATACCGCTCCCACCGGATATGTTTGGCGCGTGGATCAAGTCTGAACGTACAGACTATATTTTCTATGACGACGGTCCTTTTCGCGTGCATTCCATCCATATCCTGTTACACGAGTTGAGCCACGTGTTGCTGAATCACAAGACCATCCACGTGGATGCCAACGTGGATATCCTGCTCCACCACTACCTGCGTTCCCTCGACACCGACGGCTCACTGGCTACCCTTGTAACCCTGCAAGGCCTGTGCCGCACCCTGAAATATACAGATCAGCAGGAACTTGAAGCCGAGACGCTCTCGAGTTTGACGCAGGCTCGCGTGTTTCACCTGGCCGGGCTTGACGCCCTGACTCAACCCAGCCAAACGCCGGTAATGCACGCTATGGTGGAGGGCTTGGGCTTTGATCGCTGATCAAATCCAGCCGAGCTCCTAATGGCCACTGATATCCTCATCCTCACGGCTTGTGGAGCGGTAGTGGTGTGGACGTTGTTCCGCATTGACTGGCGCTCCCGGTATGTGCGTTATTCTTTTGCCACGTTCCTGTGCATCCTGCTCGTGGCGCTGTTCCGCATCCCACGTTTTGCGCAAGCCATTGACCGCACACTGAACGTGCCAGATGTCGGTCACGTCTTGCAGTATCTTTTCACGACCGGAACCGCCGTCGCTTGGGCGCTGGTATGCCTGAGCATCGCCCCAGCCAACATTCAGAAGCGCCGGTGGCTATTAGCGCTGGTTCCGTTCGCCCTTTGGCCATTCTAGCGCTTTGGTGGCGACAGGTCGCCAGTGGTCAGCCAATTCACTCCTACTTCGTGCGCACCAGCGACGATAGCGTGGCTATCACGATTACTGCCCAGTTGGTGTTGTTTACCACATTGATCGGCATCGGCCTTCCGACGATGCTGCATAGCTTTCAGACTGAAACTAACCCTGCTCTGCGCCTGCGTTTGTTGGCTCTTGTTAGCACGCAAGTGACGGCCTCCGTGATGACGGGCGTAGTGATCACCTTGCATTGTTTGATCCTGTACGATCTTTTGCCGCGCGACTACCACTCGTCGGCAGTCACGCTTCTCATGGGCTTGACGGCGGGCGTGTATGGCTTGTCGGTTCTTCCTGCCGGCTTTTATAACCGGTTAGTCTTCACTGTGCGCTATGTTCGCCAGCTCTGGCAGGTTCACCGCGTTCGCCAATTGGAGCTGGAGACGGCAACTTTGCTCGGCCACCAGCCGCAGGCGGCCGGTATTCGCGACACACTGCGGGCTCCGGATTACGTTCTATACACGCTTGTCATCGCCATTCTGGATCGGCGCAAGTTTTTGCACATCAATCTACATCCGGGCGCGAAGGCGATTGCGGTTGCACTCGATGAACTCTCCCCCCAGGCGACGAACTATCCAGCTCTGGTGCGTCGCCTCCAGCGCGGCCTCGCCCGACGGTAGGTGTTACATGTCAACCCTCTCAACCCCACCAACTGCCGAGCCCAGTTTTATCCAGCGTCTGGCGGACGCGCTTTCATATCTCCTCCACCCGGCTATCCTCATGGTGTTAACTGTCTTGCTGGTGAGCGCCTGGACGCGCGACAGTGTGGGATGGGCATTAGTGGATGTTGGCATCCTCGCGGTGGGGCTACTGCCGGGTCTGTTATACCTCTACATCAAAACAAAGCGGGGTCACTTCAGTCACTATCATCTCTTACTGAAAGAAGAGCGGCGCGTGGTGCTCCCCTTACTGTTGGTGGGGATGGTGGTTTCCTTCGGGCTTTACTGGCTGACGAACGCGCCCGCTATCATGTTGCGGGGGATGCTGGTGGGCCTGTTATCTGGATTGGGGGCTATTATCATCAGTCGTTTTTGGAAGATGAGCTTGCACGCGGCCGTGGCGATGGGATGTGCGGCGTTGTTTATTCCACTTTCGTGGGCGACAGTGCTGGTTTTTATGGTATTAGGATTGACAGTAGGTGGGGCACGTTTGGTAGTCAGGCATCATACGCCAGCGCAAGTCATCGGGGGGTGGTTATATGGCTTCGCTGTGAGTGGAATACTGGTGACTTGGTTGGTAGGTATCCCAAGCATTTGAGAGCCAAGCGTTCGGTTGAGAACGCGCGACATGCCGTGAGCGATTGGGTGGTTGCCCATCCGTAGGTCGTGCCCGGCGATCACGCTGAGAGTTGGCAATATACCCAGTGGCGAACCAGCCTTCGCACATCACACTGGAGCAGGAGATCCGCCTCACTGAAAGGTCTGTGGCATCGGGCGGATGCTTGGCGCGAGGGAGGGTGGGTGTGACTCGGAAACCGACGTTAGTCGATCAGGTCCTCGTCTCCCGCCGCCGGTTCCTCCCCATCACGCAGCAGATCGTCGAGTAGGCTCGTGTCTTCCCCCGTCAACACGCGCCGCGCCCACTCTTGACGAGCTGCTTCGGTGGCCACCGCGTCCAGATCAATAAAGAGCGCTGCCGACAGGCACAGCGGTTCCAGCACCACCGCCCGCAAGCCGCACTCTGCGACGACCTCCGCCACCCGTTGAATTTCATCCTCCCGGGTGGCCCCTAGTAAGCCGAAGACCGTCCATGGCTGGCGGTGCGCGATGCCCGTCAACAGGTCGCGCAGAAAGACCCACAGGTCGCTGTCGTCGGTCATACTGCCGTGAAGATGGACGAGGGCGAAGTGACCTTCCGCCCCGAATAGGCCCTCGTCGTCGTTCGCCGCTCCCAGCCAGAAGCGTGGGTGCAAATCCACCTGGGATTCAAAGACTTTGTCGAGCTCATCCAGGATGGGACCCGCCTGGTCGATAGCTTGCGCGGTCGGCATCCACGACTCGGGGTCGGGCTCCACGATGAGCAGGGCGGTGAGGCCGTGCCAGTCCAGCGTTGGCCGGGATTCGATGAGCGGGTTTGGCAAGAAGCGATTAGTCACTTCGGCTGTCCCTTTCCGTCACCAGTTGGCGGATAACCTACCACCCGAATACCGGAGTTACTTCAAACGGTTGCATGGTCACAACCGCAAGGATGGTCACAACAGGGTGGAGAGGCAAGCCCAACCGAATCGTGACAGTGAAGGTCTACGAGAACGGGTACCCCGCGCCAGCATGTTGCAATGGTTGGGCCCGGAGCCACCGAGACGCGTAGGGAAATTCGCAATTCAGCCTATAAAACAAGGCATTGCATCTGGTGATTATTCACATCTTCAAAATCCTCGAGGAAATGCATGATTGGTCAGGAAGGCCAGGGTGGCGGCCGTTTGCCAAACTGCACTCAGGCCGCGCATCAGGACATACAAGCCATCCCGGTCACTCCGGAGGCCAAGCTTGCCACCGAGTTGGCGTAGCCAGAGAACGGCCACTGGAGCCCAGGTGCGGCCAATCGCGCAAATGAACTGGGCGGCGAGCAAGACCACGATGAAGAGACGCCGCATCCGTTCCAGGGTTTCGACGCGCATGTCTTCTACATCGAGCCCTTCTTCCTGGTCGAAGCGATAGCCATGCTCGATGTCACTCCGCTGGCGCCAGTCGCCATAGACCTGGCGGACGATGCGTGCATCCCGCACGGGGATGTTGGTCAACAGGATCAAGTCATGTTGTCTTTCGGCGTCGTGGGCGACCAACACCCACAGGGCTTGCGGCGTTTCGGGCAAGCGGACCTCGAACCAACCGAAGTGGAGATGGACGCGGCGTTCCGCGCGGGCGTGGGTGAAGAGCACGTCCTGCTCAAACTCAAACGGCACACTGGCGACCAGGTCAAACAGCAACTCGGATTCCCAGCGCTTCAGCCGCGGATTGAAGACCTCCACCCGGCGGTTCTGCGCGGCGCGAAAGATGAACTCGGCTTGGACGCGGTCCACTTGGGCAAAGATCTTCTGGTCATCCAGCCCCGAGTCGCCCACAAAACGCAGTTTTTTTCGAGGAAACACGGCTCGGCTCATCCGCAGTGCGCGCTCGATCTCCCGGTTCTGACTGAGAAAGTCAGCCGTGACATAGGAGAACCAGTTGGCATAGGTGACGACCGGTTGCCTCAAATTGACGACCGTTGCGGTGATGGCGGGATAGCCCCGGGTCAAGCGCTTCTCGCCGGTCAGGCTGGGCGGCGTGCTCTTGATGACCGTCCTCACCCCTTCCAAGGCGTGCGTGTACGGCTTCTCGAAGTTCACCGGGTCCACCGCCACCACCAAGTAGCGCGGGGCCTGCGCCGCGACCGCCGCTTGGCCCAGACGATACCTCCCTTTGCGCAACGTCCGAAAGCTGAAGCGCTTGTTTCCCAGAAAGCGATAGGCGCGTTGGCAGGTCGGCCAGATCGTCTCATCCAGATGGCCCGCACCCCGCGCAATTTGCGTCACAATCGGCGACTGGCTCGTCACGATTCCGCGCAACAGCAGTTCGGCCACGACTCCCAGGCGGGCATCGGGCAACAGTTGGGTCACGGGTTCCAGAAAGGTTTGCAGACTATCGTTCAACTCGGTCACGGGCAACTTGGCAATCGGGTTGGCTTGCGTTATGGTAGACATGGCTCCGCTCCTGATGGGTTGGCTGGTTGGCACCGCCAACCTTACCTCAGTGAGCGGAGTTCGTCTAACCCCTGCAATAAATGTGAATAATCACCAGATTATCCTACCTTGACAGGCCACCTTTGTTTTGGTTGCGGCTGGCAGCCGCGCTATGATTACTAACATCTACATTGACGGCTTCAACTTTTATTACGGCGCGGTCAAAGGCACACCGCACAAGTGGCTAAATTTTGTCCGGCTCTGCCGTCTTCTTCTGCCGCGACACCAGCTTCAGCGCTTTTATTATTTCACCGCGCTAGTGGATTCCCGCCCGGGCGACCCCGACCAGAGTGTGCGGCAACAAACCTACTTGCGCACGTTGCGAACTCTGCCGAACTTCAACATTGTGTTAGGTAGTTTTTTGTCGCACATCGTGAAAATGCCGCTGGCCGATGGAAACGGCTATGCCGACGTGATTCGGACTCAAGAGAAAGGCTCCGATGTCAATCTGGCGGCGCAAATGCTGTTGGACGGATTCAAGAACGACTATGAATGTGCCGTCGTGGTGTCGAATGACTCGGACTTGTTGCGCCCGATACAAATTGCGATTCGCGATCTGGGCAAAATAGTGGGCGTCCTTGCACCCACGCGCAACAAACACCCCAGCCGCTCTTTGGCGGCCAATGCCACCTTCATCAAGCACGTCCGCCCTCATGTGCTGGCGGCCAGCCAGTTCCCGCCCACGCTCACCGACGCCAACGGGAGTTTTTCCAAACCCTCTACTTGGTGAATCGGCTCATGTAGCCCCAGAGGTGCAAGGGGTCATCATGGCTCTCAACAAAGCCGGCGTGATCTCGTTGGCAATATAGCCAGCTTGAAAGACGGCGACGTACTGTCCAAGATACTCTTTGTTGACGCCTCGAAAGAGCCGCACGAAGTTCCGTAGGCCGGTCCAAATGCCTTCCATGGTATTGCAGTGCACTTCCCGCACACCATCCCCATCGTCATCCCGGGCCCACTCGCGGTGGCCGGGCGTGTGGCCCACGCTGGCATGGGCGCGCCCGCTTTCGGGCAAGTGGTTGTACGCCTGCCAGTCATCCGTGTACACGGTCGCCGTGTCGGGGGTGCGTTCTT